>Ga0326727_10001336_pt1 | contig 92077 bp, 73 predicted proteins | sample MB2enrmetagenome_FD_207643 | JGI IMG/M metagenome (GOLD analysis project Ga0326727, IMG submission 207643) | Lab enriched peat soil microbial communities from McLean, Ithaca, NY, United States - MB29MY | ecosystem: Environmental > Terrestrial > Soil > Wetlands > Peat | place: USA: New York... | reverse complement strand
TGAAGCCCCGAGGTCGCGAGCGCAGCCCCAGCGGGGCGACAGAAAAGGCCCGGTATCCGCGTGGCGGCGGGGGATTCTTTCGCCCCTCCGGGGCTCACCTTCAAGGTTACTCCCTCCACCCACGGCTCACGCCGTGGGCTACGATCTTTCGCCGCTCCGCGGCTGGGAGCGCAACGCCATTCTTAATTTAACGCCTATGGGGGTCGGGGGTGAGGGGGTCTTGTCACTCTAATTTGCAGTACTCAATGGTTTCAACGCGCGGTGGAGGGGTAAACCCGCCGAACGATTTTTTCATCAGCCTACTAGGGCGCGACCCAGGTTACGCGCGGGCGGCCGCTGGAGGGATTCTTGTCAACGAGGACGGGGGTGCGGAAGGCGCGGCTCAGCAAATCCGCCTGGAAAACGTCTTCCGCCCTTCCCTGACGCAGGCAGGTTCCGCTCTGGAGCAGGAGCACATAATCCGCCATTTCCGCCGCCAAATTCAGCTCGTGGGTCACCACAACGCCAATGAAGTTTTCCGATTTCGCCAGTTGCCGGAGCAGGCGGAACATCTCGACTTGGTAGCCGATATCGAGGTTCGCGGTGGGCTCATCCAGCAGGACCAGGCGCGGCCTTTGTGCCAGCGTCCGGGCCAAAACCGCGCGCTGGAACTCCCCGCTGCTCATTTCCATCACGCGGCGGTGGGCAAATTCCCGGAGGCTGGTTTTCTCCAAGGCCCAGGCGACCCAGCGGTCGTCCTCCGGGCTCTCAAACAGGCTGTGACCCAAATGCGGATGCCGCCCCTGACGAACGAATTCCTGCACCTCGAACGAAAACAGTAGGATCGTGTCCTGCCGCGCCAAGCCCACTCGCCGGGCGCGCTCGCGCGGGGAAAGAGCGTGCAGGTTTTGGCCGTCCAGAAAAACGCCGCCCGACTTGGGCTTCAAGTGTCCGCTCAGAATTTCCAGCAGCGTCGACTTCCCCGACCCATTGGGCCCGATAATAGCCGTCAGTTCGCCGGCGCGAGCCCTCAGGCATAGCGGCGCGAGGGCGAACTGGGCAAACTTGAAATCCACACTGTCGGCGATGAGTTCGCCCGTCGAGGGTGCTGCGACTTTTGCCGTGGAATCAATCGGAATGGATTGAGCGTCAGGCATAGAAGAGGAATTCAAAATTCAAGATTCAAAATTCAAAAGGCAAATCCAAAAGGCAAAAGGCAAAATTCAAAAGGCAATCCGAGTTTCGAGTTTTCATTTTCGATTTTCGCCCTTTCCCTTTTGCTTTTTGCACTTTGCCTTTTGCCTTGTTCTTTATTCCTCCACTTTTGACTTTTGACTTTTGCGTTTTGACTTGTTCTTCCCTCTCTGACACCTTACACCTGAAACCTGACACCTATCTTGTTCTTCCCTCCCCGACACCTGAAACCTGACACCTTACACCTGAAACCCGACACCTAGCCGGACGTCCTCCGCAGCAAATAGATAAACACGGGCGCCCCTGCCACCGCCGTAACCGCTCCCACGGGCAGTTCCGCCGGAGAGACCACGGTGCGCGCCAGCGTGTCGGAGAGCACCAGCATGATGGCGCCGCCAAACGCCGCCGTGGGGATCAGGGTGCGGTGGTCGTTGCCCACCAACATGCGCCCCAGATGTGGCACCAGCAATCCCAGATAGCCAATTGCTCCGCTCACCGAAACCGCCAAGCCCGTCAACAACGAGGCAAGTAGGTAGACCGCCGTTTCCACTCGCGCCACGTTCACTCCCAGGTGCGCCGCCTCCCCTTCCCCGAGCAGCAGCACGTTCAAATCCTTGGAAAAAGCGTAGAGCGCCAGAATGGCAAGGATGATGACAGGAGAAAGAAACCGAATCTGCACGTCCGTGACCACGCTGAGGTCGCCCATCAGCCAGAACGCCATGCCACGCACGTCGCGCGTGGAGAGCAGGGTCAGGACGAAGAGAATGATGGCGGAAAGGAACGACGCCGTCACCACTCCCGCCAGCAAAAGGGTGTAGCTCGAAAGGCGCCCGGCCCGCCGCCCGAGCAGGTATACCCAGGACATGGTCAGCACCGCGCCCACAAAGGCGGTGAGCGGAGTCGCCGACGCCATGCGCCCGCCAATCCACAGGGCCAAGATCGCACCCAACGCCGAGCCGCTCGATATTCCCAGAACGTAGGGGTCCGCCAGGGGATTCCGCAGCAGAGCTTGCAGCCCCGTTCCCGAAACCGCCAGCGCCGCGCCCACCAACATCGCCAGGAGGATGCGGGGCAGGCGAATGTCGCGCACAATGACGTTCACCTCCGATCCCGGATGTTGACCTAGCAATCCCGACCACACCTCGCCCAGAGAAAGATGCACGCCGCCCAGCGCCAACGCGCCAAGATCGATCAAGACCAAAGCCGCGGCCAGCGCCAGCATAAGGAACAGCACGTTTCTGCGAGTGGGTGAAAGGGTCATAGCATTGCCGATTTTCGATTGCCGATTGCCGATTGAAGGCAAAGGAAGTCGCCATGCTGATTATCAATCGGCAGTCAGCAATCAGCAGTCGGCCATAAGAGCCTGCTTTTCAAGATCTACTTAACCCCAGGGTGCAGAATCCCTGCCAGCTCTTCCAGCGCGTCGATCAAGCGCGGGCTGGGGCGCATGATGGTTTCGGAAACGAAATACATGCGATGGTTTCTTACCGCCGCCAAGTCTCGCCATCCCGGCAAATGTTGAAACTCGTCGAGTCCGGGGGCGAAGGTATCAGTTTGGGGAAACAGAATGACGTCGGGAGCCCGTTTCAAAACGTCCTCCAACCCCATGTGCGGCCATTCCGTCGTCATGTCGTCGCTGATGGAAACGCCGCCCGCGCGCTGGATGACATTGGAAATGAAGGTAGTGCTCCCCGCCGTGGTGAGGGGGCGATACCAAACCACAAAAAGGACCTTCGGCCGAGGCTGCCCTTGCACTCGTTGATCGACGGCTGCCACCCTGGCGCGCAAGCTCGCTACAAGCTTTTGGGTGGGCTGATCCCAATCGAGAATGTGCCCCAAATCTTGCAGGGATTGAATCGTACCTTCCAGCGTATGCGCCGTCACTCCATAAAGCGGGATGCCGAGGCGTTCCAGTTGATCCGCCGTTTCGCGCCGGTTGGCCTCATCAGTGCCCAAGACCAGATCGGGCTTGAGCGCCACGATTTTCTCCAAACTGGGATTGAGCATGGCGCCCACATGCGCGATGGCCTTTGCCTGCGGAGGATAATCACAATAATCCGTATCGCCCACCAGGCGGTCCCCCAGCCCCAACGCGTACAAGGTCTCAGTGATGCTGGGCGCAATCGAAATCAGGCGGCGGGGATGATCCGGCAAGTTCACGCGGCGGCCCGTCTGGTCCGTGACCATGCGCGAGGAGATCGCACTCGTGGAAAAAAGCAACGCCACGGCGAGAGCCCCAAGGGCTTTCGTCGCAGCAAGCCCTTTGCACCAAGTGCCGGACGCTGAAGCCGCGGCAAAGCCGCTACGATTTTTGAAGGACAACTTCCGCATCGCGCACGCGCCAAAAACAAAAGCTCCGCGAGCTCTTGACGAGGGCGGAGCTAATTCCTCCCACTCTTTCTCGCGAAGAGTGTGCGGCGGGACCGACATCGCATTAGTGCGATATGTCCCCGGACGCCCAGAGAGGTCTCCTGACTCGCGGCGCGTTCACGGCCCTGCTTCACCTTCCCACCCCATTCCCTTTCTTCGGGCAGTGGTTTCACCCGTGAATCCTCACACCGGGCGAATAAGCAGGGCCCGCCGCTCACAGTGGCGGGACCGTGGCCGATTCTCACGGCCTTCCCTTGTTCCTCGCGCTGGGCGAGAACCTGGGTGCGTGAAACAGAAACTTATGGCACTACCGAGCGCGGATTTCTCGCTACGGGCTTGGAGGAGCATGGAGCCAGCCCCTCCTTTCTGCGGCCCTAGAAGCACTTCAGAACCTTGAGAAATCCAGCCTCGCCGTTCAGTCTAAGTCGCGAAAATGTGTTTGTCAAACTTTCGCGCCTCGGCAACAATAGGCAATGTTATGAAAACTCGAATCCTCGCAGTTGTGCTGGTAGCTGCTATGGCGCTGCCAGTGGCCGTGGCAGCGAAGGAGAAGAACCAGACCGAGGGACCTCACCCCTCCACCCCGATTGGATGGCTCAATCTCCAAGCCGGCTCCCAGCATCTCCTGGTTTCCGAGCCCGACTTGCAAAAGGTTACCCGCGCCCTCCCCCGAGGAGCATTGCTCCCCGCCTTCAGGACAAAGGTAAAACATGGCGCCACGTTTGCCCAAGTGGGGGCGCTCAATTTGAACACGGGAAACTCAGAATTGGGGTGGATCGAAATAAATGCGGGAGACCTGAGGCCGCCGGAATCCTATCCTCCCGATGGCGAGTTATTGCGGTTGCTCGGCGTCCCCTACCTCGACGATTTCACCGCCCAGCACACCGATATCGCCAGATTCCTGGTGAGGCAACCCCAGGGCCCTCCGGCGCTGCTGTGCTACGTGCTCACAATGCCACTGTCGATGGGGAAACTCGTCATCTTCACTCCCAGCCAGGGAAAGTATTTGCCCGGCGCTGCCGTGAGTATTCCCATTGGTGACATGAAGGCCGGCATTACTTCCCTGGAAGTCCGCGACTTGATCGGCGATGGCAGCGATTGCGTGGTTACCAAAGAGCCCTTCCGCGAACAGGCGCAAACTTTTGGCACCGACCTGCGCATTAGAAGAATTGCGGACGGGGAGTTTCAACTCTTGTGGCAGGCGCCTATCAAGTTCGAGAACCTCTCGCAATACAGCCCCAAAATGCAGATCCTCCAGCCGCCGGAGAAAAACATCGGGGCACCGGGAACGGTGACCAGCGGGGACGTCACGTTTCGCCCCAGCGGCAAGGGGCAAGAGCCGGTCTGGAAAGGGAAAGTGGAGTTTTTCGTCTTCGGCCGGGATAAAGCACTCGATTCCGTCAACATCGAAAAGGCTTGCCCCTGGACTGGCCAGGGATTCGCTCCGCTGCGATAATTGCGCAGCCTCATTGCTTTGCCAGGTGGTTGCGTTATAATCGCGGCGCCTCTCTGCTGCAAGCAATCCAGTCGTGCCGGCCGGGCACGTTGGAACCCCTGAGCGCGGAGCATAACCATGGAGGAAAGCCTACTACCCCTGTTTCCCCTCGAAGTTGTGCTCCTTCCGGAAGAGCCCCTGCCCCTTCACATTTTTGAAGACCGCTACAAGACGATGATTGGCGAATGCCTTCTTGCCAAGGCGGCGGGGAAGGGCCAGGAGGAATTTGGCGTGGTCCTGCTGAAAGGCAAAACCGTGAGCTCGATGGGCTGCACCGCGCGTATCGTCAATCTGACGCGTCTCTATGAAGATGGCCGCATGGATATTCTCACCGTGGGCAAGAGGCGCTTTGAAATACTTCAGACCAACATGGAGAAGTCCTACTTGCAAGGCGCTGTCGATTACTTCGACGACGAGGGCCCGGACGCTCCCACTGACGCCGCAGCGGAACAGGCCATCGCGCGCTTTCGCGATGTTATGAGAAAGTTACGCCAGGCCGCGGAGATGCCGGTTCACCTTCCCCGCCCTTATCGATATCTTTCATTTCGAATCGCCGGCGCCCTGCCGTTTGACCTCGAATTCAAACAGCAACTCCTGGCCCTCCGCGACGAACCGGAGCGCCTCGCTCTGGTCCAACGCGCCCTTGAGATCCTCACGAACCAGCTTGACCACGTGCAAGAAGCCCAGAAAAAGGCCGGCGGAAACGGCCACGGCCGCCTCAGGTAATTGCCGCTTTAGCCCCTCAGATTTGAGATCCCACCCCGGCCTTTTCAGACTTGAGATTTCAAAGTGAGCGCCACGCGTTGAGTTAGCTTGCCGACTGGCTTATAATGAATCTGGGGCTGGGCAAATGCAAAAACCAAAAACGCTGGGCGAGCTGAAGAAGATTCATTTTCAAAGTGTCAGCATCAAAGACGAGATGCGCGCCAATCTCCTCCGCAAGCTGGCGGCGGGGGAAACCATCTTTCCTGGCATCATTGGCTTTGAAGACACGGTGACACCGCAGATTGTCAACGCCATCCTCTCGAAGCATAACTTCATTCTGCTCGGCCTGCGCGGCCAAGCCAAGAGCCGTATTCTTCGCTCGCTCGGTTCCCTGCTGGACGAGGCAATCCCCATCGTCGCCGGTTGCGAAATCAATGACGACCCCCTGCATCCCCTTTGCCGGGCGTGCCACGAACGCCTGCAAGAAATGGGCGACGCGACGCCCATTGATTATCTCGCGCCCGAGCAACGTTACATTGAAAAGCTGGCCACGCCCGACGTGACCATCGCCGACATCATTGGCGACCTCGACCCCATCAAGGCCGCTCGCGGCGGGCACACCCTGGCCAGCGAACTGACAATTCACTTCGGCCTCTTGCCACGTGCCAACCGCGGGATTTTCGCCATCAATGAGCTGCCGGACCTCTCCGGAAAGATCCAGGTGGGACTTTTCAACATCATGCAGGAGGGGGACGTTCAGATCAAAGGCTACCCCGTAAGACTCCCGCTCGACGTAGCGCTGGTCTTCACTGCCAATCCTGAGGACTACACTGCCCGAGGCAAAATCATCACGCCGCTGAAGGATCGCATTGGGTCGGAAATCCGCACCCACTACCCGGCGACGCTGGACCATGGCCTCGCCATCACGGCGCAGGAAGCATGGACCGACCGCGCCGGCGAGAAGCCTCTGGTTATTCCGCAGTTCATACGGGAGATTATTGAGGCCATCGCCTTCGAGGCGCGAGCGGACAAGCGTGTGGACAAACGCAGCGGCGTCAGTCAGCGCATGCCCATCACTTGCCTGGAGAACACCGTCAGCAGCGCGGAGTTCCGCGGGCTGAAGCACCACGAGGCCGAGATCGTGCCCCGCCCTTCCGACATTTACGCCTCTCTGCCCTCCCTGACCGGCAAGCTGGAGCTCGAGTATGAGGGCGAATTGCGCGGCGCTGATACCGTGGCGCGCGAGATGATTCGCCAGGCCATCGCCAAGGTTTTCAAAAAGTATTTCGATAATGTGTCCCTGCAATCGGTGGTGCAGTGGTTCGAGCACGGCGGAACACTGCGGTATTCGCCTAATGCATCGTCGGAGGAGCTTTTCCAGCAGTTCAAAAGAATTCAGACCTTGCTGGAGAGAACTCAAAGCCTGGGCTTGAAGGCCAACGACGACCCCGCGCTGCTGGTTGCGGGCGGCGAGTTTATCTTGGAAGGACTCTACGCGCTGAAGCGCCTCAGCCGCAGCGAGGAATTGGGTTACCACACCGAACATCGCCCCACGGAGCGGCCGCCTGAGGAGCCCACTCCCATGTCGCCGCGGCGGCGGCCGCTAAACTAGGAAGGGCCGAAAGTCGAAACTCGAAAGTCGCCTAGGCCGCCGGAGTTTCGAACAACGGACGACGGACCAAGGACAACGGACAGCCATCGTGAAATACGTCAAGTACTCCCAATACGTCGCCGACCCCTTCGACGAGCTCAGCGCCGAAGATATGCTCCAGATGCTCGGGGACTACCTGCTCGACAGCGGGTTCTACAACCAATACCAGAACATTTACGATGTGGACCCGGAGCGAACGATGGATCAGCTCCATAAGGCGCTTCTGGAGGCACTGCGCGATCAGGGAAAGATTCCCGACGAACTGCTGAAACAAACGTTCCAGAATTGGGAAGACTACCAAAACTCCGATTTGGCGCAGAAGATCAATAAGCTACTCGAACGCCTCTCCGAAGAAGGTTACGTCTCCGTCGAGCAGCCCAATCCCACCCAGGGCCAGATTCTAGAGCGGGAGGGCGATCCTTCCGCCGGGCGGCAAGAGGCCAAAACCAAATTCGAGGTCACCGACAAGGCGCTTGATTTTCTCGGTTTCAAAACCTTGCGTGACTTATTGGGCTCACTGGGGAAATCCAGCTTTGGCCGCCACGATACCCGCGAGCTTTCCACTGGCGTCGAATCCGAGGGATCCAGCCGCCGCTATGAGTTTGGAGACACGCTGAATCTGGACGTCAATGCCACCTTGCTGTCAGCGATCCGCCGCAACGGTCTGAAAACTCCACTCGATCTCGATTACCAGGATTTGCAAGTCCACCAGTGCGAATACCAAAGCTCCTGCGCCACGGTGTTGATGCTCGATTGCAGCCATAGCATGATTCTGTACGGGGAAGATCGCTTTACTCCGGCAAAGAAAGTCGCGCTCGCCCTCACCCACCTCATTCGCAGCCAGTACCCCGGCGACACGTTGCACCTCGTCCTCTTCCATGACTCGGCGGAAGAGATGCCGCTGGCGGAGCTGGCGCGCGTTCGTGTGGGACCCTATTACACCAATACGCGCGAAGGCCTGCGGCTGGCGCAGCGTCTGCTTTCCCGGCAAAAGAAAGACATGCGCCAGATCGTGATGATCACCGACGGCAAACCTTCCGCGCTTACGCTGGAAGATGGACGAATTTACAAAAATTCTTTTGGGCTTGATCCCCTGGTGGTCTCAGAGACGTTGCACGAGGTGGCACGTTGCCGGCGCGACGGAATCCTGATCAATACCTTCATGCTCGCGCAGGATTATGGTCTGATCAACTTTGTCCAGAAGGTCACGGAAATCTGCCGCGGCAAGGCTTACTTCACCACGCCATATACTCTTGGGCAATACCTGCTGATGGATTATATGAAGAAGAAGGTTAAGCACGTTCATTAGGAGACAGGAGTCAGAAGTCAGAAGGAGAACAGAAGGCTTCTGGCTTCTGGCTTCTTCTCCCTCACCACGAGGTGCGACATGACCCTGCGAGTTCTGCTACAATACGGCGCGAATCTTCTGGGGAGAAAATCGATGCCGCCTTTGACTGTAGGGAATACTGCACCATCTTTTCAGCTTGCCACCACCACGGGCCAGCGCCTCTCATTGCCAGAAGCGCTTGCCACAGGGCCTGTTTTGCTGGCATTTTTCAAAGTCTCATGCCCCGTCTGCCAGTTCACCTTCCCATTCCTCGAACGCCTTCATAAGCAACTGCGTGGACAAGACGTGCAAATCTGGGGAATTGTGCAGGACAACGCCCAGGACGGCGCGCGATTTGCCGCCACCTATGGGGTAACCTTCCCCATCTTGATCGACGACTCGCCGTACGCGGTTTCACGCGCGTGCAATCTAAGCCATGTGCCGACGCTGTTCCTGGTCAAGCCCGACGGCCACATTGAGATTTCCAGCGATGGCTTCTCCAAGGCCGATCTTCTAGCTATCCAGAGGTCTCTGACCCAAACGCTTTCCACCACCCCGCCGGCACTTTTCCTTGCGAGCGAGAGTATTCCCGAATATAAACCTGGTTGAGGATCGAAAAACTAGGCTTGGTTCAAGCCTGAAGACAATCGGGTCATCGAGCCATCGGGTCATCTGGCCATTGAATGTACCGTTCGCGCCATGGTACATAGACTCTGGGCCGGGGGATGGAGGGACGTGTGTTTAAATGGCTCGATGGCTCGATGACCCGATTACCCGATGATCCGATCTTCTGTTTCGATCTGCTGCGCACGCTTCTTGTGCTTAGGTAGCTTCTTCCGTCTATCTTTGTGGGTTTGTGCTGCGGGTGGTGAACCTACTCGCAATCGTGCCTGGCGTTTCACCTCGATTGTTTTTTCGAACGGCTTGGGTTTTCTTGGGCTCATGGCTAAGGCGCCTAGTGACTTCTGCAAAATACGGTGACGAGTGAACCCCTCACCCCCGACCCCTCGCCCCCTTGAGGGAGAGGGGTCGGGGGTGAGGGGGTCTTATAGCTCTAATTTGCAGTACTCAAGTGTGGCTAGTGGTTAGTGCTATGGCAGCCGGCTCACCAATATGCACTTAGCGCTAACCACTGATTTTCTTGGCGGAAGTGTGTCGGAATCGAACCGACCGGCCCACCATAGGCAGGCCCACAGGATTTGAAGTCCTGGGCGAACACCAGCCCGCATGCACTTCCGCACGCAGCTATCTTAATTCTCTCCTGGCACCGAGCATTCCAGCTCTGGATCACGGAAAGGCCCGCGCGCCGGCTACCAAGCCACCAGGCTGAACAGCAACTGCACCTTGCCTAGGGCCACCAGATCACCTTCGTGAAGTTCGACCCTGGCCGTCAGGGGAACGCCATTGACGGTAACCTTCTGGCCAGTTGGAGACACGAGATAAGCCTCGCCCTGCTTGGTGATCAAGGCGGCAATTTTCGGCGCAAACCAGCCCTTCAGCCTGATTGCGCACTCATTGGATTTGCCGATCATGGAGGTGCGGGAAGTCAGGAGGAATTCCTTCTCCGACGTCCTGCCCTTGAGCACCGTCAGCTTACCCATACGCGCGGCGCGCTCGACGGATGCGGCCGTCTGCCCTTTGGCGAATCCCTCCTGCAGCTCACGCCGCATCTTGGTATCCAGGATCATGGTGCCCGTGAGCTTGGGCGCATCTTCCACGGCCGGCTGCGGTGCGGGGGCCGGCGCCTTCTCTCCCGCGCGGTCTCGAGAGAAACGCAAGGTGTGCTTGCCCACGGTGATGACGTCGCCGTAGGTAAGCGGGGCCTGGGTAATTCGCACCCCATTCAGGAAGGTTCCGTTCAAACTATCCAAATCCTGAAGGTAATAGACTCCGGCCTGGGAGAAGATTCGCGCGTGATGAAACGACACCGCGGGGTTGTCAATGAAAATGTCGCCTTGGGGGGAACGCCCAATGGTTACAGGATCGCCGCCAATGGCAAGTTCCTTCAAAACCGAGTCTCCAAAGCTAAGTCTCAGAACTGGCATGGGTCACCTTCGGCAAGCAGTATATCCAATCCAAATTCATCTTTGTACCCTATCTGGCGACACAAGTATAGGGCATTTACCCGCGTTCTGCAGCGGGTGGTTTTGGGTCGGAATGGGGACGGGGAGTTCCCGGAGTTCGAACCGATCCGGCCTTCGCCGCCGCATCCACATTTGGCGACGACGGAACGCGAGCGCGCCCTATGAAAGTTCGTCAATTCTAAACAGACAAGAATCGCTTGCCGGCTGACACTGTGATCATGGCCGTGGCCTGACATAGCTGAGTCGTGGTGTGCCTGATGGTGTCGCTCATGAGTCGATGGATCGAGAAAAAGCGTCGTGGCTTGGTAGCGTTAGATCTCCTTTGCCGGCGCATCTCGGCGCTCATATAATAACGCGTGAGAAGCGATCGATCTCGCGCTTCCGGGCTTGAACCGGCGTGACGGTTTCACCCCGGTGGGTGACCATCAACCGCATCTTGCTCGTCTTTTATATATAGGAGACCTCAAGCCATGCAGGGGCAGACGGCGCCCCCACCCCCTACCGCGGTTACTATTACCGCATCCTGACGCGGCAGGGGAAGAATGCCCCCGGCGGCGCCAGAAGCTACATCGTCAACGGCAAGATGACCGCGGGCTTCGCTTTCGTAGCCTATCCGGCGGAATACCGGTCGTCCGGCGTAATGACTTTCATCGTCAACGTGGATGGAATCGTGTATCAGAAGGATCTCGGCCCCAAAACTGACGTCATCGCCCGGGCGCTGATGGAGTATAACCCCACTTCGAGCTGGGAAAAGGCGGAAAAGCAGCCGGAAGAGGCTGCGGGCAACCCAAAAACCAAGTAAGAGAACTCCCCTGGCCCAACCCGCGGCTTGCAGGTCACGGGCACCCGGGGGTGAGAAATCTGCGCCGGACGTCTCAATCCTCTCTGAAATCCCCTGATTTGTACCGGCGATCGGAGTTTTTCCATTCAGGACAGTGAACTCTTCCTTTAGAATCAACAGATTCGAGGATGGGTAATAGCGCGTCGTGGGAGGTTTGCCCGCAGATTCTTCCCCCCAACGCCCGCCGCCCCAACATGTTTTCTTGCCACCCCAATGCTACCCCGAAATACAGCGGAAGCTCAGCCCTTTGTCAAGGAACGAATCGGCAGCAATTACCTTTGACCAACGCGTAAATCTATGATATAAGAGGGTGTTCGATAGTTTTGCTGTTATGCCCGCAAGCTCCGACAAGCGGGCGGATTCTAGCACGAATGGCCTTATTTCCCCTTGGCGGAAGGGCAAGAGGGAGTCTTCCGATGAACAGGCGACTATGGGTGTTAATCGCAATCATTCTACTGGCCGGCACGAGCGCACTTAAGGGCGGGGGCCCGGATGGCGAATGGATTGGGGTCCTGTGGACCAAGGGCGGGGTGTCCGTGGGGGAGGCCAGGGTTTCCGGTGGGACCACGGTTATGCCCGGGGACGTGATTTCAACCTCGGAAGGAGCGTCCGCATGGATCCGTTTCCAGGCTCCTGCTTCTACCACCATGCTGGCCAACACGCAAGTGGTTATGCTCGATGTCGACTCGGCGCCGAGTTTTGTGCTGCGACAGGGAACGGTGGTGGTCGACGAAAAGGTTGTAGATCCTTTGCAGGTTACCGTTCCCGGTGGATTCGTGCTGATGCAGGGCGACCCACAAACCGGGGCCGTGTGTGAGCTGGCAGCCGTCGGGAATGCTTCCACCATCTCGGTGAAGCGCGGGCTGGCGGAACTCCACAGTCTGGGCCTTCCCGTGCTTCTCCATGCCGGACAGTCGGCGCGCCTCGAGGCCGGTCAGCAGCAGGGTGGCCCACCGGTGGCGGGAAGAATCAACAAGGAAATACCCCAGGGCACGATCACGCGGAACGGGGAGCTTCAAACGCTCCCCCTGAAGTTGAATCAGGTGGTCGACTGGAACGACCTGGTGCAGACGCAAAAAACGGGTCGGGCGCAGATCATGCTGCTGGACGGCTCGATTCTGAACGTCGGGGCACGTTCCACAATCAAAATCTTGAAGCACGACCCGCAGGCGCAGCAGACAAACATTGAATTGACCTTGGGGAAGGTTCAGGCAAACGTGCAAAAGATAACCGCCCCGGGCGGGAAATTCGAACTCCACACCAAGAGTGCGGTTATCGGAACCATCGACACCTCTTTTGTGGCGGAGGCTGATGACAAGCGCACCCGGGTGTGCGGTATAAAGGGCACAACGGTGGTTAAGAGTTCCGACCCCAAGAATACCAAGGAAGTTAGACTCCATAGGAATGAGTGTACGGTGGTGATTTTCGGTGGGGTTCCCACCGACCCGGTGTATGCTCCCGGCGAGGTGGCGAATCTGCTAAATCAGGCGGTAATTCAGAACATGGGAGGAATTGCCGGCGTTAGCACGGGAACCGCGGTGGCTATAGGCGGCGCCGCAGCCGCGGCCGGCGTTGCCACCGGGATCGTGTTGTCAGGTGGCGGCACGACCTCTCCCACAACTCCCTAAGGGCCTTGAAGGTCCGCCGTACCCAGGATTCTGTAGTTCCGGCCAGTGGTCAACTTCGGCGCTGTAGGAGCAAGCTTTTCTCGCCCATGGGCGACATCCGCATAAGATCGCGATAGGTTCCGCCGCCGCACATCGAACGGCCCCATTACCATCCGCGGCAAATGCCCCTCTGATCGTTGCCACTCTCAAGGGTCAAAGAAACTTCCCACCCGAAGGGTTCTTCTCATCATCAAGTGCGGCCGCCCTTCGCCTTATGTTATCCTACTGTTCTATCTCTTTGGAGCACCGAATCTAATCCCGGTCATGCCTCGAAGGCTTGCACAAATCGCCTCCCGGACGGTCCAATTCACCCGGCAGAATCGGCCGGCATTTCTAATTAGCGCCGCGCTTTGCATCATCAGCATGACGCTCTACTGGGGAGTCTACTTTCGGCCCAATCCCAATGCCTTCCTCCAGTTCTTGGACAACATTGAGCTGAAGACGCTTGACGTTCGCTTCCAATTGCGTCCGGCGCGCGTGCCGGGCCCCGCCGTGGTCATCGTAGCCATCGATCAAAAGAGCCAGGATGTGCTGGGCCGTTGGCCCTTCCCGCGCAGCTACTTTGCCCAAGCGGTCGACTTTTTGCGCGAAGCCCACGCCCGCGTCATCGCCTTCGATATGAATTTCCCGCAAGTCGACGCCAATTCCGGTTTGGAGGCGTTGCGGTCGGTCCGGGAAGACTACGAACATCTCGTAGCCCCGCCGTTGCACGCCCCGGCCTTCGAAACAAAACTCAAGTCCCGAGAGGCCGCCGCCGACAATGACCAGCAATTCGCCGATGCCCTTTCCCACTTCGACAACGTCATCCTGGGTTATTTTGTTATTTCGCCGGAGGAGGCGAAGTTTCAAAACCAGGAACGCGTGAAGCAATTCATGGACGTGCTTTCCTACCAGGCCTATCCGCAAGTCATCCACCCGGAATACGCGAAGGATTCCGGGGTTCCGCAAGACCACGATATATCCCCCAATCTGCCGGAGTTTGCGGCTAATGCCAAAAACTTCGGATTCTTCGACCTCGTCCCGGACACCGATGGCATCGTTCGCCGCGAACCCGCGGTGTTGTCCATCCAGGGCAACCTCTACCCTTCCCTGGATATTGCCGCCGCCCTGGCCTACACGGACAATTCCCTCGACCAGGTCAAGCTCGTTTTCAACCCCAGCGGCGTGGAGAGGATTGTTCTGGGCCAGCGCACCATCCCCACGGATCACCAAGGTTACATCCAGATCGACTATGACGGCGTCGCCGGTACTTTCCCTACCTATTCACTGGCGGATGTCGTCCAGCACCGTTTGGATCCAAGGGAATTTCGTGACCGGCTGGTGATGATCGGCCTGACCGCGCCGGGTCTCAGCGGCTCCGCCCTCACCCCTCTTCAGGAAGCGAGATTTCCCGGCGTGGAGATCCACGCCAACATGATCGACGATATTCTCTATCAACATTTCATCCGGCGGGGGCTGCACGAGTACCTGGCCGATATCGCCTTCATCATTCTGTTCAGCCTGGGAGCGGGCGTTCTGATCAGTATCCTGAGTCCCCTGCGCGCCACGGCGTTTATGGGTGGGTCCCTGTTTCTGTTTTTCTGGCTGACCGATTATCTGTTCGGGCATTACCGCATTTGGATTGCCGATTTTCTGCCCATGGCCACACTCTCTGTCACTTATGCCGGAATCGTGAGCTACCGCTTCTTTTTTGAGGAGGGCGAAAAAAAGAAGGTCCGGGCGACCTTTTCCCAGTATATGCATCCCGGACTCATCAAGCAGATGCTCACCAGCCCGGAAGGTGTGCGGCTGGGAGGGGAAGAAAAAGAGCTCACGGCCTTATTTGCAGATATTCGCGGATTTACGACACTTTCCGAAAGCCTCACGCCAACCCAGTTGGTGGACCTGCTCAACGAATACCTATCGGAAATGACTGAGCTGATTTTCAAGAACTGGGGGACCCTGGACAAATACATTGGCGATGCCATTATGGCCTTCTGGGGAGCTCCCTATCCGCAGACCGACTCCGCCATCCGCGCCTGCCGGACGGGGCTGGAAATGCTGCAAGCCGTGCCGCGCTTGCAAACGCGTTGGCAGGCGCGAGGCGTGCCCCCCCTTGACATCGGCATCGGCATCAATTCCGGCCCCATGCTGGTTGGAAACATGGGATCTAAAAGGCGATTCAACTTCACCGTCATGGGCGATAGCGTTAACCAAGCATCACGTCTGGAGGGGCTCAACCCCAAATTCGGCACCCATCTCATCATCAGTGAGGGCACATTCCTCCAGGTTAAGGATCAGGTGGTGGCCCGCGAGCTTGACCTCATTCGCGTCAAAGGGAAAATGCAACCCGTCAAGGTGTACGAACTGATCGCCCTCGCTGCCGACTCCCCCAAGTACGGCGATTTGCTGAACCGGTTTGCCCAGGGCCTGGAAGCCTATCGCCACGGCCAATGGAAAGCCGCCATCGAGATCTTCCAGGAACTGGTTCGAGACTACCCCCAGGACGGTCCCAGCCGCGTCTTCATCGAACGATGCCAGGAATTCCAATCCCATCCCGCGGAAGGCATTTGGGACGGCGTCTTCGTGATGAAGAGCAAGTAGCGCGGTGCCCGCACTCCGGTCCTTTGCATTTCCGGCGGCGTGGGGATTTACCAGGGGTGCCAGTTATATTTCCATTGGAGCACGCATGACGGTTACGCGCACGCGACGACGGTGGCTGATACTTCTGATCATGCTGGCGCTAATGGCCGGCGCTGCGCTCTGGGCCCTCCGCAATGTTGGACGATGGCTGGTTGCTCCTGACGCCCTCCAGAACGCGCGGGCCATCGTAGTTCTCAGCGGTAGAACACCCTATCGGGCTATGGGAGCCGCAGAAATTTATCGACAGGGTTGGGCGCCGGAAGTGTGGTTGTTCCAGGACGAGCCGGACAATGCCGGCGCCGTCTTTGCCCGTCTCGGCATCCAGCATCCGACCGAACTGGATCTTAACCAGCAGGTGCTGGAGCGGCTCGGGGTCCCCAAAGCGGCAATACGGGTTCTGGAACCTCCCACTACGAATACGGTGAGCGAAGCTCAGCTTATCGCCCAGGAGTTGCGACGGCAAGGTGGAGGCAAGGTCATTCTTGTGACCTCCGCCGTACACACCCGGAGGGCGAAAATCATCTGGCGCCTCACCGCAGGAGATCACCTTCAAGCCCTTGTGCGCTATGATCCTTCTGAACCCGGCGACCTTGAACACTGGTGGCGAACCACCCAGGATGTTCAAGATGTTGAGCACGAGGTCATGGGCTTGATCGACGCGTGTCTGGGGTTCGCCGTTAGACCCAGGCGGGAATGAATACACGGCGGCGCTTAATGGTGGCGGGCGCCGGGCGAAAATCACCGGCACACCTAGCCACTTCCGAGGAACCATGCCCCTGGACTTCGCCCCGGAAGACCAACTCTGTCTGCTGCTCGCGCGCGGACGCTTTACGCCTGAGGTGGCGAAGCGGGCGGTCGACCGGCTGGAAATAGGACTGCGCTGGGACGTGCTTCTCGAGCGGGCCAGAACGCACGGCCTGATTCCTCTTCTCTATCACCGCCTGCGCGCGCTCGATTTTTGCGGCGTACCCCTGGCAGTCCGCAGGGAGTTGACGGACACCTTCGGAGTTAATGCCATTCGCAACGACCTGCTGACCCGGGAGATGGTCCGCGTGCTGGCAAAGCTCGGTGCGGCGGGAGTGCCCGTGATCCCGCTCAAGGGCACCGCCTTGGCGGAGTCACTCTATGGTGACGCCGCTCTTCGCACCTGCGCTGACCTCGATATTCTCGTTCACCCCAAACACATCGCGGCAAGTCTGCGCATTCTCGCCTCAGTTGGATATGAGGGGCGCTTCGGTGACCCTGCTTTCGTTCATCTCCTGGAACGCTATGGCAAGGATTGCGCGCTGATGCGGCACGATGCCCGGTTGGCGTACCCCCTGCAAGTTCATTGTGGGTTGATTTGGGGAGGCCCGGCGGAACGCCTCCTGCTGACCGAGATCTGGTCGGAAGCCTCTCCCCGGCCCTTTCACGATGCGCCAGCCTATGCCATGAGCCCCGAGTGGGAGTTCCTCTACTTGGTGGTGCACGCTGCCCGGCACGGCCTGTTCCCTTTCAAGTGGCTGGTCGACCTCGACTGGCTTCTGCTCCAGAGCCCTTTGGATTGGCAGAACGTGCAAGAAAAGACGAGACGGCTGGGCTGGGAAAGAGTCGTCCAGTCTTGCCTGGCGGCCTGCGCAGGCTTGCTGGAGACGCCGATTCCCGCGCCTTTTGCTCGGGACGCCACCCCGCCGCGGGCAACTTTTCACATGACCGGCCCCGGGCCACTTGAGACCCCTCGGGAAACAATCTTCGCCATGCGGCTGCTGCCTGGATTCTCCCCCAAGCTTCGCTTTCTCGCTTTCCGGCTGTTTGTCCCCACGCCGGCGGATGGCGAGTTCCTTCGCCTTCCCTCTTCACTGTTTTTTCTCTATTACTCTTTGCGGCCCTGTCGATTGACGGGCGCGGTGGCAGGATGGCTGATTCAGGCAGGCGCGGCGAGGTTCCGCCGGCTCTTTCGGCGACGCCCATGACAGGCCCCCGCTGCTCAGGTGGTTACAAACTTATTGAGACGAGCTTGGTGGATTAACCACTTCGAAGCTTCGAGAAAGGTGGGATGCTATTTAACTGACAAGGCGGGAACGGAGAATTGGGGCACGCCCGTGATCTGGACCAAGCGAGAGCCTCGCGAGCTTTGGGCAGCCTCAGACTTGGCCAGCATGTTGGCGGAGGGGATGCCGGTGCGGGCAAAAGACTTTTCACAGTCTTGGGTGGAAGGGCCGCGCATGTTGCCTTCCATGTATGCCAATCCCGGGCAGCGGGTACAGCCGCCCAGGTGTGAGCAGGTTGAGCAGGTGGGTAGGTTGCGGCCACGAATGGAGCGGACCTCGTTCATTTGCGGTGAGTGCTTCCAAATCTCCAGGAACTTCTGCCGGCGCACGTTGCCGGTAGGCAGAGGGAACTGCACACAGGGATAGACATCGCCATAAGGGGAGATATAGCAGAAGGTATGGCTGGCGCTGCACGGCACGCCATCCAGGGTATCGTCATCCACGGCGGGAGGGGGAGCACAGGTTTTCTCCACATCGCCGACAAGCTCCGGGGTTCGGAAGACCTGGCGCAGGTCCATCTGGCTGATTCCGAGGCCGAGGATCGAGCGATCACCATCCATCATCGGGGTAATGGTGGGATCGAGCGTATACTCGGCTCCCAATTCCTTGGCCAGCGCGACTACGCCAAGGTAGTCTTGCAGGTTTTGCCGCATGAAAACATTGGCGATGACGGTCTTCATTCCGCGCTCACGGAGCAAACGGATCCCGGCCAGGGACCGCTTCAATGAGCCCGGCAGTTTGGTGATGGCATCATGCACCTCCGGGCGGTGCGAGTAGATGCTGACTTGCACCGACTGCACTCCCAGCTTACACAGGCGGTCCGCCTCTTTCTCGCGGATCATGAACGCGTTGGTTTTGACCTTGACGGAGAACAGCAGCGAGCGGGCGTATTCCAGAATGCGGAAGAAATCCATGCGCATCAGCACTTCCCCGCCGCTGAAGCAAAGGAAGAAAACGCCGGCCTCGGCCAGTTGGTCGAGTACCCCCATGATTTCCGCGGCGGTCAGCTCACCGTGATCGTTGTGGTCCAGGTAGCAGTGAATGCAGCGCTCGTTGCAGCGGTACGTCACATCAAACTGCACGCTCAGAGGCACACCCGTCTTGAGTGCCCGTTCATTCATCTCCTCCATCAGGGTGCTCATGCGTGCTCCTGGGATTCCCATGTCGGCGCACTGATGGGCTGTGGGGAAAGGAGCAGGATTCCGCGCTCTGCCAGCTCCCGGACAAAGGTTTCTGCATCCTTGAGAGCCTCGACCGGCCCCACTTCAAATTCAGGACATATTTTCTGCACAACGATTTCCTCGAGCGAGGTCGCGCCGTCCGCCGCCTGCCAGATAATCGTGCCCAATTCATTCAGGCTGAACAGAGTCGAATCGCGGGCCGACATGATCATCATTTCGCCGTCCAGCACGCGGGCGGCAATCTCATGGCTTCGGGCAATGTAGAGCGGGCTCATGCGATCAACTCCCACACGCGCGCATCCTTGGTAAACACCAACCGGCGGACGGGAATCTGCTTCACCAATCCGCATATAGTGTTAAAGACCATTACGACGAGCTCCTCATCCCGTGCAAAGAAGAGCACATGCCGCAGCAGTTCGCGCGCAGCCCGACCCTCGCTCAGAGGCTCGACGCGGTTCTGCGGCCCTTGTTCCAGAAGGAAGAGCGCTGCCAGTGGCGCTCGGACTTTATGACCGATGCGCGCCAGTTCCCCCGCAAAGGGAGTGCCGAAGGCAGAAAAGGCAGGGACACGGGATACGGGATACGGGATACGGGGCACGGGACCCGCAACCTTGCCTTTGGAATCTGCGAGTTGCGATTCCTTTCCTTCTCCCTTGTCCTCAAAACCCTTCCCTGTTAAACCCGCAACCTCTCCCGTATCACGTATCCCGTGTCCCGTTTCCCGGACGTAGGAAATCTCATCGGTAAGCAGCGTGACGTCCGGCGGAGCCAGCCACGCCAGAGTGGTCTTTCCCGCGCCGGAGGCCCCCGCAAACACGAATGCCCGGCCGTTGCGCACGGCGCTGGCGGCATGAACCAGAAAGCCACCCTCGCGGGCCAAAATAAGGGAGTGCAAAATGCGCAGCACGCCATCAATAGCGTAAGGACTCGGGCGCTGCCGCACCCAACCCCGGTTGCATTGCGGATCCCATTCCGCTCTGAAGTCGCCCCTCTCCATCACCCAACGCCCGGACTCCAGACGCACACTGAGGTCTTCGTCGACTTTTCCCAGACCCGCGCCCCCAACCCCGGATTCCGGCGTCAGGATTTCGGCGTCCGGATTCCCAAGTCCGGGTTCCGAAATCCCGAGTCCGAATCCCGGCTCTGTCACCAGCTTGATCTCGAGTTCCATCGCGGCCTGCGGACGCTCCGCAATTACAAACTCACCGTAGCGGTCCGCGAGCATATGCGCGAATTCAGGGCTGTCCGTGCGGACACGAATCGGTATCTCGCCGATGTCGATGGTAAGTTCGCATTGGGAGATCAATGTAGGCGACAGCATGAAAGGACCGGGACTTGGGGTACGGGACGCGGGGTCCGGCACTGGGGATTGGGGATTTGGATTTGGCATCGGGGACCTGGAATTCCCGGCTCGGGCCTCGAGATTCGAGAATCGAAAAGAATATCCTCGACCCTTCAACCTTTACCCTAAACTACCTGTTCCCTCTTTAGGACCGCTAAAGTAGCGCCTTGCCTGCCCTTCTACCTCGGCCACCCTCCCCATGTCTCGCGTCCGGTGGACTCCAGGGGGGTACAGAAACCTGACTCCCCTGGGAGCGGACTGCAAGTATTCCATTGTAGCGCACCATTAACCCTGACAGTAGAAAGGAAAAAAGCCCGCGTTCTCTTTCCCGAACGCCTAACCCCGAATCCCGACTCCCGATGCCCGAGTCATGAATCCCCAGTTTCTAATTCCCAGCACCACCCGGGTGGCTAGTTCTGTCCGGCAGAGAATCCAGGAGGCAAGGCGGCTGGCAGCCGACTGATGCGGAGAAAGCTGGCGAGAGCCACGCTCGATGGCAATCACCCGACCCAACATTTCGTTGCTGGAAATTGGAGGGTCGTTGCAGCCCACGTTATCGCCGCGCGTCACTAAAGTCAGCATGGGTGATGGCTGATGGGTGATGGGCGATTGCTCCTGACCCCTGGCTCCCGACTCCTGGCTCCTAATTTCCACCACGCGGTGGGCTATAAGCTTCCCCCCGCGTCCATATAAGATGATATCCCCCGGAAGCGGTTCCACGCCATCGTGGCGACGAACAGACAGGATATCACCCGGCCAGACAGCGGGGAGCATACTGGCGCCGGTGGCCCCCAGACGCAGCCTGCCGAAGGAGCGGAGCACTTCCGCTGCCAACTCACATCCCAGTATTTCCCGGGTTGCACTACCGGAAGATGGTGCCGCTGTGGTCATGAGGTCCTGCGCGACAAGCGGCACTCGCTTTGCGTGGTGTACACCTTGCCACAGCTCAGTGCCCTGGTTTCAAAAACCTGTTCGTGGCGCACCGCAGGTTTAACGTAGGGCTTCCGCGCCGCCTGTTGGCCCTCCGGAGTAGCGACTTTCCCCTCAGTGTCTTCCCTCTGCCTCACCTCGATAGCCTCCGTTCAAGAAACGTATTACCGCGAGAAGCAGGCCGTCATAATTGACCCGGCAGGGCCTACTGCTTCCCCCTAGCCTGAAGTTCGTGCCGCTGGCCTTTGCCGCACGCCCACAGACCTGACTCTGAAACCTGCGCTCCGTCCAATAGATTGTTTCCTCAACCTTTACCTGACAAACTGTTCCCAACTCACCGTTCCATCCTGAGGTGTTATTCTACCAAATTCCCGCGTTCGCGCCCACCTTATAATGACCGGCCCTCAGCTCGTTCAGAGAGCCGTCTGCAACGCCTGAATGGCGCACGCGCCCGTCCCCACCCCCGCGCCGGCGCTATTTCCCGCGCAGGGTTGGTTACTCAGCGGGGAGAAGTAGACATTAGAAGTCCCCGAGGGGGTGGTGAAGGCATTGTCGATGACCATCCCGCTCGTGCCCCCGGCTTCCGTCGCGGCGGAGTTGGTGGTTATGCCCGTGCCCCAAGTGCTGGCGCTGGTCACATTGAACGACATGATGCAACCGCTACCAGCCGTCGTGCAGCCCAAACCGGTTAGGCCCCCCGATTGTACACTGAGGAACATAAGGTCGGTCGTGCCGTTGTAAAACTCAGTGAGGGGAGAACAAGTCGTGGTGGTGGAAGCAACCGCGGGTCCAGCCACGGCCGCCTCCAGCACGTTATTGGTGATCGGCACCTGCCACATCGTGGGAGTCTGGGTGGTGGCGGCGCGCCCACAGACATAAAGATTGCCCGTCGGGGCGCTATTAGTGTAGTAGATGTTGTCGAACGATCCGGTGTACACGATGCCGGTAGTGGCACCCTCGCCCAAGGTTTCAACGTTGGGGGTAGTGCTAGCAGTAAAATTCGTCGGAAGCTGATAGACAGCGGCGTTGCCTCCAGCGTTGTCGTTAACAAAGGCATAGACCATGCCCGCCACCGGATCGATGAGGGCGGCATCGCCAAAGCCGGTGCCAACCGTCTCGGTCAATCCGGTGACGATATACTCAGAGCCGCCGGCCGCTGGGATGAGAGAAAAACTGCCGCCACTCGCGGCGCTCACCGAGCCCACATAAACGTTTTGAGTCACAGGGTCATAAACGGGGCTGCTCAAAGCGTTGGTGCCCATCGACTGCGGCCAGCCGCTGGTGGTGCCGCCGCCCGTGATCTCGGCGGGCGTCCCGGAAATGAAAATGTTGGTGAATTTGTGCAAATTCCCACTGTTGTCGCCTACGTAGATTACGTCGTTGGCATAGTCGTAAAAGGGGGCAGAGCCGGTATCATTGGCATCGCCGTTGAATTCGATGGTGGTCATGCAGGGCGCGGTGCAGGCGCGGTAGTTGCCCGCGCTCTCACTTGTCGCCACCGTAGTGTCCTTGCTCCACTTCAAAAGGACCAGGTAGGCGGCAGCGCCTTCCGTCTGAACGAAAGCCGCTTGGCTCCCGTCATACGAGAGCACGACGGAGGTCGAGACGGTCCCCCCAGTATTGTACTCCCAATAGATCAGCGGGACGGCGCCGGTGGTGCAGCCCGAATAGAGGTTGTCGTAAGCGATGAGGCTAGGCTGATTGGCGCTGCCGGCCACCCCGGTGTTAAAGACCGCGTAGTCCGGCGTCGTGGAGCTATCGCAGTTGCCCGCAGTGGCGGAGTACGAATACGTAGCGGGGAACACATCCGCTCCCATCGTGGCCGTTTCGTTGCCGCCAAGGCTGCCGGCGCTCCAACTGAAACCCGAACAACTCGCCGAGACAGTGTAGTTACCACCCGTGGCGGCGATGGCGTTAACGATAACATATTCGCCGACCGCAGTGGCGGAAACCACCTTTTGCAGCACGGTGTTGGCGTTGATTGTGGCCGCGATACTGGCAGCCATTTGCACCGGGGTATCCGCCGCGGAGCCCGACCAGTAAGTCCAGTTCGTGCCCGATTGCGTCCCGTTCGTGCCCGGCGTACTGCTAAATGTCCCATTCGTCGTGCCTGTCATCGATTCGGCGAACCCCGTTGACCCTGCGACCTTAGCCGTAAGCGTAAGAGTGTGGGTGGCGCGAGTCGAAGTGACCGCACTGTTAGCCGTGACCCCAGTAGCGCACCTATAAGTGGTGTTGCTGCCGGCGGGGGTGAGGGCTATCGCATCCTGCAGGTCCGTGGCCACCTTCGTGTTGCTTGTAGCTGAGTAAACGGTACAGCCCGAGCTCGGGGCGGCGGCGACGGCTGACGTGGAAAATGTATAGGTTATGCTCCCGATGGTGATGGTTGAGCCATTCGCTGCGTATGTGCTAAAGGAGAGCGTCGCCTTCTCTGCCACCGGGGCGCTGGCCGTCAGAACCTGGCCGTCGACAGTTATGGTTGAAGTGCCGGTGGCACTATTCGTTGCGACGGTGCCCGTCACGCTCGCCGCGCCGCCCAATGCCATGCTCCAGTCCCGTTTCAGAGTCTCTTTGCCGGCTCGCGGCGCAGATATCGAGTTGGCCTCCCGTCGCGCCATGCTTCCGCCCAATCGGCCGGCGAGCGTGGCAAAGTCCGGCGAAGAGGCCAGCCCTTGCAGTGCCGGGTCCCGTTTCATCTGCTGCATGACGTAGCGCGGGTCGTTGACGATCTTGTACCACTGCTCGAAGCGGCCCCGCGCCAGCGCATCAGCGGCCGTGCCGGGATGGGAGAAAATCACGTGGTGGGTTGACCAGTCTTCGATCATCGCAACCCCATGCGAAGAGGCGGGTTGCCCCTGAATCATAACCGAAGAAATCACCACCATGCAGGAAACGGCCACACCCAGGCACACCTTGTAGAACCAATTCCTCTGGGCGCTCATGGTCTCCTTCTTTCTCCCCCTGGCGAGGGGATCAATAGGCTGTTCTTATCGGGTCACCCAATATGTCAATAGGCGATGTCCTTAATAATCTGATGGCAAAACCCGCCGCACCCACCTCCAGGCGGATTACGGGCCGTATCGCGCTCCGTTGCTATCTCCGCCTTTTACCGTCGCGACTCCTTTTCCTACAACGACCCCTCACGTAGCTTAATGCACCAGCTACGACGTGTAAAGAGCACTAAAGTACTGGTATTGCCGCGGGATGACGCTCCCCATTTCCACGCTCTTGTTAATACCCAAGATCAATGCAGTGGCAACCCCCCCTGTCCTCGCCTCAGTTCAGCCCCGACTGCGTGGCTTTCACCAGGGTCTCCCCGGTCTGGGTCCCGTAGTAAATGCTGGAAGCTTCCGTAGCGCTGCTGTTGTTATCCACGATGATGCCGGTTGTGCCTCCCGCGGCGGGCAGCGCGGTGGTGCCGGCATCGACGGTTGGGAAGCCACCGGTCATGTCCAAACTCATGACGCAGCCGGCGCTTCCGCCACCGGCGGTAGCTATGCAATGGTTCGTGACCCCCACGAAAAGGTAGTCCGTCGAAAGCGCCGCGTTGTAAAACTCCGTAACCGGCGACGAATCCGCCGGGCCGGTAGTCAAAGCTGCCGTTGTCGTGTCGGCAAGGTTGTTCATCACGCCACTGCCGTTGAATCCAACGCTGTAGAGGGTGGGAATCGTCCCGGGGCCGGTTTCGGGGGGCACTGGGACGGCCGTTCCGGCAATGTACAGGAGCGGGGTTCCCGATCCTGTGTACCAAGCGTTGTCAAAGTCCGGGATGTACGGCCCGGGGTAGGTCGTGTCCGCCGGGCCCACGGACGCCGAGACGGCCTTTGCCATATTCGCGATAGGGGCCTGCACGACTACGGCGTTGGTCATGCTGGAGTTGAAGGAAGTGTAGACCATCTCATTGGTGATATCGAGGACGACTGGATTCAGGGACGTGGTGCCGGCAGCCAAGACCGCACCATAAACAACCGCGGACGGTGACGTGCCATTGTCTTTCACATAATCGATGCGCCCCTCCCCATCCGTAAAAAAGACATTATTCGATACCCAATCGTATACCGGTGTAGACGGAACGGCAGCGATGGGGACGCTCCATACGATCGTTGGGGTTGCGCTGCCGTTGAATACATTGCCGAGCTTGTATAGGTAGCCGGAGCCATTCCCGATCGTAGTGGCGTAAGCGGCGCCATGGCAATAATCGTAGAAAACGGCGTTGGTGGAGCTTTGGTTGGTGACGCCGCCGTCCGGCGAAAGCAGCACGCGCTGATCTACCGCGTTGCTTCCCCCTGTGCCCGGCACGACTGCCCCCATGGCGTTGACCCCCTCATGACTCGTGGTGCCAAGGGTCAGGACGTGGAAGTAGGAACTGCCCGTAGTGAGGTTTTCAATGTAGGCAATTTGCGTTCCATTCCATGAGATGACCACGGGAGCCGGCACTTGCCCGCTGCCAGAGGCGTAAGCGAACATCACGGTGGGCCCGTTCGTGCCGCAGAGTGGGGCAGACGTCGACGCACCCTGGGAGCTATAGAGATTATTGAGTCCAATGATGTTTGCCTGACCGCCCGACGCGTTCGCCTGGATGCCCATCACCACGTAGTCGCTCGCGCAGCTTGGTTGCGCCGTCACGTCAAACACAAATTTGGCGGGGTAGTTCTGGGCCGCGTTAAGGACGGGGTCGAGGTTGTTCAGGGTGAAGGTTCCTGTCGTTTGCAGCCCGCTGCGATTATCGTCGTAGGTATAACCAGCGCCTGCACCATTGCCCCAAATATTGATCTCAAACTCATCGCTAGGGGTACTGTTGGGGGTATAGAAAAGAAGCCCCCAGTAATCGACAAATTGGTCGCCTGAGGGATAGAGATCATTATCGTACTCGAAGAACCCGCTTGGGCTTATTACTGCGCCCGGCCCACCTGAATACAGCGGATACGTGCCCGTGTCCCGTTGGCCCGTCGCGGTGAGGGCGCCGCCCGTGGCGAACAACTCACCACCGCCCATGTCGGTCATGGTAAAGCTGCCGTACCCCGCGTCGTAGTCCCCCGTGTCGGGATCCCACATGGAGTACGTAAAGCCGAACGACCCCGCCAGGGGCACGCTCCAATCTCTGTGGCTCCCCTTGCCTTCTTTGCCGGGCCCGCGATGGTATTCCGGCCACCAGGCCCCGGGATGGCGGAGATACCAATTGTGCGTCCAACGGGGGTCTTTTTTGATTCGGGCCATCACCAAAGGGTTCTTCGAATTAGGAAACAGGATGTGGCGGTGAGTCCAATCGGAAACGATTCCCACCGGAACGTGCGGCGCGGCCTTGGCCAGGGGCGCCAGCAGAGTGAATGCGAGTATAATACCTGCAATATTAACTTTCATATTCACCTCTTGGGCGTTGTGAGAAACTCACGCCCCCCAAAGCGAACAATACCACTGAACTTAAAAAGATCAAATCATCTTAATCTTTGCGAAAAGGCGCGCGCTTTTCTTCTCCACCTACAACCCTTGCCTCGGCATCGTTCCCGAGATTTCACCCTTGAGGCAAGTGCTCCCCTTCAAGATCTGGCCCTTATTTTGGTTGAGTCAAGTCAGATAGGATGTATTACCTTTATGGCACGCCGCGGTGTCTGTACTTCTCGCATCGCGCCCAAAATGGGCGCAATCGAACAACAACCTCCAGGGCCGCTCACCCTAACCCGCTAACAGGTTGCTGAAAAAGTGCTGGGAGCGCGGCCGTAGCGCCGGCTTCCAGCCGGCAACTCCTTTCGGTTCATCATAGGCCGGCAGGATGCCGGCGCTACGGAGGGCGGCTCGGCGACTTTTTCATCAGCCCGCCAAGCCAAACTGACCCCGATCATTGCAAGCCCGATTGGGTCCGTTTTACCAGGCAATTTGTGGAATCACTGGCCGGCTCGCCCGTACATCCACCTCCTCCCGGGCTGGTCAAGGTGGTGAAATACGCGCTGGAGGCCTGGACTGATGTGCTCACGTTATCGACAACGATGCCGCTGGTCCCGCCGTTCTCCGCTGCCGTCGCGGACACGGTGGTCGGAAAGGTCCCACTGGTGATATTGAATGACATGATGCATCCCGTCGCGGAGCCGCCAAAAGCGCAACTGGCGGGAACGCCTACGAACAACCAGTCCGTTCCGCCGCTGCCTTCATTGGGGTTAAAAACCTCCGAAAGGGGTGAACACTCCTGGGCCGTGGTGGTGGTCGATAGGTCCAGCGGCCCGCTGACCGGCGTGGTCATGACGCCGCTGCTGTTAAAGGAAATGCTGTAGAGCGCCGGGGCGGCATTTCCCGACTGCTTGCCGCACACGTAGAGGTGTCCCGTGCTGACACTGGTAAAATAAAGATTGTCAAACATGCCCAAATGGACGTGCGTGGCCGCGGAATTATTCCCGATATTCACATTGGTCGGGCTGGCAAGCGCCGAATTACCGGCCTCTTCCACTATCGCACTTGTCCCATTCCCCCCGGAGAATACGAAAACATGCCCCGTGGACGGGTCCACCATGGGCGGGTCGGTGATAGCCCCCAAGCCCGAAATGTTGGTCGTACTGAGGACGCCCGTCGAATCGGGCACAAAGCTGAGCCGTCCGTTGCTGTCCCCCACAAAGATGTTCCCCGTGCTCGGGTCGTAGACCGGACCGGTCAGGACATACCCGCTGTCCACCGTCACCCCATTAATCCAGGGCGCCGCGGCGGTCGTGGGTGTCCCATTGAAAACGCCCGTAACCTTCCACAGCTTCCCCCCGTTGTCGCCGACGTACAGAACATCGGTAGCGTAATTATAGAAGGGTGGGGAGTTCGTATTGTTGTTCGTGCCCAAGCCCACGCTGAACATGCAGGAGGGGGTTGTACCGCAAGCCGCTGAGGTCGATAGCGTCGAGGGAGCCACTGGGGAAGCACCCAAACTGGTCGCCCCATCACCGGATCTCCAGTTCAGCACGTGCAGGATGGCTCCCGTGGTGGCGCTTTCTATAAAAGCCACTTTGGTGCCATCCAACGACAGAATGGGAGATCCCAACATCGGCGAACCCGTGCCCGCAGTGCTAGCATTATAGGCCCACATGACGGTGGGTTGACCGGTGCCGCAGAGGCCGGGAGCCGTCCCGCCCGCCAGGGTTCCGCTCCCCCAGGTGAAACCTGTCAAGCTACTCGTCACGGTAATGTAGTTTCCCGTCTCTGGGGGCCCCGCCGACCCCAGCCCGCCCGTGGTGGCGGTGACGGTGATCACAGCGCCACTGGAAGTGGCGGTAACGCCCGCGGTGGAGCTGTTGGCGTTGATCGCCGTGGCAATATTGGCGGCCAATTGTGTCGTCGTAACACCGGTGATGGCGAACTCCGTGGAGGTGAGCGTGGCGGTCCCCCCCCCGGTGAGGGTCGAGCCGCTGACCGTAACGTTTCCACCGGTGGTGTTGTTTGCTGACAGCGCGATGTTATTGCCCGCCGGGCCCGCAACGATGGCCGTCAGGGTGACCACGTTGCTACTGCTCGTCGCCGTAACGTTGGTGCTCGGGGGGCAGGTATTCAGGCAGCTACCATTGATGGCCGCCGCCAGATTGGTTGCGGTGGCCGTGGTGCTGGCCCCTATGAGCACGCAGTTGGCAGCCGCGCCACAATCCCCGATTCTATCGTGAAAGGCATAGATGTCGGACTCGTTGCTTGTGCCGGTGGTGCCGATATCGACATAGACGTCCTCAGCGTTCGTGACCGTGCCGACAATCGTTATCTTGCCCGTGGCCTGTGCGTCCGCTTCCGCCGTCAAGGTCAGCGAGCCGATCGTCACGGTTTGACCGGTGCTGCCGCTGTTGGCAGACACGGTTCCGGTTTGGCTGGCAGCGGCCCCCCCGCCCGAGTACAGGTTGTTGAAAGCGATGATCGAGGCTTGCCCATCTTTGCCGCCGGTGAGGGCCGAACTTGCCTGGGAAGTTCCGTTTAGATATATGGCGGCAGCATCGCTGGTTGCCAGGGCCACGTTTCCCAGCGCACCAGCGGCAATGGGGGTTAGGGTGACCGTAGCGGTGCTGGAACTTGCCGTCACGGCCGGGTCCGCCGAGCAGGTGGTGCCGGTGAAGCATGTCCCATTGATGGCCGCTGCCAGATTCGTTGCATCGTTGGTTGTAGTCGCGCCGATGTCTACGCATTTATAGGAAGCGGTGGAGCAGTTACCTTCGGCCGTTTGCCAGCCATAAATCGTGCTGCCGATCGTCACGGTATCATCCGCGGCCGGCGCCGAATGGATGACGATCGAGCCGGTGGCATTTGCCTGGTTGGCGGGCGCTTGATTGACCGGCACCACCAGAAAGTCGCTGGTGCAGCTCGGGGCGGCATTGATGTTCCAGGTATACTTGGCCGGATACATGGTGGCGCCAATTCCCGCGCCACTGGCGCCTCCCAGGTAGATGTTCCAATCACCCGCAGGCTTGGTTTTTTCCGCCCCGGGCGGCGCAGGCGGCTCCGGCGGCTCGGGCGGCCCGGGAGCATGCGGGCCGCGCCGATCCGCCTGGAGGCTATCATTATAGTCGCTTGTGGCTGCCCCGCTCGCTCCCCCCGCCGGGCGCGTCCGGTCCGCATTTCGACGGGCCATCTCCATCTGGTAGCGGGGATCGTTCAGCACCTTGTACCACTCCAGGAACGGGCGGGTCTGGGTCGCCTGGGCGAAATTGCCGGGGTCGGAAAAAACCAGGTGGTGGGTCGACCAATCCTCGATCATCGGGACCTGCGGCTGCGGGTTTTCCTGCCCGAACATCACCAGGCTAAAGCCTGCCAGCATCGCGACGCTGGCGACGGCGGTCAACAACTTCCACGTCCAATAATTGCGGCTCATAACCATCTCCTACTGATTACGCGTGATGCTCCGCCATCACGCGTAAAACTCTCTGACGCCATGTACCACAAATTCAGCAAGCTCCACTGCCTCTTATACTTGCGGCTTCCCTTGGCCGTATTAGTCCATCCTCATGTTAAGGTTCGCGCCACCCTGTGTAAAGAGCACCAAAGTACTGGTGGGTGTTGGGGATAGAGCCCCACGCCTCACTCTTGCGGTAAGCACCTGTTTAGATTCTGGCATATTAATCCTGTATAATCAAGTCAGATGGGAAGTATTACCTAGGTAGCGACGAGACGAGGACAGTAGTTATAGCACTCTGACCGAAGCAACCGCCCCGGAAGAACAGCCGGAAGACCCGCGCTCCCAAGGCCGAAATCCACGGAAACAGATAGTGGGAACGCTGCTATTGCAGACCCGCTTGGGACGCTTGAATCGCGCACCCCCCGGTTCCGCTCCCCGTGGTGCCATTTCCTATACAGGCTTGGCTGCCCAGCGGCGAAAAGTAGACCTGGGAAGCCCCTGCCAGGGTAGTTGACCCCACGGCATTATCGACGGTGATGCCGCTCGTGCCCCCTGATTCCGTCAAAGTGGCGGTGGGAGTCGCAGTGCAACCTGTGCCTGTCGGACAGAGGGCCGTGGTCACGGTGAACGACATGATGCAGCCCGCGCCCCCGCAGGTCCCCAGGGTGCTGCTGGCTTCAACACTCAGGAAAAGGTAGTCGGTGCTGGTGGACGTGTTATAAAACTCGGTTATGGGCGAGCAGTTGGTGGCGGCGGTGGTCAGAGCGCCAATCTCCACGGGTGTTCCCATCGTGGTATTGATGGGGATCCGCCAAAGCGCCGGCTCCTGGCTGTTGGCGTCGCGTCCACAGACATAAAGATTGCCCACTGGACCGCTGGCCGTTTCATAGATGTTGTCGAACTGTCCAGCATAGATGGGGTCGCCGGCAGCGTAAGCAGCCTGTCCCACTTTCGCCTCCGGGGGCAAGGCACTTAAGGGAAAGGTCTCCGGTAACTGCCAGACGGCGGCGTGGGAGGTTGCAGGAGGAGCAGTACCCGTAATGTCGGTACCATCATCGTCGTTAACAAATACATAGAGCGCGGGCACGGAAGGATCGAGGATGGCCGCATCGACGAAAATGGGGACACCATCGGTGCCGGTTTCGCACAACGATTCCTTGGTGGCGGTGGCAGTGGTGCCGGTTGAAGGGATGCTGTGAAAATAGGCGCTGGAATTGCTCTCGTAGACGGCCGGGCCATCAAAAACCAGTCCTGAGTTGGCGTCATAAACGGGGCTGTTGATAGGGGCAACAGCCGTTTGCACCGGCCAGTTGGTGGTGACTTCAGCCGGCGCTCCCAGGAAGACAGGAGTGAATTTGTGGGTATAGCCATTGTCTTCGCCCACGTAAATGGTGTCGCTGTAATAGTCGTAAAAGGGGGACGAGTAAGTGTCCGTGGGCGTGGTGGCCGTGGTAGCGCCCCCTGTACCTCCCTTAAACTTTATCGTCGCAGCAAATGTGATGGCGAACATGCAAGGCGCCGTGCAGGTGGTGTAGGCGGCCGCGGTCGCCTGACTTGTCAAGGTCTGGATGGCGCTGCCCTTGCTCCACTTCAGCATGACCAGTTGGGCGGCGCCACCGCTAAGCTGTACGAACGCCACCTGCGTACCGTCATAGGAGAGCACAGGCGAAGTGGTAATCGTGCCGCCGGTGTTGTATTGCCAGTACACATTGGGCACCGGCACCGAGGCAGTGGAGCACCCGGAATAAAGGTTGTCATAGGCAACGATGCTGGGCTCTGTAGCACTGCCGGCCAGCCCGGTGTTATAGATCACGTAGTCGGGCGGCGTGGCGTTGTCGCAGTTGGCGGTGGTGCTGGAGAAGGAGTACTTGGCAGGGAAAGTCCCCGCCCCCACCGTGGCCGCGGTGCTGCCGGTGCCACCGCTGAGATCGGCGCCCGCCCAGGTGAATCCCGGCAAAGCCGACGACAGGGCAATGGTGTTTCCACCCGTCCCTACCGTTTTGTCTTCGGCGGTGACCACCGCCCCCGACGACGTGGCCGTGAGGGCGGAGACATTGGTGATGATCGCGCTGGCCAGCGCTGCTGCTTCATTAGCCAAGTCCGTTCCTTCCGTGGTATTGTCGGTGCTCGTCGAAAAGGTTGCGCCCGAGGTCGTCCCGGCGGCGGCGCCGCTCAGGTCACCGTTGAATGCACTTCCCGTGAGTCCCGACGAAATCGTGGTCGCGACACTGATGCTGTTGCCCGCCAACCCGCTCAGCGCAGCCGTGATCTTCACTTCCCCGGCCACGGGATTCGTGGCCCCGACGCCCACGGCATTGGCCGCCCCTATCGCCGTGGCGATGTTGGTGGCAAGTGCCGTTGTGCTCGCCGCGGCGGCTCCCGACCACCACTGAAAGTTCGGAGTCGTGCTCGAGCCGTTCGAACCTGCGGTCAATACAGAAACCGTGAGATTAGACGTTCCGCCTAAAGTCGGCGTGCCGAACCCGGTAGCGCCGGGAATTTTGGCCGTTATGTCCACGTTGGGGCTGGTACTGCTCGTGACCGTCGCCCCATTGCTCGGTTGGGAGGCGGCCGTGCCGCACTGCCAAGTGGAAGTACTCGCGCCAGTATTCGCCTTTCCCGTAGTGATTGCCGAAGCCAGCCAGGCGACCATGTTGCTGGTTGTGGTGCTACGCGCGATATAACAAGTGGTTGTAGCTTCGCTGCCGGACGTCCATCCCGACGTCTCAAATTCGTACTCAATTCCTTGGATCGTAATATAGCCGCCGGTGCTCGGCTCAGCACCGAAGGCAATCTGGTCCTCCTGCGCCAACGGCGTGCTTGCGGTGAGGACTAAGGGCGAACCCACCATCGGGTTCGTGATGGTTATGGTATTGCCGCTCGCCACGCCGTTGGCGCTGATGGTTGTGGTCTGAGACGCGGCAGTACCGGGGCTGGCCGTCAAAGTAACGCCATCCACCACCACGGTCCCAGTCCCCGAGGACGTCGTGAAGGTTCCCGTCTGGCTCGCCGCCACGCCTCCCATATTCATGCTCCAGTCGCGTTCGAGAGGCGAATTCTCGCTGGGCGGCGGGGGCGTTACAGGGGGCGGGGTCGGGTGTTTGCGCTTCCACTGCTGGATCTTGTAGCGCGGGTCGTTGACCACCCTGTACCAGTGCTCGACCTGGCCCTTGGCCAGCGCATCGGCGGCCGAGCCGGGGTCGGAAAAGACCACGTGGTGGTGCGTCCAATCGTCCGGCACACCCAAGGGGCGCGGCGAGGCGGTCTGCCCGCTAAGCAAAAGCGCCGAGATCATCATCACCCAAAAAACCGCTGCCGCAATCGACAGCTTGTAAACGAAACGCTGGTTGGTGCTCATGGCCCGCTCCTTCAAATCCCCCCCGGCAAGAGGGACAAACCGTGGTCTTATCCGTCCACCCGCTGAGTCTCCAGCCGCCATCTTGACGATGGGTCGCAAGAGCGCGTGACACCCGCCCGGCCATCCCCATTGCCTAGCGCAAGTTTCTCCGAGTCTTGCAGTTGCGGCACTTCTTCGTCACATTAGCGCTTTCTTATACTAATGAGCTAGCCATGGGGCGTAAAGAGCACCAAAGTACTGGTAGGATTGCAGTTTGATGTCTTTCGCGGCAAGTTTACCTTGGCAATGGGCGGCGGAATGTCGCCTCCACGTCAAACTGGGGTACTGCCAAAGTGCCAGTATGACCGTAGGATCAAACTCTGGATGACCCCCGCGGCGTGAATATCCGCTATGGACATTATGTCTGACCTCTGGAGGGTGATCGAGAACCGCGAATTAAGACAGCGGAGTGCATTTCCCCGTAACCCCCGCTGTTTTCAAGTAAGGCACGTATTATCTAATAGTTATAAATATGTGCCCAGGCGTGAGCAGACAGACTACCGGCCCCGCCAAGGCGTCACAGGTCTTAAACCGTGTCGCCCTGATTATCGGTCATTCTTGGGCAATGGCGGTTTAACCACTTTCCGAGCGGGGAGGGCGGGGGAAATTCGCACCGGTAATGAGAGCGCGTAGCCCCAGGAGAAGCAAGCGGGGTTGGTGCAGGCAGATGCGGAAGAGGAGGCTGCCAGGCTCGTCCCGGGTGTGGGCTTCCAGATCCTTGCGGGCGCGGGTATTTAAGAGATCCACCAGATGCGAGTAGTGTGCTTGGGTGAAGCCATGAATCAGCTTGCGGATTAGCAGGTGGGCATTTAACTCACGCCGCAGCGCACGCAGCTTGCCGCTGGAACCGCCATTCAGGATGGCCTCCGTGACCCCCAAAGCTCCACGGAAACCCGTGACAATTCCACCCACCGTCGTGACCTTGACATGGCCGGCAGCATCTCCAACCAAATAGACATCACCGCCCGCCAATTGGCGGCGGACGGGACTCCAGCCGGTATAGATGGGAATTCTGGCCCCCTGGAATCCGCGCGGCTTAAGCTGATGCCTTTCCAGGAAACGCTCCAATACCGAGCGCGTCTCCGATCCATCTTCACCGATGAGACCCACAACGCCCTCGGTGGGCGAGTGAGGAATGAGCCAATAAAAATAGGGAGTGTCCTCAGGAATGAACCAGACCCGCACCGTTTCAGGCGTCATGCCGTTGGGCAAATCCACGATGGCCTGCACCAACGGGACGGTGCGCGGCCTTGACCATCCCGCTGCCTGCGCCACGCGGCTGACCGCCCCGTCCGCGCCGATGATGGTGCGAAACTGCGCGTCCTCGGCGCGTCCGCCTTGGGTTGGCTCCATGGTTAAGGTCAGCGTGTGATCATTTTCCTTGAGAGCGAGAAGTCTCTGACCGAACTTAACGCGTGCTCCCGCTGCCTGCGCCGCACCCGCCAGCTCGTTGATCAGCGCGCTGCGCTCGATGACGAGGTCCGGCCGACGGAGCGTTATTCTCGCCACCCGCCCATCGGTGAATAGTTCGAACTGGCGGATCTCGTTGACGACAGCCTTTTCGCCCAGTCCCCCGAGGATTTCCCGCATCCGATCCGTGACAATCAGCGTGCGGGGGGCCGCATCGAGCCGGTCCCGCCCTTCAAAAACACACGCTTCGCGGCCGGCGCGAGCGAGCAAGTAGGCAGTAAAGAGGCCGGCAGCCGATCCACCGACGATTGCGATTTGTTGGTAGGTACCTTGACGCCTAGTCAATCATCCTCTTACGCTGATGTCCCCTGACGTGAAGGGCGGCCTATGGTGATGGAATCTTCCTCGTAATTCCCCGCCCAGGGGAAACTCGGCAAGCAACCTTACGGCCACTCAGTATAACCCAATTCTCGCAAGGGCGGAGCCAGATTCAACCGGTGACGAGAATTCATGAGGCGCTCCCGCGCACACTTTGGCGTTCATAGGGAAACCGTTCCAGCATGACCACCGCGGTCAGCGCCCCTACAGCCACAACGAAGGCCAAGACATAAGAGAGTTCGATGGATAACCCGCAAACCAGCAAAGCAACAATACCGGAGGCGGCCCCCACGCCGTAAAGTGCCAGGACGGCCCCACGCTGGCCGAGGCCCGCATTCGCCAAGCGGTGGGCGGTGTGGTCCTTCCCGGGGGAAGCAAACGGTATCAGTCCACGGCGCGCTCGCGAGATCGAAACCAGTGTGGTGTCGAAAATAGGGACGATCAGGATCAGCACGGGAATCATCCAACTCGTAACCTCCGGCACATCTTGAACGCGCAGCTTGAGCCCTAAGGTAGCCACCATGAAGCCCAGAAACATCGCGCCCCCGTCTCCCATGAAGATCTTTGCCGGTTTGAAATTCCAAATCAAAAATCCCAAGGAGCCGCCAAGGAGGGCAGATCCCAAGGTTGCCACCAGAACTTGACCCTGGCGAATAGCCAGGATGGTGAAGAAAAGTGATGCAATAGCCGTCACGCCGCTGGCAAGGCCGTCCATGTGATCAAAAATGTTGTAGGCGGCAGTGATTCCCACAGTCCAAAACAGAGTGAGCCCAATGTCGAGGAACGGGCCCATTGGGCCGGGCGAAAGGGCGGAGCCCACGTGCGTCTTGACGCCCAGCGCCACAAGCGTCAAGGCCGCCAATGGCATGGCAATAAACAACTTGATTTGATGGTGTAGCAAGTGCCGGTCGTCGAGTATGCCAACCACCAATAGCAATGTTGAAGCCGCGAGAATGCCAATGACTTGGCCCCGGGCGCGACTCTCCACAAACCACACGAGAGAGAGAACTGTCCCGCAGTAAATGGCGACCCCACCCAACAAAGGAATGGGAATGCTGTGAATTTTGCGCGCGTTGGGAACATCAACTATCCCCCAACGAAGAGCGATCCGCCGAATGGGAACTGTAATGCCCCAGGAAGCCGCAAAAGCCACGGCGAACGCGAGCGTTCCAACTAACATTTTCCCTCCACAGTTTGACCCTTCATACGAGAACACTCCGCGACGCCAAGCGGGCGGGCTCCCCCGAGGCCTTTCGAGGCCATCGGCCGACGTCTGCCCCTGAAACTGGTGTCATGGAGCTCCCCTGCTTCAGATGTTTCGTCAAGCCACGCCCTCAATTACCTCTCGCAAAAGCTGAAGTTCTTTGTCGCGGGCAAAGTCCGTCGCGGCCTGAAGCGCTCGCTCACCCATCCTAGCCAGGCGCTCGCGGTCGTTGGCCAGTTCTTGGACGACGGCCGCGACGGCGGCGGGATCGTCCGGGTCCACCACCACTCCGCAGTCCAAACGGCGCACCATGCGCGCCGTATCGCTTGCCTCGGGGGCCAGTGCCAATATGGGGCGTCCTGCCGCTAAGATTGAATAAATCTTACTAGGGACGACAACACCTTCCAATCCGCGCTTAATCGTCACCAGATGTAAGTCCCCCGCTGCCAAAACATAGGGCACCTCGTCAGGCGGGCGAAAGGGCAGGAATCTGATATTGCCAGCACCCTTGGCGATGGCTTCAACCTGGGCACGCAGCGCACCCTCACCCACGAAAACAAAACCCATCGCTTCGTGCTCGAGCATCCGTGCGGCCTTGATAATGGTTTCCCAGGCTCCATAAAAGCCCAAGTTACCGGCATGCAGCACCACAAAAGGAAATCCGCTGCGAATCTCCCGAATGACCGGATAGTCCAGCATTGCCACTGGTGGTGTGGCGCGAGCGCCATCCCGGACCACCACCACGCGCGCGGGATGAATCCCTTTGGCGATAATTCGCTCGCGCGTGTCTTCTCCCAGGACCATGATCCGGCTCGCCCGTCCTAATGCCCATCGGTGCAGCCTCTCCCAAACCCTCACCCCCAAGGAGGGGCGGACGATTTTCCCCGCCAGTGCCATCTCCGGATAAAGGTCGCGAATATTGTAAACAAACGGCTTGCGCTTGAGCGCAGCCACGAAAGCGCCTACGATGCCTTCGAAGGGCGGATCGGTCATGGCCATAACCAAATCGGTGCGCACGAAGAGGGCACACGGAATCGACAGGGCCACATAGGAAAGATAATTGCACACCCGGCGCAACATACGAAAACGCGGGAAGGTGGTCGAACCCACTCGCTCCACCACCACGGCGCCCTGACGCTCGCGCCGGAGGAGGTAAAACGGGTGTCTCTCCGACGGGTCGTAGGAGGGACGTCCGCAGAGCACTGTCACAGAGTGGCACTCAGCCAATGCATCCACCACGGCCGACGCCATATGTGCGGTCGCCGAAGTGTCCGGGGGAAAATATTCGTTGAGAAGGAGAATGCGCATCAAAAAATGAGGTTGCATGTCTTCGCGTTCATCCCAAACGTTGGATGGCGCAAGGGGGGATCACTTCGGCGCGCCTGCTCCCGCGGACGGACGCCCCTCGGATGAGGAATCGAGCGGCGGCTTTTCAATCAGATAATTGCCGAGGGCCAAAACATCCATACGGGTGCGGAGGAAGCAATCCAGGGCCTCTTTAGGGGTCAGGACAATGGGCTCGTTCTCATTAAAGGAGGTATTCAAAAGCACCGGCACACCCGTTAGCTTTTCGAATTCCTTGATCAGCGCCCAATACCGAGGGTTGGTTTGGCGACTCACCGTCTGGAGACGACCCGTGCCATCCACATGCGTGGGGGCAGGAATCGTCGACCGCTTCTCAGGGCGCACCGCATAGGCAAGGTTCATAAAAGGAGAGGGGTGGGAGCGCTCGAAAAACTGTCCGGTAACTTCTTCCAGAATCGAAGGAGCGAAAGGCCGAAAAGTTTCCCGGTGCTTGATTCTCTGGTTGAGGATATCCTTCATATCGGCGCGACGAGGATCCACGAGAATGCTCCGGTTGCCCAGCGCGCGCGGGCCCCACTCTGCCCTGCCCTGAAACCATCCTACAATCTTGCCGTCGGCAATGCATTGAGCCGTGCGACGCAACAATTCCTCGTCGGGAAGCCTTTTCACGGAAAAACCCGAATCGCGAACGTGGCTGTTTGCCAGAGACCGCTCGATGTCCTCCGGCGTGAACTGAGGTCCCCAGTACGCATGGTCCATAACGAAGGTTCGCGGCTGCCCGAGGATTTGGTGATAGACATAATAGGCGGCGCCCACGGACAATCCGGCGTCACCTGCGGCAGGTTGCACGTAGACTTCGGAAAATGGCGTGTGGCCAAAGATCTTGCCATTGGCAACACAGTTGAAGGCCACCCCCCCAGCCAAGCAGACCTTTTTCTCGTGGGTAGTTTCCTCAAGATGATTCAGCAAGCGAAAATACGCCTCTTCCAGCACGGCCTGCATCGAGGCAGCAATATCCTGGTGATTTTTTACGACCGGCTCTTGCGGGCCCCGAGTCTTCCCCAGCCGCTGCTCTAGAAAGGGGGAAAAAAGTTGACCCAATACGGGTGTCTTGCCGTTTTCTTGCCAGGTCATCTCCGGTCCGGTGCGATGATGGCAGAAGTACTCGAGGCCGAGGGAGAAGCCATTGCTGTCATGGGCCCTGACGATGCGGCGGAACTCCTCGACATGGGCGGGTTCACCGTAGGCGGCCAGCCCCATGACTTTGTATTCGTCGCCGAACTTCCAAAATCCTAAATACTGGCTGAGTGCGGTGTAATAGAGCCCCAGCGAGTGGGGAAACGCCACCGATCCTTGAACGTTGAGGTGATTCCCTTCCCCCCTCGCCCACATGGTGCTGGCGAAATCCCCCAGCCCGTCGGTGGAAAGCACAGCCGCGCGGTCGAAGGGCGAGACAAAAAATGCGCTGGCCAAGTGCGCCACGTGGTGCTCAACACGATGAAACGGTGCCCGAATCAACTTGGGATCGACGTCGAACGCGGCGGCAAGGTCCTCATGAATTCCCCGAAAGTGTTTTAAGGCCCGGAACCGGTCGAGAGTAAAGCGGGGCATTTGAACAGCATAAAAGAGCTTGGTGGCAAGCCGCGCCCAGGGGTTGCGGGGAACGGCGACGTGATCAATATCTTTGAGGGTCAACCCGGCTTCGGAAAGGCAGTGCCGGATGGCATGGGCGGGGAAACCCGCCGCGTACTTCACACGGTTGAAGCGCTCTTCCTCCACTGCCGTCACCAGTCGCCCGTCACAGACAAGCGCCGCAGATGCATTGGCGTGATAAGCGTTAATGCCCAGAATGTTCATAGGATTATAGGTTTTTAACTCGGCCAGGGCGATTGTGGGAATTCGCGAATCAGCTCACCAAGTGTTGCTTCACCCATCGATTCAAAACAAACAGGCTCCAGACGCGCGACCAGCTCGTATTCCCCCTCAGAAAATCTGTCCACACTTGCCCCACGTTGTGGGCGTTGAGGCATTCCCTGAGCGGAGGGGCAATATCCTGGAACTCCGTGGCCACTTCTTTCCGGAGCGCGCTGCGCAGCCAATGCTCCCAGGGAAGGGTGAAGGTCCGTTTGGGCTGGGAAATGACTTCCGCGGGTAACAGGTCGGCCACGGCATCGACGAGCAGCGACTTGGTGACACCGGCGGTGAGCTTGATCGACCCCGGCAATCGCGCCACGAACTCAACGAGGGCATGGTTAAGAAATGGCACTCGCACCTCAAGAGAGTGAGCCATGCTCATGGAATCCGTGTCTCGTAGCAGGGTATCCACCATATAAGATCGGGATTCCAGGCAGGACACGGCGGTGAAATCATCTAGCTGTTTCGATCCCCGCGCCGTTTGCTCGAGCCAATCCCTCCAGGGTTCCGTAGAGTCAAAGCCATTACCTTTCAGCAGCCCCAACACCTGCGTCGGCGTGAAGAGGAGCCGTGTGTAGAAATAAGGGTGGGGCAGGAAATTGGGGTCGCGCCATAAGGCCGCCATCTTACGGTGGGAATCCTTTCTCTGGAAATGCCCCAAGATCCCTTCCGCCGCGGAGGCCATTGTGGAGCGGAACCCCCCGGGCACATTCTGCGCTACAGACGCCACGGACTGCGCTTCCGGGGTCGAGCGGAAGGTGCTATACCCTCCGAAGATTTCGTCGCCACCCAGACCTGAAAGCGCCACTTTCAGGCCCGCTTGCCGTGCCGCCCGGGAAACGAAATAAGTGTTGATGCCGTCCATGCTGGGTTGGTCGAGAGCTCCCACCGCCTCGCTTAGCCGCGCTAACATGTCGTCGCCGCTCAGCGTCAGCTCCTGGTGATTCGTTCCGAATCGCTGCGCCGTCCGACGAGCTACTTCCGCCTCACTAAACTCCTGCTCCGGGAAAACCACCGTCACGGTATTCAGAGCCACTTGCCTCTGGGTTGCCAGAGCGACGAGGGTAGTGGAATCAATGCCGCTGCTTAAGAAAACACCCACAGGCACATCAGCCGTCAAATGGGACGCGACAGTTTCTTCCAGGAGCGACCGCAGGAAAGCCGTCGCCGAGCATCGTTCCTGTTTCTTAGTGTTGGAGGTTGGGCTCGCAGAGGACGCGAAATCCCAATAAGGCTCGGGGTGGACGCACGTGTGCCGCCCGGCGGCCGAAATAGTGATCCGGTGCCCAGGTGGCAAGGAATAGACCCCCTCCACCAACGTCATGGGCTCCACGACCGAGCCGAACAGCAGGTAGCTTCGCAAGGCGGTCTGCGAAAGCCGCGGTTCGATCTGGCCGGAAGCAAGGAGAGACCGGACTTCCGAGGCAAAGATCAAGTTGCCATCAACGAGCGTGTAGTAGAGGGGCTTGATACCAAGACGATCGCGTGCCAGCAGAACCCGGGGATTGCCACGACGAGTGGACTTCGACGTCTCGGCGAGAGCAAACGCGAACATTCCCTCGAAGTGGTCCACGCAATCCTCTCCCCATTCCTCATACGCGTAGACAATCACTTCCGTGTCACTACCTGTCCGGAAGGTGTACCCACGGGACTCCAGCGTATGCCGGAGTTCCTGGAAGTTATAGATCTCTCCATTGAATACGACGGCGACGGTCCGGTCCTCATTGAACACCGGTTGATGTCCGCCCCTGAGGTCAATAATGCTGAGCCGGCGCATGCCCAACGTTACCGAGTCGTCGACGAACATTCCTTCGTCATCCGGCCCACGATGACACATCTGTCCCATCATCTGCCGCACGATTTGTTGCGTCGGTTCAGGATCCGTGTTGCCTATTACTCCGCAGATTCCACACATAGTTTGTTATGCCGATCGATACACGAGGGCGCGCCCGGCCCGCAGCAGGCGCGCGCGAAGCCCCGGCGCTATATAGCCCAGCTTTTTGCGCTCGTACCAGCCCAGCACCCAATTGAGGATCATGCCCAAGAAGAACAGAGGTATAGAGATGAGAATCGGCCAGAGCGAGGGATTCTCTGGGATGTAGCTCCAGTTGACGGCCTCCTCCCACCCCGGGAAGAAATGGGTCAGGGTTCTCCGCAAAAAACTGCCGAAAGGGATTCGCCGCAAATGAATGTGAATGGTGCGCTCAAAAGTGTATTCTGGATTGTAGCCCGGCATTCCGCTGATGGCATCTCGGAACACCATGGGATCGCGCAATTCCTCCTTACTCAGGGCACGGCCCAGGTGGTCCCTGAACACGCCTCCTTGTTGCGGATCGACCACCACCCAGCGGTCTCCCCATTTCACCTCCGCAACCACGTGCATGGCCGTGCCGGATTTGGCGAGCAGCAGCAGACGCCGTGTCTTCAGGTCAGCGGTAGCAGCCAAGTTAATGAAGGCGTTCGTCGCTGACCCGCAGACCTTCAGCAACCGGGCATCTCGGACAATGATCACCGTGTCGCGGGTGCCACCCATCCCTGCGCCCGAAGCTTCGAGCCTTTGCGGCTCGTGGCGAAACCACCGCAACAGAGCTTCCGTTCTCTCTTGCTCCGACCCCTCCAGAGGAATGATGGCGTCGGAGAATCCCTTCAAATACCTTCTTGTGGAAAGGTTCCAGATCGACCCATAGACGAATAAGCCCAAGGCAAAGATCACCCATGCCCGTGTGGCAAAGTGGCCCAGAGCAAACCCACGGTGAGAATCCGCAGTTGCTCCCTTTTCGCGCATTCGACCCGGCAGCGAATCTTCCATAATCATCGTTGTCCCACGGCGTTATGAGATTTGGTGCGGTCAGTCCCTGCCCGGGGACGGAGCAGAAACGTGTGAACGGCGATGTGGAAAATCGTCCACTGTCTCTTCATAAGATTCTTGCATTTTCCGCACCAGTCCCTGCCAGGACATTTCTTCCGCCACCTTCGCGCACCCCGCTTTCAGGCGTTGGTAAAGCACTGGGCTGTTCAGTAGTGCCTTCAGAGTCCGGGCAACTGCTTGGGAATCATAAGAGGTCACCAGACCCGCCCGCTGATCGATCAAGGGAGCAATTCCGCAGCGATCGGAAACGACCACCGGAGTTCCACAGGCAATAGCTTCCGCCGCCGTGTTGCCAAAGTTCTCATATCGTGATGGCAGGGCAAACACCGTCGCATCCACGAAAGCCTCTTTCTGCAACTCTTCATAAAGAGGCCCGGGGAAGATAATCTGTTGGTTGATTCCCAGCGTTCGAGCTTTGTCACGTAGAAAGTCCAAATACCCGTTTTCGCCTTCCGGCCCGGCGATGACGAGCTTGATCTTGTCACGGCCGATTTGCGGCAACGCTTCGATGAGAAGGTCGGCGCCCTTGCGCGGAATCAGCCGCCCCAAGAACAGGATCAAACGCTCGTCACCAGGAATCCCCAAACGTTTTCGGAAGGCGCCGAAGGGAGGAAGATTCTTGAACTCCTCCCGATCGACGCCATTAAATCGCAGCAGCACTTTCTCGGAAGGAATTCCCGCCGCCCGCAAATCCTCCCTTTCCAGCTCCGAGGTTGCAATCCACTTGCTTGCCTGGGCCAAGTAGTTCCTCGCCCACCGTCTCCAAATCCTTTTGAGCAGGAACCCCCTATCAATGGGGCGCGTCATTCCGAGGGGCTCGACAAAATACGGCACCTCGAACTTTCGGCAATAATGTCCCACGGCGGGGCCTAAGGTGTCATAAAGGCCATAGATATGGACAATGTCAAACTCCTGGAGGCGGCGCCGGCAAAACCCCAGAACACCTGGATTCACGGTCAAGTTTCGGTAGTGGAAGCGAGATCTAAAATAAATCACCTCTACCCCATCCAGATCGGTTCGCCAACCTTGCGCGTCGTGTACCACCTTGGCCGCTGCAATTTCGCGAGGCCCAAAACCCAGATCGGCCGTCAGGACCGTAACCTGATTGCCCAACGCTGCCAGCGCCCGGGAAATCGTGCGAACCTTAACGGCGGGTCCGCCCTTTGCCAGAAAAGGGTAGTATGACTGCGTCACATTCAGGATTTTCATGACCCCACATGGGGCACGGGAATCGTCTGCGGAATCACCGCAAAAAGAAGTGCAAGTTGCGGTAGACCCGATGTGAAAAATTGTTCCGGCCTGTAGCCGCGAGCACGGCCTCAAGACTTGGACCACTGTGTATTTCCATGGCAATGGCTCGAACATGCGCGACCCAGCTATCCTGCACTGGTGAAAACAAAGCGCGTTCGGCATCCTCGATATCGAGCTTCAGAATGTCCACCTGGGAAACGCCGTGGCTCTGCATGAGGTCCGGCATTGAAATACTCCGGCAATCGTTGTTTCCGTCCCACTCCCCGACGTAAACGGAATCGCCTGCCCCCGGGTTTCTTATACTCAGGCGTCCGGTTTCCGACCACAATGCCGCACACAATAGGGACACGCGGTCTCCATAGGGCCGGCAATTGAGCTCCAGCAGGCGGAAGTTCGCCGGGTCCGGTTCAATGGCAATTACTCGGGCTTCGGGGAACTTGCTCAGGTACCAGGCCGTGCTGTCCCCAATATTGGCGCCGGCGTCGATGATGACGCGGACGGGAGAACTCGGCAGGCAGTGCCCGTAGGCTTGGCGGACCGTGGAATAAACCACCTCTTCCAAATCGGTTGAACCTGGCCGGACGTAGATGGGGTGCCGGAGGGTCGGAATATCGAGTACATCGAGCTTGCCGGAGGCCTGAGGCCCACTTCGAGACAGCGCACGCACGTGGCGGAATTCTGTAAAACCAAGTTTCCAAAGACAAAAGCCGTCGTCGAGCATTTTGGCGAGGGGAAGATAGGTGCGACTGGGCAAAAGGGAGCGAACGGCCCGCCGCATTCGTTCGCCGGTCGACATATCCGCCGCAATTGTGGACGACGCCAAGATGTGAGTTCCTCAGTATGACAAGATCAGGTCAGAGGGCAAAAAGGCTGCTGCATCATTCAAAGTCAAGAAGCCAACATCCCCACTAATCTCTCGCGAAAGGCGCCATAGGAATACGACCACTGAACCCATTCCCTTCCCGCCTTTCCCAATTCGCGGCCCTTCTCGGGGTTGGCAAGCAATTCGATGAGTGCTCCCGCTACGGAGGTCACACTGTCGGGATCCACCAGCAGGCCGTTTTCCCCGTTTCGAATGAGTTCGGCGGGGGCGCCGACGTTGGGACCGATTACCGGCTTGCCGAAGGCCATGGCTTCCAGGAAAACGATGCCAAAACCCTCGCCCTTGGCCTCTTGGTCATTGAGCACGGTCCGGGCCGGCAAGGCAAAAACGTCGCTGCGGATATAGAGAGCTACCAGTTCGGAGTCGGTCACTCGCCCCGTGAAAATGACATGCGACCGGATGCCTAAACTGTAGGCGAGGGCTTCAATTCGAGACCGGTCGTCTCCTTCTCCCACCACGAAGTAAACAAGATTGGGAACCCGCGAGAGCACGGAAGGCAATGCCCGAAGGATCGCATCATGTCCCTTATACTGCTCTGCGGCTTCCATCCGCGCCACGGTTAAGACTACACGCTGCCCCTCAGCGATGGACTGATGTGGGCCTGTGCTCGCCGGCTTCACGGTTGTTAAACCCTCGTCCAGTGCGCACGGCAAGCTGGCGATACGCTCTGGCTTCAAATGTTGTCGCTTTGTGACCCGTTCGCAATTGAATTTGCTCGTGACAATGACGCGGTCGGCGAGGCGCAGAGCCATGCGCTTTGCCAGGGGGAGCGGAACCCACGCCTCGATGCCGTGCACTACAATCCAGTACGGCCGGCGCCCCAAACTCGCCAGGAGCCACGCGACCGGGCCCAAGGCTAGATGCGTGCAGATGATCAAATCCGGCCGCCAGCGCGCCGCTTCCCGACTGGCTTGCCAACCAAATCGCCATTTCGAGCGAGTTGACAGCCGCGCCTTTCCCTGCCGGATAGGGTCCTCACCCAGCCCCACACAGCGCACGGACTGCTCACCCGTCAGGTCCTTCAGGGCTCGCTCCAAGGTCAACGTGTATCGCTGGATTCCACCGGGCCTCTCGAGCGAGGGGGTGAGGAGGAGCACCTTCATTGCTTCACCGCGTTCCCGGAGAGACGCAAATTGCGACGCTCGTCGAGAACCTGCTGGAAGAGAGTATCAAGCTGCGCCGCATTGCGTTCCCAAGTGTATTGACGCGCGGTCCGCGCCGCATTTTCTCCGAGGGCGACTCGCAAGCCAGGGTTGCCCTGAAGATCGGAGATCAGATGGGCTAGAGAAGCGACGTCTTGGGGATCCTTCAGAACTATTCCATCGACGCCGTCAGTGATGAGTTCACTGACCCCGGCGCGGTTGCTAACGATGACCGGAAGCCCACAGGCCATAGCCTCCAAGGGAGGCAACCCAAAGGCATCTTCCCAGGAAGGGCTAACGTAAATGTCTGCCGCCGCGTAATAGAATTCCACGTCAGCCCGAGGGGGAAGAAATGACACGCGCTGGCCAAGTCCCAGGCGTGCGATTGCATCTCGATAAGGAAATGGATCGTCTTGCCCCACCACCAGCAACCGCAGTTCGGCAGACCCGATAGAACCCACCGCATCTAACAAGGTTTCCAGCCCCTTGTTCTTCCAGCCGTTCCCGACCAAAAGCAGGCAGAGCGTTGACTCGGTCAGTCCCCAATGGCCGCGGCTTTGGCCGTGCAACCGGTTCAGATTCTGGGGATTAAACCGCTCCCCACTTATTCCATGGTAGATCACCGGGATCTGGCGTCGGCCAAAACGGGTTAGACTTTCTGCGGTTCGCTGCGACACCGCCGTCAAAAGACATTTCCTGCGGGCATAAATCCGTTTTTCCAGTTCGATGATCGAACCATAGTAGAGCCGACGGTGGATGAGCCGAAGCCAGCTTGTAACGGGGTTTTGACGGAGGCTCAATCCGTCGCGCACCTGGCGATAAAAATCGGAGAACAGGACGTGAACGGAAATGATATCGGCATCAAAGCAGTTGATTCCGGGCGTGTAGATCAAATCATAGCGGAGACCGTGGAACTGCCGGTCCCACCACCGCCGCAATTGGTTGGCGAAAAACCACCAGCAGAACCCAAGAAGATGGGGCCCCGGCAACGTGGAGATCCGATGCCAGAAAATCTTGCCGAGATCAACGCCATCGACGCGTGCGCTGTAGAGGTGAATCTCGTACTTTTTTGCCAGCCGCTCGACCTGCTCGGCCACACATCGTTCTGTCCCGTGTTGCTTGTCAAGAAAGGGCGAGATGACCGCAACGAGGGGTTTGTTTTCCATCAGTGCGAACGCGCGAGGATGCCCAGTGGGAGAGAAGCTTGTTCATTCAGCCTCGGCAAACTAAACAGAATGCCCGTAAGAAGCCAAAAATAGGCGTTATATACATAGTTCTGATAGGGTGCAAGACCTGCAAAGGTGAAGGGGAAAAGAAGCATGAATCCAAACCACCAGATACAAATCGCCAAAGGAAACATCGAGGTCCCTTTGACCCGCAATACGGCCGTCCAGGTCGCATAGACAAGCATCCCGGCCCAAAACAACCAGAGAATTGGGCCCAGGATTCCCAGCTCCCAAATCATCGTGGCGAAACCCTCTTCGAGATCCCACCGATGTATTCTGGCATCGACTTCTGGTCCCACTATTCTCGCAACATATTGCACTCCCAGTGAGTCTGTGCCGATTCCGTGTCCAACCGGCCATTCCGGGTCCGTAAACGCTAACATAAGGTTCTTGACGGGATAATCCCATGCTCGCTTCCCGGCCTCAAAATATTGACTTCTCGGGTCCAAGGTTTCCGTATAGAAACTCCAGCGCGCGCCAATAGCTTCGGGGAACATCACTAGCATAAGGAACAAGCCCAAGGCAACCGCTAAGTAACTCCTGCGGATAGCTTTGAAGAGCCGGTAAGCCTCCAGCCCGCGGGGTGGCGCACCCCAAAGCAGGGCGGCGGAGAGGATCAGGGCACTGATAACAATGTAGGATGCGCACCCTCGCGATCCGCTCATCATGCCCGCGACGCTCACCAACAACAAGGCAGGGAAGACGACCTTTCGGCCTCTGCGCGTTCGGAGGAGCAGGTACCCCGCTGCCCCGAATCCTACGATGAAAATGAGAATAAGATACCAGGCAAACCGGCCATCACTCACGAAAACCGATGGAGGTCGTGACACCGCGGTGCCCGACTGTGTGTATCGAGTCAGATGCCCCAGATCATCGATATCCGCGCCTCCTCTCGGGTTGAGAAAACCGAGCCCGAGAACCGACTGAGCGATACCCAGGGAAGCGATAACCGCAGCAATCCCCATGTTGAACACCAGGAAGCGACGCAAGTCTTCCTCATCGCGGAGGAACGCATAGCCCACAAACATCAACGGAATGTAGTAGAAGTAAATCTTCAAGCCCATCAAGCCATAGAGAATGTGGGGTGAATCTGCGTTAAAGACCTGGACGAGACCCAGACCTATAAACAGCCCGAGTGGGTAGAGAAATGGGGCGCGGAACTTGACGCGCTTCTCACGCACTCCCGCCTTGAAAAACGACAGGTAGGTTATTCCCGCCAGCGCGTCTTTGGCAAAGTAGACTGCCATGTTGTTGCCCATGTACTTGCGAATCATATCCTCGAACAACAGCCACCCCAGGAAAGCGTAGAGTCCTTGGCGCCAGTTCCCGAACACCAAACCCGCGAGGCCTAACACCATAAGACCCAGGAGCGCCAGGACAACATACTGGAAAGTTCCTTGCAGGACCCAGCCGCGCATCTCCCAGATCACGACGGCCACCACCAGATAAAAAATGAGCGTTTTTCCCACCGATTGATTAATCTGCATGCGAGTTCGCAACCATCATTTCATCCCCGTGGAAGAAGAACAAAGACGTGGTTATCACCCTCCAGGCACTCGCCGTTCAGCACCCACTTCAGCGGGTGAAGCGCTAATGCAGGTCGGGCCCGAGTCAACTGATAACCATGTGGTGGAAACAAGAGGTGGTCCCCCAGCTTCAATCCAGCCCGCGGCGAATATTGCCTCTGGAAGAGATCCCAGAAAATGGGAGATATGGGGCCGGTTCGCTCCGTTCATCCATCATCTGAATCTTCCCCGCCAAGAAAAAACTGACCCCCGCCGGTATGCCTTCGACGTTGGGCGTTGTGGCAATGGCCACGCCGTCTGGGTTTAAAAGTCGAGCTGGGTTCCACAGAAAATTGATGGGACTTTCCGTGTGTTCGAAGACTTCCACCGCCGTGACCAGTCCAAACGTCCCAACTCCCAGCCGCGCGGCAAAATCCCGCTCGTTGAGGTCGATTCGGACGAACGGTAGGTCCGCTTTGTAGCCGGCGGTATCTCTGTCGGCCGCGGTGGTTTCAAAACCCAGGTCCCGCAAGCGAACCGCCAGAGCTCCCGGGCCCGCACCCAGGTCAAGCGCGGCCTGATCTGGCTTGGCGGCGTACCGCCGAACGTGCTCCATGACAAAATCATGCAGCCCAGCGTTCGTGGTGGTTTCTAGCAAGCGCTGTCCCCACCGGCCACGAGCCTCTGGTACACGGCAAGATGCTCGCTCATCATGCGGTCCTCGCTGAAATGGAGACGGGCGCGCTTGCGGGCATCCTGCCCCTGAAGGGCGGCGGCGGCGGGCGAATTCAGGATTCGTTCCAAACATTCCGCTAGGGCATTCGAGTCGCCGGACGCAAATGCCCTCCCCCCTTCCCCTGTGACCTCCACCAGCGCCCCCAGATCAGAAACCACCACAGGTTTTCCGCGGAACATGCTCTCCACAGCAACCATCCCGAAAACCTCACCACCCAGGGATGGCATCACTACGGCTGTCCACCCCGCCAAATGCTCGTCAACTTTTTCTTCCGGCAGGTGGCCCAGGAATTCGACCTTATCCGCTAATCCCAGGGCTTGCGCCTGGGCCGCTAATGCCGCCCTTTCCGGACCGTCCCCAATGATCTCCAAACGAAAGTCCAATCCCCGACTCGCCAATTGCTGGATGGCAGGGAGGAGGATGTGTACCCCTTTTGTGCTCACCAAACGTCCGATGAAACCAAATGTCGAAGGCGAAGTTTGAGCGGGAAGCCCCTCGATTTTGCCATCGGCTGGTACGCCGTGATGGATGGTCGTCATGCGTGGCAGTTGCAGGACCGTGGCCAGCCAATCCGTCGGAGTGACATTCGATGCCACGCGTTCGCAGAGCCAGCGCCTTGGTGACGTTTGAAGCACCATCTTGAGGCTTTTCAGTCGCCCTTCCTCGGCGTTGCACCGAAAACACTCTAAATGCCGGCCGGCCATGAAATGACCTACGCAAGGCATCCCAGAAGGCACGTGGAGAAGTTGACCGTTCGGACAAATTGTCTGAAATCCGTGATGCTCCACCACGATGTGCTTTCGAAGAATTAACCCGACGAGCAGGGGGAAAAAACAAGGACCGGCGATGTGGATGATGTCAGCATATCGAATGAGTGCGACTAATTGTCCCAAGCTCGGCTGCCGAACCACCGCGCAAGGCAAGGATTCGTCATTAAATCCGCCGCGTGGCGTGGGCGTTGCCACAGTAACTGCCACGCTGCCGTCACCGTCGACCGCAGACATCCTCGCTAAGCCTTTGGCGAGTGACATTACGACCGTTTCGACCCCCCCCACATTGGGTGCAAAGGCATGGGCATAAACGAGAACCTTAGTCTTCATGCGCTCTCACACCGGGACGGCCTTGGCTGAGTGGCCTCGGAGGTGCCTCCCTTGGTCGATGGCGCGCAGCAATCCCTCCACGTAGATCGGCAGCGACCACCCTTCCATCTGCTTCACTGCCGACGCCGAGACCTTTCTCAGTTCAGCCGGGTCGGCCAGCGCTTGGCGGAGTGTGGAGGCCAGAGCTTCAATGTTGCCGCAAGGATAGACATAGCCTGTAACTCCATGACGCACAAGCTCAAACCGGCCGGGGATGGCGTCGCTCAAAACGACAGGGCACCCACACGACATGGCCTCGCAAACAACCAGTGGACAACCGTCCCACTCGGAACTAAGCACCAGAAGTTCCGCAGCGCGGAAGAGCCCAGGTAGCTGAGTTTGGTTGACGAATCCACAAAAAACGACGCGCTTGGAGACACCCAATGCTTCCGCCTCGGCTTCGAGTTGGCTTCGCATCAGTCCATCCCCGGCAAAAACCAGGTAGCAGTCGGATGTATCTATCTTTGCAAATGCGCGCAGCACATCTTGGGGGCGCTTTCGTGACAGGAGCTTAGCACAGAAGAGGAAAACGGAGGATTTTTCAGGAATTCCCCACCGCCTGCGCACTTCGAGCTTGTCGGCTTGGTTTGCCTCATGCGCCCACCACTCGCTGTCGAATCCACCCGGACTTAACACAATGCGTTTCCTGGCCACCCCTAACGATTCTACGAACCGACTCGTGGCTTCGGAGGGGGCCAAAACAAGATCGTAGAGGCGATAAACCAGAGGCAGGCACAAACGCTTCAGCAAGGACTTCCACCACTTGGGGTTTGCACCGCCCAGATTGTAAGCGTCGGCGCTCGCGATCAACGGAGTGCGGCTGAACTTCGCGGCAGCAGCGAGAACCCAGAAACTTGCGTAGGCGTAGCCGGTATAGGTGAGCACAGCATCAAACTCGCGGGTTCGTACCAACTTCCACAAACCCGGATTCACCAGACCCCAGAAGCGGCCCAGGCCCGGCCAAGGCGATTTGTTCTGAACCAGTACCCACGGGTAGCCGTCCAAAAGAGGAATATCCCATTCCACCTCGACACCGAATTCCGGGTCGAGCCCCCGCTCTGCACCCTGGAGGCTGCAATACGCCACCAGAATCTCCAACCCGGGGCGCTGGGCCATTCGCCGGTAAAGAGGCGGGGCATACTGAGTGGGGTGCGAGTCGACAATGAGCACTCGATATTGGGCGTCAACCACGGTACAGGAGCTCCGCCATCTTGCCGGCCACGGCGTCCCACGAAAAGTATTTCGAGTAGGCGCGCCGGCTTCGTTCATGCAGCTCTCGCCAAAGACCATCGTCGGTTAAGACCTTCACCACGGCTTCCGCCAACGCTTCATGATCCCCCCAGGAAACCCCCACAATTCCTGCTTTCGCCAGGGGATCGGGCAGACAAGCCTCCGCATAACCCACCAGAGGGAGGAAACAGCAAATGCTGGCAATGGCGCTTCCCCTTTGCGTCGTGATCCGGCCACGCGCGAAGAGCGAGACGTCACAATTCGCCAGCACCCGAGCAACCTCATCGGCGGGAAGAACACCCAGGGCTTGGTAGTCCACGGCGCTTCCGGCCAATGCTTTCCGGAACTTGGGTTCCGACTCGCGTGACCCCCGACCTAGGGTTACCAAGCGCACGTGGGGGAGATGATTGGCGGCCACCTTCGCCGCCTGGGTAATGGCCAAAACCTCCTGGCTGATATCCCCGGCGTCGGTAACGGTGAAAACCCCAATAGTCTTCGCGCTGTCTCCATTGCAGGAGAGGGTATGGAACGCCGGGATGGCCGGGATGTTGGCCCCAATCGGGATGAAATCCGCCCGCATCGGGGGTTGCGGAAGCCAAGCAACTTCCTCCATCGGTACGGTCACCACGGAGGCTCGCGTCCAGCCATAAGCTTTGCGGAGCACCCATAGCTGGCAAACACGGCGGATGCGATCGATCAACCTTTCCCCAGGGTACGGGGCGACGTCATGAAAGACCGTAATCAGGTGCACGCCGCGGGCCTTGAGAATTAGAAGAATCCCCAAAAAGGCCAGTGGCAACCCGCGTCGCGACCACATCAGCGCGGTATATTGGACAAGGACGGCCTTGCCCTTCCATTCTCGGCTTTCCTGCCATAAGCGCACACATGCCCGAACCCACCCAATATCTTCCCATGGGACACGAACGATTTCGACCCGGTATCCTCTATCTCCCATGGCCGGGCTGAGAAAGCGCCAGTAATCCTCCACGCCGTCGGTCGGAACGTCCTTCTTCCCCAAGAGGGCAATCACGGGGAAGGAAGTTGCTCGGTTTTCGGACCTGCCGGGACGGCATGACGAAGCAGGCTCACCCTTGTCCGGTACCGTTGAAACGGCGGGAGCCTTGACCTGCATTGGCGCTAGAAACGTCCCTATCCTGTCACCCTTGGGAACACCCATCACTTCTCCACCAGGAAACTGCCGATGACCAGGGCGTCCATTCCTGAACTGAAAAACGTGCGGATGGCATCGGTGGGAGAGCACACGATCGGCTCGCCGCGAAGGTTGAAGGAGGTGTTCATGATCACAGGCACGCCCGTGCGCTCACCAAAGTTCTTGATGACCCTCCAGTAGAGAGGATTCACCCCTTCTTCCACTGTCTGCGGCCGGGCGCTGCCATCGACATGCGTCACGGAGGGAATCACGCTTCGTTTTTCGGGCTTAACCTGGCTGGTCACGATCATGAAAGGCGAATCCACTTCCGATTGCAAGTAGTCCCCGGCAGACTCCGCCAGGAGCGAGGGCGCAAAGGGGCGCCACCACTCGCGGAACTTCACCGCGTTATTGACCTTGGCGTTCATTTCCGGGTCGCGCGGATCAGCGAGAATCGACCGGCTTCCCAATGCTCGGGGACCAAACTCCATGCGGCCTTGAAACCAGCCGATGATCTTTCCCGCAGCCAGCAAATCCGCAGTTGTGCCCGCAACGTCGCCAAGACGCGTCCAACGGAGCTTGTAGGTGCGCAAGACTTTTTCAATTTCCGAATCTTCGTAGGAAGCACCCAGATAAACCTGCCGCATGGCCTTGAGAGGCAAGCGCTCGCCGGTCTCAATATACGGTGCAAAGACGGCGCCCAGCGCTACGCCGTCGTCTGAGGCGGCAGGCTGAATAAAGATGCTTTCCACTATGCCGGAGCTAAGGATCAGCCCGTTGGCCTTGGAATTCAGTGCCACACCTCCCGCCAGACACAGCTTGCGGCAACCCGTCTTCTTCACAGCCACTTCCGCGATGCCTTTCATCGCCTGCTCACATACGTCCTGGACGGCGAAGGCAACGTCCTTGTACCGGCTTTCGATCTCGGTCTCAGGCGCCCGCTTGGGCCCCAGGCGCTCCGCAATCCGCCCGCCCATGCTGGAGCCACGGCCTATCAGGCATGGGCCGTCCACTTCGTAGAAGCCGTGGTCGAGGGTGATGAAATCCTTGAGATCAACTCCCGGCTGGCCATAAGGAGCCAAACCCATCACCTTCCACTCGTCACTGTAAGGTTGGAAACCGAGATACTCGGTAAAGGCGGCGTAAAGGAGGCCCAGAGAATTCGGCCAAGGGATCGTAAGGACGTGCTCAAGCCTACCGTCGCGGCCATGCCAGATGGAAGTGGCTTCCCAGGCGCCCCGGCCATCCACCACCACCACCGCGGCCTCTTCGAACCCGGAATGAGCATAGGCGCTGATCGCGTGCGCGAGATGATGGTCCACGAAAAGCATACGCGCCTTCGTGGGACCAAAATGCTGGGTAAAGCGCCGCTGGCCCCCGCGCTGATGCTGCATGCTCAGAAACTGGCGAGTGGAATTCAGCACGTTCATGTAGCTGATGGGGTGGCGGCCACGCACAAAATCCGCCAAATCGTGCGAATAGGTCGCCCAGGGCGGTGACCACCCGAAGGCGATGTAATCAAGCTGGTCGGGCCGGACGCGGGCGAAGTCGAGGCAGGCTTTGATCGCCAAGGCCGGAAACCGCGCATCGTGCTTCGCCCGGCTCAGGCGTTCCTCGGCGACGGCAAATAACAGCTCGCCATCGCGAGCAATGCACGCGGACGAATCATGCATTTGAGAGTAGTTAATGCCTAGGCTGAGCATTTAGGCTGGGATGTCAAGGCTTAGGACGCTTCCAAAACTGCCGTCCAGAATTTCGTCGTTAGTCCACCCGATAGATTCTCTGGTTTGGTCGCTCGAACACAAGCGTCAAGCCGCGCGTGTGGTCCGCCAACTGAAAAGGAAAATAACCGGAGTTCACATCAAGAACATGGGAGACACGCAGGTCGCTTAATCTAGCAAGCAAGTGGTCCAGATCGGAAGCGTCCGGAATCGTTCGTTCTCCCCATGTTCCAAATTGTTTCAGGTAGCTCTTATTACAGTAATAGGGTGGGACACTGGGGTCGAGAATCAGTACGCTTCGCACAGACGCGTCCCTATTCAAGGATTCGAAACTGTCAAAAAAGGGGATATGTTCTTGCCTCCTCTGTTGCGCAAAAGAGTTGGAAAACGAGGCATGGATGTCGCCCAGCCGCGATGATCCAATCATGAAGAGACCGTACAGCAACGAGCAGGCAATCACAGCGGCGGCAAGGGGTGGTGAAAACCGCGGGGCTACTGAACCGGCATAGCGCCAGCCGATCACAGCAAGAATCGCTACCATCGCGTACACCGGGATCAGATAACGCGACTCCTGATCCGTAACGAACCAGAGCGTGGTAAGCAAGAAGGCAAGGAGCGCCAGCGCTCTTATGAAGCCGTTCCGGCGGGCGGGAATGAGGGCGAAAGGACCCAAGGCTAAAGGAGCCAGTCCAATCCCCCCTGCCCCATTGAAGTTTGCAGTGTGGTACGTCAGGTTAAAGGGCAGGAGGAGGTACGCCTCCACCGCCCGACCGAGACTGGAGGCGTGTATCAGCGCGTTCCACAAAACATGGTTGAGGACGTTTGCCTGAAACCCGGCCAGTGCCTCTCTCCCCATGTACTTGACATGGAAAAAAGGGAAGAGAACCAGCGGGGGAGGGTAGATCGGGCATCCGAGGAGAATCCAGTTTCGGATATAAAGTGGGGCAGCAACCGCAGAAGCAACAGCAACCGCGACTCCCGCCCGCTTCATGGCCAAAAGTGAGTTCCCTCTCTTGCTGTTCACCATTTGCAGGACGGAACAAAGCAGGAGCGGCGCTAGCGCCACTAAACCCGTATACTTCGTTCCCATCGCCAAGCCACAGAATAGCCCGAAGGTGATGTAATCCCAATTGCTTTGCGCCTCGAAGCCAATCCTGGCTGCCGCCAATACGAAACTCGCATAGAGAACATCCACGAAGCCGGAAATACCGCCGAAATAAGCCGCCGGCATGGTGGCGACGAGAGCCACGGCCCACCATGCACCGCGGTAATCCAATCCTGCGCGTACGGCCAGCGAGCCGATGACGAGAAAAAACATTGTCAGGGTCAGGGTCGCGTAGAAACCAGGAGCGCACTTTCCACCGATGGCCATGAGCGATCCGTACAAGATTTCGGCCGTCACCGGAAACGCGGTTTGACAGTCGTCAGGTACGGGGCGCACGATGCCATTGCGAAGCCAGACTTTTGGCCCCAGCAAATGGTAGACGATGGCGTCATTTTCCCCGCCACCAACAACTTCAGAAAGCCCTCCGAGGGCTGTCACGATAAGCACCGCAGCGATAACGATGGCGGGAAGAGCGGCTATCTTAACTTCCCGCACAGATAAAGCGAAAGTCTTTTTCCCTTGGCGCACGAAAAGGCCAATCGCCAATGCCACGGCTGCGCCCAACGTCAGGAAAATGGCGGTGCGCGTAAACGCAAACTGGCCGATGAGAAACAACAGCGTGCCTAGCAATCCAAGGCCACCCAGCCAAGCGCACGCGAGCCGGTCAAGTCGGGAAAAGGTCGATGGCAATCTTCGCCACATCCAGCCGCCCATTCCGAATGCTGCTGCGGCGATGACAAGAGTCGCGAGGATTGCCCCCAAGGCGTTTGTCAGCATTGCTCAGTATGACAGCAAAGCGCGAAGAGCGTGTCTCGCCATATTTGACCCCAGAACGCGGATGATCAGGAACAGGACAAGCACCACCCCAATCCAAAGCTCAATGAGCAATGGCCATAACCAGGCGGCGCGGGGATTCAAAGAATAAAGTTTTGTGGGCTTCATTCTATTGGGTGGGATTGTACCTGCGTCTTCTAAGCCAAGCTCCGCTCAGGAGAGCCGCGCCTTCCGCAGTCTCCCGGATACCACCTCCTACGATATGGCGGAGGTTTTTTGCTGCGGGCTTGAGCACGCCGTGAGCGGCAAAAAAATCCAGGTACATCAGTTCGACGCGAGACTCAGGCCACTGGCGGGCGGGAGCCAATTTCTGTGGGCCGAACTCCCTGAGGCGAAGGAGAATCTGGTCGACGCGGCAATCGTACGTGTGCTCGCGCAGCACCTTGTCCCGTCCTGCGTCGGCGATGCGAGAGCGCGCCGGCTCATCACTGAGGAAGCGCTTGACAATCTTCAGAAGGTCTTTCTCTTTCCGATAGCCGGCAAAGTGCACTCCTTCCTTGAAGCCTAGATCCGTTAATTCGCTGGGCAAGGAAGTGATCAATAGAGCGCCCGAGGCAAGCACCTCAAATACCCGCTGGTTTGCGTCCTGGGGAAAGTCGTCGCGTCCGATGTTGACCACCACGCGGGAACGACGGTAGATCTCCGCGACCTCTACTAGGGGGTGAAAGCGCTGCCAATCATTCATGCGAAATTGGCTGGCGAGCTTCGGAATCCATTCCTGGCGCTTCCGGTAGAACTTCCCTTCGGTCGTTCCTACCCAGCCCACCTCAAACTCTCGAGGAAGCTCGCGTCCATCGAATAATTCCCGGCGAACCGCATGAGGCAATAGAAATGCCCCTGGATGGCCGCCATCCCGGAAGCGCCTTTCATATCCGGGGTGGAAAACGGCAACGTGGTCGAACAGCGAGGACCATCGCCTCCTTCGTTCCGTATAGGTGTAAGTATCAATCTGGAAAGACACGGTCGGTATCTCGGAACGCACCAGCCCCTCGGGCAACAGAGGGAAGGCGGATTCGAAATGGAAGATCCAGGAGGGCTTTTCCCCCGCATGCGCCACGATCTCTTCCAGCGAGCAATCAAACGGCGGGTCCCAGTCCACGCAATCGAACGGGATGCCCTGGGCGCGGAAAGCGCTGGCGTACCCCGGAATCAGCTTCCGGTGGTTATCTTCCTGGCAAAGGCAAAGTATTCTCAATTCGAGAACTCTCTCAACGCCCTGCTAGTAGTTATTCCACAGATGGGCACCAGTCCTGACTGGTCGTTGAAGAGGGTTAAGAGGGGACTAGTACCCCTTCCTTTTGCGCTACTTAGCTGATATTCGGTAAAAATGACCGTTCGTCGATCGGCGGGGGCGTAGCGCCTTCTAACGCCCTGATTATTCATGGACTTGCCTGGGTTCTGTAATATCCTTAAACCCCGGAGCCGGCAGCACGCTTCTTCGTACCCGATCATACCAGGATTGAGCCACCAGCCGTCGGCGCGCCCCATAGAACCATCGGGGTGGGAGCACCAGCGCGGGAATCATCGTTAATGTCCGAAACAGCCTTTGGCCCCAGGCTGCGTCGTGGTGTTGGATTCGATAAATCGTGGTTTCCGCCCGATAGGTTTCGAGCGGCCATCCGCCATCCAGGGTCAAACGCAACTGGGCCTCTTCCGCCTCGACAATTTCCAAAACCACATCCGCGACATCCTTGGGCACTCCGCAGCCCGCAAGGCGGGTTCGCAGCGTGGCGACCAAGCTCTCCAGCACCCGTTGTTTTCGGCGCATCCCGGCCGAAGTCGCGCCTCCCGCGAGGTACAGATTCCCCCCGTGGATGCGATAGTAGGTGAGCGGATCGGGCAAAATGGCACATTCAGCTAATGCCGCCGCCACCGTAAAGAGGTATTCGTCCGCTTCGAACGCCAGACTTTCCGGTACGGGAAGGATTTTTCGCGCGATTTCGCTCCGCAGGGTCAAGCGGCTGGTCCCAAAGTAACATCGGCGGAGGCGGAATGCCTGCGCCGCCGGGATGGAATTCAGGCGCAGGCGTTCGAGCTGGCCATGAGCAATGACGCGTTCCCCGCCCCCCGCGAAGGACTCCACGAAGCTATGTCCCACCATGCCGAGGTCTGGGTTCGCCGTCATGGTGTCCATAACTCGGCGGAGCTTCCCCGGCGCCCACCAATCGTCGCCATCCAGGAAAGCGAGAATCTCGCCCCGAGCCTCCGGGATTCCCGCATTGAACGCCGAGGCCTGCCCGCCGTTTTCCTTGCGCAAGTAGCGGACCCGGGGAACGAATTTGCCAACGATGGCCGGTGTGCTGTCCGTGGACCCATCGTCGACGACGATCACTTCCATCTCCGCCGACGGCACGTCCTGCTCGAGCACGCTCACAATCGCCTGCTCGATAAAGCGCTCGTGGTTATATGTGTCGATCAGTACGCTGGCGAAGGGTGACGGCATATTTCAATCTGGTCCGAAAGAATCGTTGCTTCTTTAGCTGTCACTGAGACTTGGCGATACAGCCGTTCCGTGTTCAGGACTCGCGCTTCGAGGAACCAACCTAAGCACTCTGCGCACCGCCATCTTTGCCTTGGGCTTTTGCCGGGAGTCCCTGCCGCAGCCCCAGCCTGTGGCGAAGGGGGCGCGTTATCCCCAGGATTCCAAACCAAGCGGCGCTCCTGAGAACTTTCAAATCCGCGATCAAGCGCCGGGAGTTCCACTTCAGGCCTTCTTTTCCCAACCGGTACTGCGCGTTCTCGATGGTGTAGAGATGGCGCCTGCCACCCACCAGCCGCGCATTACTCTGGGCCTCCACACCGTCCATGACACCCTGGAAGCCAAGCGGATGATGGGAATAGTCGTGATTCTGGTGGACCGCCACCACGCTCCGCGATGCGTCCACCACCGAGGCCCTTGATTTCCGGGCAAACCACACCATCCATTGGTCATAGCCAGGTCGTCCGATGGCGAAGGAAGGCACCTGGCGGTAGTACAGGCCCCGCGAAAATGCGAAATAGTCAATCCACTGCGAGGATCGTTGCCTATTCGTTTGCAGAGCAAGCGTCCGCAGCCGCACGCCCCAGTCAGGCGGCGAGAAATCGATCAATTCCGTGACGTCGGTGTCCCAACGCCGCCCCACCATCAAGAACTGATCTCGCCCAGCGGCGACCTTGGAGACCGCATCGCGAAAGTCATTCAAGAGCAGGATATCGCAGTTCACGTAACACAGAATGGGGTGTCGAGCGATCTCGTGGGCGCGGTCGAGCACGGAATCGAGCATGGGCGTCCCAAACTCATTTCGCTTGACGTGGAGTTCATGGCGAATGCCCAACTCTCCCGCTACATCCGTGACGCCCTCCTCTTCGCCGAAGAGAATAACCTCGATGTCGGGGTGAAGGAGCGTCCAGCTCTTGATGGCATTGCGCTGGATCACATCCGAGTGCCCGCGGAAGGGCTTAGGCATCGAGAAAATGGTAATCACTCTATCCTTCGCCGGGCGGCGTCGCCGAAAGGTGTTGCCTTGCGGATTCGATCATCTCTATGGCCTTGTCGTGGGAAGTCCTGCCCCGCGAATTGAATGACCAGATCGAACCCGTCTCGTTCGAACTTGGGCCTGACTTCGGCTCAATCATTGATGCCGAGCGCAGAATAGCTGGATTTCTGCGTGGATTGCTTGAGCTAATGGGTTGGGTTTCCATGCAAGCGTTGGTTATTGATTTGATGTAAGGGACTCGTATAAGGCCAAATATCGTTCCGCCTGCAGTACAATGTCGTACTCTTCCACAGCGATGCGGCGACAATTCTGGGACATCTCAGCCCTTAGTGCGGGGTTATCGAGAACGCGCAGGACAGCTTGCCGCAGGGCACCGGTGTCTCCCTTCGGCACCACAAATCCGGAGACACCATTGCGCACCATGTCCGGGACGCCTCCCGTGTCAAAACCCACCACCGGCGTGCCACATGACATGGACTCCAACGCCGTGTTCGGCAAGTTGTCATCCAGGGTCGGAATGACGTAGAGGTCCGCCGCGCTGTAGACCAGCGAAAGGACAAAATCGTTATCGATAAAACCCAAACTCAGGTTTGGCGAGCGAAGGTTGGGGAAAAGCGCGCTCCGCCCCAGAGAAACAAGATGGATTCCCGCCTCGGCAGGAAGGGCAGCGAGCGCTTCAGCAAGCAAGGCAAACCCCTTGCGCCGCTCCCGGACATGATCCGCGACAAAGAGTATCACCCGCTTGTCGTGCGGTATGTTCAACACCTCCCTGGCCATCTCCCGGTTTCTGGGACTAAAGACCTCGGTGTCGAGCCCATACGGTATGACGGAGACCCGGAATCTGCCCAGCAGCGTGCTCTGACGGACTTCGCCCGCAAGCCAGCGGCTGGGGGTCACCACGTGGAGTCGTCCATCCGGGATGCAAGAATAGGCGGCCTTCTTGCGCTGCCAGATTGCGCGCGATAGGTCACTGTTGACAGCAGAGCCAAGTTCGGGGCAGGCGCCGCAGCCATCGTTGGAGCGCCGGCACGAGTCGTAGTAGTGGCATCCGCCGGTGAACGGGTTGGTGTCGTGTAGCGTCCAGACCAGCGGACTTCGTCGCGGCACGACCCGGAAGAAACTCCGGAAATCAATAAAGCCGGCGACCCAATGCAGGTTGACAACCTCGCAAGGCGGCAACTGGCGCATCACTTCGGGGCCGAACTCGCTCCGGTCGTCGCTAAAGAAAGTCGCACCTGCGGGGCGCGATGAGGCATATTGCGCGGCGACCCGATGCAAAACGTAGCGTCGCGCGAGGCGCCTCAGCCCTGCGGTCAAATCCCCTCTCCGCACTATCTCCGTCACGTAAGGGTCATCGCTGCTGCGATTGGCCACCAGCATAGAGGATTCAAGATTGAGTAAGCGCAGGCCGCTATGCAACCGGTAAGCTGCCCGGGCAGCCCCCCCGGAGATGTCAGAGGTGGCGATATGAACGATTTTCAAGGCTATATGGCTTCCCTTTAGAAGGTGTCAGGCTTGGAGATCGAGGTTATCAACCGCGCGCAAAGCAGCTATACAACGTGTGGCCCCGCAGAAGTCCTCTGATTCTATTGCTGTTCTGAAGAAAGGGCGCCACATACTTCATTGTCGCTCGCCGCGGAAGATGATGCGGAATGGGAAGACGGTCCAGCAGTGCGGCAAGCGGTTCCAAGAAGTCGTAAACGTGATAACGCGCGAGGGGTTCACAAACCATCCGGACGACCCGCAGCGGGAAGATGGCGCTGAGGGATCGCATGGTTCGCGCCGACCATCGGGTGGTATGATGCGGCGGCATATCGAGCAAATTAAGTGGTAACCACCGAAGAAAACTGTTGGCGTTGGGTACGGCCAGAATCAACTTGCCTCCCGGCCGTAGAAGCGCACAGCACGACTCCAGGAAGGATCGAGGGTCGGGAAGATGCTCCAACACCTGAAAGCTGCACACGGCGTCGTATGGGGCCCCCGAGGTGGCGGCACGCGCCCCCAGGTCGTCGCAGGTGACGTTGAGGCCACGCTGGCGCGCCGATTCCACCGCCGTGCGGTTGACTTCAATGCCTTCGGCAAGGATGCCCGGCCTGCCCCGAAGTTTTTCCAGGAAGTGTCCCTCGCCACAGCCCACTTCCAACACTTTCCCTTGCCGAGGAATGTCCTCAATGGCCGCATCGTATTCCCATTTGTCGAGCATGTAGTACCAGTCAAAGGCCTCGAGTTGCGCGTAGAGGGCCGGTGAGCCCGCCATGCCCAGTGGCAGGAAGAACCGCAGGTGGCAGCGATTGCATTCCACCATCCCGACCTCGCGCACATCTTTGAGCTCGCCGGCAACGTCGATGCGGTAGGTCCGTTGCCAGCCCGCGATGAGGGTTTCCCTGCTGACCCGAAAGCAGGTGGTGAAGTGGTTAGCGTTGTCGCAAATCAGACAGCGGGGAGGTTGAGGAATACTGATCACCGTGAACCCAGGGAAGGGCCAATCTCAAGGCCGCCGCCACGCGCTGGGCGTAGCTTGGCGGGCGAATTGCCGGCGCTAAGCATTCACCCGCTGGGCGATGCAGGAGAGGTTGAGGCCCTTGTAACCGCGCAGGCGGAAGTAGGGCAGGCCCAGAATCGCCAGGGGGAGAAACCTCACCCGCTGGGCGGCCACCAGCATGAAAGTCCACTGCCGGCGGCGGGATTGTGATGCGTGCTGCACGGCTTGGGCTTCCTGCACCGAGTTCGTCATTGCAGGATAACCCCTCGGTCACCAGAGTCCTGACTTTGGCTACCCGGCGAACGTGACGTAAGCTTGGACAAAACTCTTTTGGCGACCACCTTGAGGGGGGTGATGAACGCGCGCTGGATCCGAAACTGTGCGCGTCGCCAGGGCCTAAGCCAAGCCCCAAAGGGAACGCGGCGGTAGTACATTGTTTCAAAATGCAAAAGGATATCCGGTCTGGGCATTTCTTCCGGCGTTTTGCCCCAGCGCAATCCGGCCCAGTGAATCAACTGCTGATGCCGGCCTTGGGGGGTGAAATCCTGCATTTGAATGTGCTCCGCCGGGACGGCTCCTCCCGGCCAAACCATGAAAGGCTCGCGGCGAATGGTCAGTTTGCCCTGCTGCACTTTGCGCAGAACCATGTAATTGGTCAAGCCTTGTTCGCCAATGGTAAATATCTCCGGGTGCGTGGCCGTCCGTGCCTGCCAATCCACCAGGCCGTCAAAATCTTGTTTGGTGATACACCCCGTGGTCGCGACAATCTGGCCGGTGTTGAACCCGTAACCGGGAAATTCAAAATTCGGGTCGAGCTGGCGGAGTTTGTCCAGCGGAAAGAACTGCTCTGCCACGCCGGCAGCATCGTAGTTTTCCTCGTTAACAATCAAGTCTTCCTCGAAGCTGTCCAGCCGGTCAATCACTCGTCCGGCAAAGACAATGTCAGAATCGATGAGCAAGAGTCGCCGCGCCGGCAATTCAGTCATCACCTCGAGCTTGCCAAAACCCCAGCCCAGGTTCTTTTGCCGTCCGGGATAAACTTGGACATTCCAATACCTCTCGATTTCCCGCGTGTTGAGATCACCGTATTGCCGATCTTTCAACAGCCAGATGGGGATTTGCGGATACCAAAACCGGATGCTGGCCACCGAGAGCCGCGTCAGGTACACATCCAACGCGTAACAGGAAATGACAACGCCCTCAATCTTCATCCCGTGATCCCTCGGTGGGCTCCTGCCTTGTCAGGGCGCATCCAATTCCATACCATTTTGGCGGAACGGAACTCCGAAACTCCCAGATCCAAAGAACTCGGAAAGATTCTCGTATAGGTGGTTCGGTAGGGGAATTCGCTCCGATGGCGTTCCTCTTGCCAGATCTGGGTAATACTGTGAGTCATGAGGAAGCGATCACGAATCTCCTGGCTTACTCCGTAGATCAAGTCGTCGTGAAGTTCAACGAGAATGTGACAGGCCTCCAATCCCGGAACGCGGATAGGGTCCAAGAGAAGCGCTTCGCCCCCTTCGGCGTCGCAGACGACCAGCGTCAAACCGCTGGTGTTCAGGGTCGCCGCCAGGTCGCGGCTGGTGCACAACTCCTTGACCGCCACTCGACTCTCTACGCCATTGAGCTCCACCATTCTCCTCAAGAGCACTCGTGCCGATGGATCCATTTCATATGCGATGACCCGGGCGTCACGCATCCTCATGGCCAGACCCACAGCGTAGTAGCCCTCCGCCGCCCCGATGTCCACCACCGTCTGAAATGGGAAAGCGATCGCGTCCTCGATACAGTCGTGGAGTTCCCGTTCGTAAATGCCCAGCCATTTCGGGATCAGGCTGCTGCCGTAGGATTGATCGATGTAGCGCATACCTCGAAACGGCCCCGATTGAACCGTTCGGTGCGTCCTGGCCGCGGCAAGATTCATGATGTAAGGCCAGGGCTGAAGGCGCGAAGGGACGCAATACGTCACCACCCTCCCCATGACCCGCTTTGGGAACGATTTCTTTTTGGTCAAATCTGGCAGGCAAATCAAATCTGGGGCGAGTTTTCGACGGTTTCGCGTCCCAGGGGAATCGTCGCCGGCCTCACGTCGGACTCACAGAAGTAAACGCACCGACGGGACGTGCAGGTGATAGCGGCGCCGCACCGCTGTAAGCGCGGCAAACCGCCGAGACCGCCGCCATTCCTTCCTCGCCGGTAACCAGCAATTCTTCCTGCCCGCGTAGTGCCGAAACAAAGTGGTGAAGTTGATCGACAAAGGACGAGTCCTGGGGAGGGCGGCGGGGGACATAGGCGTTGAGCCGCGGGAAGTTCTGGAAGGCTTTCCCTTTCGTACACCGGATTCCCAAGGACGGGTCCCAGAGGCCGACCTCAAGGAAACCGTCTCTGCCCTCGAACGTTATCTTTTGCTTGAGATCGCGGGTGCGGCTGGCCATGACGCAGCCCGTGGCGCCTGTGGAAAGACGGAAGCGGAGTTCGGCCTCACTTTCCACGCTTTGGGGTGTTCCATTCCCACTGTATTCGACTTGTTCAAACTCCCCCACGAGCCATCGGATCAAGTCAATGGAATGGATTCCAACGTCCATCAAAGCTCCGCCCCCCGAGAGCTGCGGATCGAAGAAGGAAGGCGATCTCGGCCAGTCTGTCGGGCTTCCTTCCTCCGCCTGTACATTCTGCACCTCACCGATCAGACCCTTTTGGAGCAACTGCCGCGCCAGCCTGATGTGCTCAAGATACCGCCGGTTATGTCCAATAGCGAGCGGAGCTTTCCCCCGACGCGCCGCTTCGACCATGGCAAGGCACTCTTCCACCGTGCGCGCCATGGGCTTTTCGCAAAGCACGGGAATGCCCTGGGAGAGGAGTTGGCAAGAAACTTCCGCGTGTAATCCATTCGGAACCGCGACAATGGCGAAATCGGACCCGTGAACCACATCCTCCAGGTTCGTGCTCCAGTGGGGGAATCCATAAAGTTCCGCGACGTGGCGTGCCCGCTCCCCATCCTTGTCCACGACGATTGATGCCCTGACCTCAGGGACGCCATTAATGGCAAGGATGTGGCGGCGCTCTGTTACCACGCCCGCCCCCACTACCCCCACCCTCAGTCTACAATCCACGCTGACCTCCTGCTAACTTGGCCATGATGCTCTTTTTGAAACTCAGCGGGTCATATCTCAACCGAATGGCCCGGCCAGTCCAGCGATTGCAGAACAAGTCTAAGTGGTGGAGCCACCGGCGGTAGGCAAACTTGATGGCGATGGCGGAATGCCCTTCCGGGTCGTCAAAGACAAACGTACGGGGCTGGAGATCCCCCACGACCTCGAATTCGCCGAAATCCCTCCCGAGATCCTTGGCTGTCTGGCGAAGATGGGCCACTTTGCCGGGGCGAATGGCCATGAGCCGACAGGCGGTCTCATCCACATCCAGCGCGTCCGCTCCGAACAGAATCGTGTTCATCCGCACCGGGCGGCCAAGGATCGGCCCGCGCCCTTCCAGGCCGATGCGTCCGTCAATGATGCAAAGGTCCGGCGGGAAGAGTTGGTGCAACCGGCTGAGGAGAACCGAAAGATGCGGATGAAATTCCGAACGGTCCGCATCCGTGATGAGGCCCAGGGAATTCTTGAGGATCCCGGTGATGCGAGTGTAGGGGTGCAACTTCAAATTGGCAATGGAAATGAAATACATTTCTTCCAGGAATAATTGCGGAATCCTGACCGCCATGGGGATCCCCGCCAGACTCACCTCGAGGGTGTCGCTGCGCGAGAGATTGACGAGATTGATTCCCGCCTCCTGCGCCGCGGCGACGAATCCCAGCCGCTCAAAGGTCTCATCGCACGAGCGATAAGTCTTATAAGCACTGATGGCATCGGCTTCCACCGCGTAGATTTTCACGTCAGGCCGTATGGATCGCAGGAGCCGGGCAAGAACGCCCAACCAGCGGGGATCGGTGGTCACACCCGTTTCCCAGGCGGTAATATCACAGAGATTGGGTTTGATCACTACTTGCGCCGGCAAGGTTGAGGGAAGCAGACCGGGCAAGAGTTCAAGGGCCATCGCGCAGGCGCGCGCGAGGTCGTCCTGCTCGTGCACTCGAACCGCCACCACTCTTCGGGGACTGCGAGCCGTCATTTTCCTCCTTCACAAATCCGCATGCCAGTGGGTCCTCATAGCCCTGTGACATCCGGTTCAGGGCCGGGCTGGGCGCCGGCCGAGGCCCCGGTTCGATTTGACCTGCCCTGCGCCTGAAAGTACAGCTTAAGGTCACAATAGGGCATGTAGAACAGGCAGAGGATGTCCAGCCACAGCAACTCGAATCTCCCCCATCTGGCATCCTGGCGGACGTGCTCAAAGAACATAGTCCGGAAATGGGCGCGATAGAAGGTTGCCAGAATCGACAGGAGGCGAATACGGGTGGAATACGCCCCCACCCCGTGCCTCCACCAGCGCCATCGGTTGTGCAGGACGGAGTGCACGGTGTCTTGCTTGATGTGCTTTACCAGGGCGGTCGGGTCGTAAACCAAGCTGTAACCTTTTTCCTGCACCCACCTGGACATGTAACCATCCTCGTTGATCACCCGCCAACGCCAAACAATCTCGTCATATCCGCCCATTTTCTCCAGTACCGACTTGCGGTGCAGTCCGTTGGCGCCGAAGAGGAAGGGCGGGTTCACCACCCGCTTGTCCCCCCAGTGCAAGGGCAGATGCGCCTGGCGCCAGCGGTCGGCAAGGGACACCAAGTGGGTCTCTTCCACGCGCCCGCCAGCCGCGCCAACCTTCGGGTCGTCCAATAAGGGGACGAGGTGTTCCAGCCAGTCCGGCTCGGCCACGCAATCCGCGTCCAATGATGCCACCAATTCGTTCCGCGCACTGCGGAAACCAGTGTTACGGGCTGCAGCGGTGCCTCGATTCCGGTCATGGGTTATGATCCGAACGGGATAGCGTGCAGCGATCTCTCGCGTGTGATCGATCGAGGCATCATCAACGACGATGATTTCATCCAGAGGGTAGGTCTGGCGGAGCGCTCCCTCAATCGTAAAAGCAATATAGCACTCAGCGTTGTAGCAGGGGATATAGAGTGAGACTTTGGATTTCATAAGTGCCAGCGACAGCCTGGCAAGGGCAAGCGATACTCCGGCCATCTAACCTATTGTTATTTCATAGAGATAGCAGGAGTTGGCGTGCTCGGTACATTTACCTTCATCGCAGCGTCCGAATTTGACCCCGTCTGCTTCGCGACCAGCGTGCTCAGGCCGTAATATCGTGCTATGCAACAGTTGACCGAGAAAGTTGGATCGGCGCCTTCCCTTGTTTCGAGTTGCATCCCAAGAGCTTCGCGGGGTAGCAATGCCACTGTCGCGTGTCGGTCCCCGCGCCGTGCGGCAGATCGCAACTCGGCATCTTGTCTGTCGAATAGAGCGGCATAGTTCTGGGCAGCGCCGCGCATCGACGCGATCACAGAAACCTGCCTTGGGGGTCCCATCAGAGACGCCACTCCCACGCAAATAAGCAATGCGAGCGAGAGGACCCTTGTATCTGCAAGCCTCCGTGCGACAACTAGGAATGCCAGAAAGCCCAATTGCAGAAAGAGAAGCTCACAAAAGAAATGTGGGATTAGTTGGATTCGCCAGTCCAGGTATACCCCCGTGCCAAAGGCACATACCGGGCAGCTAAAGATGACAATCAACGTCCCGACTACCCCTGTCACCGCGAGCTTAATGGCTGTTTGATGATGTTTTGGGGCGAACCCTCCCACTACCGCACCCAAACAGAAGAGCAAGGTTGTCGTGAGGGGACGACGCACAAGCAATCGTGCAATCAAGATCGTTGTATAGTGAACGGTAAGGGAAACCAGCAGACCGGGCCCAGGACGCGGTTGGCTAATGGTAGCTAATCTCGCAAAGTTACCAGGAGCACTTGCGACGACAGCGAGTCCAGTTAATGAGCCCAGCAAACCAGCCCACACCGCCTTACTTCGAGGCGCCGCGCTCAACCCAAAGCCATAAAGCGTAACCAGGGCAAATCCAAACCCTGTAAGCTGCGCGATGGCGTAAGTCTCTGAGAACCCTGCGCCGACCAGTGTCAATGAGAACACCCCGATGATTCGCCACTCGGGCCTGATCCGAGCAAATAATAGACCTATCGCAAGTGTCCCCACGATCAGCCCGGGCGGGTACGTTGCGACGCCGGTTTGCCAATACAGTATCTGCCCTACAGCCACGTTCGCGTTGAGACAGGCATAAATGATCACCGATCCGATTGCGGCCGAGAACAAAGTGGCATGCCGCCAGTTGAAAAACCGAGCGATCGTGGAAAACGCCCAGAACATCGAGAGAAACCATGCGCCTACCATTACCGAAGGCAGCCACATGGCTGCTGAGGGCCCAAGCATTTCGATTGCGGAAACCAAAGCTGTAAAGGATATCCGGCCACTCCAATCGAGGTACGTGCGAATTTGCTCGATCCAGAATCCATAGTGGCGTAAATAGCCTGCTGTGCAGAAATCGTCGCCGGTATATCGAACGTACTTTGAAAGCGCAAGGTACGCTACCAGGGGGCAACATGCCGCAACTACCGTGATACTCATGGCGAGGACGCATATCCGGTCGACTGGCCGGCTCAGGTTTTCTCCACTATTACTCATGACAGATCAAATAACCCAAGACATTGGAATAGCGCAGGATCCAGTTGTCGTCGCTGGCTTGCATCGTCACGATTTGATAGGGTATTAGGAACTGCGATGGGGCGCGTAACCTGCTTTCCGTGCATGGCGCCAAATCTGGGCTTCCATTGTCCCTGTGACTGAATTTGTGGTCAACCCCGACCGACCCAAACCTCATGAGATACCACAGCCGCTCAACAGATAAATGTTCTCTTGCGTCAAGGGAAACCCGGCGAGTGAAACTTTCTCCATCATAAGCCGAGCGGAGTTTCCGGAAACGGTCGGAGGTGTCACGGCGCTCCACTCGGGAGGCGAACTTGCGAAAATACTCATGTGGCAAACCCTCAGGTGCGGCCTGTCTCCACCTGGGCTTTGCGAAAAAGGGAGTTCACGGCGCGCTTAAGGGGGCGCCCGGCAATGAGGGGGCGAATTAGGACCGCGCGGGCCATGAAAACCATAGCCTGAAAGCGGCGACCCTGCCGGTAGTGAATGTGGGCGGCGCGGAGCAGTTCATTGGCTACGGCGGAGCGGTTGGCCGGGCTAAACCTCGAAACATTGACCATATCCTCGACCAGGCGAAGCACCGCGTCCTCCTGGGAAGCCTCCGAAAGCGCCTCAAGGCATACCCACTCCTTCGCGCCCCGGGAGATCGTCTCAGCGCGCTGGGGTGGCAGCCATGACCGGCTGATCTCGATGCAGCGGCGCATATCAGCAACGGTCTTGCCTGAGCTCTTGAGATCTGCCGTGGCGGATGTGGAATGCACGCGGAACGCCGCTAATAAAGTGGGTTCGTACCATATCGGGTAGTGTGCTGCTATCCTAATCCACATCTCCCAATCCGCTGAGTAGTGAAGGTCCAAGCGAAACCCACCCAGGCGCTTGTAGACACTTCGCCTGACCACCATGGATGCAAATTGCATTCTGCAGGCCGCCCCGATCCGGTCAATGAAATCAGGCAAAACCCCCGCTGTCGGGCTTTCGATCTCTGCGGTCCTGAGCCGGCGCTCGTTCTCGTCGATGTACGCGTGCCGGCAAAACGCCGCCCCTATATCGTACCGGGCCTCCAGGGCCGTTCTCAGCCGTTCATAGAAGCCCGGATAGACGAAGTCATCGGTATGCAAAATGTGTACCCACTCACCCTTTGACCTTTCCACGCAGTTATTGAAGTTGGGCATCAAACCGATATTGCGGGGGTTGCGAGCAAAACTCACCCGATCTCCCGCTATTCGCCGCACGAGGGGCTCGGGATCGTCAACGGTGGAAGCGTCATCCACGACCTCTATCTGCATCTCCTCCGCCCCCGGATCCTGCGAGAGGACGCTGGTCAGCGTCTTTTCCAGGAATTGCGTCCGGTTGTAGGCCGGGATCATGACGGACCAAAAAGGCCGGCGGCCTGCTTGGGTCGGGGGTCCGATTCTGGGAGGGCCGTATTCCGCCATCAGATGCGCATCATCTCAGGGTTTCGGGGAAGTCCGGCACGGCGGCGCCGGCGACACTCCTGGCTTCTGGCGAAATGTGCCGCCGGATGAATTGCTCCAACTGATCCGCGCTCCGCTCCCAGGTAAAGCTCTGGATTCGTTCCTGACCGGCGGCGGCAAGCCGTTGTCGCAAGGCATCATCATCGAGAAGGCGATTGACATCTCGCGCCAGAGCTTCCGGGTCACGGGGCGGCGACAAGAGCGCCGTGACCTCGTGCTCCGCGAACTCACGGACGCCGCCGCAGTCGGTGGAAGCCACCGCGCACCCACAAGCCATCGCCTCGGCGGGAGGAAGGCCGAAGCCCTCAGCCCAACTGGAACAAAGGTAGATACTGCTCCCATTGTAAATGCCGTTGACGATTTCCTCTTGGGGAGGATTCTGGAAGTACTCGACCCACTCCGGGATGGAGTCCGAACGTTGGGGGGTACCGAAAAGTGCGACACGGAGATCCGGATGCTGGTTCCTGACGATGCCTAACGCCCGCAGGCCGTCAGGGCAGCCTTTCCAATCCGCCTGGTGAAACACCATGGCGACCCGCTTGGGGCGGCTGGAAATGGGATGCAAAAGGCGATACCTGTTGTGGTCAATTCCATTGGGGATGCGCCGCACCTCTTCACAACCGAGTCTTCGCCCGATGTCGCAGAGCCATTGCGAGATGACGACTTTGTGCATCGGAAACAGCCAGGTTGCATCGACTTTGTCTTTCGATCCGTCCCAAGTCTCATAGTGTTGAATTAGATAGAATTTCACACCTTTGCTGCGGGGTAGATTCAGAACCGGACTTGCTGTTTCCCAAGCGGTCGCAAACACGGCGTCAGCGTCGGGAAAGTATCGCCGTTGAAGATCCGGAACAAAGAGCATCCGCACCCTTCGACCAATCGGGTGCCAGTCGACCCGGGGTGGGAAGAACACATCCTTATATCGAGCTTGTATTCGGCGCAGCCGGTGGTAAGGATTCTTGGGCTGAGGGATAGCGATAAGATCGCGCGGGAGAATAACCGACACCTGATGGCAACGATCGGCCAGCCGATTCGCGTACTCGTAAACGACCCGATAGCCGCCGACCGGGTAGAAACAAGCCACCGGCAACACAAAAGTGATCCGCATCGACTGATTTCACTTTCCCATTACGCGGGCCGCACTCATCAACGCTCATCCGTGGCGATGCTGGGGCCGCTGGCGACAGGTACTTCCCCGCCCCCGACACCACCGTTGCGAGTGTGGCCGGCCCTCATGGCCGGGCTATCTCCGGCTGGGATTTGCGAAAAAGATAGGTCATGGCGCGCTTGAGGGGGCGTCCGACAACCATAGGGCGGGTCAGGACCGCCCGCGCCACTGAACCACTAGCGCGAAAGGGTTGTCCTTGTCGGTACCGAATCCGTGCGGCCAAAAGGAGGGCGTTGGAAAGGGCAGACCTGCCGACCGGGCCGGACCCGGAGAGATTATACAATTCGTCTACCAACCCCACGACGGCATCGTCCTGGGAGTTTTGTAACATGGATTCAATCAGGTAGTAATAAGTGCCGACCAGCAAGCGATGCCGCAAGTCCCGGCTCACTCCAAGCTGATCGAGAAACCCCTCCGAAATCACCGGCCCCGGAAAAGGCGGTTCGACCTCATGCCGCTGCCGGGCGGCCGCCAAGGCCCGGGCGCCGAGAACCGAGAAAAGTTGCTGCCGGACGTAACGGACGGAAATCTGCTGCGCATGGATTCTCCTGCGTGTCACCACCTCGGGCAGGTTCGCCACTTTCCATCGATCCATTATGCAAAGGAACAGGTCGAAGTCCTCCGCGTGCAGGAACTGCGCCCTATAGCCACCCGTGGCGTCAAAGGCCTGCTTGCGCATCACCACCGCGGGATGAAATAAGGCTGGCGTTAAGGTCTGCATAGCGGCGCGAATCGACACATCTTCCAGAGGCAATTGCCGGAGCAAAAGCGGATTTCCCTCGTGGTCGATCTCCTCAATAGCCCCGCCCAGAAGGCCAACCTTCTCGTGATTCTCCAGGAACGCAATTTGCCGTTCGAGGCGGTCGGGCATCGCCACATCATCCGCGTCCAGATGTGCAATGTACTTGCCCCTTGCCAGAGCGCACCCTCGGTTGTTGGCCGCGCTCATTCCCCGGTTTTCCTGCTGGTAAACCTGCAAGCGCGAGTCCTTTTGGGCGTAGGCATCAAGAATCGCCGCCGTCTCGTCGGTGGAGCCGTCGTCAATGGCGATGAACTCGAAATCAGGGAACCTTTGGCCTAGAATGCTTTCGATGGCCTCGCGCAGGAAGCGTTCACCATTGAAGACATTCATGACCACGGAGACAAGCGGGTCACTAGGCAAGCCCACCTCCGTGGAGTCCCTGTTCCCTGCGCCTCCTCCCGTAATTGACGAGGCGGATTAGCCTCATGCGCGGTCCGTTTCCGGCTGGTATTTGCCCAAAAGCGCGCTCGCGGCGCGCCTGAAGGGGCGACCGGCCACGATGGGGCGGGCCAGGAGCGCCCGCGCTGCCCAAACCAGCGCCTGCAAGCGCCGGCCGTGCCGGTAGTGAAGCTGCGCGGCGCGAAGCAAGGCATTCGCCACATTGCAACGGTGGATCGGCCGGGCCCCGGAAACATGGCGCAATGCCTCTGTCAGGTCCAGCACCGCATCGTCCTGCGAAGTCTTGCTCAGCGCGTGGAGATATGATTGCTCCCTTTCATCCTGCGTGCCAGCCTCCGCGCCGGTGGGGAAAAAGCGGGATCTGCGGACTGCCACGCTTCGCGAAATACGCGCCAACTCCCCGGCCAGGCGGAGCACTGCCTGGTCATCCGCAGTCTCCAGAAGCTCCACCAGGTATGCCCACTCCTTCGCCCTCTGCGATATGTCCTCGGCGCGGTCGGGAGGCAACCAGCACCGGCTGATTTCAATGCAGCGGTGCAGGGCAACATATATCTCGCCGGAGCCCTTGGAGTCCCCGCTTCTGGACTGGGAATGAGTGCGATACGCCGCCATCACGGCGGGTTCGTACCATATCGGGTAGTGTGCTGCTATCCTGATCCACAACTCCCAATCCGCTGTTACGGGAAGATCCAAGCGGAGTCCCCCCAACTGCTCATAAGCGCTCCGCCTGACCACGATTGCGGGGCATTGAATTCTGCACCCGGCCCCGATTTTATCTATGAAATCAGGCAGGACCCCCGCTGTCGGGCGCTCGAGCTCCGAAGTGAACAGCAAACGTTCGTTCTCGTCGATGAACTCGTGACGGCAAAATGCCGCGCCCACTTCGCTCCGCGCCTCCAGGGCGGCTTTCAATCGACCATAGAAGCCCGGAAGCACCAAGTCGTCCGTGTGCAAAACATGTACCCAGTAACCTCGCGACCTTTCGACACAGTGATTGAAGTTTCGCTCCCCGCCGAGGTTGCGGGGGTTGCGGACAAAACTCACCCGGTCCCCGGCTATTCGCCGCACCAGGGGTTCGGGGTCGTCAACGGTGGAAGCGTCATCGACCACTTCAATCTGCATCTCCTGCGACCCAGGGTCCTGCGCCAGCACACTTCTTAGAGTTCTTTCGAGGTACTGCGTGCGGTTATAGGCAGGAATCATCACGGACCAAAACGGCTGCGGGTCCGTTCCGGGTGGGGGGGGAATCGCCGGGGGTTGCGAATCAGTTGCCATTGAAACGGAGGTTTTCGAATCCCGGTTCCCGCCGGCCGCGCTTTCTGCCCCGGCAAGTTTGCTGTTTCCGAGTCCCCTCAAAGGTTTCGCCCTGCAAGCGATTTTGTACATGCGGAAACGTACGCCAATTGCTCTTCGCTCATGGTGGGAAACATGGGCAGACTCAGCACTTCACTGGCGAGGCGTTCGGTGGTGGGAAACGCTCCCGGGCCACAGCCTAGTTCGGAATAAGCAGGCGACAGGTGAGGAGGAACAGGGTAGTGGATCAGCGTGCCTACTCCCGCCGCCTGGAGGTGCTGCTGCAAGGCGTCGCGCCCGTGGTGGCGCACGACATAGGCATGCCAAACGGGCTCGGCCCATTCCGGCACGCGGGGGAGGACAAGACCCTTCATCTCCCGCAGCGAACAGGAATACTGTGCCGCAATTCTCCCGCGCTGCGCGTTCCATTCATCCAGCCTCGTCAACTTGACCCGGAGCAGTCCAGCTTGTAACTCGTCAAGCCGGGAATTGAATCCCTTCACCTCGTTTTGGTATTTGACGCGGGAGCCATAGTTGCGGAGAACCCGCACCTTTTCCGCCAGCGCCGAGTCACGGGTCACAACGGCACCGCCGTCCCCCAAGGCCCCCAAGTTCTTAGTGGGGTAAAAGCTAAAGGCAGCCGCGTGCCCCAGGCTCCCAACCCGACGGCCTTTGTACCGGGCGCCGTGAGCGTGCGCGGCATCCTCAATCACCTTGAGGCCATAACGCTCCGCAACTTCGTTGATGGGATCCATGTCCGCAGGCTGGCCGTACAAATGCACGGGGATAATAGCCTTGGTGCGCGCGCTCACGGCGGCCGCAATGCCTCCGGGGTCAAGGTTGTACGTCTTCTCGTCCGGCTCAACCGGAACCGGTCTGGCGCCGGCGTAGGAAACCGCCAGCCACGTGGCGATGAAGGTGTTTGCCGGGACGATGACTTCGTCCCCGGAACCGACATTCATGGCGCGCAGGGTAAGGTGCAAGGCCTCCAATCCGTTTCCCACCCCCACGCAATGGGCCGCGCCACAGTAGGCGGCGAACTCGGATTCAAAGGCCTCCAGTTCCTGGCCGAGGATAAACCACCCGGACTTTAGGACCCGCTGATAGGCCGCGTCAAGCTCAGGCTGGATTGCACAATGAACCACCTTGAGGTCGTAGAAGGGCACTTTCATGATTTTCGGGCGCCCACCGCGGCAAGGAATTCCTGATGGTCCCGATAGTAGTCGCTCGCGTCGTAGTATTCCGATGCGAGGACGATGCATACACCGCCGGAAGAGAAGTTGGTAAGTTCCCGCCAAACCATCACGGGCACATACAAACCCTTGGAAGGCCGGTTAAGAGAGAAGGTTTTGCGCTCGTTTCCGTCATCCAACTCGACGTCAAAACTGCCCGAAGCAGCAATAATGAGTTGTTGCAGTTTCCTGTGGGCATGTCCTCCCCGGGTTTCGCCTTGGGGGACATCGTACAGGTAGTAGACCCTCTTTATCTCGAAGGGGACGTGCCGCCCACTCTCGATAAAGCTCAAGTTGCCGCGCGGGTCAGCGACCTTCGGCAATTGGATGATTCGGCATTGTTCAATGCCCATCTGAATACCTCAAAGCCATATTGCATTCCATGTGGTTGGTCTTCGGAACGCCGTAGTTCTAAGAGCTTGTCGCTCATGATTGCCCGCCAACTCGACCAGCAGCCGATGGGCCGACCATCAGATGGATCTGACCACGCGCGCGGGCGAGCCAACCACAATCGAGTTCGGCGGGACGTCCTTGGTGACTACGGCGCCTGCGCCTACCATCGCATTCTCGCCAATTTCAATACCGGGCAGGAGGACCGCTCCAGCCCCAATAGAGGCTCCGCGACGCAATACGGTGTTGAGAAAGCGCTCGGGATGAACTTTGGATCGGGGGAATTTATCGTTGGTGAAAGTTACGTTGGGTCCAACGAACACGTTATCTTCGATGCGCACGCCGTCCCAGATATAAACGCCGCATTTCACGGTGACATTGTCTCCGATAATCACGTCGTTCTCTATAAAGCAATGTGCATTTACGTTACAGTTGCTGCCGATTGAAGCGCTCGGCAAAACAACGGTGAATTGCCAAATCTTGGTATTGTTGCCGATGTTTTTCGTCTGGCAGTCGGCAAGGGGGTGAATATAAAATGTGTCAGGCATGTGCGCTAGTCGCTTGGGACAGGATCGCTCAAGGGTTCATCTAAAGCCATTCTCCTGAAGTCCTCGAAATTCAGTTTCGCAAATCTCGCACACTCGTTTTCAGCCGTCTCAACGATTGGGATGAAATCAACGGTTACCCCAGCAGTTCGCCTCACCACGAATCATTGCCGCGCAGCGGAGTCCACCCGGTCGCAATTGGAATCATTATTTGCGTCCCCCAGGTACTCGGTCCGCCATGGCAAGCGAACGCGGACCGCGCCATGCCAGCGCGATCCCCCGGCCACCCGCATCACGCCTGTATCGAAAACGGAGAACGAAAGTGCCTGCGGCGCTTCTGCCTCAATCGTCAAGGGGCCGAGAGATACAACATAGATGGAAATATAGTACTGGGAATCGTTCAGGAAGTTTGCCGGAATCGTGCACGTCGAGCGGTAGAGGCCAATGGGGTGAGGCTTGTCATACCATTCCTCCGGCAGAGAATTCGCGCGCGGGGTCGAAGGCGCACTCAAGACCGTATTGCCGGCACTGTCAAGAAGGTAAAAATCAACGTACAGGTTGCGGGCTCCCGGACGATAATTCCAGAACTCCACCTCGACCGATACTTCTTCATCAATATTAACCTCGGACGCGGTTGCGCCGCGGGAAACGATGCGCGCCGAACGAAGGCGGATGCGGTCGTTGCCGGGAGCGCCTTTCGGGTCCTCCCACACCTGCTCGCCGGCGCTGCTATTACCCTCCTTAAGATAGGCGGCCACTACATCGCCCGTCCTTCCGTCCTGCTGGATCCTGCCGTTGGCGAACAGTATTGCGCGCGGACACAGTTGGTTCAAAACGGTCATGTTGTGGCTCACAAACAAGACGGTGCGGCCCTGGCGGGAGGCGTCGCCCATTTTGCCCAGGCACTTCTTCTGGAACTGGGCGTCACCCACGGCCAGCACCTCGTCGACGAGGAGGATTTCCGTTTCCAGGTGCGCGGCCACGGCAAACGCCAGCCGCAGGTACATGCCGCTCGAGTAGTGCTTCACCGGCGTATCGATAAACTTGTCGATTTCGGCGAAGGCCACGATTTCGTCGAACTTGCGCGCCACTTCCGCCTTGGTCATGCCCAGGATGGCGCCGTTGAGGAAGGTGTTCTCACGACCGGTGAGTTCGCCGTGAAAGCCGGTGCCAACTTCCAGCAGGCTGCCCATGCGGCCCTTCACATCTGCAAAGCCCGAGGTGGGCTTGGTCACGCGGGCCAGAATCTTAAGCAGAGTGCTCTTGCCGGCCCCGTTCCGCCCGATGATGCCCACCACCTCGCCATGGCGAATCTCGAAGGAAACGTCCTTGAGCGCCCAAATATGGGTGGCATCGCCGTTGGCCGACCGTGGCTGGCGCGCCCGAAAGAGCCGGGCGGGGGCCGAAATGGCGTTGGTGATCGTCTCGCGCAAGGTGAGATTGTATTTGCGCTCGCCGATCTTATAGCGCTTGCTCAACTTTTCGGCGTGAATGACAATGTCAGACATTAGGAGAGTCCTGGGTCAGGAGCGAGGAGTTAGAAGCTAGAAGCTAGAACTTTAAAGTCAGGAGTTTGCATTTAGGAAAAGGGGGTGCTAATTGCAGACGCAGCTTCAGCTTCCAGCTAGCATCGGGCCCCGACAAGTCGGGGCGCTACGTTCAAAGTCCAGCGAGGTCTTGGGCGCACTAAAACCGGGCATAATATCGTTTTCGGCTTTCCCGCTTTGGCTATATCACTCATAATACAGCAATTAAATCCTGCTGTAGGCGTTAAACACTTTCCTGCCAACATAGAGGGGCAATTATCCCCAATCTACTCACGGAATCTAATGGCTACTAGGGTCTTGTCAAGCCAATGGCGAGGGAGGTAGGGCGTGCGTTACGGTCGGGAGGAAAATTAAAATGGCAATTCTAATTAAACGACGTCGGCAATGGTCCCTTCCATCCGGTGGAAGAAGAACATGCCACCTACGACCAAAAGAAGCACCACTCCAGATGAGGCCGCCAGCATCAACGTGGGGGGCTGGCCTTGCCCGGTCAGGCTCCAGCGAAAACCTTCGATGACGCCCGCCATGGGGTTCAGCCCATAGAGCCAACGCCAGCGCTCGGGGACAAGGCTGCTCGGATACGCCACGGGAGAAGCGAACATCCAGAACTGCACCAGGAAAGGAACCACAAAACGGACGTCCCGATAGATCGCATCCAGAGTTGAAAGCCACAGGCCCACCGCCAGGGCGGTCAAGACCGCGAGCAGTAGAAAAAGGGGAAACAGCAGCAGGGCCGGGCCGGGCTTAATTCGATACCAGGCCATCATGCCTGCAAAAACCAGGAAACTGATCGCGAAGTCCACCAGTCCTGACGCCACGGCCGCCAAGGGAAGCACCAATCGAGGGAAATAAACTTTGGTGATAACGTGCTGCTGGTCCACCACCACCCCGGCGGCACGCGTCACCGAACCGGCAAAGTAAGTCCAGGGCAACAGCGCACTGTAGAAAAAGATGGGATAAGGCAGACCGTGCGAAGGCATCTTGGCCAGCTTGCCGAAGAAAATGCTGAACACCACCATGGTCATGAAAGGCTGAATCACCACCCAGGCCGCCCCAATGGCCGTCTGCCGGTAGCGTACCGTGATGTCGCGCCAAACGAAGAAATAGAGCAGCTCGCGCGCCGCCCAGACCTCGTTCAGATCGACGTTTAGCCACCCACGCGGTGGTGCGATACGCAATACCGCGGGCTCAACGTGAACAGCTTGTCCTGTGAGTGCGTCTGTCACTTCGTTGTATTTGCTCCCTGCCATTGCCTCAATTGGCGGACGTCTGCCTGTTCGATTTGCTGCATCAGGGCGCTACGGTTTATGGCATAGGCCTTCACATCTCGCAGGGCTTGCTTTGGTACCTCGGAGAACTGATTGTGGGCCATCTGGTTCCAAGATATTGGGCCACGGGCGGGCACTAAATGTGTACCCCATTGGAAGATGAAGGCCAGGTTCCAGAGGACAAAAAGACTGATAACAGAGCTGGCGATGACCAGCGCCCTTCGCGGGAGGAGCTCTGAGGACCTCTGGAACAAAACTGCTAAGCCCAGGACAAAAAATGGCGTGAGGGAAATGAAAAATCGGTTGCCGAAGGAAGAAAGTCCATCCCAGCTCGTATGCCAGGAAACCATCACATAAAAAACCACCGATGAGATGAGAAGATATCCAGCCAACTCCTTGTCGCGCTTTCGAAGTAAGAACAAGCCCAGAATCGCCCCATTCAGGATCGGTGTCCAAGTAAGGAGGCCATGATTAGAAGAGAAAAGCACTTGCAGGAGCGCCGGCTTCAAGCGCCACTCGCCTGAGTATCCCAGATCAAGGGGGTTGCCATAGATAATCTGCCGGGTGATCAAAGTAGGGAGGAATGCCACTAGCAGCGCGAAGCAATAGATGATGTTGGCCGTGAAAAGCCGGCTCAAAGCGGCCCAGTCGCGCTCAGGTCTTCGCCACTTCTCTGCATATTGCCGGACGGACTCCAGAACAGGTATTAGAAGGACCGCGATGTTCAGATAATAGACATCGAGCATCAGCCCCGACAACAAACCGAGAATCGCCCACTGTGCCCGTGTTCTGCTCTGACGGGTTCGATGCCAATACCAAAGAAACAGCGCCACGACGAAAACTGAATGGGCATGTGACCAGGAAGGGTTGAAGTACATGTAGACAGGCAAGGAACTTCCGAACCAAATCCCCACTGTCGCCAAGAAAGCCCAGCGCTCCTGACAATAAGAGCAGGCCAAGCCAAAGGAGAGCCAGAGCCCCAGAAAACCGTAAAGAGCGGTAGCAAGCGCCATCGCCACGATGTACGGCCGGGAAAAGCCGTTGGCTTTAACGTTTACCCCCACCCGCTGGAGTACCAATATGGCGCAGTGGACCGGCACGACAAAAGGCGCCCAGAGGATGGAGGGTCCAACCGTGAAATGGTTATCCAGATGCCCCGTCCGCGTATACTGGTTCGCGTCAACCTTTCCGTCTGCGTGCACCCTGCCCATGACGAAGCTCTCGTTTGCAGATCGCCAGTCATTGGCAAAATCAAGTTGGTGCTCGATCAGAAGGGAACGGATGTAGGCATAATAGCCGACGCCGTCACCCCGAACCCAGGGATTAACCACAGGCAGAGCTAAAAGAAACAAAAGGAGAAGAGCTTTTCTGTACCCTGAAAAGGTGCGGAGCTTCTTCAAGATTGTTTCGCGCAAATTGAAGCCGAGAAACCGAGGCATCCGTCCAGCTAGGGGTTGGCCATCAGGTGCAACCCCTGATCCACGGTATGGGCCTCTCCCCACAGCCACACGACGCGTGGGAACGGCTTGCCGTTCATATTCAGCGACACTGGCAACGGCAGAAGGCTCGCACGGCACTTTCATCTTAAGTGAAAACTCCGAGTCTCAGGGGCATGGGGAATAGGCTGGTGCCTCAAGGGATGAGCGCTCCCCAGTCACGCTGGGGCAAGTTGGACCAATTGCCTTTTCGCGGCAAGGTGGGCGGCTACCTTATCGATGATTTCAGGAAGCGGGGTGGAGGGACGAAGGCCGGTAAGCTGCATGAGCTTTTCCAATGACGGGACTCGCCGTGCCATGTCCTCGAAGCCCGGTTCATAGGCTTCGTCGTAAGGGACGTAGTGGACGGGCGAGGCACTCTTGGTCCTTTCCTTGACAAGCAGGGCCAAGTCTTCAATCGTAATCTCCACGTCGTTCCCAATGTTCACCACTTCACCCACCGCACGGTCCGTGTCCATCAACTTCATGATGGCCCCGACCACGTCACCGACGTAGCCAAAACACCGGCTCTGCTTGCCGGTGCCAAACACGGTTAGGGGCAAGCCGTATAGGGCTTGGCTCACGAAAGTCGGCAACACCATTCCATAGCGGCCGGTCTGCCGGGGGCCCACGGTGTTAAAGAGCCTGCCGATTATAATAGGCAACCGCTTCTCTTTCCAATAAGCTAAGGCGAGAAACTCATCCAGAGCCTTGGAGGCAGCGTAGGACCAGCGCGACTTGACGGTGGGGCCCAGGGTGGTGTCGTCGTCCTCACAGAACGGCACTTTATGGTTCTTGCCGTAAACTTCCGAGGTGGAGGCGATAAAGACCAGCTTCTTCTTCTTGGCGGCGGCTTCCAGCACCAACTCCGTTCCTTTGATATTGGTTTCGATGGTGCGTACCGGGCTCTCAATGATCCGCCGAACCCCCACCGCCGCCGCCAAGTGGTAAACCACATCCGATTCGTCGATCACCTCCGCCAGGAGGTGACGATCCATAACGCTATCAAAGAGGCATCGCAGGGCGTGGTTGTCGCGCAAATGGCGGAGATTGTCGACCGACCCGGTGCTCAGATCGTCCAGGATGATGACGTTCTCCCCCCGCGCCAGCAGGGCTTCCGCCAAGTGCGACCCGATGAATCCGGCGCCACCGGTAATCAATGAAACCATAAACCCGTTCTCCCTGGGAACAATGCGCCCTCCCGGTAGGGACACGCCATGGTCTTCTGTATCACGACAAACATGGCATGCTCCCGCCCGGCCGTGTGGAAACGGCCATGGCTAACTCGAGGAGCGGTTCCCGTCATTGTAATACGACTTGTAGTTATATGAATAGTACCCGTGATAATATCTATATCCATAGTATCCGTCGCGTCGGGCATCCACCTTGTTCAGTACCGTCCCGATAATATTGCCGCCCGCCTGTTCAATTACGCCACAGGCCCGGCTCAGGGCAGCGCGCGTCGTCCTTTCGCATTCCACCACCATAACGGCGGCATCCACGACGGTGGAGAGGACGGTGGCGTCAGTGATGGGCAATACGGGGGGCGAATCGAGGATAATGTGATCAAAGTCCTCTCGCAACTGCTTCACCAGGGCTTGCATTTTCTGCGAGCTGAGCAACTCCGCCGGATTGGGCGGGGTGGGGCCACTGGGCAGGAGCGCCAGGCCGGCCACTGATTCGATTCTGGACAGCAGTTGGGGGCCATACTCATAGGCGCCGGTGAGAATCCCCGAAAGCCCCTTGGCGAGCGACAACTTCAAGGGCTTGGCAATGCCAGGGCGGCGCATATCCGCATCAATAAGGAGCACGCGGCCCCCTTTCTGAGCCATGGTTACAGCCAGATTCAGCGCTGTCACTGTTTTCCCTTCGCCAGGTTGGGAACTCGTGACCAGCAGCACCTGGGGCGCCCGATGGGAGGTCGAGAGCAGGATGGAGGTGCGGAGCGCCCGATACGATTCCGAGATGGGAGCGCCGGGTCTCCTAAGAACCGCCAGGGCGGGAGAGGACCTCGAATCGTGATCCGCGAGGGGAATGCGCTTGCGGCCCGCTGGGGCTTGTCGGCTATGTCCGGGATTTAATTGGGCGAGGGGAACGATGGCCAAGGTGGGAAGATTTGTGAGTTTCTCGATCTCTTGGGCGCTCTTAATGGAATTGTCCATCGCCTCACTGGTTAAGGCCAGGGCTACCCCCAAGCCCAAACCGGCCGCCAAGGCAAACATGACGTTACGGATTTTGTTCGGCCGGATGGGAGCACTGGGCGGCACTGCCCGGTCGATGACGTGGATGTTTGTGGCCCGCAAGCCGGCGGAAACATTCGCGTCTTTCAGGTGGGCGAGCAAGCTATCGTAAAGCTGCTGATTGGATTCAAATTCCCGTTTAAGCAGATTGTGCTGGATCAGTAACTGATCGACTTTCTCGACTTCAATGTTCTGCTTGGCGACGGCGTCCGAGAGAGCTTTTTCCCGCTGGACAGCGGCCTGGTATTCGCTGCGAATGTTCTCCACCGCCCGCTTCCTTTCCCGAGCGATGAGCAACTCCAGATCCTTCATTTGATCCTGGAGCGCCAGTGCTTTGGGATAGGTGGGTCCGTAGTGCGACGATACTTCCGAGTACTGCTCCTTCAAGTCCACTTCTTTGGCTTCCAGTCCGTTCAGGAGGGGGCTCGATTGAATGAACGCTACTTGTGCCTCATTCTCCGCCACCATTTTGTAAATCGATTCCTTCGATAATCGCTCGGTCTGCGCGTTGCTGAGGTTCTTGTTCAGATCATCCAGCCGGGCTTCGGCAACAGTCTGCTTCTCGCTCGCGCCTACGATGTTGTTTTGCCGCTCATAATCCACCATCGCCTGCTCGGATTTTTCCACCTTAAGTTTCAATTCGTCCAGCCGCTGCTCCATCCATCCGGTGGCCTGCCGGCTGGCGTCATACTTGGTACGAAAGTTGTATTCGATATAGTTAGCGACGAGCGTGTTCACCGCGTCCGCCGCCTGTTTGGGATCGGAACTCTCATATTCCACCAGGATCATGCTGGTGTCCCTCGCCCGCTCCACGCGGAGGTGGCCTTGGAATGCCCGGGTGGCGGCAATTTGCATCGTCATGGGCATACCCACCACTTTGCCGCCCGACTGCCTCTGTCCGGCCAAACCTAATTGCTGCGCCGTTTCCCATGCCAGGTCGTCACTCTGCAGGACGCTGACCTGCGCGGCCAGGAACGATTCGTCGGCTTCCCCGTTCTTGAAGAGATCGTTCAAGGTCTGGATGATGGGTGCTTCGGATTCCACATCGACTCGTGACATGGCTTGGTAAACCAGGGGCAACTTAAAGGAGTAGAAGGCGACCAACGCAGTGAGCACCACGGTGACGCTCAGAATGAGCCACTGGTGTTTCACCAGGAGGTCCCATACGGCGCGCAATTGGCCGAAGGCGTCGATCTCAGCGATCTCAATGCTTTTGACCGCTGTAATGCGCCGGTCGCGCGGGTCGCTGGGACCGAGAGAGGAAGGATCAAAGGGAACTAACTGATTATCTCCAGACATATTATATCCTTGGGTTAAAGGCTAGGGGTAATCCGCAAAGGGTCGGTGTCAAATCGGATGGCGCCATACCTTCGATCGCGAATTCGGGTTTGCCTTGCTCCATGAATTGTAGGGTTCGCGAAGTGACGCACCCGCTTGCACCGCTGGTCTTTCCTCGCAGAAGGTCTATACAGACTGGGGCCGGAACCGACCTTTAGGAATATACCTTTCATAACCGGAATTCCCGTTCGCAGTCCTTTCAGTTGTAGTCAGAAGGAAAGGTCTTACTAATGGACCATAACCGCAGTCGACGCTGCGCCACCGACGACAGTCGCGGGCACACTGGTGAGCGTACGTAACGCCTTCTTGCCACCGCTGCCCGGCACGAAGAGAATGTCGTCCGCTTGCAATATGGGGTCAGGAACCTTCCCCGTCAGGATACTCTTCAAATCAAGGTTGATTTCTTCGCGCCCGTTCGGCGCTTTAGGGTCCTTCCGAATGATCATCGCCTTGCTCTTCTTAGCCACACTGGTAGCATCTCCCACCATGGCCAGAGCCCGTAGCACGGTTAACTGATCACGTCCGTTTCTAAGGGTGTAGCCCCCGGGGCTCCGGACCTCTCCCAGGACGTAAAAGACCCCGGCCCTTGCCACGGACACACGGTCGCCCGGCCACACCTCAGTCGTCGAAGCTGGGTCAGTGACATCCATAACCTTATTCACCTCGACGGTCAAATTCGGGGTTGCAACTCCACCCTCCATGGCAAGATCCCGCAGAGCGAGGGAGCCACGGATAATCGTGACGCTAGTTCCAGCATCGTCCGCCAATCCACCACACAGAGTGATAACATTGACCAACTTTTCTCGCCAGACCAGAGGGAGGAGCTGCGGAGTCTTCACCGCCCCTTCCACCGCCACCGAACGGGTCCGTGATTGTTTGACCGAGACGGCAATTTCTGGGTGCCGCAGGCGGCCTGACTCGCGGAACGCTTCCTCCATGGCGCGAGCGACCTGATCAGATGTCAACCCTGCCACTTGGAAGGGCTTAGCCAGCAAAGGCACAATGATGGTTCCGGCTGGGTTTACGGTGTATGTGCGGGAAAGCTCTGGCACATCGAAAACATAGATATCCAACTCGTCCCCGAGATTGATCAAGTACTCATCGAGGGGCGCGGGGGAGGGTGCGTCTGTTAGCTTCGGCGGCTCAGCGGCAGAGGGTTTTGGCGACGCAGCAGCAGACGGGCTCGGCGGGACCCCCTGCACTGGGTCCTGAGCTTTCAGCAGGGTGTGCGGGCTGATGGCGATGAACCCTAGAGTCAAAAGCAAGAGTACCTTCACCTTTGAATATCGTCCCAAGGTCCCTTGCGCTTCCCCAATTCGAGAGATCGTATTGCTCATGGCGTTACTCCTCTTCGCAACCAACCCGCGTCGCGGGCAGGAGCGACTCGATAGGTTCCACTTGCCGGGCAATGGCCGTTGGAACCCCGGAGATGGGCCTGCTTGAATTCGAAATGACCACCGCATCTGGCTTCAGGATGGGCTTCAACCCTGACGAAACGTTCGACGACACCTCAAATGAGATCAATGCAGGAGGCGAATACCTTGCTCTTTACGCCGAGGTTTGCACGATGGTATCAACTCGGACGATTCGCCGGAATCTATACCCAGCGATCAATGGGTCCGGGAAGGGTGTCTGGGGAGGCGGGGATACCGCGTAAGACGATTTTGCTTCGTTCTCGTGAAGGGTGGGCAACGGTATATGCTGGAAGGAGGATTTCACCGGGAGGTCGGCCACTCGGTTGGATACCGCTCCTGCGCCGGGTGTGAGGCGGTCACAGTACATCCGCCCCCTGCTGTGCCTGAAGTATCGCCAAAGTTCTTGCGCCTGACAACGTCAAGAAAGCTCCGCCGTCTGACTTACTTGGCTTTGTTCTATGTAAGCCGTCTAATCTGACTAGTGACCGCAAGGGGTAGGTCTCTTATCGCAAAACGTTGCATCGCCTAACTATAAAATGCTTTTCTCCCCCTGCCAGAACCCAATCCTGACCACCACACAACTCCGCCTGGGCCGTCGTACAAATAATTAACTTGCCTGATTGCGGGTTCCGGGAGGCTCTGCCATGCATCGAAATAATACCCCCCAACGAAATGGAAACCCAGCCTAGAAAAGCAGCGTTAGTATGAACGATTTCTTAAATGAGGTCAAGACGAAAAATGCAGAATTTTGCCTAGTTTCGGGCAAAAACACAATTTCTTCCTGAGCACGATTAACGAACCCGAGCACACAGGGCTCCTAATCGGACATAATTCCCATCATTCGCTATTGCCCGTGCCCAGTACTCTATTGGCATACTCGCAAATCGAGCCTTAAAGTGCTCAGCCGCAGTCATTCTTCCGCCTCGCGGTGCAACCGACCAGAAAGACTCGCCAGACCCGCACAGAAGGCAAACCACGCCGCGTTGGCGGGGATGTGAAGATTGAAGTCGACAAAGCTATGGATGAGTAGTCCGCAACAGGCAATGGCTGCGCCCAGTTGAATCCAACCTCGCTCATGCTCCAAACGGACAGCGAGACTCCGGAACGTGATCTGGACGAACAATCCCAGCGCCGCAAGAATGAAGACCCCACCGAGCAACCCGGTCTCAGTCAGGGCCTCGACATAATCATTGTGGGCGTGCTCAGTCACCAGGTCTAACGCATAAGTCTGATGCGGGGGGTAAGCCGTCACGAAGCTGCCCATGCCCGCACCCACCCACGGGTGGTCCCGGAAGATCCCGAGAGAGTTCCGCCAGAGAGTCAGCCGGTTTCCACCACTAGCCTCGGGCACGTAGTTGTTGAAGGTTCCGAGTTTAGTGAGGACAAAATCCGGGACAAGCCAGAAGAAAAGCGCCGCCACAGCCACCAATGCTAACCCCGTCGCGGCAACTCTCACTCGCCGGCCCGGGAGGGGGCTACGCCATATCACGATCCAACCCAGGATCGCCATCTCCACTGAAACCGAGAGGAAACCTCCTCGCGACCCGGTGAGAAGCAAGGACACGACCGGGACCAGAACGGCAAACCAGAGCATGCCCTTCAGCGGGTCGCGTTTCGGCCGCGAAAGAACGTAACCGGCGGAAACCGGCGCCACCAACTCCATCAAACCCGCGTAGTGGTCACGATCAACGTAAGGGCCGAACGGCCCTCCAAGATTGTGGCCGACCCAAAAGATCCTGCCAGGGTTCCAAAAGAATTGGAGGATTGACAGGAAGCTGAAGAGAAACCCGAAGACCAGCACGGCGATCCCCACGCGGCGCCAGGTGGCGGCGGGAGAAGCCGCATAAAGCTGGATGACCACAAAAAACAAAACGAAGTAGGTGGCGAGCTTGAGAAGAGATTCTCTGGTCGCGATGGGGGTAAGGGTCAAATGAAACGACAACTGCATCAATCCCAGGGCAATAATAAGGGCGATGGGCACATAGAGAGGGGAATAGCCAATTCTCAAGTCCCCCGCCCGGATGCTTCCCACCACCCACAGAATCAGAACCAACAGCGTAAGGATGGTGAGGGAAACCCAGGCCCAGGTATAGACGGCGCCAAAGGGAAGAGGTGCCGCGAACAATGTCAACCCAAGCAGTATCCGGGCGGCAGGGAACGCCAGTGGCTCGCGACGAGTGCTGATTCCCCGAATCTCATGCAGAAGATATGCCATGTTAACCAGATAGAAACCGTCCCCGCAGCTACCGGGCTGACGCCCCACAAGCACTCTCACTCGCCGGCCCCAAAGCCTTGAGAACCACGGTATCAAGCCAGAAACTGCCGGTGATTTCGGTTGGAAAAGTCCTGGCACGCACCCGTATGACGGAGAGTTGCACGAGCTTGGTGTCTGGCCCCGTACAAAACTTGAGGCTGAGCTGGTGCCAGGGAGTCGTTCCGACGGTTGTTTCACTCATCACCGTCGGGCCCTGCGGATGAACCCACACCTGCAAACGCGGCCCACTATCCGAAGTGATGTCTTGCGAGCGCACGAATGCCGTCAGGAGGCAGGCTTGGTTCGGAGGCACTGGGACTAATTGATTCACGGGTTGATACTCTTCGTTGCGGCTTACCGTAAAGTCTATGCGTAAGCAACGCTTGCCGGTGTACGCCGCCTCGTCGGAGTAATCGAGAGCGATATAGTGGCCCACATGGTCCTGCCAATCCAAACCGGCATTCAGCGGCGTATGCTCAAAATCGCCGTTGTAAACAAGATTGCCTCCCGCATCAGCCGCGGGGATGACTCCTAGGCCCTCCAGATCCCGCCACGCACTCTGCGCTTCCTCCACCCGGCCGATTTCAATTAAGTGCCCGATGTAGGGCCGGGCCAAGGGAAACGGAAAGGAAGTCCCAGCCTCCACCGTCTTAACCCAGACCTGGCGGGCCAGATCGTTCAGCCCCATCGCGTTCAAGAAGTTAATATAGGCTAGTTTCAGGCGGGGATCCTTCCCCGAAGGCAGCACCTTCTGCAGAATGAGTTGTGGGTCCCCCAAAGAACCCAGACAAACGTGGAAGGTCGCGGGTCCATACGCCGGGTCAAGTTCCAACAAGCGGCGAAACTCCGCCAGGGCCTCATCCCTTCGACCCGCGCGCAATAAGGTGTTGGCCGCAACCCAATGCAATTGCGGTGTCATCGGGCTGAGCTTAACCGCTTGCTCGACTCCCCGCGCAGCGCAGGCCGTATCGCCGTCCAATTCACAGACCCAAGCGAGGTCTGACCAAAAGCGTGCCGCGTAGGGATTCAATTCCGTGGCGCGACGAAGATGCTTCACCCCCTCGGCCCGGTCGGTTTCTCCCAAGGAGTCACAAAGGACCATCCCCAGGCGGTGATGGAGTTCAGGGTTGGCAGGATCCAACGCCAGCGCCTTCTGGAGCATCCCCTTCTCTTCCGATTCGCCGAGCATCGCGATAAAGGCAACACGTAAAGCTTTCGCGCCCAGGAATCCAGCGCCCACACTCACCACCACCAAAAGGACCCAGCTACGCCATCGCGGTTGCAAAGCGACTTCCAGCGTCCGAAAGCGCAACCAAGGGGAAGCGAAGACTTGGGCATGTTCAGCCCCCGTCCCCAGATGTCGTTGAGATTGTTCCTGAGTCAAATCGAGCAGACTCCTAGCGCCACGAGTCGTGTAAAAGAAACTCACTACTCTCGAAATGGTTATTATAATCCTGCTAGCAAGTCAGCATCGCATTTTATGAATTGGGTGCCAGTCAGAGGATTCCCGGCAGGGGGGCATTAGAAGGTTCAACGCATGTGGAGGACCTGAGGTCCCGCTTGCAGAGACTGCAAAGGAATATGCCGACTAGGCAGGCACACCCGACCACCCCGGACTAACAACGCCCGGCACACGTACCTGATTCCGGCCGCCTACGCGCTGGACCATGGCGACGTCAATTTCCACGGCCACCGATCGCTGTAACATCTCGACAGAAAGGAGGAGTTTCGACCAGTTCTTCTTACGGAGCAAGATACCTTCCAACCCCAGCAGCGGACCCGCCGTAACCCTGACACGATCTCCACATTTGAGGAATGGGTGCGGCTCCACCTTGACAGAACTCTCCACCACTCTCCGGATCGCCTCGATCTCCAAACTGGATATGATCGCCGGCTGTCCCCCGAATCCCACCACGGTGTGAACGCCAGGAGTGGTAAGGACTGGGAGCCACTGGGCAAGCGGTCCGCGGAGGAACACATAACAGGGGAAAAGCGGGAGGGAAACCCGCTTGACGCGGTCCTTCCACTGATGAGCGGTGTCATAGAGTGGCAAAAAGGCTTCTAGCCCTTTCCCCGTCAGGATTCGATGCACGCACTTCTCATGCTGATGGCGAGTGTAAAGAGCGTACCAGCCGCAGTGAGTGTCCAAGTCTGCCACCGATGCCTCGCTTGCTCATGGGTCAAACAGCTCCGCTGCCTGACTCACGGGATTTTCGAACTAAAGCCCATGCCTGGCCGGGCGTACGATTCCCGTCGCCCTTATGCTGCACACAATCCACTACCCATTACATCCGCTTCCGTTTTGACTCCGGCAGGTGATCAACTGAGGGGCTGTATGCGAAGTGCCTCGGCTTCGCGAGGTCAATCCGCGACGGGCGTCAACAATCCAGGGGTCCTACGTACATTCCGATTGGGCAGCGTGCTCCCATAGGACCCAAATCAGACGCCTCAATTATCGACGATTATTTCCAATATTCAAGTCCCTCGCCATATACTACCTGCATTGGCACTACACAGGGCCGGTCAACTCATTAGAAAAAGGCAACATCCGCCCGACCTGAATCGACCCTCCCGCCGAATAAACTCATTCTCCACTTGAGACAAACTGCTGCAATCTGCCGATCTAAAGCTTATCCCAAGCATGTTTGCTTCCAATTCCTGGCGATGGAGGCTGCTACCTGCAAAAGTCAAGCGTCTCTCATAGCGCGTCGGCTGACTCACGAAATCCCTTTATATTGTAGTTAGATACGGAAACATCGGTCAAAAAGTCTCTACCATTGTAATACTTCTTAGTCAAAAAAGTACAGGGCATTACTTTTGGCTTATGCGAATCGCCCGCGCTTGTTCCTTCTGAGGTGAGTGAAACATGACAGCCGAGATGGAGCGAGGATGAAATGGGCTCTAATCCCCCGCCTGCGCACGATAACGATTGCGAACAGTCGCTCTAAATCCCGTCCTTTCGACGTTAGCCGTGCGAGCTGACCATTGAGCGTAGGCGTTGGACGAACCCTTTCCCACTTCAAAAGTCCACGACGACTGGAATGGGCATATTTCGGCCAACGCAGTTGCCAAGTGATCCTGCCGTCCAATCTCCCAAATTAGCTATCACGAGAAGAGGGGTATCCGCCGATATAGGAATTGTGCTCGCGAACTCCGCTGCTCATCAGGATGGGGTCGCGGAAGCAAAGGATTGCACTCCTGCTCCGCGCGCACGGAGGGCGCCCCGCCGGTCGGCGACGGCAGAAGGTTCGCTGAAGGGTTCAGCCGAAAACATCCGGGAGGAGATCATGACGATTTACAAACGAGCGTTCATTCTGGTTCTGGCCACGGGGCTCTGCTTGATCCCACTGACCACCCTGGCGGCGGGGAACCCCATCATGGTGCAGCGCCCCACCCCGCCGCCGGTGCATCGATTCTTAGATGGCCAGAACATATGCTTGCATTCCATCAACGCCATAATCATGGCGGCGGACATAGCTTCCACTCATAACGCCCTGCAGGCTCCAGGGACCCGCGAGCTGAATCCTCTGGCGCAGTCTCAGGGGGGAATGATTGCCCTCAAGGTCGCGGCCGTCGGCGCGGGCTTGGGGATTGCCTACATGTTGCACAAAAGCGGGCACCACAAGGCCGAGAGAGTGATTCCCTTGATTTTCGGAGTCCCATCAGGAATCGCGGCGGCGCATAACGCCGGGATTCACCAGTAGCCCATGCTTGTCACGCGGACGCTGATTTGAGGCTTTTCCCGGGGAAATCATCAAGGCAGCGATTGTGTCCCAACGGAGTCGCCGCGGCTGAAAGTCCGCCAATCTTAATGGTGGACGACCCGCCCCCTGTTTCCGCATTCACCCTGCCGAACGCCGGGTAGGGCGACCGGTCCCGACGAAGTCAAGAGCCCTACCCCTACGCCGCTTGCCACTCGCCAGCGGTCTTCTGACCCGCCTGCTCGCCACTTTTCACTCTT
>Ga0326727_10001334_pt1 | contig 92120 bp, 101 predicted proteins | sample MB2enrmetagenome_FD_207643 | JGI IMG/M metagenome (GOLD analysis project Ga0326727, IMG submission 207643) | Lab enriched peat soil microbial communities from McLean, Ithaca, NY, United States - MB29MY | ecosystem: Environmental > Terrestrial > Soil > Wetlands > Peat | place: USA: New York... | reverse complement strand
CTGGTCATGGTCGAACGCACGCCACTCCGGCCCGCGGTCGATAAAATCGTCATCGATAACAAGCCCGCAGTTCTGGCAGACCAGCTCTGCACGCTCATAATCGTGCACGAGCTGCCGCCCGCCACACTCGGGACAGACCGTCTCGGTATGATCTTCTGCCTTCTTCTCGTGCTCTTTCACTTTTGTACGTGATTTGAGTGCTTCCCTCTCATTCTGGAGGACTTTTAATTTCTCAACTTCCTGCATCCTTATTCACCAGTTCCTCTTTTGATTATTCCCTTTGCATGATCCGGGTGCGAGTACCCGTGATGCCATGAATTACTTCGCGTAGACTTTTTCGTCTGGCTGGACAGCGCACGCCTCCGGGCAGAGGACAAGGGCGTACGGGGATTTCACGTTCCCGAAGATGTCCATGATCGTGCCGACCGGCTTCATCCGCCGGTCCGTCACTCTGCTGTATAATCCGGGAAGCTGGGCGGCATCGCACCGGATGACAAGCATCCTGCTGCCAAAGGTGCTCATCGCTCGACCAATCATCTTCACACAACAACCTCGGGATACAATGGTACGATATTTTGATTTAGTAATCTATATATGTAAGTCGTTACAGTATTTAAATATTGTGTGAAAGTATAAATAGAAATATCAGGAAATAAGGAACCGGTCAATATTTAAAGATATAGCGGCTTTCAGCTCCACATCGGACAGCCCTGCCCCTTGTGCCACGACCATTTTCGCGCGCTCATCCAGCAGATCGTGCGGGGCATGCGCATCGGAATTGACCACGATACTGCAGCCAGCCTTGCGTGCGATTTGCGCCACGTAGCCGTTGGTGCGGTTATGTCCCGCACGGGACGTAATCTCAAGGGCGATGCCATTTCCTGCAGCGAGCCGGGCGTCCTCGATCGTGATAAGCCCCGGGTGGGCGAGCACATCGACATCCCTGCAGAGGCAGGCGGCATGGTTGGTGCCGGAAGCAACAGGCTCCACCGGCGTCTCACCATGGACGACAACGATATCTGCACCTGCCTTCTTTGCTTCCCGTGCAAGGGCTGCAATCTGGGACGGAGGTACGTGCGTGATCTCCACACCGCACATGAGCCTGACCCCAAACAGCCCGGCAGACTCTTTTACCTTTATGAGTGTCTCCACGACCGGTGTCGTGTTCGAAACATCGACGTGATCGGTGATGGCGACGGTGGTATAACCGAGGACTGCCATGCGTCGTACCAGTTCGATCGGGAGCATCTCCCCGTCAGAGAGGATTGTATGGGTGTGCAGGTCGTACAGGCCGGTCACCGTTTCACCCCCAGTCCCTGTGCCACCTTTCTGATGAGCGCCCCTTTCCTCTCGCTCCACCGGGCAACGATGCGCCCTTCATGCCGGGTCCAGTGCGCCGGGTGCTGATGGTTCTCCACCTGGTATATGATGCCCGCACGCTTCAGTGCCCGTTCGATATCACCAATCACCGGCCCCTTTACCCCGCGTGAGCGCGGGACCCTCCTTCCTTCCCGGCGGGAGAGGGACGCATTGAAGTAACAGGGATACAGGATGCACTCGCCTTTTTCCATTGCACAAAGGTTTGTGGGTCAAGGTATAAACACTGTCCGCTCCCACGATATAGCATGCATCATATCGACGTCAGGATTGAGAAAGATGTATACGACGTCAACAACGCAATTGCCGATGAAAATGCCCGGCACCTGAAAGAGCATGGTGTGCGGGCGTTTGACCTGCTCGGTGCGATCGGTTCGGGAAAGACAGCGCTCATCGAACGGATCGTCCCCCTGCTCACCAAAAAAAGTCTCCGGGCGGGTGCAATCGCCGGCGACGTTTACGGCGACGACGATTTTAAGCGGATAGTAGCGTTGGGCATCCCGGCATACAACGCAAATACCGGCAAGGAATGCCATCTCGATGCGCACCTTGTCGAGCATGCGATCGAGCATCTCCCTCTCGACCGGATTGACATACTCTTCATCGAGAACGTGGGGAACATGGTCTGCCCCACGGATTTCCGGCTCGGTGCGGAGAAGAGAATTGTCATCGTCAGTTCAACGGAAGGCGACGATGTCGTGAACAAGCACCCGATGATGTTCCGCGACTGCACCATCGGCGTCATCAACAAGGTCGACCTCGCCCCATTTGTCGGGGCAGACATCGGCCGGATGGAATCCGACATCCACCGGTACAACCCGCGGATGCCGGTCTTTTTGACCAACATGAAGACCGGAGAAGGCGTCGCTCCGCTGCTCGATGCGATCCTTTCGTGAAATAGTATAAATAACTCTGAAAGGAATATATAGAGCACCATCTCCGGGGAAGATGCCCGGGATATATACAAACAGGAGTGACATCATGCTCTGGCAGGGAGAATCGGTACGGAAGGTCACCGGCGGCAGGCGCCGGCCGGCCAAAGGGAAGCGGAGAGCGGAGATTGGGCAAGCACCCGCAGACACTCATATCGGAGAGGGCCGGACCAAGAAGGTCCGCACGGTCGGCGGCAACACCAAGATCCGCTCCCTGCGTGCGATGTTTGTCAATGTGACGAAACTCTCCAGCGGGGAGACCAGGCAGGTCAAAATAGAGACCGTTGAAGAGAACGGCGCAAACCCAAACTATGTCCGGCGGAACCTGCTCACCAAGGGCGCGATCATCAGGACTGAGATCGGGCGTGCCCGGATCATGAGCCGGCCGGGGCAGGACGGCGTCATCAACGCGGTGTTACTCGAATAAGTTTTTTCCCAATACTCTTGTTTTTTGGCCTCTCTCGGTCTCGTGTGGGTAATCTTTTTTCATTTAGACCTCCTCATAGTGTAACTATGCGAAGGATCTATTATCGTTTCCCGCAGCGGGTGGATCTCTCGTTTGCGATGGGAATGCCGTTTCTCGAGACGCTGAAATATATTGTCGGACTTGATAACCACGAAACCACCAAGACGACTGGCAGGGAGCTCGTGAAGGTGAAGACCAAGGTTGAGATCGCGGTGAACCGTGCGACGTTTGGCGAAATTACTCCCGAAGTCCTGCGACCCGGTGTCGTCACGGAAGCTGCAGACCTTCGGGTCTCGGTACTCGCCTTGGCATTGCGGGGAGGGGGCAAGGTTCCGATAGCGAATGATATATTTTATCTCCGCCTCTCGGATCAGGTCTCGCGGACAGACATCGATATAGCAAAAGAGGGATCCGGTGAAGGACTGGATGCCCTTGACATGAAAAATATCCTCCTTGGTACCTCGACGTGACGCTCCGGACCACCATCGCAGCACCGTTCCGGCACACCCGGAAGACCGGGATGCGGAAAAACGAGCTCGTCTATTATTTCGCGCTCGACCGCAAATGGATGAGCACCGAGCAGGCAAACATTCTTCTCCGCAGAGGTGAGGAAGAAGGGCTCCTCAGGCAGGAGAACGGCGTCTATTCGGTCCTTTTCGATCCGGCAACCGTCACGATCCCGGTCGGCTTCCGGCCGGGATCAACGATCTTCGATCAGAACGATCCGTCTCAGGAGATGATCGGACGGATTGCGAAAGCCCGGGGCATACCAGAGACAGAGGTTGTTGCCGAGATGAACCGGCTCATCAAAGAGCGGTTTGACGGGAACCTGCTTCCACCTGCCGCCCTCGTCCTGATCGCAAAAAAATATCTGGTCCCGTTCGATGACCAGCTTGAACCGCTCCGGCAGAGCCTGAAAAAACCGGAACCGCAATAGCCGCCTTTACACAGGTCTGTCCCGGCCGGCGCCCGGAAACCTCCAGCTTCTGTTATTCTTTCAGGTCCGCGCCAAACGCTTTATCAAACGTTGAGAGGAAAAGAATAGGTATGAGCGGAACAGGGAAACAGCCATCCATGGTCCCGTGGGTGCTCGTCGCCACCATCACGGGGATTGGCATTGTGGTGGTTATCGCAGTCCTGTTCTTTTCCGGTATCATCGTCCCCGGCGGGCATTTACCTGATTTCCTGACCACCGGATCTGCCGCTGACGATGTGATTCCCCTGCCGGCAGGTTCTGTGGCAGCAACACCATCTGTCACCGTAGTGGAACCATCGCAGGTTGCAGTGCCGGACACCGGGGTATTTGTCAGGGTAGACTATATCGGCTCATTTACGGGGTCATACGGGCTCAACGGTGCGATGCAGAACGTCCGGAGTTCGGGCAGCCGGCTGTACCCGCTCAGTGACGCCCCCGGCACCATCTCGGTCTCGTTCCAGAAGGATGACGAAACGACGAGGCATGCGTTGACGGTGACAGTCTTTAAGGATGGTACTGCAGTGCATTCAGGCCAGACCACGGCTGCATTCGGGAATGTTACCTTCACGGCGGTTATATAACCTTTTTCCGCCCGGATCACCCGTTTTTTCCCGCATCAGGAGATCATCTTGCCGTCCTTATCAAAATGGGACGGGCCATCATGACACATGCCACAACAGCAAAAACGCCCGGAAACGGGCATGAAAAATGGGCAGGGAATCTATTTTTTCTTCTTGTCTTTGGGCGGTTCAGCCGGCTTCTCCGCACTTTTCTCCGCGGTCGCGGTCCTGGGGAATATCTCCTCGAGCGGCTTGTCGCCATATGCAGTCACGCGGGCGTTTACCTGTACAAAGTCCTGCGTGATCTCCTGGGAGCGGATCATTTTTCTCCTGCGCTCGCCGTCGAACTTCGGGTGGAACCCGACGCCCCCGGCGAGCAGGAGTTTTTTCCTGCCTGCACCGCCAAGGCTTTTGCGTGCCGGCGTGCCGGTCCGGTCCGAGCCGCCGGTGATCATGATCTTATACCCTGCGAGCCCGAGGGATCCTGCGTCCACTTCATCGCCAATGCGTTTTCCCACGATCGCTCCTGCGGTGCCGGTACTGGCATCAACATTGTAGGCGCGACCGGTCTTCGGGTCAGATACAACAACCTTTAATTCAACCATTCGTCCTGCTCCTTATCGGTCCGGCGTGAACATGCGCCGTGCGTCAAGAATGAAAATCCCGCCCGTGTTCCGGTACCCGAAGGGGCGTCTTTGCCCAGGGCCTTTCCATCAGACATGCATGCACGTCAAGGTGACCCGGTTGCAGTTTTGCCTGAAAACCCGGATCCCGGGATTTTCACACTCCTCTCCGCCCAGATGCGCTCTTGCCCCTGCACGTGAAGTACCAATTTTATTATGCCGGGGTACTATTAAACCCTCGCGTCAGAAAAAACGATTAGATCCCTTATTTGCCCCAGAAGGGATCGGCTTTACGGCGAATCGCCGTGAATTCGGCCAGCACTTCCTGCGTGCTGATATTTAAGGTCCTGAGCATCTCGCGTTCGAGCACCTTTACGTGACGCTCGGGGATGTCCACAAGCAGGTCGTCGCCGACGTTCACCTGCCGGCCGACCGTCGCGCCCTCGATCGAGATCGCAAGTTCAAGGCCGGCATCCGCCTCGCGGATCGTCTCCTGCCTCATCTGCATGGTTTTCAGGTGGCCGACCTTTTTCCCATCCGGCCTGATCAGGTCGACGTCGCTCCTGAGTTTTCCGCCAAGCACCCGCACACCGACCACCGCCGGATTGCTCTGGCGGAAGACGCAGTCCGGGAGGAGGCGGATCTTTGCCGGCATCATGATATGCTCGAACTGCTGACGCTCCGCGATCCGTCTCTGTTCGTCGCGCCACGCGACATACTGGTCGATGAGCTGGTAGATCACCTGCCCCTCAAAAACCTTTACCTGAGTGTAGAGGGGGTCCTTGATCATCTCTGCAGCATCGGGAAGGATGGGGGTGTTGAACGCGAGGAGCATGCGGAACGCGGGGTTCTTAATCGTCTCGGTATCAATCAGGTCGTGGCGGCTGACCGGACCGACCTCTGCCCGCATCACGGTGATCTCTTTTCCCTCGAGTTCCTTGCAGAGCGCCTCGAGCGCACCGATTGTGTCTGCCTTGATCACAATCCCCTCGTCGGCCAGCTTGACGTGGATCTCCTGCATCTCTTTCTTTATCCGCTGCTCCACCTCCTCCCGGTCCCCGCGGATCACGAAGAGCGGGGATCCCGCAATCACTCCTTCGAGGCCGGGGGCGGAGACCTTGATCCCCGCCGCCGCGACCACCGATTTCACCCGCTCGAACCGGTCCTCGACGAGGATCTCCTTCATCGGGTGCGGTTTCAACAGCGACCGCACTTTTGTCACCACGACATTGTCCTGCGTAGCGACTGCAATCTCGTCTCCCACGAAGAGCGTGCCGTCATACAGGATCACGTCCAGCGTCGGTCCGAGCCCCCGCTCCTCCTTTACCTCAAGCACGGTGCCGGTGCCCGGGCCTTCAACGGAGAGCTTCAGTTCGTCGCTCATATACCGCTGGGCAAGCCCGATCATAACAAGGAGCAGGTCGGCAATGCCCTCGCCGGTATGGGCGCTCACCGGCACGATGGCGAGGTTGCGCTGGAAGTCCGCCACCCGGTCGTACCGGTCTGCCGAGAAACCGAGCTCGGCAAGCTTCCCGACAATCTCATAGGTCCTGTTCTCAATATCTGCCCTGACCCGCTCGTTCTGCTTGTCAAACGTCGAGATGAACGATTCTTTGGGGTTTGTCCGCCAACCATGGATCCGGTCGATCTTTGTCGCGGCAATCACGAACGGTGTCCGGCAGGTGCGCAGAATCTGGAGTGCCTCGGTCGTCTGAGGCTGGAACCCCTGGCTGATATCAACCACAAGGATTGCCATATCGGCCAGCGCCCCGCCACGGGCCCGGAGCGTGGTGAACGCGTGATGCCCCGGCGTGTCGATGAAGAGGAGGCCCGGGATATTGATGGGGAGCTTCTCCATCGTCCCGCTCATCGTGCGGATCGCCTCGATGGGAACGACCGTCGCACCGATGTGCTGGGTGATCGCACCAACTTCCGATGCAACGACCGAAGAGCCCCGGATACGGTCGAGAAGAGAAGTCTTCCCATGGTCCACGTGCCCCATCACGCAGACAATCGGCGTCCTGATCTTCGGGTCTGCCGCCATATCCCCCACCTGTAATCCCGTTTGCTCTGATGCAGGATGAAAAACCCTCATCCATGACGAAAACGTCATCCGGCGCCGCACGCCATTTCCTACGGAATGCCTTTCAGAGCCACCTGATATCTTATATACGCCAGATCCTATTAATAATCACTCCCGGCCAGCTACCTGCCCGCGATGATCGGTATGCCGCAGTTGGCATGGCACAAGGACTGACGGTACCCGTTTTAAGGGAGATACATTAATCAGAGTCCGGTACCAAGTTAAAAGGGACATCTGCCAGGGTAGGGTAGTTGGTTATCCTAGAGGACTGTGGATCCTCCGACCCGGGTTCGAATCTCGGCCCTGGCCTAATTACCGTCAGTTAAAGTCTACATCTCTTTTGCGGCTCAAAATAGGTGTTTTTCATGACCAGTATCATCCTGCAATAAATCACCCACAACCCCATACTAAACGCCCACAGAAACGCATGGCGAGATTAAAGATTGCTGGATGCATCAAACATGGCGTGATGCACCGCGAACACACCAAGCAGACCGAGAATGATAAGCCGCGATGGCTTGCAATCAGATGGCAGTACTGCCCGTCATGTGGCATGCTGCCAGATATGTGAAAATGGAAAATGCTGAAAAATTAGTAACCTGTAATTTGCATAATTTTATAACTTGCCACTCCTTGGTATAATACCGGTGCCGAAAACTTCCAAGTTCCGCCGGGCATTCACGGCACACCAGCTTTTCTCAGTGATTAAGGAGGCTTGTTATAATATTGGGGCCTTATCGCACTCTACCCCATCGTGCGGGCAATGGAACTTTGCCAGAGGAATGTCCGCCTTGTTGACGTTAATGTCATATCGCCGTCCGCACTTAGGGCAAGTGAATGACACGGTTGACGGTAGCATCTTTATCTCGCGTCTGACCCGTGGCGTCCAATGCCGGATCTTCTTACTTTTACGTCTGCCCATTATGGATATCTTCCGGGTGGTAGTTCATGAAGTAATCGATCCATCTTCTGCCAGATTGGGGGCCCCGTATGCCCGGTCTGGTAAGATACCGACCGGTTCTGTCCGGCATGTGGCATGATGCTGCCGGATTGAAAAAAGCCTGTTTTGAGTGCACTGCAGTCGTAGTGCACCGGTGCGTGAAAACCTCAAAAAAATCCTCTATTTAATCCCCCGCCCTTGACTTGACGATAGCCACTAAACATAAGATTATCGCCAATATAGCCAAACCGATCATGAACCCCCCAGGGAGGGGATATGGCGACAGATCCGTGATCCCAATTAGAATAAGGAATGCAGCTCCCATTAAAATAAAAAATTCTGATGTTTTCATCTCAGTTCACCTTACGAGATACGTTACTGCAATTACGAAAATTACAATTCCGATAATTATTACCGCATATTTTAGTCGCTTTCTTTGTTTATTATGTATCATTTCTTTTAGATATGGGCAGTAAACAGACCATTGGAAGAATTCGCAACGTGTTGGTGGAGCTCTTGCAAGAGTTTTGTATGATTCCATTGGGCAATGTGGAGAGAGAGTGTCTCCTGTCATATTTATCCGTTTACATACCCCCCTTTTTCCATTCTTCACATCACCACTTCACTATTGCATTTTTTACTATGGCTTTTTTATTTGATTGACGATATATTCTCTCCTTCGGTGATGACTCGTGCCGGATTACCTATCCACAATAGATGGTAGAGCCCCGCCAATATTATACGGTTAGAAAGCCGCACATCCCCGGGTAAAAACACCTTTCGATCGACGCATTGATCACCCGGAACATTATATCTGAAGTATTCATGAAGATCTTGTTTTGCGGGGAAAGCTTCCCAGAGGCTCGCAAAAAACTCCGTACGCTCCTGCCTCACGATGAGATCCTCGCATTCCCTGCCGAAGAACTCTCTGCCCATATCCCAGATGCCGACGTGGTCGTGCCGCTCGGCACCCAAGTGGACGAGCCTTTCATCCGGCAAGGAACGTTTGGCCTGATCCAGCAGTACGGTGTTGGGCTTGAGACCGTGGACCTTGAGGCCGCCACAAAAAATGGCGTCCGGGTCGCACGCATCCCCAGCGAGGAATCCGATAATGCTGCATCGGTCGCCGAACACGCAATCCTCCTTATGCTTATGCTTTCGCGGAGGTGGAACGAGATCATCCGAATGCGGGGACAGGATCATCAGGTCGCATGGGGGTCACCGTCCGGTCAGGCACTTTTCCGAAAAACTGTCTGCATCGTCGGCCTTGGCGGGATCGGGAGGGAACTAGCTCGAAGGCTTGCCGGCTTTAAGGTCAGGATTACGACGGTAGACGACCATGCCGGCCGGACCGTTCCTGGTGTAGATATCTCCCGCTCCTGTCCCCTTACCCGGCTCACCGAAGCGCTCGCGGAGGCCGACTACGTTGTGCTCTGCATAAACTATACCCCAGATCGTTTCCACCTTTTCGGCGTAAAGGAGTTTGCAGCGATGAAGAGGGGAGCCTTCATCGTCAATGTGGCCCGGGGCGGGCTGCTCGACCATGATGCCCTGCTTGCCGCACTGAAAAGCAGGCATGTCGCAGGCGCCGGGCTTGATGTTTTCTGGGTCGAACCAGTGGACACGATGGGCCCGATCTTCTCGGAAAATGTTATTGCCACACCTCATATCGCTGGCGTCACTGACGTATCAATGGAGGGCATCGCTCGGGCGTTTGCGGAGAACATGAGGAGATATGCAGCCGGCGAGACACCGTTGTATCTCGCCAATGCACCCGCCCGGCTGCGGAGAATAGGTCCGGGCCTCTCCTGAACGGGCAGCGTATCTTTTTAAGGTGTGCTGTCCATTAACCGGAACTGTGGACTCCCTTACCCATGCATTTGTCGCGGCCGCGATCTTCACCGCCGCCGGCCTCCCCCATCTTGTACCGTTTGCCGTACTGGGTGCAGTCATTCTCGACACGGATATCTTCTTCTCGCTCTTTTCGGACCCGCTACCCACGCTCCATGGTTTCACTCACGGAGGATATGCCCACAGCATTATCGGCGGCATTGTCATGACCGTTCTTGCCAATGCAGGTCTCTGGTTGGCCGCCGCGGCAGGGCTCGTGGACCGATCCGTCTTTGCATTCTTCGGCCCCATCGCTTCTGCTGCTATCCTTGCCGGCGTCTTCCTGCACATAGGGATCGACACGCTCGCCTCTCCCGGTATCCCGCTCCTCGCCCCGTTCTCCGACTATAAGTATTCAGTCGGTCTCCTGCCGGGCCCGAGCATTACCCTGATGATCGCGAGTATCATCGTCCTTGTCGGCATGGTGATCGGCAGACTCTCCTTTGTGGCCGGGCTCATGGTCATTGTGGTGGTCGTCTGCCTCTATCTTGCCGTGCGGACAGGGTCGTTTCTCCTTGTCAGAGGCGGCAGGTGCAAGGGGAGGCTGGTGCCAACTATCAGCCCGCTGCGATGGATGGCGATCAGCGAAACGGGAGATGCGTGGACGGTCCGGCACTACACGCTTGGCCGGGGCGTCACCGACCAGGTGGTGTTTGAGAAATACTGTAACACAACTCCGACGGAGGTCAGGCAGTCCATTTCATTGCCGGAAGTGAAACGGCTGATATACCATTCCTATATTATCACGGCAGCAAAAGAAGGCGACACGCTCGTCTTCCGCGATCCACTCCGTGAAGGAGGGTATATACCGTACCCGCCGCACTTCAAAAGGGTCGCTGTTCCTGTCGGCGGGGTACCTGGAGCATGAGGGAGGGGGCGGATGGGGGTACGAGCGGTATAGTCATCGATAAGACCGGCTGATCAGGTCGCGCCAAAACTTCCCAAATGGCGCCCGGAAGATGTTCCGGTGATCTCTGCCGTGCCATCGCCCCGCCCGGTATAAATCGTCAGAGCGTCAACAGTAGTCCTGAACCAGAGGCAGCACGAATGGATACTACCATCATGGTCGGCTACATCGCGGGCACCCTCACCACCGTCTCCTTTGTCCCGCAGGTCGTCCGCAGCTGGAGACTAAGGGAGACAAAGGACATCTCGCTCCTGATGATCTTCCTTTTTGCTATCGGCGACTTTCTCTGGATGCTGTACGGCATCTGGACCGGCTCCGCCCCCATCATCGTGGCAAACCTTGTCACGTTCGGCCTCGTCTTGTTTTTACTCGGGATGAAACTTCGTTATCACTGATACGTTCGTACCCCCGGGATGACACAACCTGCCGCAAAAACACGGCATTCGGGAGAGGCTGAAGCGGGAAAAATGCGGGTTATTTTAAAAAAGGACGAAAAGGTCAGTCCTGCAGGAGTACGAAGCAGCCGGCGATCCTATCGTGAATGCCCTGTCGCTTCTTCGTGAGCCCGATGATCAGGAAGTTCAACAAGATGATGAGCACGGCGATGGCGAGGCTGATCGTGAGCCCGATAATCGCGAAGCCCAGAACAATGACAAGCAGGGGAATGAACATGGCAAAGAAGAATATGCCAATGAAGCGGAGCGTTGCCCGGGCAAACGAGACCCGGTTTCCGGCAAGGTCAGTCACCGCGAGTTGCATCAGAACCTTGCCGGGAGTTGCCTGGCTCCGCGAGGATTCAAAACCGGCATAATACAGCCAGGGAACAATGATAACGAAGACACCCACCGCCGCGACGATTGGGCCGAGAGCCGCATCATAAGTTCCAGCCTCAGTGAGCGAACTGATCGGTGCATGTCTGACAGCAATATAATAGAGATAATTGAACCCATTGATCAGGTTGAAGAACGCAATGACAATGATGCCCAAAATGACGATGAGAATGGTATCAACAATCCATGCCACAAACCGCCTGCCCAGGCCGGCATACGCGCCGACTTCCGGTCCCTCTTCGACTTCCGGTGTGGCAATTACCGCCTGCTTTGCCGGTGCGGCCGCTTCTATTGCGGCCCCGCACCACTGGCAGTATTTTCCGGAGGCATCAGTCTCTTTTCCACACTTTGGACAGAACATTCCTTGTACTCCTGATATGTAACGTTAATCCGGGTGTCCTTTTTAATTTAACTGTTCTTTATGAGGTTTTTCTGCCCGGTGGAGGCCCGGAACGGTATTCTGTATACGACAACGGGCACCGGAAGGCACCACCATGACCCGCACCAATTCTGAACGCAAATCAGAAATATGAACAGAATAAAGGAATCCCCATGCGATACGAACTTATCCCGGCCGTGTGTGTCGCGCTCTTTTTCTCTGCGCTTTTTGCCGGCTGCACGAGCCCCACGCAGGCCGAGATCAGACCCGTGAATACGGTAACGGCTGCGACCACAACAGTGTCGGCAGGAACGAGCCAGGTAGCAACGGTCACGACACCCGAAGTTGTCGTTACCCTGCCCTCCGCACAGTTTGTCGATCTCCAGTTAACAAAAGACCGGCCCACCAGTCAGATCCACCTGCTGTATAACGGGGGACCAGGCGAGTTTGCCCTCCAGACGGTCAGGATGCGGGTGACACAACCGGACGGGACGGTGACTGACCAGTACATGGATAACGGCAACAAACCCAACCGGGGCGACGAGCTGGTATTGCCGGGAAGCCGTGGCAGCGACCATGTCGAAGTCTGGGTGACCAGCGCCGGCAAAGTCTATAAGACCATCGATCAGCAGCTCATGTCCATGCAGTAATTCGTCTCTCTTTTTACTCTTCCCTTTTTTCTTTATGCGGTGTGATGCTCCCGCCCGGATTTTTCTGCGTACCGTTGGGTCACGTACCCGAGAGCGATGACTGCGATCACCGTCGCTCCAAGAATGAGCCACTGTTCCATACCCGCCGTCCCGACCGCGAGCCTGGTGACCAGGTTGAGCGGGTTTTCCGGAAGCGCAAGCACAAAGAGGATGACGACTACGAGCGCCGTGGAAAAGATGAACTGTGCCGCGGTTCGTTCCCGGTAATGGAGGGCAGTAAGGGCGCCCAGCAGGATCAGGATCAGGGACGTCACGACGACATGGAGCAGGATCAGCCCGGCATTCTCTATCGGAATCCCATTGATCATCAGCAGGACCAGCCATGCCCCTGCCTGGATGGGCACGAGCAGTTCGCAGGCAAGAACCTTGCCCCAGACCATCTCGGTAAAGGTGACCGGAGTCGAGATGAGTGTCTCGAGTGTCTCATGCTGGTACTCCTCGGTGATCAGGTCGATCACGAGAGCCGATGCGATGATCGCTGGCATGAAGACGAGGAGCGGGATCAAAAGACCATATACAAACTCGTAAAAGTCGCCACCGCTCGATGGGGGTATCTGGACCGGGATCGGCTCCTCGTCCAGCCGGTACGCCCGGATCTGCCGGAGATCTTTCTCGTACGCGAGGAAGATATCCTTGAGCTTCACGTCCACGATAGCGCTCTGGATATCGTTGGTGAGCGTATAAAGTGTGATCTTGACCGGTTCAGCCGCATCCGGCGGTGTGTCGGGTACGTACACCACCGCTGCCAGCTTCCGCTCCTGGAGAGCCGTGACCGCGGGCGAGAGCACCATGCGGTACACCCGGAAGTCCGGGCTTTTTTCGAGATAGTCAAGCACCGGCGATTCATTTCCCACGTACGCGACACGGTACCGGAAATGTGAGTACTGGGAGAGGGACGAGGGGTTGTACATCGATGTGAGCCCGACCATGAGAAACGAGGAGAACATCGCGATGAAGAGCTGGAGCAGGACCGCAAGGAGGATTGTCCGCTCATTAAAGAGCCCGCGGAACTCCTTTTTTGCGATGATCGAGAGGTGGCGGCCTTTCACCCGATCCACCCCAGGATGATAATAAGGTTATAGAGGCAGTGGATGGCCGTCGCTGCGGCAAGGCCGGCCACAAACCCCTTCTTCCCCCCGTACTTCAGCGAACAGGCAACGATAAAGACCCCGGCGAAGTGGAGGGCAAGCGGCATCCATAACACCCCGAGCGAGAGGAAGAGCACGCTCCCGAAGACGGACTCGGTGATCTGGGTGAGCGTGACAAACAGGAGGAGTTTCTCCCCGGCAAGAAAACCGATCGCGGTCGCAGCGCACGCGGCGACAAGGCCCTTCCAGGACAAAAACGAGGGATCCTGCACAAAGAGGGTGTAGACGCCAACGGTTTTTGCGAGTTCCTCGATAAACGCGGCAAAAACAAGGAGAAGTACGAGCGAATATGGCATGGGCAGGTTGAAGAAGAGCACGAGGCACATCATCTGTACCATGAAGACAAACGGGATCGAAAAAACAGCCAACAGGAAGAGGGAGACATACGGATGCCGGTGGGAGAGCGTCCCCGCAAGGAACTCGCGCACCCGGGGGAGGAGCCGTTTCTCCGAGAAGAGCCGCTCCTCCCGGAAGTTGACCGCGGCAATGTAGAAGAGGACGGCGCTGGTGAGCCAGAAGAGCGCGGTCGAGTACAGGTAATCCGTCACCGTCCATGCGGTGCCCTGCAGGGTGAGCACGATCAGCGTGAGCGGGGAGATCAGGCTGATAACGTGCACGTTTGCAAAGATGCTGGGGAAGAAGAGGTAGGAGGTCGCTATCGTCGAGAAGAAGATTGAAACAAACGAGAGCTCCTTGAAGCTCCGGGAGAGCATGCCGATCAGGAGCGCATTTGCGAGGAAAAAGAAGATGACCGGGATGAGGGGGAGGATGATGATCGGCGAGGCCCTGAGATAGAGCGTGAGCCCGGTGCAGATGGCGACCATTCCCAGAAAGTAGGGCAGTGCCTTGCCAATGATGATGGAGGATGCCTTTACCGGCAGGGAGAGGAGGACTTCGCCTTTTCGCTCAATGCGTTCGTTCATGATGCTCATCATGAAAAACTGCGAGGTGAAGTAGAGCGGGAAGATGAAGACGAAGACGAGGATGATGGAATCAAACGGGAGCGGCGGAGAAAGCTGCGAAGGTGTCTCGAACGAGCCCATGGAAGTTCCTGCGGGCGTGAGGACCTGGGTGTAGCGTGAGACAGGGGAGTTCTGGGACGAGCTCTTCACCAGCTCCTGCCGGAGCTGGTCCTGCGTGAAGCCGAGAGTTGGGGATGGCGTGGGGATCGTGGTGACCGCGCCCTGCGGCACAGGTGGTGCCGCTGCGTTGGGTGCCACGCTCACCAGCTGTCCGTTCTGGGTGGAGAGGAAGTTCAGTTCGCTTTTCACGTTCTGGATATCGATCCAGAGCGGGTATGCGGCAAAGAGGTCACTCTCGCTGTTATAGACGCCGTTTGTGTAGCTTGTGTAATCCCGCTGGAGGGTTTGTATCGCCGCCCTTCCTTTCTCGGTTGGGCTCCCGTACGCCTGCCCCCCGGTGATGATGATATCGAATGCGTCACGGTTTGCGAGGAGGGACGCGGTATCTGTCTCATAGACGGTAAAACGGGCGTCGGATGCAAAGAGCGCGGCGACCTGCGGGTCGTCAACGCCGAGCCGGTACATGCCGTCCTGCAGGTGCATCCCGTTCTGAGCCGCAAAACCGGTGGCGATAACCAGGAGGACAAAGAGGACAACCGCGATCGGCAGGACGTCTCTGCTCATCAACGAGAATGATTTTTTTACTTCCCACCGCGCAATGGTGGCTATATCCCTGATTGCACCCATTGATATCCTGCCGGTTGCCGGAACCTGATACAAAAGAATAGTGTGGGGAATCTGGTCAAATACTGATCGGTGCTTACACCGGTTCATCCAGATGGCAGCAGAATCAAGGCAACAGGGACTGATGCATAGTTCCCGGACCACCCGGTTCCGGTGCCGCCAACCCAATCTATATCTTTCCCATCACCCCAGTCTGATCAGGAGGGTGTTTTTTACGTGATCACCGCCCGCAACCTGGTGAAAAACTTTGACGGGTTTGTTGCGCTCGACGGTGTAAGCTTTGCGTTTGAGGACGGCGAGATCTTCGGGATTATCGGTCATAATGGTGCCGGCAAGACCACGTTGCTCAAGATCATCTCCGGGCTGATCGCTCCTACCTCCGGCGAGCTCTACATCAATGACATCGACGTCGTGAAAAACCCGATGGCACTCAAGGAAAATCTCGGCTACCTCCCGGAAGAGTCCCGGTTGTACGAGACGATGACGGCGGAGAACTATCTCGCGTTCTTCGGGGAGATCTACGGCCTCTCGCCGCAGGAGATCCGGGTCCGGTCACGGCAGCTCTTCGCTGCGCTCATGCTGGAGACCGACGGGAAGAAACTGGGGGAGTTCTCGAAAGGGATGAAGCGGAAGACGGCAATCGCCCGCTCGCTCATCCACGACCCGGCGTTCCTTGTCTATGACGAAGCGACGAGCGGGCTTGACCCGATGACCTCGCGGTTCATCGCGGATTACCTGCGGCGGCTTAAGAAAGAGGGCAAGACCATTGTCCTCTCTGCGCACAACCTCTACCAGGTCGAAGCGATCTGCGACAAAGTGATGATCCTCCGGCGCGGCAGGATGGTCGCGTTCGGTACCATGCGCGAGCTCCGCGACCAGTTCGGTTCGATCACCTACACGATCTTCTTCTCCATCGACGACCCGGGCAGGTTGGTAGGGCACTCGAAGCCCTATCGGCAGGAGGAAGGGTTCTGGGTCTGCGACGTGCAGGACATGCAGGAGCTCAACGAGAGCTCCACCGCCATCACCGAGGCGGGCGGGCAGGTGGAGCGGATCGAGTCGCGGTACCCCTCGCTCGAAGAGATGCTCGTGAAGATCGGGAAGTAGACGGTATTGTCCCGTGCCGTTTTGCCGTGACAGCGTCTCGCTGTCATTACCGGTTTTCCGGTTTTTAGGTATCAGCAGGTCACGTGCAGGATTGCCACAAATCGTTTCTCCCCGCGCCCGACCTCATTGAGGACCTGAGGCGTGGGCGCTATCACCGGCCTGTACGGGGCGAGGACGGTCTTTGCATCCGGTGTGAGCGGGAGGTCCCCGTACTGTCCCGTGCCGATATAGACCGCAGATGGTTTCTCGTCAGCAAGGAAATCGAGTTCGGCGCTGGAGAGCGGTGTGTGCCCGTACTCTCCTTTCCGGTCCTTTGACGCTTTCTTTTTCCGTTTCGATACCTTACCGTCCGCGTGAATGATGACGTCGTGCTCGTACCGCGTCCCGTCGATCTCGATCCACCCGAATCCGGTCTTCATGCAGAACACCTCACGGTCATGATGGCACGCCCACCCTATCAGGTTTTTCCTGCGGGTGCCGGTTCGTCCGCTTACGCCACTCTCACGGCCGTCCCGGTGTTCCGTGCGGTGGTGATGATGGTGGTGCCTCCGCCGCATGTTTCCATAAAAGATCGTGCGGCGCACTCGGTCTCCCGCACGCCGGTGTCGCAGACTGCGTAGCAGGCCGGGCCAAACGAACTGAGGCCGGCCCCTACTGCACCGGCGGATCTCATCGCATCCAGCAGATTGGGTACGCACGGCGGCTGGAGAGAAAGTTCGACCTTTTTGAAGCCGAGCTGCTGGATCGCATTGACGGACGAACCGAACAGGTCGAGGTCATGTTCGACAAGGCCGGGCAGCATCCGCATCAGTATCTCGTGAGTGAGCGCCCTCACCTCCTCCACCGGGACCGGGCAATGGCGCCGGAAGATGTCCGCCTCCATCGCCCCGCTCGCCCCGGAAGGAAGGTTGGGGATGGCAAGCAGGATCTGCCAGTCCGCGGGGAAATCAAGGCGGGCGATCACCGGCGGCGGGCGAACGCCACGCGAGGCAGAAGACGGGCGGAAATCGGATTTATCGCACCCAGCTCCGAACCGGTGCCCTCCATCGATGATAAATCCTCCACGGTCAAACGCAGCGGTTCCGATGCCGGATGTCCCGCCCCTCCCGGCCAGCCGGGCAAGTTCCTGCGTCGCAAGCGGCCTCCCGTATAGCTCGCAGAGCGCCCGTGCAGTGGCAAGTGCCAGCTGTGTACCGCTCCCGAGACCGACATGGAGCGGGTACATCTTCCGCACCACGAACGACGCGCTGCTGCCGGCCCGGATGCCGGCAAGGACGCGGCCGGCGACATCTTCCACGAGCTCCGCGGTACGGCTGTCGCACCCCTTCACACCGAACTCCGGGCTCTGCTGCGCCTCCAACTGGATGCCGGGCTCGTCAAGCGCGATGCCGACGCCGCCGTCCACCCGGCCCGAACCGCCATGCATGTCGATGAGCGTGAGGTGGATGCGTGACGGTGTCTCGACGATCACGCGCCGTTCGTCGAGGAACATGTTGTACGGGAACTGTTCCTCGATAAAGATAAGCGGCTCGCCATTGCGGATGATCCGGTACTGGCGGCAGAGGAGGGGTTCGTTTTTGAGGAGGGAGAAGATCCGTTTCCCTTCGCTGCCGGTGTCTGCGACCCGGGCGTTCAGGATCTCGCGCCGAGCCTCGATGCGGTGGTGGCTGATGATCCTGCCGATCGGGATGTCCGCTTTCATCAGGTCATCCCTGAACTCCGGCGGGAGGCGGCTGATGGGAGTCTCAGAGATAGCGTGAACGAGAATGCGGCCGGTACCGGTGTCCTTCAGATCGACGACCCGGTGGTTGACCGCGTCCCCTTCGCGTATCCCGAGCCGTTCTGCCGTGGCAGTATCTGCCCTGACGATCTCCTGCCTGGCGGTCTCAACGGCAACCACGTTGCCGGTTACGGTTTCGAGCAGCTGCGTGACCGACCCGTCGGTGACAAGGAGGAGCTTCTGGACCGGTGAGAGCCTGCCCACGCGCCCTTCGATCTCGCGGATGTCCTGCGTGATATCCATCCAACCAACCTTGCCCCATGGGGTAATAAGGGTGATGATCAGCCGGTTCGATACCCGTCTCTTCCGAGCCGTTAATGCCAGACGTTGCACTGGCACCGGCGAATGGATACGAATATTAACGCCGCGATGGAGGCCGCCGGGGCTTTTTGCGGAAAGTTTCCGGTGAATATGCAGAGGATGGTACCAATGCAGTAATTGCGGTGGTGGTCTCCCGCATAAGCCGCCCCTTTTTCCCAATCACGTCTTCGCTCCGGAGGCAGAGTACCCGCGAGGTCATCACGTAGCTCTCGGCAAAGAGGTCGAGACCGCCAGTAGAGAAATCATCGATGGAGAGCGGCAGGCTGGGCGCATCGGACGGTGGCTTGCTGCTGACCGGGCAGACGTGGAACCTGCCGGATTCTTCCGTGCGGATCACCACGACCGGCCGGGTCTTTGGCAGGGTCCGGTCATCCAGCGCCACCGAAGCGAGGAGGACATCGCCTTCCACATACTGCCCCATATCTGATATGTCCGGCACCCGATGTCATAAGGTGTTTGCTTTTGACGGCGCAGGATTTTTCTCTCATGGTGGTTCAATTGCCAGAAATACCGATTTAAGAGGGAATTGAATGGGAATAACTGAACCGATCGGAAACAGGGCATCAATCCTGATAGGAGCCTGGTTTCGACCGGTTTTTATGCTGGTGCTCTTTTTGGTTGGCGTAGTGATGTTTGCCTAGGCGGGTATGCTGCCGTTCATACAGCTGTAACGGGAAGCTCCCTTCGGGATCAGTATCGCGGCACTCACGCTTTTTTCCCGGTCTGACCAAACAGAATTCTTTATTCATAGAACGTCAAAGGGGAATTGATGCCACGCTGTGATCTCTGCGGCAAGCCCACGACCATGCCGTTTCACTGCCAGTACTGCGCCGGCAATTTCTGCGATGAGCACCGGCTCCCGCCCAACCACCAGTGCGCCGGCATCTCGGCATGGCGCAAAAAGCCGACACCGGGGATCGGCATACAGTACAGCAGGGGGGGCGGCGCCACCCCGACCGGCGGAGGGTACATCCCCCGGCCGGAGAGGAAACCGGCCAGACCCTGGTGGGGCACCTTCCTGTACCTGAAGGTCGCGATCGCTGCGATCGTGGTTATTGTCCTGCTTCTCCTCTGTCTCGGCCTGACCGGGTTCCGGTTGTAATATCTTCCATTCTCGCGGCGGGTAGAGACCCGCCGTCTCTCACCCGGCGACTGCATACCGGTTCTTTACCGGAAATGGGGGCGGGCGAGAAAATATGTCCGCTTCCTGCGGCCACCGGGTGCATCTCCCGTAACCTCTCCAGGCCGGTTCGCGAGGCGCCTGAGGTGTATGATAGGAATGTACTGCCCAACAGCCGGCGCCGTTAACCATGAATATCCTGTTGGCATACACTTAATCTGCGATGCCTGTACCAAAACCCCACCGGTTCCCTCCGGGTAAGACGCTCGCGGAGGAACTCTGCGCCGCCATGAAACGGATCGAAGCCTGCGGTATCGTCTATCCCGCGGGATATTACCAGACGCTTCTGGAGAAGTACACCCGGGAGGGGGTCCTCTATCCCCACATCCTGATTATCCTCGGGGAACCGCGGATCAACCACCATTTCTTCTATTCGCGTGCACTCAAAAGAACCGGCCGGTTTCTGGATTACGGCTGCGGCACCGGCGACAATGTCCGGCAGCTGATACGCGATGGTTTTCCCCGGGGAAGGATCGCTGCATTCGATGTCAACCGGGCGAGCATCAACCTTGGCTTTGACCTGTACCGTGACCGGGAGAAGATCAGCGACCTCTTTGTTGTATCGGACACGTTCCCGTTCGGGCCGGCAGAGTTCGACACGATGTATTCCGCTTCCGTTTTCCACGTTATCGCAGAAGATAAGGTATTAGGAACGTATCTCGCAAATGCGTGGTCTGCCCTCAGACCCGGGGGTATCCTCTTTGGTTCGACGCTCGGACTGGCGGAGGGGGCAGTCAGGGATCCCGATCAACGGGGGCCGCCACGGGTGATGCCAAGGGAGGATCTGGCAGGTTACCTCACCGGCGCCGGCTTTACCAGCCCGGAGATCGTCCAGCATTATCACGTCCCGCATGATGCCGCTGCCAGAAGGGAGGACATCTGCGTTTTTGAGTTCTGCACGAAAAAGCCGGCATAAGGCCGGGGTTCCGGTACTTTGTTGAGGAACGGATTGACCAATGTCCGGCGGGAGATCCTGTCACGTCTCTTTGGTAGATTACCGGTTAACGTATCAGAATCTGACGAGATGCTCCAATAATCTCATGACAGCGGGCACGCTTTTTCTTTCAGGAATTCCTGAGAGTCGACCCCATCTATAAACGTATATACTCCCCGTGCGAGATGGGAGAGTGTGAGCAATTATGAACGATGAGTCTATCGTATTTCATGGTACCCTGCAGCAGTTACTGGATAAGGTGGAATCCGGCGAGATGATCCCAAAGCTGCAGGCCTCGCATGCTCCCATGTGCAAGTTTTTTACTGCCTACTATGTCATCAGCGGTATCCGTCATGTCGTCCCCCTTGTCCATGGCCCGACCGGGTGCCCGCTTTATATGTCCGACTTTGTCAGGACACGGGAATGCTGCGAGATACGGGGCGTTCCGCTCGAACCCACCGCGTGCACCACCCTTGACGAGAGCCATGTGATCTACGGGGGCGAGGGAAAACTCCTGGAAGCCGTGAAAGAGGCGTACGCGAAGTACCACCCGGATCTCATCGTCATCCTCTCCTGCTGCTGCTCCGGTATCATCGGAGACGATGTCGAGAGCATTGCCCGGGAAGCGGAGAAACAGGTCGGCTGCCGGGTGCTGGCGCTCAAGAGCGAGGGGTTTGGCGGTGACTTCCGGAGCGGCTACGAGGATGCATTCAGGCTCATCATGGACCTGATGGAGCCCCCGAAGACGACGATGAAGGGGACGATCAACATCCTCGGGGCCCGGTGGGGCCCGTCGCCGACAGAATTTAACTGGGACCTTGACGAGATAGAACGGCTCCTCGGGGAAGTCGGTATCAAAATCAACGCGGTGATCGCAGGGGGCTGCACAGTTGAGCAGATCCGGCATGCCCGTGAGGTCGAACTGAACGCCTCGTGGTGCTATGACTGGGGGCAGAAGCTCGGCGACCTGATGCAGGAACGTTTCGGCATCCCGTACAGCAAGACGGGACAACCCTATGGGTATGAGGCCACAAAGGAGTGGCTTCTCGGAGTGGCAACCCCTCTTGGCATGGAGAAACAGGCGCTCGCGGTGATCGAGCGGGAGACCCGGGAGGTGGAGCCTGACCTTGCTTTCCTGAAAGAGGCTCTCGCAGGAAAGACGGCAATCATCGAGATCTCTGAGTTTCCCGGGCCCATCCGGGCACTCTCGCTCGCACGGATGGCGGAGGAGTTCGGCGCCCACCCGGTCGTGATCAACGTCCATCCCTACACGATTAAGGAACGGATGCCCAGCATCAGATACGTGCTCGGGACGGGTGTCAACCCGGAGATCATCCTCACCAGGGGACTGTTCCACCTCGGGAGTTTCCGCTCGTCAAAAGAGACCGAGGATGAACTGGAGGCAATTGTCCGAAAGTACGACAATGTCATCTTCTTCGGGAACTCCGGGCGGTTCCCGCCCTGTCCGTTGGTGAACCTGACACTGATGAACCCGTCATTCCAGCCCCAGTATGGTTTTAAGGGGATCAAAAACATCGCGGCCCTCGTCCGGCAGGCACTGGAGAACAAGGACCTGCCACGCTCGCGCCTGTTCAGGGGGATGCTCTATGGAACCGGGACAAAGTAACGGGGTAAAAGGGATAGATATGCCGGCGGAGGAAAAATGCCGGGATCCCTACCTCCGGTGTGCCTTCAACGGTGCCGCCCAGACGGCGCTGGGGGTCTCCGGTTCTGCCCTGCTTGCCCATTCGCCGCAGGGGTGCGATTACCTCGTCAACAACGCATTTGCCTGGCAGGAGTGCGACTACATGGAGACGATGACGCTCTGCACGAAACTGTGCGTGGACGAGATCGTGCATGGCGGTGAAGAAATCCTTGCTCGGACGATCCGGGAGGCAAAGGATCTCAGGATTTCCGCCCTGTTCGTGATCAGCGCCTGCGGTCCGGAGATCGTTGGCGACGATATCACCGCTGTGTGTGATGAGGTGCAGCCGGAGGTGAAGTTCCGGCTCGTCCCCATCCCGTGCGCCGGGTTCCGGGGTTCGCAGTACGATGGCATCGACATCGCACTGGACACGATGGTAAAGAAACTCACAAAACCGGGTGCGGAAAAGATCCCAAATTCCGTCTGCCTTATCGCCCCGCATGCAAATGCAAATCCGACGTGGATTGCGGACCTTGCCTGGGTGCGGCAGGTCCTCTCCCGGATGGAGATCCCGGTTGTTGCCACGCTGACCCACCGGACTCCCCTTGCCGAGATCGAGAACCTTGCATCTGCAGAGGCGTCCATCGTCCTGAGCCACGATGCCGGCGAGAAACTGGCGGAGTACCTTTCCGCGACGTATGGTATCGAACAGGTCTGCAAAGGGATACCCCTGCCCATCGGGATGACCAACACGCGGCGCTGGCTCATGGCGCTCGGGGAGCGGTTCGATGCAGCAAAGACAGCGGAGGAGATGGTTGCGGAAGGCGAACGGATGGTAACAGCGACGTGCCGGCGCAAGATGCCAATGGCGCGGTTCCTGTACCGGACCCCGGCAGCGATCGTTGCCGATGCGACGGTCGGGATCCCGCTGGTCCGGTTCGTGACCGAGGAGATGGAGATGACCCCGGAACTCGTTGCCCTGTACAGCTCCCGGCCTCCGGTTCGGGACCTGCTGGAAAAGGAACTGGGCGATCTCGGGCTCCACCCGAAGATCGTGTACGGCACGGATGTATACAAAACACGGGAAAGTCTCCGGGAGGTCAGGCCCCGGGTCGTGTTCGGCAGCACGATCGAGCGGCACGCCAGCGAGGGGCTCGGCGTGGCATATGTTGTCGAGGTGGTGAGGATGATGCGCCAGTTCAGGATGATCAACCGGGAATACTTCGGGTATACCGGGATCCTGAACCTGTTCGAAGCGGTCCAGAACGAGTGGACGATGGGGTGGCGTTCCAAAGAGAAACGGTACGAGGCGAAGTGGTGAAGACGATGAGACAGATCGCGATATACGGCAAAGGGGGCATCGGGAAGAGCACGATCGCCTCGAACGTGTCCGCAGCCCTGAGCGGGATGGGGCACACGGTCATGCAGGTCGGCTGCGACCCCAAGAGGGACTCGACAAGGATCCTTGCCGGGGGGAAGTTTATCCCTGCGGTGCTGGAAGAGCACCGGGAACAGCTGAGGCTGGGAAAAGACGAGTATGCGATCAAGCTGGACCATATCGTCTTTAAGTCTCCCGGCGGGATCTACCTCGTCGAGGCGGGAGGTCCGGAACCGGGTGTCGGGTGTGCCGGCCGGGGCGTGCTGACCGCGCTGCAGATCTTAAAAGATCTCCACGCGTTTGAGACCTACGGGATCGACGTGGCAATCTACGATGTGCTCGGCGATGTCGTGTGCGGTGGATTCTCGATGCCGATCCGGGAAGGGTTTGCAAAGGAGATCTACCTCATCTGTTCCGGCGGGTTCATGAGCATCTACGCGGCAAACAACATCGCCCGGGCCATCCAGCGCCTCGCAAAACGGGGGGATACCGGGCTTGCCGGGATCATCTGCAACAGCAACGGCGACGAGGCAACCGAGCATGCGGTCATCCCGGCCTTTGCGGAGAAACTGGGGACATCATTTGTCCGGTTCGTCCCCCGAACTCCCATCATACAGGCATGCGAGCTCGAAGGACGGCCCGTGGTGGAGTACGCCCCCAATTCACGGGAAGCGGGGATCTTCCGGGACCTTGCGAAGGCGATCATGGAGAACGACTCCCGGGTGATCCCGACCCCTGTCAACGACCTTACCGACCTGGAGCGGATGTACCGGGAGCATATCGTAAAAAAATAAGAGTCCCCACCGTCCCGTGGTGAGCGTGTATGAAATATCCCGACATGGACAGGATTTACCGGAACATTCCGCTCGATAAAATCCCCTGGAATAGCGAAACGCCGCCTGAGGTACTTGTCGATATAGTGACGAGCGGGAAAGTCCGGCCCTGCAAGGCCATTGATCTTGGGTGCGGGGCGGGAAACTATGCGATCTATCTCGCCGGCCGAGGGTTCGAGATGACCGGGGTTGACGGCTCCCCCACAGCCATAAAAATTGCCACGGAACATGCACAAGAGCAGGGGGCCCGGTGCCGGTTCATCGTCGCAGACGTCCTTGGCGACCTGCATGAAGTGGATGAGAAGTTTAACTTTGCCTACGACTGGGAGTTACTGCACCATATCTTCCCGGAAGACCGGGAGATCTATGTCAAAAACGTCCATAAGATCCTCAAACTGGGCGCCCCGTACCTCTCTGTCTGTTTTTCCGAGAAGGATCCCCAGTTTGGCGGCTCTGGCAAATTCCGGAAGACCGTGATCGGGACGACGCTCTATTTCTCTTCCGAGTCCGAGATCCGGGACCTTTTCTCGCCGTATTTTCTCATCCGGGAACTGAAGACCATTGAGATCGAGGCCAGGTTCGGGTCGCACTTGGCCATTTATGCGTGGTCCGAACGGCGCTGAATGTTTTCACGGGGCGGAGTGCCCGATCCTTTTTCCCGGCCAAATTCGTTCGCTGGTGCTATGCCCTATAACCCCTTGACCAGATTTCTCTTCTGGATCGCTTTTGCGAGCAGGATGAAGATGACGATGATGATCACCAGCACGAGCGCGTCGAGTGCCGGCGGGTAGACGGCATCGTTGGTGAGCGCGGCATGAAAGAGGTCCACGAGGTAGGTGAGCGGCGAGATCGAAGTGAGCACAAATTCCCACCCAGTCAGCTGGTTCAGCGGGACGAAGATGCCGCTCATAAAGATGAGCGGGAGCCGGACAAGACTCGAGAGCATCATCACGTTTGACGGCACATCGGTGGCCATCGACGCAAACAGCGTGCCCAGAGCGGCAAACCCGATCGCCCCGAGGATGAATCCCGTCACGAGCACCAGCGCACTCGTGAGCGGAAGGTGCAGGAGTATGAGGCTCACCACCCAGACGATCGCGGTGATAACCACGCCGAATATCGCGCCGGCAGTGATGTCGCCAAGGATGATGCTTTCGAGGATCACGGGAAGGGAGAGGAGCCTCTCGTAGGTTTTTTCCCGTTTCTCCCACGGCGTGATCAGGGGTCCGACCGAGGACGATGTGAAAAAGAGCATCATCGCCAGAAAGCCCGGGAAGAACGCGATGAGGTTGAGGTTTCGCCCGATGAAATAGGTAAAGAACATTAAAAAGGGGAAGAGCAGGCCGAAGACGACGACCGGCCCACGGTAATAGTAGATCCGCATGTTCTTCTCGGCGACCAGCCACACGCTCCGGGCAAAAACGCCTGCGTCCAGATCCATCATGCACCTTCCGTGAGCCGCACGAACGCCTCTTCGAGCGACGGCCCCGATGTCGCGATTGAGGTGATGGTCAGGTGCTCCCGTTCCGCGACGGCCCCGAGGAATTTTATGACCAGGTCCGGGTTGTCAGTATAGACCCGCCAGTTGGCCCCCCAGTGTTCTGCGCGGGAGATATTTTCGTGGACAAACAGATCTTTTCCGACGGGTTGTGCAAACGCGATCTCCACATATTTCGTGGTGTCAAAGGTCTTTTTCAGGTTCTCCGGGCTGCCGGTCGCGATGATTCTGCCTTTGTCGATGATGCTGATCGTATTGCAGAGCGCGTGCGCCTCCTCGATGTTGTGGGTCGTGAGCAGGATCGTGCTGCCGGTCTCGTTCATGTGGTGGATGGTCTCGATCACGAGCCTTCGGCTCTGCACGTCAAGGCCCGTTGTCGGCTCGTCGAGGATGAGCACCGGCGGCGCATGAACGATGGCGCACGCGATGCTGATCCGCTGCTTCATCCCTTTCGAAAAGGTGCGGACGTAGTTGTCTTTCCGTTCCGCGAGGCCCATCTGCCGGAGGATCTCCCGTGTCCGTTCTTTCCGTGTGCTGCGGTCCAGCCCGTAAAATCTCGCCATCCAGAGAACGTTCTGTTCCGCGGTCATGTCGCCGTAAACCGTGCTGTTCTCGGGGATCACGCCCATCTTCAGCTTGGCCGCCAGCGGATTTTTTTGGATGTCGATCCCATCGATACGGGCCGATCCCGAATCCGGGGAGAGTACGCCGGTCAGCAGCCGGATCGTCGTGGTCTTTCCTGCCCCGTTCGGCCCCAAAAAACCAAAGACGCTCCCTTCTTTTACCGAAAATGAAACGTCATTGACTGCCGTGACCGGCCCGAACGATTTGAAGAGATGATCAGCCTCTATTGTCACCATAAAAATGTCCACCTTTGCGTGATTCCTTGGCTGGCATACGGTCTTTCTTTTCAGCCTATCCCTAGATCTATATCGATCTCTATTGATATCGGTTATGGATGGCGGGATTCCGGGCTATCTGGCGAGCGCAATTTCCGACCAGCATCAATATAAAAAATCAGGGACGTCTCTTTCGACACCACGGGCATTCATGGGAGCACATTGTCGGAATATGCAGCCCTCAATCAGTATCTTTATACGATCTTGGATGAGAATGTCCTCCATGCCGCTTAAAGAGCAGATCGCGGAAGTAATCGGGGGTTCCCATGTTGCAGCTGTTGCCACATTAGACGGAAAGATACCTGCCGTACGGTTCATGGTGCTTGCCGGCTTTCCTGACATGACCCTTGTCGGGGCGACAATGAAATCCTCAAAAAAGGTTGAGCAGCTGAAGAAAAACCCTGACACGGCACTTGCCATCTGGTCGGGTAAGGAGTTCTCCGACCCGTTTGTCGAGATCAAGGCAAAGGGTAAGATCCACGAGGATGTTGCAACGAAAAAGAAATACTGGAACCCGATGCTTGAACAGCACTTCAAAACGCCCGAGAATCCAGATTTTGTCGTGCTCGTGTTCACCGCGGGCGAGATTACCTATCACGGAAAGAACATGTCAAGCCTGGAAGTCTGGAAACGCTGAGATAATTCCGGCTTCCCTGATTGTGCAGGCAGGAATTGGATCGTCACTGACGGAGGGAATTCTATAGAGAGATCTGAAAACAGAACCGAAGTGAACATCGGTTTTGGAAAGGGAAGGATCGAGTCCCTCACGGACGGGATCTTTGCGTTCGCCATGACGCTGCTCGTACTCGGGGCAGGTTATCCGTTTACCATTGCCACGCTTGCAAAAACACCCGTCAATGAAATCCTTGCCAACTCGGTGCCGGATGCAATCCTCTATGCAATCTCGTTTCTTCTTCTCGCTACCTTCTGGGTAGCCCACCACAGCCAGTTCCACCACATCCGGTATATTGACCGGACTCTCCTCTGGCTCAACATCATCCTCCTGATGCTGATTGCATTCATTCCGTTCACCAGTACAATTGCCGGGATCTTTCCGTCCAATCCTCTTGCCTCGGCAGTGTTCGAAACACATCTCCTCCTCACCGGATTGCTGTTCCACCTTCAGTGGCGGTATGCGACAAAAGATCATCGCTTGGTCGATAAGGATCTTTCAGAAAATATCATTCGCCGGGGAAAAGAGATAACCCTCATCATACCAGTATTCTCCTGTGTGGGAATTATCCTGGCTGCCCTGAATATCCCCTATGGAGTGGCGATATACATCTGTGTCCCTTTCATCCTCTGGTTCCGGCTCACAAAAATTCAGTAAGGATTTTTTTGTTGTGGCGCTCCCGCCATTCCCGATAATCTATCGTACTACATTCATCCTGTTATTAGAGTCGTAGGAGGCGTTCCGCGTTTCCGTGTGCAATCTTGTGCTTATCCGCAAGGCTCACCGGGAGTTGATCCAGGAACGTGCGTGCTTCCGCCATGGAACTATACGGGTAGTCGGCGGAGAACATGATCCGGTCGGCCCCGACCTGAAGATACAGGTTGAGGAATGTCGGAGTAAAGTTGAAACCGCTGAACGTATAGTAAACATTCTCCTGAAGGTAGTCTGCGACAGGATGATCAAGCTTCGTTATGTTCGTTGACAACCCTTTGTCGAGTCTGGGCATCATAAAGGGAAGAGCCTCCCCCAAGTGGCCGATCACGATCTGAAGATCTGGAAACCGGTCGAACGCTCCACTGAGGATGAGGCGGAGGACATGGATCGCAGTCTCGATATGCCAGCCCCACCCATGCCGGGATAACCCATTTGTTACCTCTGGTGAGAAGCCTGAATAGTACGCTTCAATTACTGGTGCCGGTGGTGGTGTCGGATGAATACAGAGAGGAACCTTGAGCTCATCAGCACGCTCCAGAATCGGCCAGAAGAATTTGTCATCCAGGTAGCGGCCCCGGGTGTGGCCGTTGATCCACCCGCCCCTGAAGCCATGTTCGGTAACCATGCGCTCCAGCTCATCGGCAGCGACATCGGGAGCAGCGGTTGGGAGCGTGGCAAATCCGGCGAAACGCTGTGGATACCGCTGCACCGCCTCCGCAAGATAGTCGTTCGCTTCGCGGGCCAGCTCTACTGCCCCGGGCGCGTCGAGTTGCTGCACTGAGGGGTCGGTCAGCGACAATACCTGCACTTCAATACCTGCGACATCCATTTCGGCGATTCTCTTATCACCGAGATCGGACAAATCTTCGGCAAGATTCCCCAAACCGAAGCCCCCTGCCATTCTGGGCTGTTCCCTGAGCCTTCGTCCCGGGCCATTCAGGAATGCCGGGCTGGCATAGTGCTCTTCAAGAGTGATCGTTCGCATCATTTCGCGATTGCCAGATTGAGACAATTTTTCGAGAGCCTTCTTTTTCATAATCATTATCCCTTGTTGTTAACCTGTTTTTATGCCTATAGTCAATCCGTCGCCAATAGGAAGTATTGTACTTTTTAAATATGGAGAGTGAGCAATCATCTTGTTGAATTCATTAAGTGATGCAAAAGATTTCTTTATCCGTTCTACTTGATCAACGTCTTCCGATCTTGATACCTTCATGTCCATAGCCGGTAAAAGAGAATCTTCGGCCAAGAACACTCCACCGGGTTTCAGAAGGGTGATTAAATTACTTAGTAATCCGGGGTAAAGTGTTTTATCTCCGACATCCTGGAATATCAAATCAAAGCTTTCTTTCAGAGTTGGAATAATTTCTATTGCATCGCCGATTATTACCTCGATAAATTCAGCAACACCAGCATGCTGGAAATTTTTTATTGCCTGTTTTGCTGCCTGCGCATCATACTCAATCGTGGTAATTTTACCGCCGTATTCTTTAACAATGTTTGCCATAGATACTGTCGAATAACCTATACTTGTTCCAATTTCTAAGATCCTTTGTGGTCGTACCAAACGTAGTAATAACTGCATCATTCTTGAGACGTCGCTATCCACAACTGTTCCGAATTTTTTTAATTCGGTCACTTCAATATAATTTTTTCTGGTTGCCTCGTCGTTTTCATATAAAGTATCAATATATGAAACGGCTTTTTCAAAATTGATTTTCATGTCTCCCACGTTCCTTTCTCTCTCAATAAAAAGTTGGGTATAGGATTCTGTAAAGTCTTTGGCATCTGATGCATTTTAAAATCATTACCAGTACTCACGTATACACTCCAGTAAGGGTTCTGTTGCGTTGATGCTTGACTGGAGAATTTTAACGAAGGCGAAATATTGATCAGCAATCCGTAGACGCAACAGACCCGGTCGCCGGACTGCAGCAGGAACTCTCCGGACCCCCGCAACGGCATTCGCAACTATCCATATCCTTTCCCCGGAGAGCGGCCGAGATCATCACCCAGGCACACCCGACACCGCTCTGCACCTCGATTGCCTGAACCGGGCAATTATTCGCGCAGGCGCCGCACTCCATACATGCGGTTGGACGGGCGAGTTCCACACGATTCGATCCTTCAGCAAAGACTGCATGCGGGCAGACCTGCGTGCAGCGTTTACAGTTGATGCACCGTTCGGGATAGTACCGGAGGGTATTTTCAAGGTACGAATTCAGCATCAGATCACCCCGATAGCCCTGCTTACACCAATGGCGATTCCCGCAAGCGACCCTGCCACGGCCATGACCGCCATGACCGGAACATACCGGAAAATTTCTTTTTTCACACCGGTTCTCGATGTAAACGTCGTGCAGCCGGTAAAGTTCAGCGCAAGGTACGAGACCACGGATGATATAATGAGCAGCGCAGATGCCGCTCCGAGTGCAGCCGCCCAGAACGGCAGCGAGGGATTTGTCCCGAATATGACTGCAAAGGGGAGGGCAACAATGATACCCAGGATCAGCCCTTTTGTGGAGAAGTCCTGTGTCGGGATGAATGGCAGAAGTGCCGGGAAGAGCACTGTCCCGGCAAGGACGGCGGATACGGCTGCTGCCGCTGCAACCGGCCCGGCCAGGAACCAGAGGGCGATTGCCACGATGAATGTCGGAAGAGCGATGTGGACAAACTCCACGGGAGTCAGGACCACGCGATCCGCAAGCGGGAACTCTACGCGTCGCATGGCCGCACTCGCTATGTGCGTCTTCAGGTACTCCGGCAGGTCCCGTGCCCGTACCGGACCATACTCCACGGTGAACCCGGACTTCCGCAGAACTTCCGGCCACGAGATCCCCGGCGCTCCCAGCTGGGGGACGATGATCCTGCGGTGCCGAACAATTTCGGAAAGGCCGGTGGATTCGATGCGGCGGACCAGTTCGTCAGTCCCGAACGTGCCTTTCCCGGCAGCGCACCAGACGTTGATTCCGTTCGTATCCAGTACGAGGATGTAGCAGGAGGTGCCAGCGAGCGCAGACCGGAGGACGTCGAAGCTGAGCGTGTAATTTGCGGATGCAAAGACCGGTGAATCAGCGGCCGGGTTGCCGAGCCGGTACAGGCCCGGTTCGACCCGGTGCTCCATACTGTGCACGCCCCACCGGGCAAGGAAATGATCCCACCGGTTGGCTGGTGTGATCGTACTCGTGGTGGCACGGATTTGTGATTCCGGGCCTGGCGGTGCCTGTGTCATGTATTCCTGCCATTTCAAATTTTATTGAAATATTTTCGTAGGTGAAAGGTATATACTTTGGCATTTCATATTATTTTGAAATGATAGTATCCGGTGCCTACTCCCGAAACCCGCAAAAACCCCGGCCAATCAGAAAAGCGGCGAAAACTCCTGATGTGGGGCTTGAAGTCATTGAACGGCTGGGCGGTGTCGATGCTCTCTCCCGGAATATTCCGGAAGAAAAAGATCTGGTCGAGCAGAGCAGGAGATACCATGCCCTCTCCGATCCCCTGCGCATCACCATCCTGTATCTCCTGAAAGACCAGCCGCTCTGTGTCTGTGTCATCAACAGCTTCATGCGCATCGCCGGCTCAAAGTTATCCTATCATCTTACGGTTCTGAGGGAAAGCGGGCTTATCGAGGGTGAGTACCAGGGGAACTGGATCATCTACTCGCTGACAGAGACCGGAAGAAAATACGTGGGTTAACCGGTCCTGATGGGGTAACGCTTGAGAACAATATTTTATCACTCAACAGTATTCATATCAACCGCTGCCGCGTCCGAATCCAAAAGAGTTCAATACTTGCAGATATAACGTGTTCCCCGGTCTGGAGAGAGAACGTGGACCTCTTTATCCTTGCAGCGGCTGTCATCTGGATCATCTTCTGGGTATACTGGATAAGTGTCGCGGTGAAGACCCGGTCGCCAACGAAACGCCAGCAGTCCCGGTGGGACGGGGTGCTCTTCCGTCTGTTCATCCTGTTCGTCGTTGTTTTGGCATTCATCGCTTTTTCCTCATCCCCGGCCGGACCCGGTTTTCTCGTCCGGAGGGTCATACCTGATACAATTATCACCGGCCTCGCCGGCACAATCATCACCCTTGCAGGCATCGGGTTCGCGATCCGGGCACGGCTGTACTTAGGGAAGAACTGGAGCAGCATGCCCGCGATCAGGGTTGGCCACGAACTGATCCGCAACGGCCCGTACCGGTACGTTCGGCACCCGATCTATACCGGAATTTTATTTGGTTTGGCCGGCACCGTGATCATCATCGGGGAGCCGATTGCAGTGATCGGACTCTTCCTGATCCTGCTCGCCTTTCTCTGGAAGATCCGGATGGAAGAGCAGTACCTGCTGGAGGAATTCGGCGATGCCTATGCCAGGTACAAGAGTGAGGTCCATGCACTCATCCCGTTTCTTTTGTGAAATACGATGCGGCCACGAGAGGGTAGCGAGAGGAGAGGAAAAACCAAGAGTCTGCCCAAAATGTAAGAGTCCTTATCGGGATGTACCGAAAAGGAAATAGATAAAAAAGTGTTTAAACCGATTTTTCAACAATTTTGATTTCTTCTTCTGTCAGTCCATATAATTCGTAAACCAGCTTATCAATCTCAACATCAGTTGCCTCTATCTGCCGCTTGAGTAATGTCTTATCCTGTTCAAGTCTGGCATCCTGCAATTTCTTATTGAGGTCGAGCATTTGAGTGACGAGCGCAACCATCTTGTCGTGGCGGGCTTTGTCTACAGGATTAGAAAAGTTAATAGTGTGAATCGGAAAGTCCTTCAAGTACTGTCCAAAAAATCTAAGATAAATTTCATTTTTTCCTTCAAGCCCTGCGCACTTATTTTTAAAATAAAAAAAGCCGACTTTCGAGTTTAATAAGCCCAATAAGAAGAGATCTTGTCCCGGAATGAAATATACTGTGTTAGAGCAATAATACCCTTTTTCATCAAGATAGAATCGAGGTCCTTTTGCAATATCTGGAAATACAATTTTGGGATTATCCAATTGTGATTGGTAATTGTATTGAGGTTGTTGCAATTCGTACCATTCTTGCTTGGTTGCACGATTCTTTAATTTTGAGCTAAAGGTTTTAAGATGTTCAATAACTGCTGGGTAATTATTGATGTCAATTCCATGATAGGTATAAATAAGAAAAATGTTATCAGAATCAAACGAATACCTTCTAATATTTTTCCCATTAAGGAAAGGTTTAATTATTTCTCGGGCATTTGGATTAGCCGCAAGTATCTTTTTTCTTGTTTGAGAATCAATAATAAATGCCTCTGTTAACCCCGATTTTATCCCTATCAAAATTTGATGGTCTAAATAATCATCTAGACTCTGACTGTTCTTTTTTAATTTATCCAAAAGGGATTCTGATTGTTGATCTGCGAAACTCCAAAACTCTTGAGTAAGTATGTTCGAAGAGATATTGCGATTTGTTTTCTCGATGATTCTATCAAGAGAAATCGATCCTCCGGAAATTATCCTGAATTGATCGATTGATGGCGGAGGAGCATATCCAAATACATAGTTGTTTGATTTTGCATTTTCGCTCAAAATCACGATTGTTCTGACGGTTGCATCGGGAAACACAGGTAAACCGGAGAAATCAGATATTTGTTTGATCCGAACATTTTGCTGAATGAATTTTCTGATAGGGGCTCCATAATTTGCTCGTAAAAATTTGTTGGATACAATCATCCCAAAATTGCCATTTGGTCTAAGAATTTTATGTTCTTTTTCGATGAAATAAATATAGAGATCCGCCCTCTCTTCATGAGATGCATAATGCAATCTCAAATAATTTTTCACTTCTTTAAACCCTTCCATTCTCACATACGGAGGATTCCCGATCACCGCGTCGAATCCCCCCGCATTCATCACATCTGCAAACTCCTTCTCCCAGTCGAACGGGTTGATTCGCATCCTTTCCTCTAGTGACATCTCATGTGCTAGGATGTCAGTGCCAATCAGCGAATTCCCGCACTTGATATTTTGATGGAGAGAAGGAAGTGCCCGTTCTGCATAAAGTTTAAGATGCGATTCAATATCCTGTTCATTTTCACCCTCTAAAACTTTGAGTAAGAGAGAGAGTTTTGTGACTTCAACCGCAGGATTGGTATATCAGAAACCTAGTTCCGGTTTTTAGGGAGAAAGGCAACAACATAACTGATCCTGCCGTGCAAGCGCTTCTTCCGAAACGATCCAAAGAAAAGAAGATTCAGGATTCAAAGAGCGAATTTCCTATTTATAATACGGGTTACAGTGATGGAACTAAAAAATTAGACAGGGCACGAAGTGATTGGGTTCTTACTACAACTGAAAAGAAATGGATTTTACTCAACAATATTTTTGGTGTTGATATTGACCATCCTGATGCCAATCGAGAAGATACTGATAAGCTCCAAGAAGGAACGAGCCAGATCCGCAGGCCGGATCAAGTACCTTGATATTAGAAACTTCATGGGGAGTCTTATCCTTGACGAGATCCCCCACGGTATGCTTGACAATATAATCGACAATATATTTAGGAGTGTAGTAGACTCCCCCCGCCTTTTTTACTTCTGGTTTATATTCGATTTTTGCTTGGTGACCTTCAGTAAGCCGGATAACCTTTCCGAGAAACTGTTCGTACACATGACCAAGAATTTCTGGTGGAATAATGGAAAATTCGTATGGGCTGTCAGGATAGTATAATCGTTTGATAATTCCTTTGAGAATCTTGTCATCTGCATGTAAAGAAAGAGTGAGAGTATCCGGTTCTTCACGTTCCTGTTCTTTCCGGAAATAGAAGATACCAGAGTTGTACTTTACGTCGGCTTTCTTGAAGAGTTCACAAAGATGTGGATAAATAGTTTCATTTTCTATCAATGACTTCAGTGTTTCGTATTTTTCAAGTCCACGATCTTCACATATCCTGAGGAAAATTATTCTGTCGATTATAGTCTGAACCGAAAAGTTCAGTTCATCAACGGATAGTGATGGATTTCTCAACGCCAGGTTTTTAGCAAGATCCTCTCTCCATGTTTCAATTTCTGTTAAGAATTCATCATCAACATTAGCTGTCCCCTTCTTTCCTTTAGTTGTTTCAGCAAATCGATCAAATGACCCGCGTAGTATAGCCTCTTTGGAAAATATTGACGCTAACCAATCCCATTCAGTTGGGAGATCCTTGTAAGTGAAACGTTTAATCTCCCCTTTATTCTGAGAATCAGATGTGGATGGCTTTGTTGTACAATCATAAATGGAGAATTCATCGAAATTTGTCAGAATGCATAAGGGTTGCTTAGCATTCCAAGCGTACCGTCTCACCTGATAGGCAGCATCAGTATTGCCTTTTATTCTTACTTTTGGGGCTTTCGCTTCTGTAATGAATTTTATATCCTTCCCGATTTTGAAGGTATAATCGATAAAATCCGTTGTTCCTTTGATCTTGATCGGCTGTTCCAGACTGACTTCCCGATATTGTTCAGACCATCCCTGGTTGTTATAGACATCCCATCCAAGAGCAATAAAAAAATGATCGAGATAATCCTGTCTTAATTTTGTCTCATTATATTCTGATCTGGGACTGACATAGCTCTGACGATGGAATTCAAAACGTTCTATCAACTTGATTATTACCTCAGGGACGGCCATTATTAGTTTGTCACATTAAGTCCCGTTAAAGGTAGTGTCCTGAGTTATCCAAAAAAGTCCCTAAGACGCACCAGAACCTAACGGGCAATCCTATAAATACCACTCCCGGACAAGAGACGCGTACCGCAGTGCGGGTGATGGTATGGAATTCAGGGAAGTCGTGATGTCGCGGTACGCGACCAAGAAGTTTGACGGGAGGAAGATTCCCGAGCAGAAGGTGAATGAGCTCTTCGAGATCATCCGGTTTGCACCGTCGGCGGTCAATCTCCAGCCATGGAAGATCAAGGTTGTCACCGACCAGAAGGTAAAAGAGCAGCTGAAGCCGGCGACGAATGACCAGGAGCAGGTCACGACCTGCTCGCACCTGCTGGTCTTCTGCGCGAACCCGGATTTCGACGGCCTGCTCAAAAAAGACGAGGCCCTGATGAAGAAGTCCGGCGTTCCGGAGGAAACGCGGAACTTTATCATCGGCATGATAAAAGGGATGACCGGCAAAATGACCGCGGAGCAGAAACTCTGCTGGGCGAAGAGCCAGCTCTTCCTTGCGCTCGGCAACGCGGTCAACGGCGCCAAGTCGCTCGGCTTTGATTCCTGCCCGATAGGGGGATTCAACCCGGAGGAGTATACGCGGATCCTGAAGATCCCGCCGCCGCTCGTCCCCACGATGCTCTGCCCGATTGGCTACGCGGCGGACAAGCCGATGCCGAAGGCCCGGTTTGCCAAGGAGGAGATCTTCTTCTAGGAAGATCCCAAGATCTTTTTTTAAATAATACACCATGCCCGGTGTGTATTTTTTTTGGGGGGGGTAAATCCCAAGATGCCTATGCTCCACTGGTGGAATGTGAGGGATGGGATTCGAATCCGAGAACTCCTGCGAGATCGGCCCCTCAAGCTCGCTCACAGGCTTGATCGCTCTGAAAATCCATGGTTATCCCAACAGCTTTTTTATGGGGTAGCTTTCATTATATTCCATATCATTCCCCCGAAATGATCTAATTACCGGTACCTTATCAGAGCCACTGAGAAAACCTATATCGACTCCTCCCATCCTTGGCCCATGTCAATGAGCGGCCGGACTTCAGTTACCGAGAAACTCACCTGGGCATGAATCATCTTCGCTGCCTCTTCCCCAACATTTTTTGCCATCCGGGCCTTGAAAGTGTCGAATACCGGGCCGATTGTCGCGATGTTCTGTACCGTAAGGTAGACACGAATCCCCTTCCAGTCCATGAAGTCTGCTGACGGTTCCATGATCAGGAATACGGCGTGCGGGTTCTGCTGGAGATTGGCGAGCGTGCGGTTCTTTCCCAGCCCCATGATAACCGTTTTCTCATCGATCATCTGGGGCGAGCCAAAGACGGCGGAATCGACATTCCCTCCCTTGTCAGCGGTGCTGAGCGTTCCGATCCTTGGTGACCTGTTGAAGTACTCCATAAGTTTTGATGACATGTGGTATCTCCACATTTTGTGTTGGTTCTCAACAAGAGAGAATTTAACGTTTGTGTTGGGGGGTTCTGGTGCATTGACCGGTGGTAGAGAACTATTTACGAGAGAGAATATAGCGATCAACGGTGACCTCTCAACACCTATTTTAGGACATTACCAAGAATTAGGATTATGAAAAAGAAGGCTTCAGGAAAATTGCCTCGAACTGGTGATCACGGAACGGTGCGGACAATCACCCTTGAAGAACACTATGCCAGCCCGGTGTTTATGGATGGCCCGGGCCGGAAGCTCAAGGAACAGGCAGGGATGGTAGAACGCTTCAACGGCGGGAATCTCATCGAGAAATTAACCGATCTCGGTGAGAAGAGAATCGCAGAAATGGATGCCGCGGGTATTGACGTGCAGGTTTTGTCGCTGACCGATCCGTCAGTGCAGCAACTCGACGCAACCGGGGCTGTAGGGCTGGCCGACGAAGCTAACGATTATCTTGCAGAAACAGGATGCATCTTCACATCCATACCGGAAAATACCGGACGCGGCGCATGCCGGAGTCCGTAACCGGGCATCAGTATTTTTTCAGTGGCATCTTTTTCCCCAGTGAAATCCAACAATCCTGCATGACAGCAGAATCTGATGCCGTAAAAACGGTGGCCGGGCTCATGGCCCTTGCCGCCCGGACCGCGCCCAAGGCGGTCGGGCTGGACTCGATCGCCTGCCGGATCGTAACGGGAAAAGAGCAGGATAAGCTTGCCGCCCGTATTGACAAGATGGGCGAGGATCTGGGAATGAGCTTCTTCTCGGTCAATGCACAACAGGTAAAAGAGAGCGACGCAACCCTGCTGATCGGTGTCGAAGGGAAAAAAGCGCTCGGGATCAACTGCGGGGGATGCGGTTTTTCCACCTGCGCTGAGATGCTCAAAGCGGGCAAAGCGGCGGCAAAAAGGAAATCCGTGTACGGCGGGCCCAACTGCGTCCTGAAGGTCTCGGACCTCGGCATTGCGGTCGGATCAGCGGTCAAGACCGCGTCGATCCACAACGTGGACAACCGGATCATGTTCACCGCCGGGGTTGCCGCGCTCGACCTCGGGATGCTGAAAGGCTGCAGCGTTGCGTACGGCATTCCGCTGAAAGCGGCCGGCAAGAACCCGTACTTCGACGTGCAGATGGAGCACTAAAAAATCTTTTTTTCCATCATCAGGTACATCGCGTACGCACTGACCACAAGGCATTCAATACTGTACGGCCTATGTGTGAAGATACTGCCGTGCACCGGATTGCACAGCAGATTCTCTTATGGGATACCATGACACGCGGCAAGAAAGCGTCAGCGGCAGTAACCGAGGCAGAAAAATTTGCGGAGCGGATGGGCTATCACTGGATCGAAAATCCTGAGCCGGATCTGCCATTCGATTTTCTGATCTACAAACCGGATTCCATCCGCGTGGTCAGGGTCCGGCTGACGCGGAACCTGATCGATCCGGAGGGATTTTACGAAACGATGTTTCCGGATGATGTCGCCGGCATGCGATCGCTTTCGTTTCCTCCGTTTATCATCCGCGAGCTCTGGCTGAGAACGCGGGGCGAACGGGTGTGGCGCCGGCTTGAAGTCACGCCCATCAGTGTGGGGGTGATCGAATGGTGGGGGCCGGACAAGTATGTCAACCCGCATGTCCGGAAAGAAGAACCGGGCCCGGTCGGACCTACCGGGAAATTTGTTGTTACTTTGTCCGGGAGTCCACGACCTCTTTCGGGTACCAAAGGCCCCCAGGAAGGCATCCGGAAAATAACCCCGTAAAACGCCCGGATTGCCAAACGGACGAAGGCCGAAAAATCTCCAGTGGAAGCGACAGTGACGCCCGAAAAGATTATTGTTTTAAACGGGTATTTTTCAAAAATACCCTTTTTAATCAGGAAAAAATCGGCCAATTTAGCGGGCCTGCAGCAGCCCCCAAAAATCCGATGGACTTTTGGTCATCTTTGAAAAGATCTGCCTCCAGAAGCCCGCTATTGCCCGATTCCGGAGGGGGTCAGAAAATCGGCTTTAAAATGGGTATTTTGGGAAACGGGTGGTTTTATGGGACTTTTTGAAAAAATGTGTTCCTGGTTTATGAATATGTCGCCGTTGGGTGATGGTGTCACGGGAGCAGAATGGCAATGCGGGCAGGGAAAAATAAATCCCTTGCAATCCTGCAGAGCGTTCCTGATCCCTTCCTGTGCCAGCGGCGGGTAAATGGGGCGTGAATAAAAAGTAATTCAGTAATTCTCCCCGAACACTTCGAAATAAGCATACGGGTGATCGCAGACCGGGCACCGCTTCGGGGCCATCTTGCTCTCGAGGACCAACCCGCAGTTCCGGCACTTCCAGAAGATCGGGAGATCTTTTTCGAAGACCTTCTCCTGCTTGACATTGGCGAGCAGCTTCGCGTAGCGCCGCTCGTGAGAGGCCTCGACCCGGGCGATCTGCTGGAAGGTGTGGGCGACTTTTTTGAACCCCTCTTTCTCAGCGATTTCCGCAAAACCGGGATAGAGCGTTCCCCACTCCATCTTCTCCCCTTCCGCCGCTGCCTTCAGGTTCTCCGCGGTGGTTCCGATGACACCTGCCGGGTATGCAGCCGTGATCTCGGCAAGCCCACCCTCGAGGAGACTGAAGAAGATCTTTGCGTGCTCTCTCTCGTTGTCCGCGGTCTCGGTAAAGATCGCCGAGATCTGCTCGTAACCCTCCTTCCTTGCAGCGCTCGCAAAGAAACTGTATCGCGTGCGGGCCTGTGACTCCCCGGCAAATGCGGCGAGCACATTCTTCTCGGTCTTGCTTCCCTTGAATTTCATGTCTCTTCCTCCTGTCTCGTTCCCGGTTTTTGTTCATTGCGGTGAGCCGGTGCATCCCGTCAAAGCCGGGAACGGTTTACCGGTTATAGGTTACCGCACCCAATAAGACTTTCATCCACGATCCTGAAGCGAACGGTCCGTACTCCCGTAATGCGATTACCTCACAAAGGTTTATGGAACTGGACACACTACGAAATGTCCGGCAGAGTCAGATACGTGATGATGATGTCCGTTGATCCAGCATATTTCGACGATACCGAAGAAGAGGGGATCAAAATCACGGAGACGTTTACCGATCTGGGTGGGTTCGAACGCTGGCTCCATGACGAACTCTGCGAAAAGAACGATATTATCTCCGGGGAATTCATCGGGATCTTTTCCGCAAAAAAGGAGTTCAGGGGACTGATACGGGTACCTGCCCGGTTCCGGAGAAATAACCTGACGGGCGTTGTGTTCCCGGCTGCAGAACATGCTTTTACGGAAAAAGAGGAGGGTCTCATCCGGGGAACTATTGTATCGCATAACCACCCGTCAGATTTCCCCTTTGTGTATGACGAGATTTTATGGGCCCGTGACCTGAATGTGATCGAGTCCCGCATTGTGACAGCGGACTGGATCTATTCGGTCAGGCCACGGGCTGCAGGGTGGCCTTCATGGGAGACCATCGGGAGAGCAAATGCCGAAATTGATTCGGAACTTTCGGTGCACAATTGTGTGGCCCGGTCGCATTCGGACCCGGCATGGTTACACGGAAGATATGAGCAACTGTCCCGTCGGGCGGGTTTCGAATATTCCCGGGAAAAGTACTTGCCTGACAAGGCAGGAGTCCTGGCAGTCGCCGGAGAAAAACAGCCAACATAAAAACGGGCCTGAAGGGATTTGAACCCTTGACCTGCGGATTAAGAGTCCGCCGCTATACCGAACTAAGCTACAGACCCGCGCTTGGCCTAGTAATGTGGTCGATGCTGCTGAATAAAGGTTTTGGAAAACGAAGAATCCGCATCACTTAATACGTGGGAACAGGTACATCTTTTTAACATGCCCGACACCGCCGCGTTTGAGTCTTCAGAACCGGTAAAATACTGTATTTTCGGGTGCGGAACCAACGGCTACAACATCATCCTCGAACTCGCCAGGGGAAACGAGCGTGCTATTGTAGTCGACCGTGATGAATCGGTGGTCCGCCGCCTCCGCGACCAGAAGTCCGATGCCTACGTGCGAGACGTGAGTTCTGCGGACATGCTCGTGGGCCTGCCGCCGTTCGAGATCGCGTTCGTGATGACCAATAACGCTGATGCGAATCTCGCCGCCGTCACCACGATAAAAAAGCGGTACCCGGCTGTGCAGGTGATTGCCCGGGCGGTAGACCCGGTGACCAGCGGCAAGCTGACGGCGGCCGGTGCGGACTTCGTGGTCTACCCGCAGGAGGTCGTTGCCCGTGCGGCAATCCACGAGATCCAGAAGCAGCATTCGAGCCGGACCTCGCAGCGGCTTTTCACGCTCCTTGCCGGCTGGGACGGGACGCTGGGGATCATCACCCACAAGAACCCGGACCCGGATGCGATTGCAAGCGCCATGGCGCTTGCCGAGATCGCCCGGCACGCGAACGGGAAAACACTCACCACCCGGATCTATTACGAGGGTAACATCGGGCACCAGGAGAACCGGACGTTTGTGAACCTGCTCGATATTAAGATGGAGCACCTCACCCCTGAAGCGCTCCAGAAGTGTACCTACCTCGCCCTCGTCGACTGCTCGGGGCCCGGTGCCAACAACGACGTGCCGCCCCAGACGAAGATCAATCTGGTCATCGATCACCACAAGGATGGGAAACACATGGCTGCGCAGGGTACGTTCACGGACATCCGGCCCGGCATCGGGGCGACGGCGAGTATCATGACCCAGTACCTGCAGGAGCTCGATGTCCCGGTCGACAAACGCGTCGCGACCGCCCTCCTCTACGGTATCAGGACGGACACGAAAGACTTCCGGCGCAACGTCACACCGCAGGACCTGAACTACGCAGGCTTCCTGCTGCCGCTCACGGACGCTGACCTCCTCGACAAGATCATGTCGCCGTCCATGTCGCAGGAGACGCTGGATGTGATGGGCAAGGCGATCCAGAACCGGAAGATCCAGAGCGGCTATCTCTTCTCGAATGTAGGGTACGTGATGAACCGCGACGCCCTCCCTCAGGCGGCGGACATCCTCATCACGCTCGAAGGGGTGAACACCGTGCTCGTGTATGGCATCACCGACACCGCGATCGTGATCTCGGCGCGTAACCGTGACATCCGGCTGCATATCGGGAACGCGCTTGCTGAGGCGTTCGCGGAGATGGGCGATGCGGGTGGTCACCCGAACATGGCGGCGGCAACCCTCCCGCTCCACTATTTCGGGCATGTCACCAACAAGCAGGACCTTCTCGAGATCGTGATCGAGCCGATCCTTCAGAAGTTCAAGAACCTCGTCGGGCTGGAGAACGAGGGCAGGAAGAATGAGCAGTGAGGGACGGCGCAGGTCAGCCCTAGGCCCACGTCGGGAGGTATTCACAGCCCTTCTCCGGCGCCGCCGTCAGGAAATGAGAATGGTACGGAAGGCGTGAGGAAAGGGCGATGAACTGCGGTTGCTGGGAATACCGTTGCGTGACGGTATCACCAATTCAGAAATTAATGGGTGGACCATGAACTTCGCTGAGTGGCATGGTCATAAGATGACCGTGATACTGGAGAAGTCCGGAGCGCAGCGATGAAGTTCTCCGAATGGGAGCCACACTACCGGGAGATCCTCGACTACTTCGGGTTTTCCCGCGAGGATGACGAGAAGTCTGCCCGCCTGCTCGCGACGCTGGCGAGCCGGGACGACCTGCCGGCCCTTGCTGCGCTCACGAAAGGAAAGGAGGTCACGGTCTGCGGCAACGCGCCCTGCCTGAAGCGGGAACTCCACAAGATCCACGGGGTGATCTTTGCGGCCGATGCTGCTGCGGATGTCCTCATCGGCAACGGCATCCGGCCAGATGCGGTCTTCACTGACCTCGACGGAGCGACCGACCGGCTTCTCGACATGAACGATGCGGGGACCATTGTCGTGGTCCATGCGCACGGTGACAACATCCCGCTCCTGCGGCACTGGGTGCCGAAACTGGGCGGCCCGGTCGTTGCGACAACGCAGGGCACCCCCCTTCCTCACGTTTACAACTTCGGCGGGTTTACGGACGGCGACCGGGCGGTCTTTGCCGCACAGGAGCTCGGGGCCGCGAGGATCACGATCCTCGGCTTTGACCTCGATGACCCGGATGTCGACCCGGTCAAGCGGGGCAAACTATTCTGGGCCCGGAAACTCCTTGCTTTGATCGGCTATGCCTGCTGACGCCTTCATCCTCGACGGGTACGTGGACGAGCCCGCCTGTCTCGGCGTGCCGCCGTACCTCTCCCCGTACATCCGGACCGTTGCCGGGGTCCTTATCGGCCATGGCTTTTCGGTACGCTACCTTACCATCGACCAGCTCCGCGCCGATCCCCGCCACATCAGTGGGCTCTCTGCGGCCGGCCTGCTCGTGATGATTGCCGGCGTTACGGTGCCGGGAAAATACCTTGGTGGGACGCCGGCTACGCTCACCGAAATCCGGCAGGTCGGGCAGATGATCCGGGGGCCACAGAAGATGATCGGCGGGCCGATCGGCTTTGGCTACGCGGCGGAAGGAGGGCAGAAGGCGATCCGGCAGGAGATCGCCGGTTTTGACGCCCTGCTCTCCGGCGACCCGGCCGTCGCTCTCGACAACTACCTCATCGGGAACGGGCCGGCAGGAGCGCTCGACTACGCCCGCACGGACACGTGGAGTGTCGCCGGCAGCGGGATCATTGAGCAGCACCCGGATTATCCATGGGTGATGTGCGAACTCGAGACCGCCCGCGGCTGCCCGCACGGTGCTTCGGGCGGCTGCTCGTTCTGCACCGAACCGTTCTATGGGCTCCCGAAGTACCGGAGCACCGGGGGGATCGCAGCCGAAGTCGCAGCTCTCTCCACACATGGGGCCCGGCACTTCCGGGTCGGCAGGCAGCCGGATATCCTCGTGTACGGCGCGGGCGGCGGCGAGTATCCAGCGCCCCGCCCGGATCTGGTAGACACTCTCTTTGCCGCAATCCGTTCGGCAGCTCCGGACATAAAGACACTGCATATCGATAACGTGAACCCGGGAACCATCGCGAGGCACGAGGAGGAGAGCCGCGAGGCGCTCCGGGCGATCATCCGGCACCACACAGCCGGTGACGTCGCCGCGTTTGGGATGGAGACCGCGGACCCGGCCGTGGTCGCCGCAAACAACCTCAAGGCGCTGCCGGAGGAGGTCTTCCGGGCGATCGGGATCGTGAACGAGGAAGGCGCACTGCGCCGGGACGGCATCCCCGGACTGCTCCCGGGACTGAACTTTGTCTGTGGCCTTGCCGGCGAGACGGAAGCGACCTATGGCAGAAACGAGCAGTTCCTCCGGAAGGTGCTTGACGCCGGTCTCCTGCTCCGGCGGGTGAACATCCGGCAGGTGATGCCTTTTGAAGGGACACCGGCGTACACCGGCAATACCCTCGGGAAGCACGAGCGCCGGTTCCGGGCGTTCAAGGAGTTCGTGCGGCAGGAGATCGACCTCCCCATGCTCCGGCGGGTTTTTCCTATCGGCACGGTGCTGCGTGACGTGCGCATCGAGGTGAGCGGCGACCTCTCGTTCGGCCGGCAGATGGGGTCATACCCGATCCTCGTCGGCATCCCGCTCAGAATTTCCCGCAACACCATCGTGGACACCGTGGTCGTGGACTGGGGTAAGCGGTCGGTGACGGCACTGCCGGTCCCTGTCAATGTCAATACCCTGCCCGTCTCAGCCCTACGGTGGCTGCCCGGCGTGGGAAAGAAGAAGCTGGCCGCGGTGATCGCAAAACGGCCGTTTACCGGGATCGACGCGTTCCGGGCAGTCGCCGGCAGCTCGCTGCTCGATCCGCTGCTCGAGTGCTAGACCTTTTTCAGCTCGGTCACTTTCAGGATGTCGGTCCGGGTCACGATCCCGACAATCTGACCATTCTGGACGATCGGGATCCTGCCGATGTTCCGCGCCGACATAATCCTGAGTGCGTCCATGACCGGTGCGGACGGCGGAAGCGTAATCAGGTCGCGGGCCATGATATCACGCACCTGCATCGCCTCACGGTCGATCTGCGAGGTCCGGTTCACGTCCGCGAGTGTCACCATGCCCACGAGCGTGTCCCGGTCGACAACCGGGAACCCCAGGTGCTTGCTTGTGTACATCATCTCGATCACCTTTGCGATGGGAAGGGCCGGCGCCACGACTGTCACCGGGGAACTCATCATGTTGCCCACGGTTACATCCTGCAGCAGGTAGCTGTACTGGACCGCGGTCGATTCCATGCTTGCCCCGATATAGACGAAAAGGGCGATCAGGATCAGGAACGGGTTTAAGAAGATCAGACCGACAATCCCAAAGATGATCGCAAATCCCTTGCCAACATTGGCGGCAATCCGGGTCGCACGGTAGAGCGGCATCCGCTTTGCCAGCACCGCCCGGAGCACCCTCCCCCCGTCCATGGGAAAGGCGGGCAGCAGGTTGAAGGCAAAGAGGATGATGTTGAGCACGCCAAGATACCCGAATATAAAGATGAGGACACCGCCAGTTCCGGGATCTGTGGTCATTTCCGGAGTAAGGTAGACAAGGCCGCTGCAGATGAGACCGAACAGGAGGCTGGTGAGCGGCCCGGCAAGCGCCATCGGAAGCTCGATCTTCGGGTCCGGCGTCCCTTCCTCCATCTGGGAGACGCCGCCGAACATGAGCAGGGTTATGCTCTGGATCTTCAGCCCCTTCTGCCGTGCGATGATCGAATGGGCGACCTCGTGGACGAGGACGCCCAGAAAGAGCCCGAGTGCAACAACCGTCCCGAGAATCCAGGGCATGAAGCCGGCCGTGATCAGGGATGTGTTGATCGGGACATCAAAGATCCCTTTGAGCATGTCGGTCGTGAGCGAGATCTGGCTGCCGATGATCCAGGCGAGGAGCGGGATCACAAGCAGGAATGAGTAGTGGATGAGAATAGGAATCCCGTAAATCCGCCCGATCCGGAATGAACCGTCCATAACGTATGGATTATCTTTTTAACCCATATGGTATATACTTTCATCTGATAACGATGGAAACCCAGATTACGGACTTATTCGGGCTTCAGATCTATACGGACAAAGGAATGTATATTGGTGAAGTCGACGATGTGGTCATTGACGTTGACCAGAAAAAGATGGATGCGCTTGTGGTCGGGAAAGTCAACGATCAGCTCTTTGAGCTCAAGAATTTCAAAGGGCTGAAGATCCCGTACCGCATCATCAGTGCCATCGATGATATCGTCCTTATCCGCCACCTCCCCGGTGCATTCACGCAGTCCGGCACGCTCGAAGAGTAACGCGCAATGCGGTACGTGAAGGGTGCGGGAGGCCCGCTCTTTTCTTTTCTTTCGCAGGATAACATATGGAAAACCGGGAAATGTTTTCTACGATTAAGACCCTCCCCCCGGTTTTTGTAAGGCTTGACGGCCGGGCGTTCCACCGGCTCGCGCGAAGGTTGGCATTGGCAAAACCCTTCGATGACCGGTTCAGCGGGGGGATGACCGATACCTGCACCGCGTTCGTGGCGACAAGCGGGCTCTCACCGGTCTTTGCCTACACCTTCTCTGACGAGATCAACCTGTACCTGGACCGGCTTCCGTTCTCCGGGCGGGTAGAAAAGATCGATTCAGTCGCGGCCTCGTTTGCAGCAAGCGCCCTCACCATCGCTCTTGGCATCAATGAACCGCTGGCGTTTGATGCCCGGATCGTCCAGGCTACCCCGGAGTCCGCGATCGAGTACCTGACCGGCCGTCAGGACGAGGCGTGGCGCAACCACATGAACGCCTACTGCCAGCAGGCGCTGGTCGCCGAAGGCATGAGTGCGAAAAAAGCTGCAGAGCAGCTCAGGGGCATGCCTGCAAAAGACCTGCACGAGATGATGCACAAACGGGGCATCAACCTCGCAAAGACGCCGGCGTGGCAGCGGCGGGGCATACTCGTCTGCCGGAAAGTCACAGAAAAGAAGGGCTACAACCCCATGACGAAGAAAACCGTGGTTGCCACACGGAGCGCAGTAGTTGTTGACCGCAACCCGCCGCTGTTTACGACGCCGGAAGGGAAAGAATTTCTGGGGAAGCTGATCTCCGGCGGGGCGTAGGCATTATTGCTGTTCTCGATATCTGCATGGAGGTTGCTCCATTGTAAAGAGCGGGCAGGCATCAGAATTTTAGGGGACAAGTTTCGGAGTCAAGGCAGGGAACCGGCGAACCCTCTTCGCTCTTCCCTGCCTTTGCTTTATGGCAGCAGACGGTAACGTCATATTCAAAGTGTTTACCTCACAAAATTCTTGAATTGCGCTAATAATCCTCATTTAAATAAAATTCAAACCAATTTGCTTTGAAATCTCAATACAAAAAGATATAAATACAATAATAGTTTATTATCAATTATCTTGTTAAGGGAGGTGATTCTCTACTGGAACGGACAGTATTCTTAAAATCGTCAATACTCTCCTCCAGGTTATCGTACAGAACCCGCCACAAGTATCCCCGGACTACCGCGTGTTTCAAATAAATTCACCTTAATCCATATCACCTCTTTTCTCATTTTTTTTCGTCGGGAAAAAACCGGTTTAACAAAACAGAAATCCCGAGGGTTTTTCGCCAGCATACCTGCAGCATCACAAAGAACCCGGCAATGAATACCGTATTGAATCATAGCATTCCTGCACCGTTTTCCCCGTACACCGGCGGGTGCATCACCCCACCCGGTATCGGACCATGGGGCTTTGAAATTCCATGGAACAGAATATTCAACAAAAAAAAAGATGACCCGTTTTTATCCCGTCTTTGCAATCCCAATCGTCATACCGACGCCTTCGACATCCCACTCTTTTACGAGCTGATATGCACCGGCGTCCGCTCCCGGCTCCGTGGTATTATGGATCGCGAGCTGCCGTGCCCGGACCTCTTCGGCAATCCCTGCTTTCCACCGGGTGCTGACAAGGTCGCAGACCCGTTCGTCTGCTATCGCCACGTCGGCCACGATAAAGTCCTCGACTGCGAGGTCGAGCTGCCGGCGCATCTCCTGCACCCGCCGGATCACCTCACGGGCGTATCCCTCCGCCTCAAGGTCCGGAGTGAGGGCTACGTTTACGTAGACGGTCGCATCGGTCATGAGGGCAGAGAAGATATCTGTAGGGGGCTTCTCGGTGAACGTGACATGCTCCGGGCCGATGGTGAAGGTTTTCCCGGCCTCGGTCATGTAATCTTCCCCGCGCTCGATACCCCGAGGCAATGTTATGATTTTCCCGTCCTCGATATCTATCTTGAGTGCGTTGCCGTTAGCAGCCTCGATGAGCCCTTTCACCCTGAAGGAATCCTTGCCGAACTTTTTGCCGACCGCCTTCATCACCGGCTCGGCGATCCAGCCGATCCGGTCCCATCGTCCCATGACGACCGTCACCTTCCGGGCGTTCGCCCGGTCCATGCAGACAGCGTTCAACCGCTCGATCGCATCCTTTACGGCATCCGAGTTCGTCACCACGACCACCTCGGCAACCGGCCAGCGGAGTTTGCGCTTTCCTGCCTGCCGGGCGTTGGCCACTGCCTCGTCAAACGAGCGGACGAGTTCCATCGCATGCTCCAGTCCCCCGTTGACAAGCGTCTTCTCACCGGTCTGCCAGTCAAGCAGGTGGACGCTTTCCAGGTCGTTGCCGCACCGCAGGTTCCGGTAGATCTCCTCGGTGATGTGCGGGCAGAACGGGGCAAGGAGCCCGGTGAGACGGCGCATCACATAGTAGATCGTCTCGTAGGCGAAGACCTTCTGTTCTGACTCCCCCTCCAGCCACATCCGCGGTCGGACAAGCTGGACGTACCACCGCGAAAGATCTTCGAGAATGAAGTTCACCAGTTCCCGGGTGGCCCGGTGGAGCTGGCACTCCTTCATCGCCGCGTCCACGGTGGTCGCGACCGAGTTGACCCGCGAGATGATCCAGCGGTCCTCGTCCGGCATGGAACGGAGGTGTGCCCGTACGTATGCATCGTCCCAGACGCCGCCTGACGCGAGGGGTTCGAATCTGTCGAGGATCATGTAAGGAAGCGGGAAGCGGTACACGTTCCAGAGGATGTTGACCGCCCGGTTGATGGTGCCGACGCCCTCCCAGTTGAACTTCAGGTCGTCCCACGGCGCCGATGAGGAAAGGACGTAGAGCCTGAGCACGTCTACGCCGACTTTTGCAATTACCTCTTCGGGCGTCACGACGTTCCCAAGGCTCTTGGACATCTTCTTCCCTTCGGCGTCAAGCGCAAACCCATGCATCAGGACGCTCCGGTAGGGCGCCCGGCCAAACGCGATGGTACTCGCACCCAGCTGCGAGTAGAACCAGCCACGTGTCTGGTCCTGCCCTTCGGTGATGAAGTCTGCCGGCCAGAGCCTTTCGAAGTCTGCCGTGGTTCCCGGGAACCCGAGCGTCGCCCACGACGCCACTGCGGAGTCAAACCAGACATCGAAGATGTCCTCCACCCGCCGCATCGTGCCGCCGCAGGTACAGGGGAACGTTACCTTGTCCACGAAGGGGCGGTGCGGGTCCGGCAACGGCTGGCCGCTCACCTCTTCGAGTTCTTTGATCGTCCCGATCACCCGGTACTTGCCACACGTTTCGCAGGTCCAGACCGGGATCGGGATGCCCCAGTATCGCTGCCGGGAGATGCACCAGTCACGGGCTTCGTTGATCCAGTCGTAAAACCGTGCGCTGCCCGCCCATTCGGGATACCACGTTACCTGTGCGACCTCGGAAAGCATGAGGTCCCGCAATTCGGAGGCTTTGAGGAACCACTGCGAGGTCGCCCGGAAGATGATCGGCGTTTTGCAGCGCCAGCAGTGGCCGTAGCGGTGCACAACGGTCTCGTGCGCGAGCAGGTGGCCCCCGAGTGCTTCCAGCACCGGCTGGTTCGCATCTTTCACGTACTGCCCGGCAAATACCCCGGCCTCTGGCCTGAACCTGCCAGCTCCGTCCACCGGGCATACGACCGGAAGTCCCTCCTGTGTCCCGAGCACGTAGTCGTCCCACCCGTGGCCCGGCGCGATGTGCACCATCCCGGTATTTTCCATGGCGACGAAGTCCGCGGTTACGACCTTATGGGCGATCTCCCGCTGGAGCGGGACGTGCTCCGCGAGTGGTGAATCGTATTCCAGGCCGGCAAGGTCCGCCCCGCGCCGCCTCTCCAGTTCCCCGTAGTCATGGTACCGGCCCTTCTTCAGCACGGACTTTACCAGCGGTTCTGCGATCCACAGAATCTCTTCCTGCCCGCCCTTGGTCGCCCGTACCCGGCTGTACATGAAATCCGGTGAGACGGCGACCGCGACATTTGCCGGCAGCGTCCACGGTGTCGTCGTCCAGATGAGGAGGTACTCGCCTTTTGTTCCCTTCAGCGGGAACTTCACAAAGATCGAGGGGTCTTCCTCGTCCCAGTACTCCACTTCGGCATCTGCGATCGCCGTCTCGCACCGGGGGCACCAGTTGACGACCCGGTATCCCCGTTCGAGCATCCCCTTCTCCTCCGCTCGGGCAAGCGTCCACCACGCCGCCTCGATATACCCGGGCTTTACTGTCTGGTACGCGTTGGGGAAGTCGAGCCAGATGCCGAGCTGCTCGAACTGGGCGTCCATAAGGTGCTTATTTGCCACCGCAAACTCGCGGCACTTCGCGATGAAATTCCCGATACCGAACGCCTCGATGTCCTTTTTGGAGGCAAACCCGAGGGTCTGCTCCACCTTCACCTCGATGGGCAGTCCATGCATATCGTAGCCCGCACGGTCGATCACATTCCTGCCGTTCATCCGGTAGTACCGCAGGATGGAGTCCTTGATGATCTTGTTCCACGCTGTGCCGAGGTGAATGTGCCCGGTGGTGTAGGGCGGGCCGTCAACAAAGAAGAACTCTCTCCCCGCACGCCGGCGCTCCTGTACGGATGCATATGTCTTGTGGGCGCACCAGTATTCCTGCACACCCCTTTCGATCTCGTTTGCATTGAAGTTCGCTGTGACTTCCTTCACAAAAACCCTCGCTGTACGATGGAAGGGTGCCCAAACGTATTGACCAATGTTGGCGCTGGAGGACAAAGTAGTTTTTCTCCCCATCCGCCCCTCAAATCAGCGATGACCTTGGTCATCGCTGTCTCCGCAAACAGTTTTTTTCCAGAAATGACATTTTTCAGGACCACTTCAGCAAGGGCCTTATTGAGTTGATTCGGTGATGGGGAGGAGCCCGATCTCCGTGAGACCGGCCTCGAGATGGTTGCCGGCCCGTGCGTGAGCATCGTTCTTACGGTTCTCTCTCTTGCCCTGATAACGGCCGGCGGTATCTGGGCGACCTCCGGGGCGATCGGCTTCTCCATCAACCTTATCACGTCGGTGTACAGCCTGATGCCCATCGAGACGATGGACGGGCTTGCCGTATGGCGGTGGAACCGGGGGCTGTTCCTCGTGCTCTTCGTACCGCTCCTCGCATTTTATCTCTACACGTACATCACCGTATAAGGGCAACAGACCCTTTTTTACCCTTGCAGGGAGAACCGAAAGTGACAGTACATGAAGCCCTGCCAAGTTCTTTTTGGAGGCATATGGAAAGAGACAGGGGAGATCCTACCCGTGCGGTTCCCGTATACGGGCGAGGTGTACACGAAGGTCTACGTGGCCGGGGAGCTCGTTTTGTCCTTCCGTGTCGACCAGATGCCATACAGCGGGATGAATGGTTCCGTCACAGGCCGTGAAGGGTCGCGGTACGCGATAGAGGAGATTACCGAACTTCTGCCGATGGTGATCAACCGGACAGGATGGGCGGAATAAGGATGGGACAGATCGCAATCATCGGCGCCGCGGACGCGACACCGGAACTGGCGGAAGCGGCCCGGACGATCGGGTATCTCGTCGCGGCAAACCACGAGACGCTGGTCTGCGGCGGTCTCGGGGGCGTGATGGAGGCCGCATGCACCGGGGCGCATGAGGAAGGTGGCCTCACGGTCGGGATCGTTCCCGATACCGGTAACGGCAACGCAGCTCTTGATATCGTGATCCGGACCGGCCTCGGGCACGCCCGGAACGTGCTTGTCGTTCAGTCAGCGGACGCGGTGATCGCGGTCGGCGGCGGTTACGGCACGCTCTCGGAGATCGCGATTGCGCTCAAGACCGGGCGCCCGGTATTCGGTTATAAAACGTTGGATACCGAGGGCGTTATTGCATGCGCCACTCCCGAGGAGGCCGTGATCATGGCAGTTCGCGCCACACGCCTGTCTCCGTTGTATCGCAGCCCCCGGCCCGGTGCAGGATCTCCCTGAACTCCGGAGATGTGATCGCGCCGCAGGATGTATCGACCCCGGGGTCTTTGAGATGTTCGCGCCTGGATTGCGATCTCGTACCGCTCCGGGGCGACCGGGACGAACCGGAGGTCCAGTACGCGGGCGGCGCTGTACATGCCCATTTCCGTCGCACCCCATTTCACCGGGAAGAGCGATGGCGAGGTGGGTGGTTACGGTCGTAGTCCCGGATGCGTGCCGGGTCGATGTACAGCCGGTGGCCTTTAGCAAAAGCCGGTGTGCAGGATGCCAAACGCCGGTCAAGTGGCAGCACGTGCAGATACCGTCTTACCACGGGATTACGTCAACGGTCTCGCCGGTCTCCAATCCTTCGCGGCCCGCCGGCACCCGCACGACCCCATTGCTCTGCACAAGCGTGTTGAGCAGCCCCGATTTACCAAAAAGGGGCGTCGCGATCCCGTTCTCGACCCATACCCGGACATAGTCCTCCCGGCCTTTTGCGGACGGTACGTTCAGCGCCAGTTTCGCCGGCACCGTGCGGGGCTCAGCGACCGTCTCGCCGGTCATGCCAGCCAGCAGGTGCCTGCCGATCACCATCAGCACAATGAACGCGGATGCCGGGTGGCCGGGGAGGCCCATGACCGGGAGGTGCCCGCACCGCCCGATGATGGTTGGTTTGCCCGGTGCAATCGCGACGCCATGAACCAGCACCTCGCCCCGCTCAGCGATGACTGCGGCGGCCATATCGCGTTCGTCTTTCGAGCTCCCTCCCGAGATGAGCACTGCATCGCACTCCGCGGCTGCCCGGGCGAGGGCGCCGGAGAACGCGTCGTGTTCGTCTGGGACGATGCCATAAACGACCGGCAGGCACCCCTGTTCCCGGACAAAAGAGGCAACCACGACAGTATTGACGTCCCGCACCTGTCCGGCCCCTGGCAAGGTGTCTACCGGCACCAGTTCGTTGCCGGTGGAGATGACGCCGATCCGGGGCACGCGAGCGACCGGCACCGCCCCGCACCCGGCAGCAGCAAGGACGCCCATGTCCTTCGCCGAGAGCCGCCGCCCTTTCCGGAGCACGACGGCACCTTTTGAAAAGTCCTCGTTATAGAGGAGCACGTTCTCGCCGTGGGCCACCGGCTTTTTCACGAGAATGTCGTCGCCGAACGGCTCGGTATTCTCCACCATCACTACCGCATCTGCGCCGGCCGGGAGAATGCCGCCGGTCGGAACGTACATACACTCGCCGGTATTCACGTGACGGTCCGTTCCTGCCCCCATCGTGATCCGGCCGCGGAACGCGAGGATAGAGGGGACCGCGTCGCTGGCACCCGCGGTCCCGGCAGCAAGGACCGCGTACCCGTCCACCACCGATCGGGTGAACCCCGGAATGTCCACATCAGTACAGACATCGCTGGCCAGCACGCGGCGGAACGCGTCCGTAAGAGGGACAGACTCCGTCCCCGTCAGCACCGCTATGCGCCGGGCAATGGCAACTGCATCGACAACCGGGACAACGTTAAAAAAAAGACTCATTTGAAGCAGCCCAGCTGGCAGCCACGTATCTTAATGCCGTTGGCGTTGCAGTACGCCGCGAGATCCATCTTGGGTATCCTGAGTTGTGCGGCAATGGCAAATGCCTGCGGGCACGTGATCGTCTTGTCGATGCCGGCATCAGCAAACGCCTTTTTGATCTTCTCCTCGTCCATGGTAACAGTGTGCTGTGTCCACCTTCATAGGGTTTGCGAATCCTGCAGAACGGGAGACTTATTGGATGAGAACCACCTATGGTAGATCTGATGAAGGTTGCGCTGATCCATTCCCGGCAGGACGCGGCCGGCTGCAATATCAGCCACCATATCAGGTCTCTTCTTGAGGAATCCGGCGACGCGTTTGCAGGGAGGGGACGGACCTACACGTTCCACGAGACGGAAGAGCGGCTCATCCACGCAGAGAATGCCGATGCCGGTATCGACGCTGACCTTGTGATCTTTCTCTCCCGGCATGCGAGCGTCAACCCCGTGCCGGTTCTCACCGTTCATGTGACTGGCAACTTCCGGGAAGCGGAGCTGGGGGGCAACCCACGCACCCTCGCCCCGGCTGCACCGGCCATGATGCAGGCCACCCTCCGGGCCCTCGCACGGCACTGCCCGGAAGGGTACCGCGTCTCGTACGAGGTTACCCACCACGGGCCGACCGGTCTCTCCCACCCCTCCTTCTTTGTCGAGATCGGGAGCACAGAAAGGGAGTGGGCCGACCCGGTTGCCGGCAGGGCCGTGGCGGAGGCCGTGCTCGACGCGACGATGGTAAACGCTGTTCCCCTGATCGGCTTTGGCGGTACGCACTATGCCGCACGCGAGACCGAGATCGCGCTCTCCACCCGGGGGGCATTCGGGCACATCGCCCACACGCGGGAAGTGGGAACGCTCGATGAGGCGATGATCCGGTCGATGATCGAAAAGAGCGGTGCGGTCGCCGCATACATCGACCGCAAGGCAATTGGCCGGGAGCCCCTTCGCCAGCTCACCGGCATCCTCGATGCGATCCCGATCCTCCGGCTCTCGGAGAGTGAGATCACGGCTATCGGGCATCTCCCGTGGGAGACGTACCGTGCCATCCGGGACCTTGCCGTGCAGGCTGCACCCGGCGCCCGGTGTTTCATCCACGCACTGGAGGGAACCGGCCCGCTCGCGGCCATACCGATTGATACGGTGCTGCTCGCGGAGGCGGTAAAAGCCGATGAACCGGGCCTGATACAGGAGCTCGGAACACTGCCCGTTGTCCACCTTTCCTCGCAGGACAACCGCCTGCTTCCCGTTTTTGTCACATTTACGAAACATTCATCGCAAATAATAAATGCTTTAAATACATTGTGCGTAAAAATCATACGTAGTAACGAAATTACTGCGACGGAGAGAGATTACCTGATCATCAAGAAGATCCGGTTTGACCCAACAAAAGCGCGCGAACTGGGAGTACCGGAGGGGCCGGCCTGCCATCAACTGGCAGCGGGGCAGGCGGTCGAGATCAATGGCCGGATGATTACGCCCGAAATGGTGGCATCCGGCAGCAAAATCAGAATCCATGTCCCGGGAGTGGAGAAGTTCACATGAGGTCGATTGTTGAAGAGGCACTTACAAAAGCGAGAGACGAGACACCGTCAGTCTCGCAGAATAACGAAGACCTTGACCAGGTCTTAAGCGAGCTCAAGACCGAGATTACGGTGATCGGCTGCGGCGGCAGCGGGTCGAACACCATCACCCGCATGATGGAAGAGGGCATCCACGGCGCCAAACTGGTCGCCATGAACACGGATGCCCAGCACCTGATCCGGACCCATGCCGACCAGCGCATCCTCATCGGCCGGCAGCGGACACGGGGGCTTGGCGCCGGCTCCATCCCCCAGATCGGCGAAGAAGCGGCGCTCGAGAACGAGCAGGAAATCCGGGCGGTTGTCTCCGGCTGCGACATGGTCTTTATCACGGTTGGTCTCGGTGGCGGCACCGGCACTGGCTGTGCCCCGGTCGTCGCGAAGGCCGCACGGGAGGAAGGCGCGCTCACGATTGCGGTGGTCACCCTGCCGTTTGCCTCCGAGGGTGCGATCCGCATGGAGAATGCGGAAGCCGGGCTCGAGCGCCTGCGGGATGTGGCAGACACGGTCATTGTCGTGCCCAATGACCGGCTGCTCGAGGTCGTCCCCAAGCTCCCGCTCTACGCGGCATTCAAGGTTGCCGATGAAGTGCTCATGCGGGCGGTCAAGGGGATCACCGAGCTGATCACGATGCCCGGGCTCGTGAACCTGGACTTTGCCGATGTCCGCACGGTCATGGAACGCGGCGGCGTCGCCATGATCGGGATGGGAGAGAGCGACAGCGAGGACAAGGCAGCCGACTCGGTGAAAAAGGCGATCCGTTCCCCGCTTCTCGATGTGGATATCTCCGGCGCGACCGCGGCGCTCGTGAACGTGGTCGGCGGGCCCGACATGACGATGGCCGAGGCCGAAGGTGTCGTGCAGGAAGTTTTCAACCGCGTTGACCCGAACGCCCGGATTATCTGGGGTGCGCAGGTTGACCCCGAGATGCAGAGCAAGATGCGGACGCTCTTAGTGGTCACGGGCGTACGGTCGCCACAAATATATGGTCGGAGCGAGAAGCTTACCCCCAAAGTACAGAAACAGTTTGAGATCGATTTTCTCAAGTGAGAACATATGGAAATTTCAAAACCTGACATCAAAGTCGACGTCCACGAGGAGTTATTCCGCAAATACATTCGCGTTTTGAAACTTGCGCGCACACCGACCCGGGAGGAGTTCACGAAGATCTCGACCGTCGCGGCGGCCGGCATCCTCCTGATAGGCCTGATCGGATTTATCATTTACGAGCTCTTTGTCGTAGCGCCAAAGTGACTGGTGGACATGACAGCACAGACTACCCCGCCCGCCCCCGCGGCCCCCCAGATCCCGCCGGTTCCCGAGGTCTTCAACAACCGGATCTTCGCGATCAAGACCACCTCCAAGCAGGAGCGCACGGTCGCTGACAATATCATGAAAGCCATCGAGACGAAGGCGACCGACATCAAGGTGACCGCGATCATAGTCCCCAACGAGCTCCAGGGCTACGTTCTCGTGGAGACCCCGGAGAAGATGAACCGGATCGAGCAGCTCGTCGAGAAGATCGCCCATGCGCGGGCGGTCGTGAAAGGCGAGACGACACTCGCCGAGGTCGGGCACTTCCTCATCCCCAAGCCGGTTGTCTCGGGCATCGACGAGGGCACGATCGTCGAGCTGATCGCGGGGCCGTTCAAGGGCGAGAAGGCCGTGGTCAAGCGCGTCGATTCGCAAAAGGAAGAGATCACGGTCGAGCTGTACGAGAGCGTGGTCCCGATCCCGATTACCGTCCGTGGCGACAACGTCCGCGTAGTTGAGAAATTCAGTGACCGGTAACCAGCGAATTATTTTTCATTATTTTGCCGGCAGATAGCGGTATCCTGTCCCCGTTTATTATTGTATTTTTCCGATAACCCGGCTGTTGGAACCCTGCCCATCCCTATATCAGGAGCGTGAGGAACAGCAGGGAGTACAGCGAGATCGAGAGTGCCGGGATGATGCGGATTGACCAGCGGTGCACCTGTTCGACCCGGACCGTGTTTTTTGCCTCTGAATACCAGAGAATGAGAATGCCGGATACCAGTACCATGACCAGGGTCGCATAAGTGAGGATCATGAAGAAATCCAGGAAGGTCGCGTAGGCAACAAGAGGAATTGCATCCGCGATACGCCAATGGATGAGCACCGCGGCAAGGAACATCGATGCATTCAGACCGAGGCGGGATGAGACTTTCATCAGAAGCGAGGTGAGCGATACGATGATAATCAGGGCGATTGGCAGGAAGAACTTCAGGACAGTCGACGCAACGTCCCGCATGATACCATAGCTGAATACTGCCCGTGAATAGGGTATCTCATCGGTCACGTACGTCTTGTTGGTAATATCTGCCCGATACCCGGTCAGCTCCCACCCCGGGAGGTCCGCCTCCGAATCCAGGCCGGTATTATTGTTATCGATAACAAAAACCAAATCCTTCTCGGTCAGGGTCTTTGGCTCAATGATTATCGGAAGCGTATGGCTGTCGAACGGGTAGCGGCGGAGATCGGGATCCGCGGTCAGCACCGCGTAGATCCGGTACATTTTTTCGCGGGGAGTGTCCGTGATCGTATTCATCGATGAGATCTGGCCGTTCATGATCTCAAGATCATTCATGGAAATGTTGGATCCCGAGCTGAGGGTCAGGTAAAAACTGGCCTCGTACGTCCCCTCTGCCACATTGAAACGGTTGAAATCCACCACATACGCACCGATATGGACGATCTCAGGTGTGGCGGACGAAAAAGTGGCGGATGCACCGGCCGCCTCTCCGGCAGCCGGGACGACCACAAGGACGAGCGCGAAAAGGAGAACCGCAAGGGCTGGGGCTGCGCTGCTGCACAGTACCCGGCGGGGGCGGAACACCGCAGTTCCGGGTCGGTTTTTCAGGCTCGTGGTGCAGAAAATAGGGTTATCCTTCGTACCAAAGACTCTGCCTGCCCCGGTATAATCATTTGCGTTTTTATCTCCACCCGCACTGAGCCTGCCAAGAGTCATGATAGGAGAATCGGCCCTTTTCGGGCTAGTAACCATGTATGCTTTCGCAGCTCAGGATGGGTGACATCTTCTTTCATACGAGATCACCTTTATCACCCTTCCCGTCAAAATTTACAGACCCAAGCTTGGAGCCCTTTTTGTAAGGGACGGCATGGTGCAACTACTATGGCAGAAGTGGTCGAGGTTTTAGTACCCGGCGGAAAGGCCACCGCCGGTCCACCGCTTGGACCGGCGCTCGGACCACTCGGTATAAACGTGAAAGCGGTCGTTGACGAGATCAACCAGAAGACCAGCAGCTTCAACGGCATGCAGGTCCCGGTCAAGGTCGAGGTCGACGACAAGAAGAAGTTCACGATCTCGGTGGGTGTCCCGCCGACGACGGCCCTCATCAAGAAAGAGGCCGGTATCGAGAAAGGTTCCGCAGAGCCCAACGTCAAAATGGCAGGAAACCTGCCATTCGAGGCCGCTGTCAGGATTGCCAACATGAAACTTTCCGGCATGCTTTCCTACGAGCTGAAGACCGCAGTAAAAGAGGTCGTCGGCACGTGCGTGAGCATGGGAGTAACCGTTGACGGCAAGCGTCCCAAGGACGTGCTCGCCGCCATCGCAGAGGGCAAGTACGACAGCGTTCTCGTGAAGTGATAGATCTGCAAAAACCATAGGAGATCGGAATGGTCCGGTCGCGAACTATGGAGGTATCTGATGGTTGATAGAACCAAAATTCTGGAAGCCGTGAAAACGGCGATTGAGAAAGCGCCAAAACGAAAATTCTCTGAGAGCATCGATATAACCATCAATCTCAAGAATATCGACATGGCGCAACCGAAAAATCGTATTGACGAGACGATTCTTCTTCCTAACGGCACCGGTGAGAAAATGGGCATCTGTGTCATCGGCAAGGGGGATATCGTCACGCAGGCAAAGGATGCCAAGGTCGATCTGATTCTCGGTCCTGAAGAAGTTGAACGACTCGGTGGCGCACCCCGCGAGGCACGGAAGATCGCAAGCACCTACCAGTACTTCCTTGCCGAGACGGCGGTCATGCCGCAGGTCGGACGGTTCCTGGGTCCCCGGCTCGGTCCGCGGGGCAGGATGCCGATGCCGATCACGGGGCAGACCGATATCCGCCCGATTGTCGAGCGCCTCCGGAGCTCGGTGAAGATCCGTACAAAGGACCGCACGGTCTTCTCGACGAAGGTCGGCTCGACGACGATGAAGCCGGAACAGGTCGCCGAGAATATCGACGCGGTCGTAAAAAGGGTCGAATCCGTCCTTGAACAGGGTCACCTGAACGTCCGGTCGATCTACGTGAAGACCACGATGGGTCCGCCCGTGAGGCTGGTATAATGGCGTTGTATACCCACCACCTGCCCGCATGGAAGAAGGACGAGGTCGCGGAGATCAAAAAGTACGCGAAGGAGTACACGCTGATCGGCCTTGTCGACATGTACGGCATTCCCGCCCGGCAGGTGCAGCAGATACGCCGCAATCTCCGGGGCATGGCAGTCATCAAGGTGACGCGGAATACCCTGATAAAGCACGCGCTCGAGGAGATCGGCGGGGATACCAAGGGTCTGGTCAGGTACATCTCCGGCCATTCGGCGATGATCTTCACCAACGACAACCCGTTCCGGCTCTACAAGCAGCTCGAGAAGACCAAGACGAAGATGGCAGCAAAGCCCGGCGAGACTGCACCCGAGGACATCTTTGTCCAGAAGGGCCCGACGAACTTCAAGCCGGGCCCAATTGTCGGTGAGCTCCAGCAGGCCGGCATCCCGGCAGCGATCGAGGCCGGCAAGGTCAGGATCCGCGAGACAAAGACGGTCGTCAAAAAAGGCGCGGTCATCTCGGCAAAAGTCGCCGACGTGCTTATCAAGCTGGACATCAAGCCCATGGGTGTGGGCCTTGCCCTGCAGGTGGCGTTCCATGACGGCAGCATATACGAGCCGTCCGTGCTTGCCATTGATGAGACGGCAATCCTCGGGCAGATCCAGCTCGCGGGCATGCAGGCGTTCAACCTTTCGGTGAACGCGGCGATCCCGACAAAGGAGACGATGGCACCGATCCTGACAAAGGCGGTCAGGGAGGCACGCGGCCTCGCAGTAGAGGCGGCGATTTACGAGAAAGACGTCGTCGATGCGATTATTGGTAAAGCGTACAGAGAAGGCCAGGCAATCAAAAACCTGGTAAAATAAGTTTGAAACTGAGGTGAAAGAGATGGAGTATATCTATGCAGCACTTCTCCTGCACAAGGCAGGCAGGAAAGTCGATGAGAGTGGAGTAAAGGCAGTTCTTACTGCCGCTGGTGTCGCCGTTGACGAATCCCGTATCAAGGCACTTATTGCAGCCCTTGATGGCGTCAACATTGAAGAGGCAATCAGCAAGGCTGCCGCAGCACCGGTTGCCGCAGCCCCGGCAGCGGCACCCGCCGCAGCTCATGCGGTCGCCGCAGAGCCGGCCAAGGAAGAGAAGAAGGAAGAGCACAAGAAGGAAGACGAAGAGAGCGGCATGGCAGGGCTCGGTGCCCTGTTCGGATAAACGCTCTTTTTTTTAAAGTTCAGCAATCTGTTTGTGTTCGCTTTTTTACGGAACCGGATGCTACTGTTCACGGTTCCGTAGCTCCCTGAGAATTACGGACAGGACTTCATCCGGCACCCTCACATCGCCCTGTGCTCCTGTCACCGCCACCCAGTTGTTGAGTGCGGTGGCTGCCATAAGCGCCCCGGTAGTGTCACATGCGCAGGCGGCTATCTCGTGCACGACAGCATCCCGGTTTTTGATCCGGATCTGGTAGACGGATTCGATCATCTGCAACTGGGCGGAGACGATCTCCGGAAGCGCCCTCTTTTCAGCGACCGGTGAACTGGTCTGAAGAAGGGTACGATAATACCGGTAAGCTTCTTTACTGTGGCAGACAAAGACGACCGTCTGGATCGCTGGATGATCAGCAAGGAACTTTTTCACGGTCCGGACGGCAATTTCTGCTGCCCGTTCCAGGGGAAAACCGTAGGCTCCGGTACTGATGGCAGGAAATGCGACGCTCCGTAATCCGATCAGTTCCGCGAGGAGCAGGGAGTTGCGATAGCACGAGGTGAGCAGGCCATCTTCGCCGGCAGCTCCGCCATGCCAGACGGGACCGACGGTGTGGATGACAAACGGTGCAGGAAGATCATAGCCCCGCGTGATCTTCGCCTCGCCGGTCCTGCACCCGTTGAACATCCGGCATTCTTCGCGGAGACCGGGTCCTGCAGCCCGGTGGATCGCGCCGTCAACACCGCCGCCACCAAGGAGTGAAGGGTTTGCAGCATTCACGATGGCATCGACCCGCTGCTGCGTGATGTCACCGGAAATGACCCGGATCCGGCCTGCAAAGAATGAAGGCATCATAAAGAGGTGAGGTGCAGGCAGATAAAGTTCGTGTGCCCGGGGCGATTATATGGTCGATCACACCGGCACACCTACGTAGATGTTGTGTTTCGTCGTCACGATCTTCACCCTTACCTGCCCGGATGCTTTCGGGCAGTTGAAGACGGAGACAACGCGGTTGCGGGCGACACCCAGAATCTCTCCCCGGATCCAGCCCGGCGCACGGATCTCGACGGTCGCCCTCTCTCCCTTTTTAAAAACACGGGGCAGCATCGGGCGCCGTACCGTGCCAAAGTCCCTCCCCGCGTCCAGCCTGAGGCTGAGGCCGGATTCCTTCTCCCATTCCGGGATGCTCCGGTTGAAGAACTGCCACCAGCTCTGGGCCCTCACGCCCTTGGGTGTCCTGCCGTACCGGTAGCGCTCGAATTTCTGGATGCCAAGGGGAGGAAACCTTTTTCCTGCACCGATCTCCTGCGCAAACCGGATCAGCGCCGGGATCTCGGTATCGTTGATTCCCGGGATGTAGACCGGTGCGATGAGCAGGTCCATCGGGCTCTCCGCGACGGCCCGTGCCGCATTTTTCACCTGCTCGACATCATACCACTCCGCACCGGCAAGCTTGCGGGCAAGCACCGCGTCAATCGCGTGCAGCGAGAGGTTGATACGGTCAAGCCCTGCCGATGCGAGAGCCGCGATCTTATCCGCATTGAGCAGCGTCCCGTTTGTCTGGAGCGAGACGGTGGTGACCTCATTAATCGCTTTCAGCGCAGCGACCAGTTCCGGGAGCCGGCGGTACATAAGCGGTTCGCCCGGGGAATCGATGTGGCACTCGACTCCTTGTCCCTTGAATGGCGCGATCTCCTCAACCGCTGAGAGCAGGTATTCTGGTTCAACCTCATAGCTTGTTGCACGTGTCGTCGAGAACGGCCCGGCATCGACCGAGCAGAACGGGCAATTTAAGTTGCACCCGCAGCTTGGGCGCACCTGCAAAAGGCTGGTGCCCCGGTCTATGATGCCAAAATAGAGCGATCCAACGAGTGGGATTCGTGACTCAGCCGTGATCCGCACGTGCGTCATACGGGCTCAGACGATATGCAGGTCTCCCCGTCAGGGCCGGACCGACCGGAGCCGGCAGCCCTGCCATTTCCCCCGGTATATGACCGGCCGGGGCCCCTCCATCTGCGGGAGCAGGAATTCAAACGCGATCTTGTCCACGGGTTTTCTTCCCCTGCTCCGGCAGTATGCGGCAAAAGTGTCATACATCGTATCGAGCGGGATGTACCCTTTGGGGTCGGCAACCAGCATCTTCTGGTGGAATTCCCAGATACCTTCAAACTCGAGATCTTCGTCAACCAGAGGCCGCACGAGGTCCCGGTCGATCTCTGCGGTCACTTCCTGCTCCTGCCTGACTGATGCAAGCCCGCGGAAGTAATCCTGCACCACCGCAAGCCCCTGCCGGAGCTCAATGAGTTCGTTCTCCAGGCTCTGGATCTTCTTCTCCTGTTCCTGAATCAAGTCCAACGGATCCATCGCAGCTGATCTCACTGTTGTGTTTTTACAGGATAAAATGGTTGTTTTGATGTTTTATCGCCGTCGCCGGGAATAGTTACTGCCGCTGTCGGTCAAGGGTTCCCGCATACACGCACTGCCCGTAGGAGACACACCCGTCACCCGGGGGGTACTCCGTGTTGATAATGCAGCTGAGATGCGCAGCTGCGATTTCCGATCGTATCGTCTCCCGTATCGCGTAATTGGCCACCACTCCTCCGCTGAGGGCGATCAGATCTCTCCCGTCCCGCCGGGCCGCCTCGATCGCAAGGCCCGCGATCCCCCGGGCGAGGTTGAACTGGAACGAGGCGGCGATGTCCCTGATCGCCTGACGGTCTCCTGCCGGGGCGTCCCGGAGCCTGGCCAGGGCTGCCTCCATGAGCGCACGGCTGGAAAGTGTCCGGCAACCGTCACGTGTCGAGAAGACAAGGTCCCAGTCGTCAGCTGCTCCCCCGACTGCGGCCGATTCCAGTTTCATGGCAGGTTCGCCATCATACGTGCGTTCACGGCATACCCCGAGCAGGGCAGAAGCGGCGTCCAGTACCCGGCCTGTGCTGCTTGTCAGGGTGACGGCAAATCCGGTTGCGACCTGCTTTTCGAGGACTCCCAGTTCGACATCGGACCATCCCCGTGCGCCAAGGAGAGCAGCGACCTCCGGTTCCGGCAGGATGCCGTAGAGCATCCGCTCCGGGAACCGGGTCGCAAGGTCACCGCCCGGCATCGCGACCGGTTCGAGATGTGCGACGCGGGTGAGATCCGGCACCTGCCCGGAGAAGACCTCGCCGCCCCAGACTGTGCCGTCGTCTCCATATCCCACGCCATCGATTGCGATCCCGATGCAGGGTTCTGTTGTGGTTGCGGCAATGTGCGCCCGGTGGTGCTGCACCGGCACGAGTTCGAGCCCGTGTTCCCCGGCAATCTCCCGGGCAAACCGGGTGGAGAGGAACTGGGGGTGGAGGTCATGTGCGATCAGGTCGAACTTCGCGCCGAGGAGCCGCTGGAGTTTCTGCACGGTCTCCTCCAGGTACTCCAGTGTTGCAGGGTTGCGGACGTTACCCACATGAGGGGAGGTGACCGTAAAGCCGTTTTTGTAAATCGTCGCGTTCGCGTTCAGCTCCGGGCCCACGCCGAGGATGCAGCGACTGCCGAGATCGACTGCCATCCGCTTGGGCGCAATCCCGCGCGAGAGCCGGATGATATAGCCGTCCCGGATGACCGAATCGTCGCAACGGTTTACGATGGCGCGGTTATGGGTCAGGAAGAAATCCGCGTCATGAGAGAGTCTGGCCATCGCGTGATCGATGCCGGTGATCATCGGGTAGCCGGGCATGTTGGCGCTGGTCATGATCAGGAGCGGGTGGGTAAGGTTGGAGAAAAGGAGGTGGTGGAGGCCGGTGTAAGGGAGCATGCACCCGATGGTGTGGAGGTTGCTGATCGCTGAATGGGCTGTCGGGTCTCGTTTCCTGAGCACGATAATCGGGTGGACCTGCCCCTCGAGAAGGAGCCGTTCTTCCCGCGAGACCCTTGCGATCCGGTCGATCGCGTCCGGTCTCACCATCACCGCAAACGGCTGTTCGATCCGGCCCAGACGGCGCTTCAGCTCATCGGCAGACTCCTCGACACAGGCAAGGTGGAACCCGCCAACTCCCCGGATCGCAAGGATCCTGCCGGCGTCAAGGAGTGATGCCATCTCCCGGATCGGGTCGCGGCACGTGACCGGGTTACCGATGTTGTCCAGCAGTTCGAGGCGGGGACCGCAGGCGTCACAGGCGATGGTCTGGGCGTGGTGGCGACGGGATGAAGGGTCGTTGTACTCGGCAGCACATGCCGGGCACATGGGAAAATCCGCCATCGACGTGCGTTCGCGGTCGTACGGGATCTCCCGGATGATGCTATACCGGGGGCCGCAGTTCACGCAGGAGGTCGCCCAGTACCCTTCGTATCGCCCCCCCTTCCGGAATATGTCGGCAATGCAGGCATCACAGATCGCAATGTCGGGCGGGATCATGCCGGTGAAGGAGCCGGTCCCGCTTTTGAGGATCACAAAACCATCCGGGATCACGGTCTCCGTGTCAGAGACGACAATGGAATCGATCCGGGAGAGAGGCGGACCGCGGGAGACCGCGGCCACAAATTCGTCAAAGTGGTCCCCCCTGGCGTAGATCTCCACTTCGCTGCCAAGATTTTTTACCGAGCCGGCGATCCCGAATTCACCGGCACGGGCATAGACAAAAGGGCGGAAGCCGACTCCCTGAACAATTCCGCGAACGGTGATTCTGCCCTTTCTTTCCATAAATATGCCGCAAAAATTTATTGATTTATAATGCGATATAATTATAGGGTTTTTACAGTGCCGGGCCACATCAGAATTGTCAATGATCCTGTAGAACTTGTTCCGCTCCTGATGACGTTCAACAACCCCTCGTTCAAGAAGGTGTACGAACTGCTGAGCAAGTCATGGATGACCGAGGAAGAGCTCCAGTCGCAGGTCAGGGACAAGTCCCTGCCCGCGTGCCTTTCGGTACTCAAGAAGGGCAACCTCGTGGAGGAACAGTGGCGGATGCCAAAACCCGGTCAAAAACCGCAGAAGGAGTTCCGGGGCACCTACAACAAGTTCCGCGCGAATTTCCAGTGTAACCTGCAGGATCTTTCCGACATCCTGTATATTTCGCTCTCCAATGACGAGAACCTCCGCACCGTTGTCGAACAGATCGAGGCGGAGCTTGGTAACGGCAATAGTTCCATCATCGATCTTTCCCGAAAATTCGGTGTCAGTCAGGTGTTCATCAGAGGGCTCGCGAAACGGATCCCCCATCTCGATGTGAAAGGGCAGGGACTGGTGCGTCTTGACACCGGACGCTAAGGATCCCCTTTATTCAATCCTGCGCAGCAAGCGTGAGGTCTCCCGGTTACAGATCCTCGTCGAGATCGCCGAACACCAGCCGGCGGTCCGGCAGCAGGAGATCGCGGGAAAACTCGGGGTCACGCCACAGGCAATCTCCGAATACATCCGCGAACTGGTGGACGAGGGTATGGTTTCGGCCATCGGCCGCGGCAATTACGACGTGACCCGGGCCGGCATCGAATGGGTGCTCGCGAGCGCAGAGTCGCTTGAATCGTACGCCCGCCATATCCGGCGCGACATCATCCAGCAGGTCTCGGTCTGGACGGCGATCGCGGCAGAGGACCTGAAAAGCGGTGACGAGGTCGGGGTATACATGAAGGGCGGCTTTCTCTATGCCGGTAAAAAGTCCCAGGCGGCGACCGGCTCGGTCGTTGCCGATGCGAAAAAGGACGAGGATGTCGGGGTCGCCCGGTTAAACGGCATCATCGACCACCACGAGGGGGTCATCCATGTCTGCAAGGTGCCGCGGATCCAGCATGGCGGCTCCCGCCGGGTTCAGACCGGCAAGCTCAGGGAGATCATCCAGAAAGCCGGCATGGTCGCGGCCGTCGGGCTGGAGGCATCCATCGCGCTCAGGGCGGCCGGCAGGAAGCCCGACATGTTCTTCGGTGCACGGGAAGGGGTGATCGAAGCGGCGTTCCATGGGATCGACTGCGCGATCGTGATCGTCGACGAAGAGTTCACGGACTTCCTGAAACGGCTGGAGAGCGTGGAGCTCGCCTACGTCATCCACGACCTGATCGCCCCATGAAGATCATCGTCCAGCCGGCCAAGGGCGGCTACCGGCTTCTCTTTTACGACGGGAAGCACGTCCGCGGCGCCGGCATTGTCGAGATGACCGATACGCCCAAAGGCCCCCGCCCGGTCCGGTACCGGCTCCGGTGGGGTGCAAAGAAAGAGTACCGGCACACCCCGTCAAAGGACCTGATAGCCCAGCTCCGCGAGAGTGAGATCCTCATGGTCCGGCCCGATCCCCTCTTCGAGTCGTTCCTTAACAGCTTCCAGATCCGCACAGGGAGGGTGGATGCCTGCCGGATCTGCCTGCTCGACGACCGGTTCACACCGCTCTTGGAGGAGAATTCCGTGATCTTTGGCAGAGGCGAGAAGATCTGCCTTGAGTGCGGGCGGCGGGAACTGCGGCGGGAGATCGCGCCGCTCGGCCGGATCGGGAAGAACACGATCCGGCACTTCGAGGGGTTGCTGGAAATGACCCGCAATCTCGACCGGGTGCTTGCTCTCATCCAGCCGGAGAAACTCTCGATGCCGGCTGCGCTCTTTGACACGATCGAGGCCCATCCGGTCATGGCCACATCCCGCATCGAAGAGCTGCCCCTCCCCCGCGAATTTGTCGATGCCTCTGGTGTAGAGGCTCTCATGCCGGTGCAACAGCTCGCCGTGGAAGCGGGTCTTTTGAATGGCCGCGATCTCCTCATCGTCGCGGCAACGGCAAGCGGCAAGACCTTCATCGGTGAGATGGCCGGCATGAGGAATTTTTTCGCAGGCCGGGGCCGGATGCTCTTTCTGGTCCCGCTCGTGGCACTCGCCAACCAGAAGTACGAGCGCTTTTCCGGGCGGTACGGGAAATTTGCAAAGACCGGCCTGTTGACCGGAGTTTCCCGGGTCAACCTTCCCGAAAACCGGAAGGCCGGTGACCGGAACCCACAGGCACCGATAGTGGTCGGCACCTACGAAGGGGTGGACAACATGATCCGGTGCGGCCGGAAAATGCAGAATGTCGCTACGGTGGTGATCGACGAGGTGCAGATGCTCGAGGATCCCGAGAGGGGGCACCGGCTCGACGGGCTCGTCGCCCGGCTCAAGTACCTCGCCCCGCAGGCGCAGTTCCTGTACCTGTCCGCGACGATCGGCTCGCCAAAGACGCTCGCAAAAAAACTCAACTGCCAGCTGGTCCGGTACGACAACCGCCCGGTGGCACTCGAACGTTACCTCCTCTTTATCGAGCGCAAGCAGAAGATCCCGACAATCAAGCAGCTGACCACGGAAGAATACCGGCGGACGTCTTCCAAAGGGTTCCGCGGCCAGACGATCATTTTCACGAATGCCCGTGCACGCTGCCACACCATTGCTGATGCACTGGGCATGCGGGCAGCGGCATACCATGCCGGGCTCACATCCCAGGAGCGGCGGGACGTGGAGAACCGCTTTGCACATAAGAATCTGATGGCGGTGGTTACCACGGCAGCACTGGGGGCTGGCGTTGATTTCCCGGCATCGCAGGTAATCTTCGATGCCCTTGCCATGGGCCGGGACTGGCTCACCGTGCAGGAGTTCAACCAGATGGCCGGGCGGGCAGGACGGCCGGACTTCCACGACAAGGGTAAAGTGGTGCTCCTTGCCGAACCCGGGGGCAGCTATTCGCGCGAGAGCCCGTTTACCGAGGAAGAGGTGGCGATACGGCTCCTCAAGGGCGAGATGGAGGAGGTCGCGCCCGTCCACGACCTCGAGCAGAGCTCGGAGGAGTACGTGGCAAACGCAGTCGCCTGCGACGGCGAGGAGGCGGATCTCGCCCGGATCAACGCGATGATGGTCGGGAGCATGGAACCGGTCCTGCCGGAACTGGTCAGCCACCGGCTCGTGCAGAAGAAAGGAACGAGGATCGAGCTCTCGCCCCTTGCCCGCGTCATGGCGGAACACTTTGTCGGCATCGGGCGCCTGCTGGAGATCGCCCGGCTGACTGGTACCATGGATGACCCGCTCGATATTATCGCGGAACTGGAGAGCGAGGACCTCCAGAAGGAGACTGCACCGGCATCAGGAAAGAAACGGCATAACGACCGGGGGAAGCACCGGCACTAAAAAGGGATGATGCATGCGATACAATGTCCTGCACTTACACGATCCCGAGTGGGACAATACCTGATACCGCCTGCGTTTTTTTTCATCCAGCGGGAATTTGCTTGATATCAGGGAACAGGAGAGTATTATCAGTCACCGTGAACGGCGCCGGGGACGAAAGAATGTCTGGTGACATTCGCTGCCTCATCCCGGAGAAGATCTTTGCGGGCAGCGGTGTATCCGGTCGGGCATTTCCCTCTTGAATGTCTCGTTCCTACCCGGAAGGTTATCATCAAGCATCTGCGGCGTGATTTGCCGCACGATGAAGGATGTGCTGTTATCTCTTTGCCGGGCGTGCAATGCAGACCCAGTGATCGTAGAACGGGTCACCGGTGCTTTCCCGGATCTCGACAAGACGGCCGGCGGCTTCTCCCCAGCTCTTCACAAGCTGCGCCTCCGTTCCGGTACCGACCGTGATCAGCGACTCACTGGTGACGGCGAAGAACTCGGTAGCGATCTGCTGCCACATCTCCTGCGAAAATGTGTTGATCTCGCCCATCATGATACCGATGCCCAGCGGGACGCGGTCAATATAATCGGAGGCGATGGTTGCATCAAGGCACATCGTCTCCTCAGAAAGCAGCCGGTGCTCTGCCAGACCCCTCGCGAGCAGCGCCGTGTCGTTGTCGTACGATAATGGTGAGTAGCCCTGCTCGCGGAGCACGAGGGAACCGACGCCGGAGCCGCAGCAGCAGTCGATGCAGGGTTCACCGTTACCGCGTCCCCACGCGTCTGCGATCACCTTCGCGAGGATCCCATGCCGGGCCGGGTTGAGATCCTCGATTGCGGGGGACACCTCGCGGAGCAGTTTTCCGGAAAAATATTCCCGCACCGCCGTTTCCCAGACCGCCCGGTCATCCTGAAAGATCTCGCCGTTCACCTGCTCGAACTGTTCGATCACGGCTACGTTCGGGGGCCGGCAAAGGAATGAACCGGCGATCCAGCCGGCCGGTTCGTGGAATGCCACCCCAACCGGTTCTTCGTGTTCGTCGAGGAGCAGGCGCCCCTCGTCCCAGTCGCCATCAGCAAGCAGGTCCGTGTAGACGGGATCAGTAAGCGCAGAAAACGAGGGTTCGATAAATGCGATCTCCTCCAGCTCGAGAACCTCGGCCGCTTTCATGGTTCGCGCTCGATACGCAGCCCGTGCGGGGCCTCGATAATCCCGTCGATCTTTGCGTCTTCGTTCATGATAATGGATTTTGCTATCACGTCGCCGAGAACATGAGCGCCGCTTCTCACGTAGACCGTGCTGCCCCCTTCGACATTGCCATGGACGCTGACGCCGCTGGCAATGCTGATCCGGTGCCGCGCACGCAGGCTGCCGAATATGACGGAATCCTGCTGGACGTCGATCGAACCGGCGCGGATATTGCCATGCAGCCGGCACCGTTTGCCGATCCGCATGGTCGAGGGCACGGCAAAGACCTTCATGTTCAGCCGTGATCTGGCGGGTATCATGAGCGGGACTTCCACCTTCTCCTCCTCTTCAGAGAAGAAGTCATCGAGGATCCGGTCGAGCTCCTTCTCGTTCTGGATCCGTAAGAGAGTCATGAGGTAGATGAGAATAAAAACGAGGACCGGCATCGGGTTCCGGATCTCGATCTCGCCTTTTGCCTCAAAGCCTTCTCCGATCTCAACCTTTTCCCCGATGTCGAGCGCACCGTTCACCACCAGCCTGCCGCTGATCTTCACGCCCTCGCCGATATAAGCGTCCTGCTGGGCGATCACGTCGCTTCCTATCTCGCAGAGGTTTCCGATCCGCGCATCGCCATTTGCCCAGATATATTCCCGGATCTTCGTGGATTCCCCCACGTAGATGTCCGAGCCCCGCAGCCCGTAATCGATCTGGCAGAATTCACCGATGACAATGTTCCGGTCTGTCTTGATGCTGTGCTCCTGCAGTTCCGTGCCATCCGGCAGGAGGCAGTGCTTATGCCAGTTTTTTACGGGCCCTTCTTTCATCGAATGCTCACACCACTCCTCATGCCCCGTACTTGTGCGCCCGGTCGATCAGGTCAAGCGTGATGGGCAGCAGTGCTGCACCCGTGATCCGGTGCAGGCCACCGTGTGCGCAGGCGCGCTCGTCAAACCGCGTGACATCGTCCACACGCACCCCTTCACCATGGATCAGTACCGGCACCGGGTCGGCGCTGTGATCCCGAATGCAGCAGGGTGTGGAGTGATCTGCACAGACCACGATGAGACAGTCATCCAGATCAAGCAACGGTGCGAGCACCGTATCGACCCGCTCCACAAACGCCTTCTTCTGGAGGACAAGGCCGTCATGCCCTGATTCGTCCGCCCCCTTGATGTTTACGAGCACGAAGTCCTTTGTCGTGAGTTCGTTTGCCGCTGCGGCAATCTTGCCTTCGATGTTGCTGTCCTGCGAACCGGTGATACCCGGGACCGGGATCCGGGCGAGGCCGATAGCGCTCCCGATGCCGGTGATCAGGCTTGCTGCGGCAATCACGCTCCCGGACAACCCGAATTTTTTCTGGAATGGTTCAAGGTGCCCCATCTCGCCTGCACCCCGCATCAGCACCATGTTTGCCGGCTCGAGTCCCTGCTGCACCCGCTTTTTATTTACTTCGTGGTCAAAGAGGATCTTCGTGGACTGCCGGATGAACTCGTTGCAGACCCGGGCCGTCTTCTCGTCCCGCCCGGTCTGGCGGAGGGCGGTCATGGTGAGTGGCGCGACGCCGTCTTTCTTTGGGTCGTTCGATGAGACGCAGTGCCCGAGTCCATCGCCCCTGAGCGCGAGCGCTGCACGGTGGCCGGCGCCGGACCTGAACGTGAACTCCACGCCAAAACCGGAGAGATCCACTCCTTTCTGGATTGCGGCCGAGAGTGCCGCGGTATCATGGATCCGGCCCGCCCGCCGGTCGATAACAAGTCCTGCCGGTGAGATGGTCGCATAGTTGCACCGGAACCCGATCATGCCCGGCTCCATGTGGATGCCGGCCCCTTCGCACTCGAGCGGGCCTCTGCCCGTGTATGATGTGTGAGGATCGTACCCGAGAAGGGCAAGGTGCGCCGTGTCCGACCCGGGGCGGACGCCCGCCGCGATCGTGTCCATGATCCCGCAGATCCCTTCCCGGGCGAGCCGGTCCAAGACAGGTTTCTTTGCCGCTTCAAGAGGTGTCCGGCCGCCAAGTTCCGGGCAGGGCCTGTCGGACAAACCGTCAATGACAACAAAAAGGATCTTATGAGCGGTCATTTCTATGGATTGGTTGGACGGGAGATTTATTATGCTTCTCGGTAAGGGACCGGGATGCGGGTAACAATAAAAAAAAAGAGGATGCTGCCGGATTATGCAGTAGCGACCGGCGCAGCGACCTGCTCGACCTTGGACTTGATGATCTCGACCCTGCGGGTGGGGTAGATGGTCTTTACCGCTTTGAAAAGGTCGCGGGAGATCTCACCGGAGACGATACCGTTCACGAGCGTGGTCAGGTCCCATGCCTGGGCCTGTGCGGCGATGCTCGTCATGATCACGTTCCGGATCGCGTGTTCCTGCGCGATGTTTGCCCGGGCAAACGTGTAGCAGCTGATCGTGAGACGGACCGTCTTGTTGTCCTTCGTTACGACCGGCACGAGGCAGTCGACCCGGGAGCTGCGGCGCTTCATGAGCGACCGGAGGTAATCACGGGTCACTTCGTGGCCGATAAACTCGGTATAGGCCGCATCGCCGGTCACTGTGTTGATTTTGAAGCTCATCTTGATGTGCTGTTTGGCGTAGTCGTTGAGGATCTCGCCGAGTGTCGCCTGCATGACCCTGCCCTTGACACTCTCCACATCATTCGCAATGGTGTCACCGATATATGTCTTGCCGAGGTTGTCGGGTACGTATACCTTGAACCAGCTCTTGGCTTTCCAGCCTTCAACTCTTCTTCCAACCTGTTTTTTCTTTGCCATGGTATCACCTAGAGAATTTTTTCCTGACCTTTGTGTTCCCGCTTCCTGCCAAACGAACATGTATCTTCCGCAACTGCCAGATTCATAAGGTAGTCGTCGACGGATGCGATGACGGAGCGGAGCCGGGTGCCGGTGATGACGGTCGCGACCCGGTCCCCGTCTGCCACCGTCGTCATGTCCCTGAGGTTGTCCGGCGCAAGGGCTGATGCCACGCAGGCAGCATCGTCATGTACGGTTGTTATCGTCGCGTGGATCTGCATCATGCGGCAAACGCCTCCTTCCATCCCTGCACAAATGTCCCGAGCCGGTCGCAGGGGATAGTCGCCCCTGCACGGCGGCGATGGCCGCCCCCGCTCCCGCCGCATGCGGTCGCAAGGTCACGGACGACCGGGCCGATATCGGCCGCGGTGCCCGCCGGGCTGCGGGCCGAGATACGGCAGGTGTCACCGGACCGCGCGTACACGAGCACCGGCGCCGCGTGGACCCGGTCCCGCACAAGCACGTCGGCCACATCTCTGGCAAGCGAGGTATCATGGACTTCGCAGACAGGAGGTGTCGTTGTGTCCGGTTGCATCGCACGGATCGCCTCGATTACTTTCAATCGGTGCTGACGTGCGATCCCGTATGCACGGTCAAGGGCGTGGGACGAGCGCAGGCAGAGCTCCGCACCGAGGTCGCCATTGCCGGATTTGCCGCAGGCGTCGATCACCGCCGCAAGTGTATGGGCGTCCTCGATCACTTCGCGCTGGAGTCGGAATGTGTCCCCGTAGAGCATAAAGAGTCCCTCCGCTGACGTGTGCGGGGCAGCCCGTAGCATCGCAATCGTCAGCAGGATATCTAGCCGCATGTTCTGGCCAATCTGTGCCTCTCCGGCAAGCGCCGCCACGACGGTCTCATCCCCGCTTATTCCCTCAAGATAGGGGCGGATAGCCGCCAGCCATCGCTCGGGCATGTCCTTCCCGGGCAGCGTCAGGCCGCGGTCCGGGAAGATGATCCCGTTACCGACTCCCTCGTTGAAGATCTCAAGGTTCTTGCCGGCCAGTTCCTGGCCGTCACCGATGATGCCGGGCATCACGAGCCCGGCAAGGTCGCGGTTATCGCCCATCTGGCACGCAACCAGGTACGCCGTACCGGCAGCAGAGAGGTTCAGGTCCCCGTCGATGCCGGAAAGCCGTGGGTTTGCGTGGAATTCGCCTTCGAAGCGCGGGAGGTGGTGATCCACCACGATCGTCTCCCGGGGAAGGTTCTCCATCCCGGAGCCGATGTCGCAGAGCAGAGAGGCCGAATCCCGGTTCAGGCTGGCAGTATCCACCTCTGCGCAGACCCGCAGCCGGAACTGTATGTCAGCCCGGAGCATTGCATGGCAGAGGATTGCACCGGCAGCGATACCGTCAGCGTCATGGTGTGCATACACCTCGACGTACTCCTGCCGGCGGATCCGGTTTGCAACGGTTTTTACGGCTTCGTCAAGCGACATGGGTACCCGTAAGATACTATTCCCGGTTATCTGGAGAGCAGAATCTCCGCTTCCTCCGGTTTGTAGGAGAACCCGGCCGGCAGTTTCTTCGTTCCTGTATAATACTTCACCAGCCGGCGGATCTTGGCCTCGACCAGATGCAGCTGCCGCTTGTTGTGGAGATCCCTCTTGTTCTCGCCCAGGTGTTTGCGCAGCCCGAGAGCCTTTTTCATGAGGTCCCGGAGGTCTTCCGGGATCTCGGATCCGATCTTGTTCTCTTTGAGAATGTCGCCGATGCGTTTGCCGGTTGCCATCCTGACATCCGGGACGCCGTAGCGATCCCGCAGGATCAGGCCGATCCTGCTGCTCGATGTGCCCTCCTTACGGAGATCGACAATGATCTTCTCGATCGCCTTAGCGTCCGTGTTGGACCATGCTGGCGCCGCTTTCCGGTAAGGACGCACCGAGCTCGATTTACCTCTTCTTCTGGCGTGCATTCGTGCCATAGTTATACCTCCAGTTACGGTTATGTAAGTCCAGAAAAGTGCAGTATGCTTACTGACTCCCTGTAATCCCAAAGCCACGTTTGAGGCCGTGCTTTTTTTTTAAAAAAAAACACGTCGGACTTACATCTGTCAGCACCAATTAAAAGTGCTGTCCTAGTATTGCCGGGCACAAATATTAAGGGTATCTGTGCCCGGGCCGCGCTCATCGCGGTGTGCCCTGGATATTTTAGTGGGTATGGGGTATCGGTGGGACTGGCTCCATGCATGCTCCATGGTTGTAATGAGAGAGGATTGAAATTAACCGGATACAGGTATAGGGTTTTCTTTGTGGGAGGGAGACCGGAGCGCCTGGGATGCGATGACGAAGGGTACCCACATCTGTCCGTACCTTTTTACCGTACGAAACAGAACTGGAATGGTACGATGAACGAAAAAAACCGGGAACTGCCAGATGATGGTATTGTTATCCGGTTCCGGGACTGTTTCTCCGTGCGGTATATCCAGTCCGCTGCCCTCTTCTGCCGGCTGGGGTACCAGATAGAAAAAGAATATGCCGTAACCGGTACCCTGTCCGCGGAACAGCGTCTCCAGCATGAGGCATTTGTCCTCAATGCACTCTTCTCTTCGGTTGCATTTCTTGAATCCACCATCAACGAGCTCTGGTCCGACGCGGCAGACAATGCGTATTTCTTTCCTGATGAGAAAAATGAGGCGCTGTTACAGGCCATCGGGGAAAAATGGAAAAACGAGAATTACTTCGATCGCACTCCCCTGCCGAACAAATACCAGAAGATCCTCGAAATAGGAGAAAAATCCCTGTTCGATGAGGACGACCCGGTCTTCTCTGGTATAAAAGATCTGATCGGGATCCGTAATTACCTGATGCATTACCGCCGCGAATGGGTGGTCATCCAGACAGGTCAGACTAACGGCGAACACCCGGAGACCCACGCGGAAAAATTTGAACGGCTCCTTAAAAACCTGTTTGCCGAGAACCCGCTCGCCAAAAAAACCCTGCCGTTCTTCCCGGACCGGTGCCTCGGCCACGGGTGTGCGGAATGGGCAGTCACCACCAGTCTCTCGTTCACGGACCGGTTTTTCCGGAACCTGGGCCTGCCTGCCCCGTATGACGGAATAAAACAGGAACTGCTGACAAGGTAACCGGGCAGAGATACCGGATCCTTAGTCGCTCTCCCCCCGGGAGTTCCCTGTTGAGAGATGCGCTCAATATAACTGATATATCAGGGAATCCCTGCGGACAAGAAAACCTGCATGAAGACCGATCGAAAATTATTGAAGAGAAAAAAGTTCCCGGCTGCCAGCCTGGGTTTTTACCGCTTCTTTGCCTTTTTCTTTTTCGGTACGTCTTTTGCCATGGACATGAGATCGATGATATAGCTCCCCTCACCGCCGCCGATTCCCATGATCCGCTCGTCGCTCTTTGCCATCTTCTCGATGTTGAGCTCGTAGGAACCGGGGCCGACGATCCGGATGGTCTCCACCCGGTCAAACATCTCGACCTCCTTTTTCGCAGTTGGTGCGACGACTTCGAGGACTTCTTCCCTGCTCTCGCCGGCGATCTCATCTATCGATTTCTCTTCGAGGACGTCCTTGTGGATATCCGCCTCTTTGACATAGAGGAACTTCTTGCCGCCGCAGCTGGCGCAGCCTTTCAAAATCTCGGTCGACCCATCCCGGTATTCCCTGCCGCATTTCGTGCACTTGTGTGGCATCGTCTTCCCTTATGCAAAGTTCCCGATCATCTTTTCGTAGAGCTCTTCGGTATTCCGCCCCTCGAGGCCCGAGATGGCGACAACCGGGTGCTGGGGAAAAGCACTGCGGATGCGGGCGGGTACTGCCTGGGGCAGATCGATCTTGTTGGCGACGATGATCACCGGGAGCTTCCGGCTCTCGATGATCCCGACCATCATGATATTGACCTGCATGAACGGGTCGAGCGTCGAGTCCAGCATGTAGATAACTCCGTCTATATCCTCACGCAGCCAGTGCATCGCCTCCGCGACGCCCTCGGTCGCTTCGCGGGCACGGATGATCGCCTCGTCGCGCTCCATTCCGTAGTCCAGAAACTCGTGGTAGTCGATCCGGGTGGTGACCCCCGGGGTATCGACAATATCGATGGTCAGGGTGCTCCCGTTTGCACCGGAAATAACGATACCCTCTTTGCGCCGCGCCCGCCGTGTTTCGTGCGGGATCTCGCTTACCGGCCCCACGGCATCACCGGTCCAGTCCCGGGCGATCCGGTTGGCAAGTGTGGTCTTGCCGGCATTGGGCGGCCCGTAGATACCGATACGGGTCCGCTTCTTCCTGAAAAACCGGGCAAGGAAGATGGAAAATTTCTTCTTTGCCCTGCCGAATGTCCTGGAAAATCTCGTCATCCGGCACCCCGTTTCGTGTGCGTGATATTCTGGTACAATGAATTCACCATTAATCGTTAGTGATGTTTGGAAATGGTTCTTTATTATGTTTCTTGTATAAGAACATGGACTGTCTTCACGGTATGATTCCCGGGCATGGTAAATATTACTCTGCGGCATGCCGGTTTTGCCAATGCCCAATTGTATTTATACAAGTGTGGGAAGTATGCTAATTGTAATCATCAGCCAGGCACTTCTAGGAGGTGACTCATGAAAAAGACATCCAACGCGATCCGGTTTGAAACCCGTGTCCCGCTCAGCGAAGTGATGAAACGCAACCCGACCATGATCGGCATCGATGCCATGGTTGCCAAGGCAGCAAAGGTCATGTGCCAGGAAGAGGTCGGGAGCTGCATCATCCTCCAGAACAACAAGCCCATCGGCATTGTGACGGAGGAAGACATCAACTGCAAGGTGGTGGCAAAGGATCTCAAGCCAAGCACGGTTCAGGTGAAAACAATCATGAGCACGCCACTCATTACGGTGAGTGCGGAAAAGACGGTCGGCGATGCCGCCCGGATGATGGTGAAGCATAAGGTACGGAGGCTCCCGGTGGTCGACAAGGGCCGCAGGGTCATCGGAATCGTAACTGTCAGGGATCTTCTTACTGTCTCCAACGAACTCAACGAGCTCCTTACCGATATCATCGAGATCAACCGGGAAGAACACGTCGAGGTGGGCATGTGCGACCGTTGCAGCCAGATGTCTGATGATCTCAAGCGGATCGATAACGTCATGCTCTGTGCCCGGTGCCGCGAGGAGGATAATCTCGTATGAAAACAGCACAGGATTTCATGATTGAGATCCCTGTGCTGAAATACAATGACGGGATAACAAAGGCACGGCAGATCCTGAGGGATGACCGGTTCCGCGAGGTCTATGTCACCGGCGCGAAAAAAACTCTTGCCGGGTATGTCGACATCACGGATGCGCTGCGGGTGACGGCCACGAAATCCAACGTGACGATCGAAGGTTTCGTGAAAGATGCCGCATGCGCGAATGCGGGGGATCCCATTGAGCATGTGGCAAAGGTGATGAGGAAGTTCCACACGGACAGCGCTGTCGTTATCGATCCCGACCACCATATTCTCGGGGGGGTGCTCCTGTCCGACCTGTTCCCCGTGATCACTTCGCGGAACGAGCTCACCGGGAGGGTGCATGATCGGATGTCCGGTACCGTGGTCACTGCCGAATCGGGTGACACCATCCAGAGGATTTACACGAAGATCGTGGAAAGCGGGTTTTCTGCATTTCCGGTTATGAAAAAAGGCAGGCTCCTCGGTATCATCTCACGGCGCGATCTGATCAGTTCCCGTTCGGTACGATCTGCGTTTGCCACGCATGCCCACAGGACCATCGGCGAGATCATGACAAAAGAGGTGATCACGATTGCGCCCGGGGATGAGATCCGGGAAGCGGCAGAGCTGATGGTCCGGCATGACGTGAGCAGGCTGCCGGTTATTGATGGAGACGTTCTTGTGGGGATCATTGATCGGCATGATGTTCTTGCAGGACTTGCATAATGGCAGAAGCCCGGACCGGAGAGAAGGAATGGGCAAAAATATCCTTGTGCGGGGCAGTGTTCCAGTCAACCCGTACGGGACACCAGACCTGACGGAGGGAGCAGATGCACCATAACGACCGGGGAACCAAACAGGGTGACCGTCTCTTAAAAATGCAGGGAAAATTCGACCGTGGCCCGGTCGATTTCAAGTCCCATATCGTACAGCAGGAAGGAGAGGTGATGGCAATCGCGACCCGCGATGTCGTCTCCGTGCCGCCCACCCACAGCATTATCGGGGCGGTGGAGACGATGACAAAATGCGGGTTCCGCCGCCTGCCGGTAACCGACGCGGGCACGGGGAAGTTGCGGGGGATCATCACCTCCGGTGATGTCATCAATTTCATGGGCGGGGGAGACAAGTACCGGCTCGTCCAGGTACGACACAACGGCAACCTGCTCGCCGCGGTCAACGAGAGCGTGCGCACCATCATGACCCAGAAACTGGCGACCTTGTCTCACGATGCACGTATAGCGGATGCTGTTGAGATTATTGTCGGGAAGAAGATCGGGGGAATCCCGATTGTCGGTGACAAAGGCGAACTCGCCGGCATCGTGACCGAACGGGATGTGCTTCGGGTGCTCGCTGCAGAACACAGCACCCTAGCTGTCGAGGATGTCATGAGTTCTTCCCTGCGGGTGACCGCGCCTGAATGCCCGATCGCGACCGTCACCCGTGACATGACCAGCTGCCGGTTCAGGAGGCTGCCGGTGGTGAGCGATGACGTTCTCTATGGGATCATCACTGCGACCGATATCATGCGGTATCTCGGGAGCCGGGAAGTCTTCGCGCGTCTCACCACGGGAGATGTCGGTGAAGTGGTGAAACTGCCGGTCCGCACCCTGATTGCCGGCGAACTCTACACGATTACGCCGGAGAAGAGCATTAACGAGGCTGCACGCGAGATGCTGGAGAGAAACATCGGGGCGCTCCCGGTCATCGAGAGTTCGCACCTTATCGGCCTTGTCACCGAGTTCGATATCGTCAGGGCATTTACCCGGGGGTGATAACGGTGTTTGCGCACGATGTAATGACCGCGCCGGTCTTTATCGTCTCCCCAAACGACACCATTGCTTATGTCCGCAACCTGATGGTCAGCCACCGCATCTCCCGCGTTCTCGTGATGGAGGAGGGAAAACTGACCGGCATCCTCACCAAAAAGGACATCGCATACCGGCTCCGGCAGCCGGGAGCGGCATGGCGCCACCGCTCTCCCGACCGGATCCCGGTCTCCGGGCTTGCCACCGGGGACCCGGTTGTCGTTGCGCCTGATACCGGTCTTGGTGCGGTTGCCCGTATCTTTGTAGCCAGAAACATCAGCTGCGTCCCCGTGATGGAGAATGGAACCGTTGCCGGTATCGTCACAAAATCGGATCTGATGAGATCCTCCCTGGTCGCCAGTCTGGTCGGTATGGCACGGGACATGATGGAGGATGTGGCGACCGTGAACCGGAACCATTCCATCGCGCACGTGATCACGGTCATGAGCGGGAGGAATGATAAGGTTGTGGTGATGAATAATGATGGCACGATTGCCGGCATTATCACGGAAACCAACCTGGCATTTTATGATGACGAGAAAAAAATTGCCGGGACGTTGGAGAAAGATGTGAGGATCCGGCGGCGTGAAAAAGCGGACGGGACAAGCGGGATGAGTTCACTCATGGTGGCGGCGGTGACCGCGGAGGACGTCATGACAAGCCCGGTCGTCACCGTCATACCGGGCTGCCCCCTTGCCGATGCCGTTGTGCTCATGGGCAGACAGCATATCAACAGTCTGGTTGTTGTTGAAAACGGAACCCCGGTGGGAATCGTCAAACGGGATGATATCATAAAGGAAGTGGCGAAATGACAAAAGAATTCTTTATCAAGGATATAATGGCAAAGCCAACGACCATCTCCAAATCGGCAAAGATCACGGAAGCGCTCGACAAGATGCTTGAGGAGGGCATCGACCCCCTTATCGCGCTCAATAATTCCTCTGTCGTCGGCACAGTCTCGCGCCAGGCGATTGCGGAGAAGCTGGGCAGCAGGCAGAACACGACGCTCGCACCTGCCGCCATCCACGTAGCGAGCGTGGTCGAGGAGGACTTCACAAGCGTCTATCCGGACGAGAGCGTCAACGTTCTCATTCCCCTGCTCCAGCAATACAAACTCGTGGTCGTGTACGACAGCGACCACCGCCTGATCGGGCAGGTAAGCGCCGGGGACCTCTTACGGAAATACCAGCCGGACGGCAGTATTGACGGCGCGATAGAAAAAGCGGTCACTATAGAAGCGGACGAGCGCGTTGTCCACCTCCGCCGCCGGATGCTGGATGACAAGATCTCCCGGTTCATCGTTACCGAGAACGACAAACTGACCGGCATCGTGACCGAGACTGACGTGGCAGTTGCGATGCGGAAGTTCCGGGAGGGGGTAAAGGACCACTACCAGGATCACCGGATCCGGAACATGCTGGTAAAAGACATCATGAGCACCCCGCTCGTGTCCGTGGATCGGAATGCGGCTGTACCGGCGGTGATCGATATCATGCTCGGCCGGAACATCAGCACGGTTCCCGTTATGGACAAGGGCAAACTGGCGGGGATCGTGACCCGCCGTTCGCTCGTGAAGGCACTGTAAATTTTACCGGATTTTTTATTTTTATTCACTGATTCCTGTTCACCGGTTACGGCGGCAGGAACGGGTAACAATCCTTAATATGAATCAATCTCAAAAAGAGAGCAAATGGCATCCAGAAAAGGTATGAGAAAGACCTGCCCGGTCTGCCCGACCAGCGATGTCAGCAAACTGCTGGAGGGGATGGCGCTCACCGGTTTCCAGGGAAGGAAACTGGGTGAATCCGTGGGCATCTGGAAAAAGATGCTCACCGATCCGGCATGCACGATCTTTTTCGGGCTCTCCGGCGCAATGATCCCGGCAGGGATGCAGCGGTGCCTCGTGGAGATGGTCAGGCACCATTACGTGGATGCTATCGTTTCAACCGGCGCCAACATATTCCATGACATCTGTGAGCAGGCCGGCGTCTGTCATTACCTCGGCCACCATACGGCGGACGATGCACAACTCTACACGCAGGGGATCGACCGGATCTACGATGTCTTTGCCTTCGAGAGCGAATTCAGGAAGGTGGACCGCGGGATCGCGAAATTCGGGGAGACGATAGCCCCGTTCCGCGTTTCCTCGTGCGAGTTCATGCGCCTTCTCGGGGAATGCCTGCTCGAAAAGTACCCGGGCCGCGATTCGGTGGTTACCGCGTGCACGCAGGAGAAGATCCCGATCTTTATCCCGGCGCTCTGCGACTCGTCCATCGGCATCGGGCTCCTGATTGCCCGCCGTCGCGGCGTGGACATTGACGTTGACCAGATCGCGGATGCCGACGAGATCACCCGCATGGTCGAGGACGCCCAAAAGACCGGCGTGATCTTCATCGGTGGCGGTGTTCCTAAAAACTTCATCCAGCAGACGCAGGTGATCGGCTCGATCCACGACAAGGATCTTGGCGGACACGATTACGCGATCCAGTATACCACGGATGCCCCGCACTGGGGCGGGCTCTCGGGCTGCACGTTCGAGGAAGCGATCAGCTGGGGAAAGGAGTCCCCGGCAACCACGCAGGTGCAGGTGCATGTGGATGCGACAATTGCAATTCCGCTGGTTGTCTCATCATTGATCGGATCCGGTGTGAAACGGGTGAAGCGGACAGGGGCAAAGAAGAAGGTCGTCCGGCAGGGACAGTGATCCTGCCCTCAATCTCGTCTCCGGCTGGTCCGCTGCAAAAAATTCAGAACGTTTTCCGGCAGGGCCGGGTTAAATCCGGCAATTTTTAGTCAGAAACGCAATCGGGAACATACGGTTTTGCCGTGGAATTGTTCCGATTATCTCCATGAAAATCCGGAAGTAACGGTTTTCTCTTACCGGGCCGGTGCGGCAATTTCCCGGCACGTTCCGGTCATACTTTTTACTGTGGAGGCGGGGCATCACCGGGAGCAAAAAAATTGCAGTAAGGTGCCGGAAACCCGGGCCGTGCGATCGGATTGCCCAGTTACAACCGTATCAGGAAAATGATACCGATCGCAATACCGATCACGACGACCGTCCACCGCAGCATGACCGGGTCAATACGCCCTGCAATATGCCCGCCGGCCGCTCCCCCGATCAGTGCACATACCGCCATCACGAGCGTGAGCGGCCACACGACCAGTCCGGAAAAGAGAAAGAGTACCGCTGCCGCAACATTGACACCGAGCGAGATGCACTGCTTGAGCGCATTAAGCCGGGTCAGGGAATCATCGAAGACAAGCCCGAGCACGGCCAGCACAATCACGCTCAGCCCTGCGCCAAAATACCCGCCATAGATGGCGGCAAGGCCGACCGGCAGGAGGGCCCTTTTACAGCCCTGGGATTCGGATCCGTCATGGCCGGCATGCCGCCGGACCCAGTCACGCACCCGGTCCTGCACCGCCAGCAGCACTGCGGCAAGCAGGATGAGGAACGGGACGAGCAGGTGGAACACCTGTCCGCTGATAACGATGAGCAGGAAACCTCCGATAATGCCCCCGGTGATGCCGGCCGGGACCAGCAGCCACAGGCGCTTCTGCTGCCCGTGGAGATCCCTTCTCTGGGCGATTGCACCGCCAAGATATCCCGGGCATAATGCCACGGTATTGGTGATATTTGCGGCAACGTCGGGAATCCCGAGCGCGAGAAGGACAGGAAACGAAACGAGTGTGCCGCCACCCGCCAGAGCGTTGATCATGCCGGCAGCTGTGGCCGCCAGACCTGCGATCATGATTGCGTAGGTGGAGAGCATTCCCGGATCCTGTTCTTCCCCGGTTCAATTATCCAAGCATTGAATTGAGATCATGCGCCCGTATAACCCGGACGCCGATATTTGCCATGTCCCGGACATTGGCGCGGTGGATCTCATCGGACTGAGCCCCGACGGCATCCTCGACCAGTACCACCGGGAAATTGTACGCGATGGCGTCAAAGACCGTGGTCCGGATGCAGTTGGGGGTCTGGATGCCGGTCACGATGATATCCGTGATGCCGAGGTTCCGGAGGATGAGATCCAGCCCGGTCCCGACAAAAGCGCTCATCCGGATCTTGGGGATCACGTACTCCCCCGGGAGCGGGGTGAGCTCATCGACCACGGCGGCACCGCGTGTTCCCTCCACGGCAAACGGCTGCTTCCGGAAAAGTTCCTGCCGGATGATCTCCACGTCAGAGCCATCCTTACGGTGGACCCGGAAAATATGGAAGACGGGAAGATTTTTGGCACGGAACTGCCCGAGGACTTCACGAATCTTCGGGATGATCGTTGCTCCATGCGCCACCCTGAGCGGCGCACCAGCAAGGACGAAATCGTTCTGCATATCGATGATCAGCAGTGCAGGTTTTTTCATATCGATCCTTTCCCTTAAGAAAGATGGGGCCTCGGTATATGTATTGTCTGCCCGGCTTCCCGGTCCGGTGGCAGGATTTCAGGGGGCCCGGGGGAGGGTCGTAGACCGGCACTGACGCAATGATGTGCAGGAAATTGTCCCGGGGCCCTCTCAAATTACCGGAACCCTGCTTTATTCTCCGAAGAGCACGGGAAGATGTCCCGGATCCTGCACGTATAACACTCATATATCTGCCGGTAACCGGTGGGCCTGAAGCTACCCTGACAGGCAGTCGTGCATCCAGCTGGTGACCTGAAAGGTTGGCGGCCCGCCCGGGTTCACGCCGTCCGGTGTCCGCATGTCGTTGTCCATGCGCCATTCGAACAGGCCTGCAAGATGGTTCTCTTTTACGTAGTCACATTTTGCGGCCACTGAGGTCTGGGTGTCCGGTCCCCCGTTTTCCTCGTACCCAAATTCGCTTTCTACGCCGCCAATCATCTTCTCGTAGGGGAACCCGGCCTGGTGATACGCGTCTGCATAGGATGCGAGGTCGTACCCCTGCCCGGGCCCATAGGTCATCAGGTTGAGATCGTCCACGCTGGCTGCCAGGCCCGCAACCGTCTCCGGCGATTCGAGCCCCGGCCAGACCGTATGAGTCAACGTATAGGTGTGGTCATGGGGATTGTTCCCGGCTGCACCGAATGCGACATGGCACGCTGAAAGAAGCGTTGTCAGCTGGGGTGCATAGTCATCGATCCGGCGGCTTTCCCAGTCCATATCATAGCCGTCAAGATCGTACGTCCTCAGGTAGTCAACGACACTGTCTGCGAATTTCTTCGGATCCTGTGCCGCCAGGAGGTACTGGTCGTCCATGTCTCCACCAAAATTAGACGTGATGAAGATCTCCGCGTCCGGGTTGCCCTGCCGGCACAATGCGACAACGTTCCGGATCTTTTGTTCTGTCTCTTCGCGTTTTGCGATATCTTCCGACGAGCTGCCGGCCGGTAAATCGGTCAGTACGCCGTCCTGAACGGTGGCAAACGCGATATACAGGCGATTGATCTTCTTCCATGGGATAGTATCCTGCACTGACATCGCCGCATCGTACGAATCGTCGAAGAGATAGAAGTATGCGGCAATCACTTCCGGTCCCTGTGCCGGGGCAATGCTCTCTGGAAGACTGGGCATCGTTCCGGTGACGACGTTTCCGCTCCCGCCGTTCGTACCGCTGCCCCCTGCTGGAGCAAAAACAGGAGTCTGCGAGCCGGCTCCCGGGATCAGGTTCCGGATTGCGGCGATGAGACCCTGCCAGAAACCAGATGCCGTTGGTGCCGGGTTCGGTTGCAGGACGGCATGTACAACAGCGTCCTCATCCGGTGATACATAGACAGTCGTCGTGTACGTCTGGTAGCCATCGAGGTAGACAGAGACCGTATGGTAGCTCTCTCCCACGACACCAAAGAATTCTGTAAACCCGTCGCTGTCGAATGCCTGGCAGTTTCCGGAATTGGTTGTACTGTCCAGGCACACATCGTTGCCGTGAGGGGTCGAATAGACCTGGATGTTGCCGGGCGATGCTGCTGCTGTCGGCCAGCTACCGGCCATAAGACCGGTGAACAGTATCAGGGCAAATATCAGGAGACGTCGGTTCCGGAGAGTTCCTGCCATACAAGGACATTCTTTGGACGGTTACATAAGACTTTCATGAGGATTATGATGGGCCGGTCTGGTAAATCTGCTGACGGTGACCGGATTTTCAAATTTTTCATCGCGGGAAACCGGCGGAGGATCCGGTAACCCGCCACCTTTTTTTTCCTGCAGATTCCCCAACCAGGATACGACACGGCACGCATAACACTCAAATACCTGCCGGCTGCATTTCCTGTATGGACAAAAAAATACTTTTCGCCGGTACTATGATTCTGGTATTCTTCCTTCTGGTTGCCGGCTGTACCCAGCAGGGGGCGTCTCCCACAAATCCCAGTTCAACAGCAGCCCCGTCAACCCTCTCCACTCCGGGCCCGACCCAGACACTTCCATCATACTGGTCTGTCGAAGTTCAGGTCAGCAGCAATGGCAAGGCCATCGATCCTCAGATCGTCATGACGTTCCGCGGCGGAGATGGGATGAATCTCGTCCCGGAGATAGATATGCAGGTCACCCGGACAGATGGCGTGGTCGAAACCGGTAAACTGACCCAGCCGATTGATATAGGGGACACGGTCACCCTTCCGGGCACCACCGGCAACTATGACCGGGCCGAGGTCTGGGCAGTCACGCCGCAGGGTGACCGGGTCAAGATCATCGACCAGTACGTGCCGTTCCGGCAGTACCACTGATTGGGATCAACCCGGAAAAAATCCCGGAGTATGTCCGTGTAATCGTTCCGAACAGATATTTTTTATTTCCCGATAACGTTGCTGAATTTTTTAAAAAATCTCTAACACTTGTTAGTAAATATGAAGGTTCTGTGAAGTTATCAGTAGTTATTGAAGTTCGTCATTCCTGATTGGGAGGGCAAACTGCCGACAACTTGACAAAGCCAACTGGAGGATTTACGATGGATGAAAAAAAAGATGAAATTGGCAGAATCTTACCGATTACATTTGTGAAAAGATTATTCATATACGTATTGACACTCTTGATCGTTATGAACATTGGTGTATTTTATTATCACGAGAAAATACCATTCAGCACTGTTCTTGTCGTAACCCTCTTTGAGATTGTGTACATGGTCATATTCGTAGCGTTCTGGGTTCCAAGGTATCAACGTGCAGGTGCTCAGGTCAAGTGGTAACTTCTTTTTTTATAATCTGGACCGCAATTGGATGATCAATATTGGACATGTCCGAATCAGAAGAATAAATTAAAAATCTTCTGTTTATGTAAATAAAAGAAGGGTATGGTCCTGTTCCCGCGACTTTATTTTGGCGCAGGGGGAATAGGTGTGGTGTAAAATGACATCGTGTCCTTTTTTGCAATCATTTCTTTTTGTATTTTATACCACTTTTTTGTATTTTATACCACTAGGGACAATTTTAACTGCCTTTGTATTTTTCCATATCGCTATTAATCCGCTTTTTATTGGTTGGAATACCGGATGCGTCTCATCATAGCATCTGTTACAGAAAAAAGTTCCATCAAATACAATATCATCATTAACCGTTTTAAAAGAAAAATTGGATATCAAGAGTTCTCCTCCGCAGGAACATTTCTCACCCGATGCTATTTCTACCTCTACCGGTATTCTTTTAATATCTGCTAAAAATTGATAATTATCCTTGAAACAACACATTTTTACCTGAACTATAAATTCTTTTTTTCTGTCATTCCAGCTGATAAAATCGGGTTTTGCGACACAACTTGTATTAAACCATTGCACGGCGTTACAATTAGGGCAGGTTACCCGGACAAATGCTATAATAAATCCCCATTGAAGATTTAAGACTCGATATTTATCTCTTTTCCCAAAACGGTTCTGGTGAGCCGGGGTGATCTCCCGCCATGCACCACCCGGATGCAACATGTCCATTCTCCCGCGAACGCACCAGAACCGTCGTTATTTATTTTTTCTGCAAGGGACTCATTCACCAAAATCTATCTCGATTGCATCTATTCATTTTCACCACGCGCACAGCATTCCCTTTCTCTAGAGCAATCAAAGAATCGAGATCCCCATCGGAGTTACTATATTAAAGAAACAAAATGACGCTACCATCAATACAATAATACCTCCGACAATTATGTTTTTACAACTTGTAAATAGACACGATGTCATTTTACACCACACCGGTCAAGACGTCTCCCTTCCCCAAGCAGACCTGCAGAAAAATAACCCCGTAAAACGCCCGGATTGCCAATCCGGCGATCCCGATTTCCGGCTGGAGTGGAAACAATGTCCACGCCCATAGAAAAGTCTTTGGAAATCGCCTCTTTTGCAGGAATATCTGATTTAAGGGGGATCCAGCCCTGCAATATAGAAGCGTTCTAAGGCCACCTGTTTTGGGGATGTGATTTAGAATCGATCTGAGGGAAGATCGGCCGCTGGAAGGCCAATAGCGGCCTTTTGTACGGATGTGCCAAAAACTGCGTTTTAATCGGTTATTTTTGAAAACGGGCTGATTATATCCGTTTTTATGGTTGCACCGGGGTAAGCCGGTCGGCAGGCATTGGCCGGGATCCCCTGGCAGTACTGCCTAGATTGTGGAATGATGCTGCCGGATTGATCGCGAGGGGAACGAAACCAGTTCTCATAGAAACGCAATAGTGGGTAAGTGAAAGTATACTTTCAAATGTCCACGAGGATAAAGTCCTCCCTCCTTTTTCTCATAGTATGAATGCTAGAGATTAAGGATTTTTCCTCCCGACGTTTATATCGTAGAAATTCTTTTTTTATAGCATAAGAATCCATAACGGTTTATGTATGCTTTCGATTGGATTCCGATTGCATGGCTGGCTACTTTCATAGTATTGCTGTTGATATCGATATATTCCCTAAAACAAACATTTTCTTTGCGTTGGATAACATTGTTTTTGGTAATATCTTACATTCAAGCGGTAATTTTTGTTTTTGCGTTCAAATTTGTTTCACTACCTCTATCTGTCATGTTTGGAGTATTTTATTTCTTGTTGATTCCAGCTATCATAAAAATACACAACATCTATTCAAAAAAGAGTACGGAAAAATTTGAGGAATTTTCGAATAATGAGTTAAGGGATCGTCTTGCAACGATTTGGAATCTATCCGTTGAAGAAATTAAATTAATAATATTTGATGACGGGGATTGTCCGAATGCATATCGAGAAGTGAAAAACGGAAAACTCCTGATTTACGTTGGGAAAAATCTTATGAAAATTCTCAATAAAGACCAATTATTATTTGTATTATCTCACGAAGTGGCGCATTTTAAGAATAAGAGTTCTATTCTTGTCTATTGTCTTTCCTGTTTTATTTATATCATCTTTTTATGGTTCATCAATCAAATTGTTCCAGCAGCGATTTTATTAAATCAAATTTTCTTCATTGTCCTAACATTTATCCTCTTTATCATTGGCGTAATGGGATCTAATTTTCTTAGGTGGCGAGACGAGTATTCTGCCGATTATTACGGCGGGTTAATGATAAACGATATTCGAACTGTTGAATCATTTTTTCATGTCGATAATATATACCAAAAAGACCACGGATTACTCGTCGATTTAATTTATTTTGATCACCCATCTAATGAGAGAAGAATAAAAAATTTACAAAAATTAAAAGGAAGAAACTAAAATTTTCTTAGACATAAATCTATTACATAAAAATTTACATTTTTGGTCTTTGTCCAGGCAACACTCCAAAAGCTTCGTAATGAAAAGTCGTTATTGCAAGTATAAATGCCACCAAAAAAACCAATCCTATTTCTATTCGGAATAAATCTGGTAATCCCAAAATTAGAATAACAAGGGAAACCATCGCGGCAGATGCAATAACTTGAGTTAGATATAACAATGCCCTATTTTCATAATTCATTATCACTTTTTCTTTATTCTCTTTTTCGCCTTTCAGAGATGTACCACCAGAATCAGGTGAAATATCCGAATTTATCACATTAGTTGTGGTTTTTTTATCCGGAACAATAACTGCATCTGCCATAAGAATCATCGAAAAAATCGAAATTAGCACAAAAAAAGTTGCAAAATAGAAAAATATCTGTGCCGCATCTAAATTTGGCAAAAAGACATAAAATGTTGATGACAAATAACTACAAAAAAGACCTAAAAAACTACTAATGACCCCTAATAATGAAAATAGGAGAGACACTTCTATCAATGACTTGTTAATTTCAATTATTTTCTTTTCAAGTGTAACAGATGCGGATACAATCGCTAAAATTGCCGTTGATATGAGTAGGTAATTTGAAAGCAACGATTGTATCCCTTTTAGTGGGATGTTAGAAAAATATGCAGCAATACTAAGGCCAATAGCAAGAAGAATGAATAGGATGAGAAGAATATCCCAGTGTTTAGAACCCATAAAATCTTTTTTCCGTTGTAAATTTATATATAATTGGTCATGGATCTCCCGCATCTTAGAACTGCCTGCCTGTGGCGATTGTTTGGCTTGTGTGGGTTGGGGGGGGTGTCCTCCTTATCTTATTCGTGAGGTTCAAGGAGTTTCCCCTTGATGTGTTGCATGGTCGCTCTGCCCTTTTTTATGGTCAGTTGTTTATCCCGGAAAATGCAATTTTTCTACTAAGCCGTTTATTCCTCAACTTTGCCGATGAGACCGGAAAGCATGGCACAAATGAGGAAAATGATAGCACCCAAAAGTACTCCAACCTCGTACGATAAAGGAGCGACCTGGTTGGTTGCGGTATCATAGAGTAAGATCATCAGGGAAATCAATGCAATCAGAAATCCGATTGCTGCGCATCCCACGATTATTGATATTATTTTTACCATTTCAGTTCCCTTAGTCCCCTTCTTTGATTAGCCCGATAAGCCGGTCAAGTCCCCCGCATCTGTCGCTGTGGTTGTCCTTCGGTTCCATCCGGATTAACCGGCTCCCCGGACGAACTGATTCTGCACACTCTTTCTCTCACCTGGCAACCGGCGCCCGGTCATATTGTAGGACCGGTTGCCAAATACCTCACGGTTAATCTGCGAATTAATTATATAAGATTTTCAGGTTCTGGAGAAATGCATTTGTTGGTTGCTATGCCCCTTTTCCCCTCTTTTAGTATTGGTCTCCCATCTTCTTCCCTGATTGCCTTGAGGTGCAGGACATGATCGGGGTCTGTTGCGTTTATGGTTGATGGACGATTTTTTTCACCTCATTAAAATTCTCCCGTCACCCGCCAACGCATCAAAACCTGTTATCTCTATATTTTGATTTTTATGAACGAGGTTGTTTCAGTCAGTCACGATAGTCCTATTAGGAATCATATCATTGTTTACGCATATTGAAATGATTGAAATTGATGGGGTGGATTAAATGATAGAGGAACTATTACAGGGAAACGCGCAATTTAGGGAGACCATTTTTAAGGAGAATAACGCCCAGTATCGCAAGCTGGTAGAAGGGGAAAATCCGAAAGTCCTCTGGATCGGTTGTTCTGATGCGAGAATCCAGACCGGACACATCACCAATGCACCCCCAGGTACACTGTATATTCATCGTAATATGGGAAACATAGCCCCAAATCATGACTGGAATTTTGCGGCCGTACTGGAATATGCTATTGTTCATTTGA
>Ga0326727_10001332_pt1 | contig 92244 bp, 79 predicted proteins | sample MB2enrmetagenome_FD_207643 | JGI IMG/M metagenome (GOLD analysis project Ga0326727, IMG submission 207643) | Lab enriched peat soil microbial communities from McLean, Ithaca, NY, United States - MB29MY | ecosystem: Environmental > Terrestrial > Soil > Wetlands > Peat | place: USA: New York... | reverse complement strand
GGCGCTGCGCCTGAACCCGGAAAATCATGATGCGCATGCCCACCTTGGCGCGGCGCTGGAACAAAAGGGAGATTGGGACGGGGCGATTGCCGAACTGCGCGAGGCGCTACGCCTCAACCCGAACTACCACATTGCGCACTCTAACCTCGGCGTGGCGCTTGGAAAGAAGGGGGATTGGGACGGTGAGATTGCCGAAGAGCGCGAGGCGCTGCGCCTGAACCCGGAAAATCATGATGCGCATGCCCACCTTGGCGCGGCGCTGGAACAAAAGGGAGATTGGGACGGGGCGATTGCCGAACTGCGCGAGGCGCTACGCCTCAACCCGAACTACGACATTGCGCACTCTAACCTCGGCGTGGCGCTTGGAAACAAGGGTGATTGGGACGGTGAGATTGCCGAAGAGCGCGAGGCGCTCCGCCTGAACCCCAACAACGGAAATGCCCATTACCTCCTCGGCATGGCGCTGGAAAGGAAAGGCAACTACGATGAAGCCCTGGGGGAATATCGGGCCGCCCACGAACTCGCCCCTCAAAACCCCGACTTCCGCGAAGGCTACGAGCGCCTTTCGAAGCGGCTGAACCACTAAGGCCCTGGACCGAACCGCATGGTGACCGGGAGGGAGAGAAGCGTCTCGAAATCGGCGAGTACGACGAACTTTCCCTATGGCGTCTTTAGTGGCAAATAGACAAGATGTCGTTCAGCAACCAAGTAACCCGCACCTGCAGGGATTCACTCATAAGCGCTAAGATAAGCTCTCCGGTGGTTTCAGAGCCCGCGGAGCGGGCGGCGTCATGTAGCCCACGGTGCCAACCGTGGGAAAAACGAACCGGCGACCACCGGAGCCCCGGCAGGGGCGACGTCCGGCCCCCGGGAGGGTCGAGAAATGACCGGCAGTGCCCTGACGCCGCCCCTCCCGGGCTGGGTAATCGGTTGCCTGACCGGGGTCCCACGGCTACGCCGTGGGCTACATGACGGCGCCCGCTCCGCGGGCTGAAAACGTTGGAGCCGCGGCGCAGACACCAAAATGCGGCTTACCCTAGCGCTTATGAGGGATTCACTTGCGGCCATCCTATGATTTGGACGCAGGCCGGAGGGGACCCGCGCCCCGCGCGATCATCCTATCCAGCGTCAGGATGTTCAACATCAGTTGGCGGAGGGGATGGAAGTTGTCCTGCCGGCCGACGTGGGGCTGCCAGGTCATGCGGCGATCGGCGAATAGCATATATCCGGCGGGATAGCCGCGCTCCTTTTGCCAGAACTTCTCGTTGATAATCCGGTAGGCCATGCCGAAGTACTCCGCCGCCCACTCCGCGCCGGTTCGTTCCAGCACGTTCAGCGTGGCGACCAGCACTTCGTTTTGGCACCACAGGCACTTCATGTATTCATACTCACCGGTGAAATGCAATTGCTGATGGGTCCCGGGCGGCGTCTCCACCGGCCATTGATAGGTGGGGTGATCCACATTGATCCACTGGGAGAGTCCTCCGTAGATGTAATCCCAACCCACATTGAGATGGTGATGGATGCGCTCGGCGCAGGTTTTCCACAGCGCTTCATCGTGGCGGCGGTTCGCTTCGTCCATGACCATCCACAGGGCCTCGACCGCGTGGCCGAAGCGCGACTTCTGCGCCTCGTCTCGCGGCCTCGTGAAGTCGAAATACAACATTTCCGTGTTCAGGCCGATCTCGGGGTTGTAATGACGATTCATGATGGCGTCCACGGCATGGTCCGCGATCGCGGCGATTTGCGGGTCGTTCCCCCGCGCCAGTATCTGGGTAGCGAGGGTGAGATTCAGAAACCACAGCCCCTGGGGCCGAATGGCGCGCTGGCTGCTCCACAGATAGGGGAAATCCGCTCCCCGGTACCGGAACGCCGGGCTGTTAAAGTCTTGGAAGAGCTTGTCCAGGATGGCGAAGGCGGCTTCATGGGACTGCCCGTCTCCGCTGGCCACGGCGTATTCGTGGAGGCCTTCGGCGAGATGGTACATCCCTTCCGTGTCGCCGCTGAAGGGCCGCAGGACTTTCCCTTCCCGCGATAACCCTTCCGCCCACCAGCCGTCTTTTTGCCGGGCGTACTTGAACACAAATTCCTTGGTCTTTTTCGCCACCTCCAGAAACTGGGGGTTATTTCCAAAGTGGTTATACAGGAAACTGTAAACCCAGATGGCGCGCCCCAGAAACCAGAGGTTCTTGCCGGTATCGAGGAGCGTGCCGTCGTAATCCAGACTGCACATGATGCCGCCATTTTCGTGGTCGATTCCATGCTGGTCCCAAAAGGGCAGAAGAACCTGGAAAAGCTGGTCGTGAAGCGTCTGGCGCAATTCAGCAAGGGTCATTCCCGCCAGCCGCAATTCCGCCGGTGTCGTCGCCTGCCCGCGCGGTGCGCTTACACTCCGAGCCCTTCCCAGGCTCCCCATCCCCAGTTGCACTGCCGCTGCACCCGTCAATCCCAGAAACGCCCGTCGTTTCACCGCTTTTGACTCCTCTCTAGCCCGAATTATTCACGAATCTGCTGGAGGGCTAGGCAAGGCATACAGTTTCACACAGAGATCACAGAGGTAACTCACAGAGTACACGGAGAAGTCCCCGAGCCCTTCTCTGTGCGCTCTGTGGTTAGCGAGCTCGATCATGCTTGCCGATAAAGGGCTCCGTGAACTCTGTGTGAAACGGCCTTCAGTCTTCCCGCGGTTATCTCATTCATGAATAATCCGGGCTAGGGTTGGATGTGCACCGCCGCGGCATGGTCGGGAGGGAGGGTCAAGCTGAAGACCACCCGATTCTCCTTGTGCTCGACCGGCACGGCATGGCCTGAGACCATGTCGTTCCCCTGCAACCGCGCCTGCCCGGACCAGGGTATTTCCGCCGTGAGGTTTGCCGGGCGGGATCCCCAATTCAGCACGTAAACGAGCCGCTCATCCTCATGGCCACGAGAATGCACTACGGCTTCCACGGGTCCTGTGTTGACTGCGGTCGTAATGTGGATGGGAGGCTTCACCCCGGCAGATTGCCAGACCGCTCGCAACAGGGCGGCGGCGCCGGGATCGTGGTTTTCGAGTATCGGTATGCCCAGAGAGAAACCCAGCAGAATAGTTTGCCCTTTGCCCGTGCGCCGAACCACCACGGCGGGCGTCCCGGTTTTCTCGAAGACCGCGACAACCTTGCCTTCGCTGCCCTTCTCGAGTTGCAATTCTTCGCGAAACACCCGGCCCAACAGGTGGCCAGGCAGGGTAACTCCATTCAGCAACCCCGCCGGCTCGGTAACGCGGATATCCCATGGGTTGTGGCTGGCCACCAGGTCGTGCCGCCGCACTCCGAACAGCTTCTCCATACCCTGCCCGGGATTCACTCGATAACCCCGGTCGAGTTCGTTGATGATGCCGAAGCGGGCGTCCGCCAGCACCGTGCCGCCATCCGCCACGTAGGTTTCGAGAGCTTCCGCCACATTCTTGCGGAGGCACAGGTAGAAGGGGAAAATGACCAGCTTGTAGGGCTTGAGGCTATCGGCCGTCACTTGGCGCCCGTCGAGGACGTTGATGCGCACCTGGTCGCTCCACAACGCATGATAGATTCCCATCAGATTTCGAACCGTGAACGAGTCCCAATCGCCGCCTTGCACTTTGGCCTTCAGGTCGCCCACCACGTCATAGACCACGGCCACCTGCGGAGCCAAGGGCTTACTATCCAGGAAGAGCTCGGGGTCGGAATTCAGCGCCCGGGCGGCGTCCCCCGCGGCCACCGCGCGGCCGGTGACGCTGCCGTCGGTGCCTACGAGTCCGCGCCCGAAGCCCTGCCACTCGTCCATGTGGGGACGCCACTGCCAGAAGTAAAACGCCTTGGCGTCATGCGCCGCCATTTGCCAGGCCAGCAGATGAATCCGGTTGTAATCGAAAATGGTACCCGGCTCATCGCCGTAGCGAGTGAAGCCGGTCTGGGGGGCGGTCTGTACCTCCGGCACCACGAAAGGCTTGCCGGCCGCCGCGGTCGCGTCATGCACCGAGGTGAGTTCCAGGCTGGTCATCCAGGGCGTGTCCCACATTGCCTTCTCCTTCGCGAGCTGCTCAGCGTTACTTTCGGCGCTGCGCGTGGGGATGTCGGGATAATAGGACAGGCCATATTCGTCGACGAATTTCGACAGCGTCCAATCATCTTGACCGTAAATGCTCAACCCCCCATTGGTCACGGTACTACCCACGTCATGGGTCCGGGTGGGATGCACCGGGTCGATGGATTTCACCAGTTCGTTCAGATGTTGCAGGATGTTGCCGGTGGCATACCAGTAGAACAGAGGGCGATCAAATCCTGCGTACTCCTGGTTCAGCAACTGGTCGTTCCACTGAAGGTACCAGGCGGCGGCGCTTCCATACTTTTCGAGTCCCCATTTTTCGAACCAACGGTCGAAGTGAGGATCGCCGCCGCCCCTTTGCCGTTCACCCGCGGATAGGGAGAACCCCTCCATGTGGGGTTCGTCCCAGATGTTATAAGCAATCACCGCGGGGGAATCCTTAAAGTGTTGGACGGTGAGGATGGAGTAGTCATCGATCAGATGCATGACTTCCGGGTCGGCATAGGAGAGCCTCCTCTCGCGGCCCACGCCGTCAATGATCGGCGAGAACCGGTCCGGCCATTTTGACTCCGCGTAGTCGGGAAGCAGCCCGCTCCAGAAAACCGTGGGCATCACGCGGAGGCCCAGGCGCTCGGAGGTCTTGAGAATGAGATCGGTCTTGGAGAAGTCCGGCTGGGGGTTTCCAGGTTTCAGCAGAAAGGACGGGCAGATCTCGATGGTGTTGATGCCGGTCCCGGCGATGGTTTCCAGGTCGCGGACGATCTGTTCGTCGCTCATCGACGGAAGAAAGATATAAACCGTCCCTACTTCGTAGGGTCGCTGAGCGGCGCGGGCGCCCGCCGGGGAGATCAAGAGTATAAAGATGATGCCTCGAAGCAGTCGTTTCATGGGGTCTCCTTACCATAACAATCTGCGGCGCGATGGAGGTGTGGCCTGAGGCGTCAAGAGATTTCGAGGGGAGAGATCAACCTATGGGACACGATTTTCAAGCTATGGTCCGCAAGACGTCTTCGCTTCCCGGCTCAGAGTGAGGTAGACTCACATCGCGACTCGCGAGAGGACTCGGATGAGTCAAAGGAGTATACCGCACCTGCTCGCGAGGTGCTGTGCTAATTTCAGATGTAACGCCGGCTTCCAGCCGGCATTGGGCGGCCAAGATGGCGGCGCAACGTTCAAAAAGCACCCGAGGAATCCCCATGAACCTCCGCAGGACCACCGTCTTAATATTCTTGTTGCTGGTGGCGGGGAAGACCGCCGCAGCTCAAAACTCCTATTTGCAGTGGAAGCATGGACCGCCCGCCGATGCGAGCTATTTCCCCCTCGCCGTTTGGCTCCAGGAACCTGCAAACGCGCCCAGGTACAAGGCCGCGGGAATCAACGTGTACGTCGGCTTGTGGGAAGGGCCGACCGAGCAGCAACTTTCCGACCTCACGAGAATGGGCATGCCGGTCATTTGCGAACAGAACGCGGTAGGACTGGCCCACAAGAACGATCCCATCATCGTGGGGTGGATGCATGGAGACGAGCCGGACAACCTTCAGGATGGCACGGATCCCAAGACCGGCAAGAAATCCTACGGCCCACCGGTTCCACCTGCGTCGGTGGTGCGCGAGTATCAATCGCTACGCGCCAAAGACCCGACACGGCCGGTGATGCTCAATCTGGGCCAAGGGGTGGCCAACGACGAGTGGCGGGGCCGCGGCGCTGATGCGAAATTGGATGTCTATCCCGATTATATTAAGGGTGCGGATATCGTTTCCTTTGACGTCTATCCGGTGACGAACATCGGCAAGCCGGACGGTGAGAATTATCTCTGGTATGTGGCCAAGGGCGTGGACCGGCTGGTGAAGTGGAGTGGCGGAGGGCGAATCGTGTGGAATGCTCTCGAATGCACGCACATCGACAACCCCACCGCCAAACCGACGCCTGCGCAGCTTCGGGCGGAGGTGTGGATGTCGCTGGTGCACGGCTCCCGCGGCATCATCTATTTTGTGCACGAATTCAAGCCCCGGTCGAGCGATCATGCCTTGCTCGATGATCCCCCCATGCTGGCGGCGGTGACCGGTATCAATGCACAAATCCGGCGGCTGGCTCCGGTGCTGAACTCCCGCACGGTCGAGGGCGCCGTCACCGTTACCTCCTCTTCCGAGAAGGTTCCCATCGATGTGATGGTCAAGCGGCAGGGGGACTCGATCTACGTTTTTGCGGTGGGAATGCGTAACGCCCCGACGACGGGCTCCTTTTCGCTGCCCGCACTGCCATCGGAAGCCCAAGTCCGGGTACTTGATGAAAACCGCGCGCTCGTGGCCAGGAACGGGAAATTCACGGACGCCTTCAAAGCATACGATGTGCACCTGTACCAAGTCAGGGTCCCAACGGCCGAACCCGGGCGTGGGGGCCGGTAAGTCTCGATCGCGTGGCTATCCCTCAAAACTGATTGAAACTCGTCGCCCGGCGGAAGGCCTCGACGTAGTGGCCGTCCTTCCTGGGCTGCTGTTTCTTCAAATCATCCTTGGCCTTGTCGCGATCCGCCGGGTCCCAATCTGGCCGGTACTTGTTCACGGCAGGGTCGAACTGGCTCACCTGCTTGAGCGCGGCATCAGCCTTGAGGTCGATAACGCTGTCGATGTTCACGAAGGTGTTGGCCTCTTGCGGCGAGGGATAAAAGAAGAACATCACCGGCACTTGATAAGGTTGGAGCCCGAGTTGGAGTTTCTGGTTGGGGAAGTAGAGCCAAAACTCGGCGGCGCGGACGGCATCGATGGTATTGAACGCCGCCATGCGATGGTCGGTCTTGTGCCAGCGCTCGTACCACTCACCGGGATCGACGCTCAGCAGCACGTCGGGACGGATGCGGCGGATAATGGCCGTGGCTTCTTCCACCAGCTTGGGCTGCGGCGCGTACTCGAGCATGCCGTCATCGTAGCCCATCCACGAGATGTTCTCCTTGGGCGTGCCCAGCTTACCCTCCGATACTTCCTCCTCCTGCTTGCGGATGCGCGCCAGGCGCTGGGAAGACATTTCGGGATCGTATGACCCTTTATCGTCGTTGGTGTAGATCACGATATAGACCCGATTGTGGCTCCGATTCAGCAGAGCAATCGTCCCGCCCGCGCCGAAAACGTCGTCATCGGGATGCGGCGTGAAAACCAGAATGGTTTTGTCGTGCAGGTCCTCCAGCCTGGTCTCTTGCGCGCACAACGGAGCGCTCAGCGCCAGGGCTCCCACCAGACACAGCATAGTCGTCTTCATCATCTCCTCCTTCTCCGGCCTTCCAGGGTTCCAGGCGGAATTCCTATTTTCCTTTCCGGCCGGCGGGTAAACATACACGTGTCCCCCACTCACTGCAAGGTCTAGTGGAGTCTTCGGCGCTAGCGGAGATACTTCAGGGTCTCGTCGATGAGTCTCTGGGTGCCGGCGTACGGCTCACCGTTGCCCTCCCATTCCATGGAGAAGTACCCTTGGTAACCTTGCGCCTTCGCGATCTCAAAACACTTGGCTACATCGACGGTGTGGAACTTCCCGTTATCGTCGCCCTCTTCGTCCTTCATATGCGCGATATTGTAGGCGTGTTTGAACATGGCTTCCATGGCGCGATTATTGAAGTCCTGGTCGTGGGTCATCATGGAATTGCAGAAATCCGGCAAAGCGTGCAGGTAGGGGTTGTTCACTTTCTCGAGCACCTTCACGATGAAAAAGGGATCCTGCGTGCGGTTGTCGTCGTTTTCGAGCGCCACGATGATGTTCTTGGCAGCGCCGTATGCGGCCAACTGCGTCAGGCTTTCTGCCATACGGTCGACGTCGGGAGTCAGTTGAGGAGGCCCTTCGTAACCGGTGCGGATGCTGGGTGAGCCGATCTCGGCAGCGATGTTTACCCATTTCTTGCCATTCGCCACCGCCACCTTGCGCTGGGCGGGGTCGGTGTCGTAAAAGCAGGCGTTGACGTCACACGGGATATCCACGACGTGACAACCGGCCTTTTCCACTGCCGCGCGAAACTTCTTGAGGTAAACCGGGTCAGTGGAAGCGAAGTGCTGGTCCAGGGGTTCAAGGTTGTAAACGCCAAAGCGCTTGACGACCATGGCGGGAAACTCCGTCAGGTCCATACCCGGCAATTTCGGATCCCGGGCCCACTTGTTGGCAGGCGCTTCAATGAACATGCGGAAGGGCCAGGAAGCCACCGCAATGCGCTCGCGGGCCCGGGTGGGAAAGGTCAAATGCGGCTTAGTTGCAGGCCAAAGAGTTTCGTCCCAGGCAAGCGTGGCTGCGCCCGCAGCTAGGAAAGCCGAGTTCTTGAGGAACTGCCGACGGGTATTATTATTCATAAGCTTCTTGCTCCTCAGCAAATCGTTAGTAAGAATGAATTCACTCGGTGACACAAACAAGATGATAGACCAAGACTTCGGTTTTGGCATCCTGGCAGCGTTGATTATGGTAAGGTGCAATGCGCATTGCGCTGTCTGGCCGTTTGCTTTACAATCCCGCGCGAACCTCCCTACGGGGAAGAGCGAGGCCCGCCGATGATGCCAAGATTGCTTACTCTGATTTTCTTGTTGGGCGCCTGGAGCAATGCCACCGCGCAGCAGCACGCCAAGCGGCCCGTTAAGCCTCAGCCTCAGGACACGGGGCCTGTGAACGTGATGCGCTCAGCGACTTTGCGGGTTCTTGTAACCAGCGACGCGGTGACCGTCTTCAGCTATCTCTCCGACCAGGGAAAACTGATTGCGTGGTTGGCCGATCAGGCCATCCTGGAGCCGCAGTTTGGAGGCAAATACCATTTTCGCTGGAAAAATGAGGAACCCGTGGACGGAGTGGTGACGGAATTCATGGCCGCCAATTCTTTGGCCCTCACCTGGAAGCATCCCACCGACACGGCAGAAACTCAGGTGCGGTATAAGCTCTCTCCGCAGGGAGGGGGCACATTCGTTCAACTCGATCTCCAGGGGTTTACCTCTGCCGATGCCCTCGACAAGGCCGTGAAGTCCTGGGTCTTCAACTTGCAAAACTTGAAGTCCGTCATCGAAGACCAAGTCGACCTCCGCCCAACGGTGGCCAAAGCCCCGGCACGCTCCTCAACCCACGCGGCAACACACACGCGGCCAAAATAGGTCCCGTCCGCTTACTCTCAATGTCCATCCGCCTGGTTTGGAAGCTTGTAAACTACCCCTTCCTTCATCACGAACTGGACGTTTTCAAGGACTCGAATATCACTCAGGGGATTTCCTGAAACGGCAATCAGGTCCGCGAGTTTGCCTGGTTCTATCGAACCGATTTGGTTCTTCATGTCGACCAAATCCGCGCCGAAAACCGTGGCCGCGCGCAGGGCTTGGGCGGGAGTCATGCCGTACTCGACCATCAGCGGAAACTCCTTTGCCGGGTTGATGGTCCACTCGAAGCCGCCCACGTCAGTGCCGAAGGCGATTTTCACTCCTGCCTTGAGCGCCCGCCGAAACGTCTCGGCGTGAATTTCCACCTCCCCTTTCCGTCCCGGAAATCCGCTCGCCGGATGGATTTCCTCGGCGTAAATGAAAATGTAGAGCGTCGGCACGTACCAGGTTCCGTGCGCCACCATGGTGTTCAGGTCATCGTCCGTAATGTAGGCGCCGTGCTCGATGGAATCCACGCCCGCCTCCACCGCGTTGTGAACGCCTTCCAGTCCCCTGGCGTGCGCGGCCACCTTGTGATGTTCGCGGTGCGCCTCATCCACGATGGCGTGCAATTCCTCGGCTGTAAAAGTGGGAATGCTGTGCACCACGCCGTCGGCGGTGGAAACACGCTGGTCGGCGTAAAGTTTAATCCAGTCGGCCCCGTTGCCGATCTGCTCGCGCACCGCTTTGCGGCACTCGTCGGGTCCGTCCACCACCTGGACGCCATGCGGCAGCTTCAAAGCCGGGTCATAACCAAGGATGGCGTAAGCGCCCGTTACATCCAGCGCGCGCGTGGCCACCACCATGCGCGGGCCGGGAATTACGCCTTGCTTGATGGCGTCACGAATGGAAACGTCCGCATAGTAGGCGCCTTCGGTTTCCACGTCGCGGAGGGTGGTGAATCCGTACTCCAGAGCGCGGCGTGCCGCTTGCGTTCCCAGGATGGTGCGATAAGGCAGCGACCACTTCAGAATCTGCTCGTCGTACTGTCCTGGCTTCTGGTCGCCTTGCAGAAGGATATGTGTGTGCGAATCCACGAGGCCGGGCAGGCAGGTTTCCGCCGCCAGGTCGATAAACGCAGCGCCCGCCGGCTTGACAAAGTCGGGCGGGTAATTTCTGACGGCCCGGAACTTGCCATCGGCAATCTCCACCAGCGCGTTTTGACGCGGCGTATCTGAAACCTCGTCAATCAGCGTGCCGCAGTGAACAAACGTGGCATGGTCACTCTTCCCAGCCTGCGGAGAGGGCGGCGGGGCCGTAATCGCCGGACTACAGAACACCGTGAGGAAAATACCAACCAGTAGAAAGCGAGGCATTCTCACAAACGGGTTGTATTTCATCGGGTCCTCCTGATGGCAAGATTCTTTGCCTGGAAAGCGGGAGTATATCAAAGGCCGCGCGACATGGATGTGCCCAACGCCACGACGGGGGCCGGATAAAGGCATCGAAAAGTGGTGGAAAAGAACCAAGTGCTTTTCGCCGCCGCCGGGCGTAAAATCTCCGCGCCGGCGACCCCCGGGTACCGCAGGCCCCGCTTTCCGGCCCTGCGGCTTGTACCCTCGACGACTTCGCAGGCAGAACACACGGAGCAAAACGAATGAACATCGATCTGAATTTGGAGCACCTGCCGGTTCCTCCTCGCAAGAAAGATTATCGGATTGGCGCCATTGGTGCGGGCTTTATCATGCGGGATATCCACCTCGTCGCTTACCAGAATGCGGGTTTCAACGTGGTGGCGATTGCTGCCAAGGACACCGAGCAGGCACGCGCGACCGCGGAATTGCGAGGAATCCCGAAGGTCTATGACACCTGGCAGGAACTTCTGGCCGACGAGCGGATTGAGGTCCTCGATATCGCGGTTCCGCCCGCCGCGCAGCCGGCCATTGTGCACGCGGCGCTCGAGCACAAGCACATCCGCGGGATCCTGGCGCAGAAACCCCTGGCGACGAATTACCGCGAAGCGCAAGAAATGGTAGTGGCTTGTGAGCGCGCCGGCGTGCGTTTGTGTGTGAATCAAAACATGCGTTACGACCAGTCGATCCGCGCTCTGAAAACCGTGCTGCGCCGGGGATATTTGGGAGAACCGGTGCTCGCCACAGTTGATATGCGCGCCATCCCTCACTGGCAACCTTGGGCAAAGGAGTACGGCCAGGTGACGCTGCTCTTCATGAGCATCCATCACCTGGATTCTTTCCGCTATCTCTTCGGCGATCCCGAGTTTGTATATGCCAGTGCGCGCCAGGACCCTCGAGCGGACTTCCCCCACCGCGACGGCATTGTGCTTTACATCCTCGAATACGCGAATGGCCTGCGCGCCGCCGCCTGGGATGACGTTTGGACCGGACCGTCACGCGAGGGCGGGGCGGCGGACATCTACATCAAGTGGCGCGTGGAGGGTACCGCGGGGATGGCGCAAGGCACGATTGGTTGGCCGGGCTATCCCGCCCGCGTCCCCAGCACCATCCGCTTTACCACCCAGCAAGAGCCCGGCTGTTGGTTCTCGCCCACCTGGCCGCAGGTCTGGTTTCCCGATGCTTTTGAGGGCACCATGGGAGAACTCCTGTGCAGCCTGGAAGAAGGCCGCGAATCCGTCCTCAGCGGGCGGGACAATCTTAACACGGTGGCGTTGGTGGAAGCCTGCTACCGTTCGCTTGACCAGCATCGGCCGGTGCGACCGGCGGAAATCAAGGAGGAAAACGCATGAAACTCGGACTCATCAATTCAGCCTGGTTGGGTTCCCCCGTGGGCACCGCGCAAGGCATTCACAAAACGAAAGAGATCGGCTTTGATACTATTGATATTTTTGCTGATCCCCTGGAGATTGATATTAAAGAGCGAAAGTTGATCAAGGACACCTGCCGCGAAGTCGGGCTGCCCGTCATCAGCGTGTGCTGCTGCGCGCTGGGGATTGCGGATTTCAATGGCCCGGTGCGCCGGTTCCACGTTGAGCGCGCCAAGAAACATCTGGAACTGGTCTACGAACTCGAGGCCAAGAACCTGCTCCTGGTGCTGGGAGAATACATCTGGCAACAGGAAGTCATCGCCCCCCGCGACCAATGGAAATGGGCGGTCGAAACCGTGTCCGAGTTGGGCGACTACGCCGCGGGGTTGGGCGTCGAAGTCGCTATCGAACTCGAGCCGTTCCATCTTTCCATCGTAAATACGCTCGCGAAGATGGTGAGCTTTTTGGATGACGTCCACCATCCCGCGGTGCGCGCGAATCTGGACATCTCGCACCTGGCCCTGGCCCATACGCCGGCGGAGGAGATTCCCAAATTGCAGGGGCGCATTGCCCACGTGCACTTTTCCGATTGCGACGGAAAGAAGCATGGTGATTTGCCGCCGGGACGGGGAGTGGTGAACTTCCGCCCCTACCTCGCGCAACTCAAGAAGGTGGGATTTGGCGGCGTCATCAGCATCGAACTCGAGTATTCACCTGAGCCCGCGAAGATCGTCGAGTGGGTCACGGAGGCCTACCGCGAATCCGACAAGCTGATGCAGGAGATCGGAATTCGCGGTTAGCGTGCAACCGCGACGCCATCAGCCTGAGGCTCGCGCGTTTAATTCGCCGGCGAACCCCTCCCTCCGCCAGCGCCCTGGTGGTAATTCGGATAAGGCGGCTTGTGATAGACCGGCAAGGGGTGCTTGGCAAGCTCCGCAAGCAGCAACTCGACAGCCTTTTCCAGTTGAGGGTCGCGCCCCTCGCGCACGGCTTGGGGATCAAATTCCACCTCGACATCGGGCGCCACGCCGTGGTTCTCCACTTCCCAGGCGTTGTTCGGAGTCCAGAAGCCGCGGCTGGGCGCCGTCACCACACCTCCATCCATCAGTGACTCGCCGGGCCCGAAGAATCCCACCAGGCCTCCCCAAGTGCGCTTTCCCACCAGGAGACCGATATGCGCCTGGCGAAAATGCCAGGGCATCGCGTCGCCGCCGGAACCCGCATATTCATTGATGATCATCGCCTTGGGTCCCTGGATCAAACTGACGGGAGTGGTCATGTCTTCGCCGTCGCGCGTGGTGCGGAAATTCATCAGCGTCCGGCGCAGATAGTCGAGGATGTAATCCGTGTTGGTGCCGCCATGGTTGAAGCGCTCATCCACCACGGCTCCTTGTCTTCCCGCCTGCGGGAAGAAGTAGCGGTTGAAAGAGGTGTATCCCCCCGAGGCCGTATCCGGCAAATAAATATAGGCCAGCTTTCCGTGGCTGAGCTGATCGACTTTGCGGCGGTTGCCCTCCACCCAGGCGCGATTGCGCAGCGCGGTCTCGTTCGCCACCGGCACCACCGTCACCTCGCGCGAGCCGGCGCCGCCGGGGTCCGGCCCGACGCGCAGAACCACGGATTTATTGGCGGTCATTTCGAAGAAGCTATAAACATTGCTGCTGCCACTCACATCACGGCCGTTGACGGCGAGCAGATATTCTCCTTCCACCACGTTCACGCCGGGCTGCGTTAACGGCGCGCGCAGTTGCGGGTTCCAGTTCTCGCCGTCATAGATGTGCGAGAAGCGATACCGGCCATTCTCGATCCGGTAGTCCGCGCCCAGCAGGCCGACAGGAACCGGCTCGACTTCCGGACTCTCGCCACCCGCGACAAACAGATGTCCTACGGTAAGATTGCCGAATGCTTCGCGGAAAAGGTAATTGAGGTCGGCCCGCGACCCCACTCCCGCGAGGTAGGGCTCATATTTCTTTTCCGTGCCCATCAGGTCCAAACCGTGAAAGCCTCCATCGTAAAAGAAATCGCGCTCCAGCCGGAACGCTTCGTGATAAATCTGCCGCCACTCCGCCGGCGGGTCGACGCGCACTTCCATGGCCGCGAGATTCAAAGGCTTCGCTGCCTCCGGAGGCGGTGCGGCAGCCGGCGCGGCGGAATCGGCGGGCTTCGGAACGGGTCCAATGAACCAAGACGGGGCGGCAGCCCCACTTCCCGACCCACCGGCGGTCCGGTAGAGCATTTTCTCGCCGTCGGCCGATACGTAAAACGCCCAGAGGTTTTCATGCAGCTTGTCGGTCTTGCGGGTTTTCAAAGCAAACCGATACGCCGTAAGCGCGCTCGAACTATTCAATGGCTCGAAGGAAGGACCTTCCTCGATAAAGAGCTCGCCTTCCTTGCCGGGCAGCAACTCGGAATAATTTCTAGCCGGAATAGGCAACGCCAGAATTCGCTGGCCAATCTTCTCGAAGTCCACTTTCACGCTGGGAGGCGGATTGGCTTTTCCTGAGCCCTCGTCTTTGTCTTTATCCTTGGAAGGCTCGGGTTTGGCCTCCTTCTCCTCATCACTCTCCGGAGCGAGGGGCGAGGGCAGGTCCTTGCGCAAGACCGTAATGTACACGTTGCTGGTCACCGGCCGGTTAAAGCTCATCATCGAGTTATCGAGCGTGGGGCCGGTATCGGTGCTGGCCAACAGGTAAAGGTACTTTCCGCCCTTGTCGAAGACCGGCGAAAACGAATCACTCATGCCATCGGTAACGCGCTGGCTCTCACCCGTCTCGAGCGAATACAGAAATACCGAGCGCATGTGGCTCAACTCCTGCTGCGTGTAAGCCAGCCACTTGCTGTCCGGCGACCACGCCGCGCGGAAGATTTGCTGCGGCCCCGTGAAGCGGTCATGAAACACCCGCACCGGTTTCTTCTTCTCCAGATCAACGTACCAGAGGTTCAAGCGTTTATCGCTATAGGCAATTTTCTTGCCGTCCGGCGACCAGGTGGGGAAATAGAAGAACGATCCGGGGCTGCCGAGATCGATCTTCTGTGCCTCGCCCAGGCCATTCTGATTCTTGATGTACAGGGCATACTCACCCGATTCATCGGAGAAATAGGCGATGCGGTCTCCCTCCGGCGACCACGCCGGACTGCGCTCGTCAGCGCCCGGCGTATTCGTGATGTTGCGGATATCGCCTTTCTCGGCGGGCACGGTAAGGATTTCGCCGCGGGCCTCAAACACCGCTCGCTTCCCCGTGGGCGAAAGATCGGCGTTCGAGATTCTGCCCGCGACTTTGAGGAAATGCGGCCGCAGTTCCTGAAGGTCCGCCTCCACACGAATATCGAGCTTGCGCTCTTTGCCGGATTTCAGGTCATAAAGGTAGAGTGCCCCGAACTGCTCGATCACGATCGCCCCGGGCCCCGCGCTGGCATACTTGAAATCGAACCCATCGTTCTTCAGCACCGGCGTGACGCTCTTGGTGCGCGTGTCGTAACTGAACAGGGTGATGGGGCCTTGGCGGTCGGAGAGGAAGAAGATGCGCTGGTCCACCCAGAGAGGATTGAAGTCGTTGGAATTGTCGCGCGGAATTTTGGTGATGCTGGAATCCCGTAACTGCGCGATCCAGATGGGAGAGGTGCGCCCGCCACGGTAGCGCTTCCAGATCTCGAAGGCATGATCGAGAGGCACGTAGGCGATTTGGCTTCCATCCGGCGAGTATGAACCCTCGGCGGCAATGGGCAAAGGCAACTCGGTGGGGAATCCGCCGTCGCGCGAAATCGTGTACAGCCGGTTGAAGCTTTCGTGACTGCGGCGGTTAGAAGCGAACAATACCTGCTTTCCGTCACGCGTCCACCCTACCACGTAGTCCGGCGCGGGATGATAAGTGATCCGCCGCGGCTCGGCGCCTTGGGCGGGGATAATGTAAACGTCGGCGTTTCCGTTGTAGTCGCCGGTGAAGGCGATCTCATTGCCATCCGGCGAGAACAGCGGCCGCGACACGGTCCCCATTCCACTCGTCAGGCGCGTGGCCACCCCGCCCTCGCGCGGAACGATCCACAAATCGCCCGCATAGACGAAGGCAATCTGCGTGGCGCTGAGGGTGGGGTGCTGTAAGAGCAACGGCGGCCCATCCGCAAGACAAAAGCTTGCCGTGATAAGAGCGAATAGAGCGGCGGCAATTCGATTCATACCTTGAACCTCCTGCCGACTTGGGGAAAGCCCTCGGTAACCAAGGCGGCTTCGTAGATGAACGTCCGACGGTCCCCCGTCCCAAGTTGCACGCGATTATAACAGCCGGGTGGAAAAGTGGCACTTCACAACTCCCCACGTTTCAACTAGGGTCCAACTTGAAACTTGCCTGAAGCGAAGCTTTTCGCTATCCTGAAAGCCATGGAAGTATATTTCACACCTGAGCAGGAAGCGCAGCTTGCGCAGATCGCCAGCAAGGAAGGCACCGCCGCCGAGCAACTGGTGAAGGATGTGGTTTTGCGCCTATTGGAGGGAGAAACCCACTTTCGCACCGCCGCTCCGGAGTTGCCGGTGTGGCATCTTGGCGAGGTAGGCGCTCTCCACCGGCGCGACATCTACGACGATGTCCGTTGAGCCGGGGCTTATCGATGCGAATGTTCTCGTCTATGCCATGGACGCAGACGCTCCACAACATGTCGCGTCACGCGCCTTGCTTGACACGGCGCGTGACACGTCCACCGTTCTTTATGTGACCTCGCAGATACTCTGTGAGTTTTATTCCATTGTGACCAATGCGCGGCGTGTTCCAAAGCCGCGCTCTCCTGCCGACGCACTGAGCGCGATTTCAGGTCTGCTGTCTTTTCTTCATGTGCTGCCCATCCCGGTCCGCGCAGTGGAAGAGTGGCTGGGTTTGCTTCGCCGCCGTCCTGTAACGGGTGGTGACATATTCGATTTGCAGATTGTCGCGACCATGAAGGCCAATGGCGTCCAGCGAATCTATACGTTCAATGCCGACGACTTTGAGGTATTTCCGGAACTGGAAGTTCTAATCCCAAGGGTTTAAGCCCTGGACGCACCCTGAAAAGGGTGCAACTTGAAACTTGCCCGAAGCGAAGCTTTTCGTTATCCTGAAAGCCATGGAAATACACTTCACGCCAGAGACGGAAAAGAAGCTCAAGGACCTCGCCGCGCGGAGCGGACGCGGCACTGACGATCTCGTTGAGGACGCAATGGCGGGATATGTTGACGAGCTTGCGCAGACGCAGGAAATGCTCAACAGCCGCTATGACGACTTGAAAAGCGGCAGGGTAAAGCCTATCCCCGGTGACGAGGTTGAAGCCTACTTCCGTGAAAAAAGCGCCGTCGCCCGTCGTTCGCATCCCGGTTCATGACTGGATACGATTTCCACCCCGAAGCCCGTTTTGATCTAGACGAAATTTGGGAGTTTATTCGCGCGGATAATCTCGACGCCGCCGACCGGACGATTGCGGAGATTCTGTCCGCCATTCGCGCCTTGGTTCCATTCCCCCATCGGGGCCACAGGCGCCCGGACCTCACCTCGCGGCCTCTGCGCTTCATCTTCGGTGACGTTTATCGAGTTTAGAACTTTCAAGCTGGCGCGACGCCATGGGAGCGGGCGTGGGCGTGGCGAGCGAGCTGTCGCTCGCGCATCAACTCCGCAAGCTTGTTCCCGGTCATCTCCAGGTAAACCTTCTCGACCTGCGAGGGGAAGGAATCGCCCTCGCCGCGATCGCCGACGTAGCGGGCAATCTGCGCATTTCCTTTCAGTGCGGCTCGGATGGGCTCGATCTGAGCCTTGGCCTCCGCCGGTGACCTGCTGGCCATGAGCGTGCCCACCTGCTCCCGCAACGCTTTGAAGAAAGCCTGCTGATCGTCCAATACCGTGGCCACGGAGCGCGGGCCATGGCCCGTACAGACGGTCTGCGCGCCGAGTTTCTTGGCCGCCTCGAGCGTCTCCACCCATTTGCCCACGTCCCCATCGCCCACATAATTGTAAGGCCCATTGACGCAGACATCCCCGGTGAAAAGGATTCTCTCCTTGGGAAGCCAGGCGAGGGAATCTCCGTGCGTATGCGCTACTCCCAGGTTCATCATCTCGACGCGATGTTTGCCGTCGTCAAAGATCAGCTCCCCCGAGTACAGAACGGTGGGCGGCTTGAGTTTGCTGGCCCTCACATCGGCGCGGCCCTTGGCCGCATTTTCCCAGGCTCCCGGTTTACTGTCGTAGTAGCCCGTTTCGTACCGCTTCATCTCCTCGATGACGCCGGTGTGGGCGACGGGCACCGCGCCGTTTTCCACGAAAACCTCATTTCCATAAGCGTGGTCGCCGTGGTGGTGCGTGTCGAGGGCGAACCGGATGGGCTTGTCCGTCAGAGCACGGATCTTGCCGATGACCTGCTTTGCTCCGGCCGGGAAATTGGCATCAATCACCAACACATAATCTTCGAACAAGATCCAGCCGTTGTTGCAGACGGCGTCCGCGTTGTCCGCCACTTGCCCCTCGTGGAAATAGATGTCCGGGGCGACCAGATCGACCTTGCCCACCTCGGGCGGCAATGCCGGAGTTCGGCCAGCCAACAATTCCGCCTCCGCCGCGAGGGTCAAGAAACCCGCGGCACCCGCAAAAAACCCCCGCCTGGTGACGTCGCACATTTTTTTCCTCCTTGCGTTGGTTGCTGAAGCAGGTGTAGCGCGGACCTGTATTGCAGGTCCGCGGCTCGTCCCCGATTGGCAAGGAAAAGCCGCGGGCCTACGAAACAGGTCCGCGCTACCCTTTTCCTTGGGTGGATAGTTTACGCTTTTTGTGAGACTTCGCTCAGAAAAAGTGGCCGCGAGGCTGACCCCGACCCCTGGACTTTGGGGTCTACGATTTCTCGAAGGGACTTGTGGGACGTTGCGGCTCCACCTCAGTCGGCTGAATGAATTGCCCGCGGTCGGACACGAATACCACTTAGCCTTCCATCAGCTCCACGACAGCACGATGGCCCGGGGTTCGGGCCAGTGCGCGGTCACAGGTGAGAAGCGGTGCATCAAGAGCTTCCGCCAAGGCGACATAAGCGGCGTCGTAAGCCGTGAGGTTGCGGCGCAGTTCCCAGATGCGACCGAGGAATGGCCAGTGGGGGTGGCGTTCGAGTGGCATCTGGACAAACGTGAGGAGCGCTTGATGGGCCCGTTGCGGTGACATCTCGCCGGCCGCTTGATAGCGCCGCAAGGCTTGGGTAACTTCCAGGTCGATCAGATGCGGAACGTGCAGCGCTTCCCGAGGATTGAGTCCTTTATGTCCAGCTACCCGCGAAGGCCAGCCAGGCCAATGGCGGACTGCGGTTTCTCCCCCCATTGACGACAAAAAAGCCGCGGACCTAGCGAACAGGTCCGTGCTACACTTGTACGCAGTGGACGCTTGCCGTTCGCTGCCTACTGCCTTCTGCTTTCTGCCTACTGCCCGCTGCCTTCTGCCAACTCTTCCCTTCGGAGCGGGGGGATCGCGCGGAGCTCAGCCGCTTTCTCTTCCGCCAGGGAATCGTTTAGAAATGTTCCCGCGCCCGATTCCACGCCGGCCACGTATTTGAGCTTTTCCTTGCTGCGGTGGGGTGGATAGAACTCAATGTGGAAGTGGAAATAGGGATACCGCCCTCGCGTGGGCGCCTGGTGAAACACCATCATATACGGAAAAGACATATGATAGAGGTTATCATACTTCAAGGTAAGCCACTTCAGGATTTCCGCCAGCGCGTGCTCTTCCGAAGGCCGGAAAGCCTCCAGCGTTCCCAGGTGACGGCGCGAAAAGATATGAACCTCAAACGGCCAGCGGGCGTAAAAGGGAATGAACGCGGTGAAAGCGCCATTCTCAGCAATGATGCGCCTGCCATCACGGCGCTCCTTCTTCAGAATGTCGCAGTACAGGCAGCGTCCAAGCTCGCGCTGGTGAGCGCGGGCAGCCGACAGCTCTTTTTCGAGGCGCGGTGGAATAAAGGGGAACGAGTAGATCTGCCCGTGCGGGTGCGGCATGGTGACCCCAATCACCGCGCCCTTGTTTTCAAAAATCAAGACATAGCGGATTCCCGGTGTGGCCTTGAGCTCCAGGAAGCGGCTTCGCCACAGACGCACCAGTTTGACCAGGTGATCAACCGGAAGCTGCGGCAGGGAAGTTTGATGATCGGGGCTGTAAAGCACCACGTCGCATTTGCCAAGGGAAGGCCGGACCTTGTAAAAGCCATCGCCCTTGATCGCCGGTGACGGCGGAGGGACGGTGAAGGCCGGAAAATCGTTGGGGTAGATGAGGACGTCGTAGTGGTCGGGCACCCGCCCGGAGCCGGGGCAGAAAGGGCACCAGTCCTCGGGCATCTGGGGACGCCCCTGGCGATGCGAGGCGGTTGAAACCCATTCGCGAACCGTGGGATTCCAGCGCAACTCGGTCATGGTTCACTATGCCGCGATGCCCGGAACGCCAACGCGCCCATGAAGACGCCAAAGACCAGCATCGCCAGGCCCCACCACAAATCGATGTTCACTCCCAGGGATTTCTCCTGGAAGATGGAAGCGTCGGCCACCGCCCCGTAAATCATCAGGATGGCGCCGTAAATCGTGAAGATGATTCCAATCGGCAAACGAATATCTAAGCCCATCGTCACCTACCAGAAGATGATATTCAACACCGTGCAAAGGGCCAGAATCCCAATCGCCCAGATTGACGGCCGTTCATACCAGGGAAGGTCTGAAGTCTTGGGCTTGGGGGTCAGGGAGTATACCAAGCCCACCAGCTCCGATTCCTTGCGCGGTTCGGTAAAGAAGGTCACGCCCACCGTGACGCAGAAACAGACCACAAAGGCGTAGATGGCCTGGTAAAAGTTTGCCGCCATGTCGCTGGGATAATGGATGTAGTGATAATGATAAAGCAAATAATGCGTAGCGGCGGCTAGGATGCCGCACAGCAAGCCCCAGAAACCCGAGTGGGCGCTGGTGCGCTTCCAGAACATTCCGAGCAGGAACGTCCCAAAAAGCGGCGCATTGAAAAACGCGAAGAGGAGTTGGAGATAATCCATCAGGTTGTTGAATTGCAGAACAATGAAAGCGGTGCCGATGCCTACGATAACGGCAAATACTGTGGCCAGCCGGCCCATGGTGAGATAGTGATGGTCATCCTTGCCGGGGTTGATGTGAGTCTGGTAGATGTCAAAGGTCCAAACCGTATTGAAGGCGGTGACGTTGCCGGCCATCCCCGACATGAAGCTGGCCATGAGTGCCGTCAAGCCGATTCCCAGCAGGCCGGAGGGATAGAACCGGCCCAGCATGGCGGGCAAGGCGTTATCATACCGGCCGCCCATCATCAGCTTGGTGGTGGGATCAAGCACAATCGCCACCAGGCCCGGGAGGACCACCAACAGAGGGAAAAACATCTTCGGAACCGCGGCGATCAAGGGAGTGCGCTGCGCCGCAGCCATGTCCTTGGCCGCCAGGCCCCGCTGGATCACCAGGAAGTCCGTGCACCAGTAGCCAAACGACAGCACGAAGCCCAGCCCGAAGATCGTTCCAAACCAGTTAATCCCCATGGGATTGTCAGAGGCGTGCCAGATGTTCGCCCAGGTGTGCGCGTATCCGGGGGGGAGTTTGGCGTTCAAGCCGGCGAATCCGCCGACCGCCTTCAAGCCCAGAATGGCCAGCGGCAGGAAGCCGAAAACAATGAGAAAGAATTGCAGAACCTCATTGTAGATGGAGGATGTGAGCCCGCCGAGGTAAATGTAAATGGCCACCACCATCGCCGACGCCACCACGCTGGCCCAGAACGGCCAATTGAGCAGCCGCTGAAAGAGAATCGCCATGGCGTACAGGTCCACGCCGGAGACGAGCAGCGTCATGGCGGCGAAGGAGAGGGCGTTCAAGGTCCGCGTCTTCTCATCGTAGCGCTTGCGCAAGAACTCCGGAACGCTGCGCACCTTGCTGCCGTAATAAAACGGCATCATAAATACGCCCACAAAGCACATGGCCAGCATCGCCGCCAACCAGTAAAAGTGGTTGACGAACATGCCGTATTTGGCGGCGTTGGCGCAGTGGCCCATCACCTCGAGCGCGCCGAGGTTTGCGGACATGAACGCCAAGCCGGTGATCCAACCCGGGATCGAGCGCCCCGAGAGGAAGAAGTCCTCGCTGGTTTTCATCCGCCCGCGAAGGGCGAAGCCAATCCCCAACACGAAAACGAAATAGATGGCGATAATCGCGTAGTCAACAAAATGAGGATGCATAGTCTCCCACCAGTCGGCGCATTCTTATCACACAGCATCCCAAAAGTAAACGTAAGACTGCACGCCGACTTACCCACGATTGAGCTTCTTCCAATCCTTCTGGATTTCGCGGGCGGCATTGTGGCCGGGGGCGCCCATGACGCCGCCGCCCGGGTGGGCGCCGGAGCCGCACAGATAAAGCCCGCGAATAGGTGTGCGGTACTTGGCCCAGCCGGGCGCCGGACGCAGGAAGAAGAGTTGGTCCACGCTCATTTCGCCGTGGAAGATGTTGCCCCCCGTCATTCCGTATTCTTCTTCCAGGTCGAGTGGCGAGACGACGTGGCGATGCAGCACGCGGCTTTCGAATCCCGGCGCGTATTCTTCAATCATCTCCATCACCCGGTCGGCGTAGCTTTCCTTGAGCGCGTGCCAGCTCGGGGCCACTTCGGGCGAAAGGGTATAAGGCGTGTATTGCAGAAAAATATTCATCACGTGTTTGCCGGCGGGCGCCAGCGTCGGGTCATACGTAGTGGGAATGGTGATTTCCAGCATGGGACGGGCGCTGGGGCGGCCGTACTTGGAATCGTCGTAGGCGCGCTCAATGTATTCGAGCGTGGGGCAGATGTGGATGGTGGTTTTGTGATGGGGCGCGAGGGCGGAGCCGGGCAGGCAAGTGAAGTCCGGCAAGCCGTCCAGCGCCAGGTTGATTTTCATCGAAACCCCTTCGATTTTGAACGAGCGAATCGCGGCAAGGAATTCCGCGGGCAGCTCGCGTTCGTCGAGGAGCTTCAGGAAAGTGACCTTGGGATCGGCGTTCGAGGCCACCACGCGCGCGCGAATTTCTTCCCCACTGGCCAACGCCACTCCGGACGCGCGGCCATCCTTGGTGAGGATTTTTGCCACGCGCGCGCCGGTGCGAATTTCCACGCCCACGGAGCGCGCCGAGGCCGCCATCGCCTGGGTGACGCCGCCCATGCCGCCCCGCACGAATCCCCACAAGCCGCGCTGGCCGCCCACGCCGCCCATGACGTGATGGAGCAGCACGTAGGCGGTGCCGGGCGTGTAGGGGCCGCCCTTGGTGCCGATCACGCCGTCGGTGGCCAGCGCCACCTTCAGGGCCTCCGACTCAAACCACGGGTCGAGAAAATCCTTCACGCTTTGCGAGAGAATGTGCAAATGCCCCACCAGCTCTTCCGCCGGCATCTTGATCACGCGACGGCCCAGGCCGGCGAGTTTTTGCCAGTCGGCGAAACTGCGCCCCGTGATGTCCGGCGGCGTCTCGAGCAGCAGCGGTTCGATGAAGCGCGCCAGGCGGTCGACGTACTCCTCGTATTGCGGATAGCGCTCGGCGTCGCGGGCGGAGAATTTGCGAATCTCCTCGCAGGTCCGGGCGGCGTCAGACCCCATGATTAGGTAGCGGCCGTCCGGAAAGGGGCTGAAGAACGCGGGATCCTTGGGATAAACGGCGAAGCCGAATTTTTCCAGCTCGAGGTCCCGCGTCACTTTTTCCTGCATCAGGCTGCAAAGATAGGAGGTGGTGGAGAATCTGTAACCGGGGAAGATTTCTTCCGTCACGCATGCGCCGCCCACCATGCGTCGGCTCTCCAGCACCAGTGTGCGCAAGCCCGCGCGCGCCAGATATCCTGCGGTCACCAAGCCGTTGTGGCCCGCACCGATTATCACTGCATCGTATTCATTAGGCATGGATCTCCTGTCGTGATTGACCACGCAACGAGTGATTCTGTTCTCTCTAACCGTGCGGCTCAGTGGCGGCGGTGCGCCCTCCACCGGCCCCGATCGTCATCAAGGGGAGAATCCACAGTCAGAACGGCACTGACTGTGGCTACATGCGCGCATCCAGACTGTAGCGCCCGCCCCCAGTCCAGAACAGGCAGAGGCAGGCGCACAGGTAGAGGACACAGATTTCGCCATGGTCCGCCCCTCGCCCGAAAAACTCAAAATGATGGACCAGCGACCAGGCGACGAAGATGTTGACGAAGACCAGCAGCGCGGCCCAGCGGGTGGCAAGACCCAGCACAATGAGCAGGGAGCAAATCGCATCGGAAACCAGGGCGAAGAGCAAGCTGGGCGTGGCCCCAATGTGCAGTGGGTCGGGAAAGTGAGCCGCCATCACGGCAAACCTGGTCGGCTTTTCCCAGCCATGTTTCAGAAATAAGGCAAGGCCGACGCTCACCCGAAGCAGTAACAAACCAAGGTCCGAACTTTGGGGTACGAAACTCATGGTAAGAATGCGACTGATTTTCATGGTCATGTCCTTCTCCTGCCGGCGGCAGGTGGCGCAGGGCGGCGGTACCGCAATCCAACTCAAGATCTCTTGGGCAAACAATTGAACCCGCCCAAAGCCCCTATTTATACCTCTTACGTAACGCACTCGGAAAAAAGCTTGCTCAGAAAACTAGAGTTTACGAGCTTGCAATGCAGAGCTCTCGCGCTGCGCCCGCCCCCGATTTGGTGAGATGTCGTCCCGTTCATTTCAACTCCCTCCGCCGATTGGCAGCTTTCGTCAGCTTCCATATTCTATCAAAGTGGGAGATACAGTCGTTGAAGGCAAACTGCCTTCGCGGCCCGATAATCCAATGAACCGACGCCTCCGCGGATTTTCTCTTGACAAGCTTTGCCCATTGGCCGCATGTTACGCGATAACACACCGGTCGACAGCACAGAGTCGCTGCAACCCTCCGGGCGCTGCCGGACCTAGGGAGAGGTTAGGTTGAAACGGTACTTGCTTCACCGCTTTCTTCTCTTCAACGTGTTGGTTTTGGCGGTCGTGGACGGCCTTTGGGCGCAGACCACGGGCACGATTCGGGGCACGGTGGCGGACCCTTCGGGCGCGGTTGTTCCGGGGGCCCAGGTTACGGCGGTTCTGGCGCAGGCCTACGTCAACCGCACCACGCAGAGCAATGCCGCGGGCGATTATGTTTTTCCCGCCCTCCCCGTGGGCCAATACACGGTGGTGGTGAAGGCGCCGGGGTTTCAAGAGTACCGGCAGTCGGAGGTGGAGGTGCGCATCGGCCACGTGACTCTGGCCAACGTGAGCCTGGAACTGGGCACGCTGGCGCAGGTGATCACCGCGGAGGCCCAGGCGCCCTTGGTAGAAACCACGAGCACGCAAATGGGGGCCGTGGTGTCAGACCGCATGGTGACGCAGCTTCCCCTGAACGCGCGCGATACTTACCAATTGCTCCAATTGCAGCCGGGAGTGCAGTCGCAATTAGGGTCCGACCTGTTCTACGGCAGTGACCAGGCGGGCGTGGTCTCGGTGAATGGCGGCCGCGGGCGCGCCAACAACTACACTGTAAACGGTGGAGACGCCAACGACCAATTCGCCAATCTGCCCGCCATCCAGCCCTCCCCGGACTCCATCGAGGAATTCCGGGTGATGACCAGCACGTTCGACGCGGAGTTCGGCCGCAATTCCGGCTCGGTAGTGAACGTGGTCACCAAATCGGGCGGCAACGAGGTGCACGGAAATCTCTATGAGTTTCTGCGCAACCAGCACCTGAACGCACGCAACTTTTTTGAAGGCCCGCGGCCTGACTTCAAACAGAACCAGTTTGGCGGCACGCTGGGAGGGCCCATCAAGCGGGATCAATCCTTTTTCTTCCTGTCTTACGAAGGACGGCGCATCCACCAGGGAATTCCTTCCGCCACGGTCGCGGTGCCTACCGAGGCCGAGCGGCAGGGGGATTTTTCCGCCGGGCAACCCTTCGGCGGCACACTCACCGATGACTATCTTGCCCAAGCGCTCAGCGCGCGGCCGGGCTGCGCGGCGGCGGTGCAAGGAAACTTCGGGGCGAGCATCGCGGGGGGAACCGCTTACGCGTCCATCTTCCCCGGCAACCTCATCCCGGCGGGGTGTTTTGATCCCACCGCGGCGGATTTGATGAAGCAATTCGTGCCCCTGCCCAATTCCGGCTATGACTTTTACCAAGCCTCACCACTCGAGCGCAACCGCGCGGACCAGGGAACGATTCGCATCGACCAGAAGATCTCGGAACACCAGCAATTCAACGCGTACTATTACTTTGATGATGATTACCTGGAAAAACCCTTCGCGAAGTTTGAGGCGGGCGGCGCGGCCCTTCCGGGTTTCGGCGACCTGACGAACGAACGCTTTCAACAAATCAACTTGACGCACACCTGGGCTTCCGGAGCGACGACGGTGAATGAGTTTCGCTTCTCCTTTTTCCGCGAAGGCCAGGAAAGATTCCTCCACCCGCAGCGGACCAGCCTGGTGCAGGACTCCTGCGTGACGGTTCCCGCTGATCAGTGCTTTGGCGATCCCAGTAATCCCGGTTGGGGGATTAGGCCAAACTTGGGCTCGGGCCACGAAGGCGTGCCCTTTGTCACCGTTTCGGGCGGCTTTTCCATCGGCAACAATTTGGAGGGCGAACTGCCACAGTTTGGAAACACCTTTCAGGCGGCGGACAATCTCAGCAAGGTCAAGGGCAACCACACCTTGAAGTTCGGAGCCGACGTACACCGCCAGCAGTTTGACCAGACGCTCTATTTTGCCACCAATGGGAATGAAAACTTCTTCGGGGGCGGACCCAACGACGTGGGGTATTCCGACCTCATTCCCAATTACCTGCTGGGGCTTCCCGATAACTACCTGCAAGGGTCAGCACAGCGCGAATACGTGCGCGCCACCGCGCTGTACCTCTTCGCCGAGGATAGCTGGAAACTGCGGCCCAACTTGACGCTGAACTATGGTCTGCGCTGGGAACTGAACACCCCTATCGCCGATGTCGGGGGACGCACGCAGACCTTCCGGCACGGCCAGAACACCACTGAATTCCCCTGCCAGCTTGCGGTGGATAACCCCTTGGTGGGGGTTTTCGGTACAAGTGATTGCGGCCCCGGCAGCGCGGGAGAATCCGTTTTCCCCCAGGGCTTGGTGGTACCGGGCGACGCCGGCGTCCCACAGGGTTTGACCCAGACCTACTATCGATCGTTTGCGCCTCGGTTGGGCTTGGCGTGGAGCCCGGGCTGGAATGGCGGCTGGCGGAAGATTCTCACCGGTGGCCCGGATAAGACCAGTATCCGCATGGGCTGGGGGATGTTTTACAACCCCATCGAGCAGTTGGTTTTGGAACAGTTCAACGGCGAGCCGCCTTTCGGGGGAAGTACCAGTCTTTCCAACAACATGTTCAATACGCCGTTCCTGGGCCAGGATGGAACCGTAAGCCCCAATCCCTTCAATGGGATACTCAATCCTCAACGTGGACAACCCGTGGATTTCTCCGAATTCCGGCCTATCGAGCTCTATGGTCAGTTTCAGCCCCATCTTCGGTCGCAATATTCCGATCAGTATAACTTTAATGTGCAACGCCAACTGACCCCCACCACGCTTGTCGAGGTCGCCTACGTCGGTTCCCAGGGCCATCGACTGCTGGCCACCCACGACCTGAATTATTCCAATCCCCAAACGTGCCTCGACTTGCACCAGATTGCTACCCTGACTGGACAAAGCAGCGTGGATTGTGGTCCCTTCACGGAAGACAGTTCCTTTTACCTCCCGGCGGGGACCATTCCTGCCGGAGTGACGTTGCACCTGCCTTATGGCTCAGTGCCTTCGGTCACAGGTCCCAACCCGACCGATATCACGCTGGTGGGCCTGCGACAGTATTCCTCGCCATTTTGCCAGCCGATGACAGGGGCGGGGTGCCCACCTGACGGTGTTCCCGTTTTCTCCAGCATCTTCGCCGAGGATACCATCGCGAATTCCAATTACAACTCATTGCAAGTGCAAGTGGAGAAGCGCTTCTCCCGGGGCATAGAATTCCATGTATCCTATACTTGGAGCAAGTCATTCGATGAGGCGTCCAGCTTCGAAAATGTCCTCAACCCGCTGGATTTTCGCCGGAGTTACGCACTGTCGCTGTTCGACGCCGGGAACCGCTTGGTTTACAGCTACTTGTGGCAACTCCCCATTCCTGTCAGGCACGGCTTGGCCGGTAAGCTGATGAATGGCTGGGCTTTTTCCGGGATCACCACGTTTCAGACAGGTTTTCCCATCCGTATTACTTCCTCCGATGACCTGGAGCTCATGAATAGCTACGACTTCGAGTTGCCAGGCGAGCCCGACATCGTCAAGCCTTTCCGGACCATTAATCCCCGCGGGCAAAATAACCTTTTCTTCAATCCGTCGATATTCCAACCACAGGCCTTGGGCACTATCGGCAGCGCACCACGTACGGTTTGTTGCGGGCCGGGAATCAACAATTTTGACGTGGGAATGCATAAGGACACACAACTTACGGAACAAACGCGCTTGGAATTCCGCGGGGAGTTTTTCAACATCGTGAACCACGCGCAGTTTGAAACCCCGGACGGCAACATCTCAGACGGCGCGGACTTCGGCCGCGTCATGCTGGCACGCGATCCGCGGTTGGTGCAGTTCGCGCTCAAGCTCTTCTTCTGATTCCAGTGGTAGAGTACCTGTCATTCCTTTTATAATCGGGCGAATGTATGCGATGAGGACAATTTAAGATGAAGCTGGGCATAAGCTCTTACGCATATCCATGGTCCATCGGCCTTCCGGGCGCCACCCCTCCCAACCCCCTCAAGCCGCTGCAACTGCTGGAGAAAGCCCAGGAACTTGGAGTGGGCATCGTCCAATTTGGGCCGAATATGCCTCTGGACAAACTCCCCGAGAAAGAGTTGCGCGAGGTGGTGAAGTGCGCTCGTTCCTATAAAATTGACTTGGAAATGGGAATGATGGGAATTGATCCCGAGCGTCTGCGGCGGCAAATGGAGTTTGCCAAACGAATGGGCGCCATACTTCTGAAAACGACCCCGGAGGGCGCTGATGGGCGCGTTCCGATGCGCACCGAGATTTCGAACGACTTGCGCGCCATCGTCAGTGAGTTGCCGGAATGGGGAATTCCCCTGGCGATCGACAACAGCCGTATCCCGGCGCAGGAACTCAACGAACTCATCGCCCCTATTCGTAGCCCGTACCTGGGAGTGGCCCTCGACACGGCGAATCCGCTGGCACTTCCCCAGGGATGCGAAATCTCCGTTCGGGTATTAGGCCATCGCACCTTGAGTCTCCAAATCAAGGACTTTATCGTGCAACCGGCACAGCACGGAATGGGCTTTTCGGTCAAAGGCTGCCCGGTGGGGACGGGCCAACTCAAAATTCCCTGGCTTGTCGAGGCATTTGCGGCGCTTCGCATTGAGCCCTCCACCATCTTGGAATCCTGGATTCCGGAGCAGGAGACCCTGGAGGAAACCATCGCACTCGAAGATGCGTGGGCAAAGCAGGGCGTGGATTACCTCCGGCGCTTCATACCCGACTAACTGGAAATCGGCCATGAGTCTAAAATGGGAATGTCCTGCACGAGCGAATCTTCCTGCCCGGTTTTGTTAATCTAAGCTCAACAGTTGAAAGGCGCTATGGGGCCCGCCGCACCCAATGACCCTTTCGGATCATTGACATCTTGGGGGGCGTGTGCTACCACAAGAAGCGAGGAAGGATACGTATCCTGTCTATTCTATGGGCGCCGAAGAACTCCAATCCGCGTGGGAACTTCTCAAGGAGGCATATCAATACCAGATGGGCGGGGATTACGACATGGCGGTGGAGCTTTACAAACGCTCGCTGGACCTTCATCCCACGCCGGAGGCCTATACGTTCCTGGGATGGACCTACCGCTTCCAGGGCAAGATCGACGATGCCATTGCGGAATGCAAGAAGGCCATACAGATCGATCCGGAGTTTGGCACCCCTTACAACGACATCGGCGCGTATCTGATCGAGAAGGGCGAATACGACGAAGCGATTCCCTGGCTCGAGCGCTCGCTGCAATCCCGGCGCTACGAGTCTTACCATTATCCCCATTACAATCTTGGACGCGTTTATGCGGCAAAGGAACTGTATGGCAAAGCGCGCCACCACTTCGAGCAAGCTCTGAAACTCTCCCCCGACTACGCGCTGGCGAAGGAAGGCCTGGCCAAAGTCCGGCACAAACTTCAATAGCGGGATCGAACTTCCAGGCGGCCCTCCCCTGTACTCATCCCCGCACAGAAGCCGGTGTGCTATCATGGCGCGTTGAAATCGCCCGGAATCGTCTTGCGGAGTTTGAAAATGCCTAAAGCGGAGTTGCAATATCTTACCGATGAACTCAATAAGCTGCGCGAACAGAAGCTCTATCAGAAGCTGCGCATCCTCGAAACGGAGCAGCTTCCCGTCTCGCGTTTCGACGGCCATGAAGTCATCAACCTTTCGTCCAACAACTACCTGGGATTGACCACTCACCCGAAACTTCGCCATCGCGCCTTGGAGGCCATAAACAAATGGGGAGTGGGCTCGGGCGCCGTGCGCACCATTGCCGGCACCATGTCGATCCACATGGAGCTCGAAGAAAAGATCGCGCGCTTCAAGCATGTGGAAGCGTCCGTGGTGTTCCAATCGGGCTTCACGGCCAATGCGGGGACAGTGTCCGCCATCCTCGGCCGCGAGGACATCATCATTTCCGATGAACTCAATCACGCTTCCATCATCGACGGCTGCCGCCTGTCGCGCGCCGAAATCAAAGTCTTCCCGCACAAGGACGTGGAGGCCTGCGAGCGAGTCCTGAAGGAAATCGCGGATCGCAAGTGCCACAAGCTGCTGATCACCGACGGGGTGTTTTCCATGGAAGGCGACATCGCCCCGCTGCCCCAACTTGTGGAATTGGCCGAAAAGTACGGGTGCATCATGATGATTGACGACGCGCACTCTTCCGGCGTGCTCGGCCGCAACGGGCGCGGCACCGTGGACCACTTCAACCTGCACGGTCGCGTGGACATTCAGGTCGGCACGCTCTCCAAGGCCATCGGCGCCTTGGGCGGCTACGTTTGCGCCTCGCGCGACACCATCGATTTCCTCTACCATCGGGCGCGTCCGTTCCTGTTCTCCACGTCCCACCCACCGTCCGTCGCTGCCACTTGCATTGCCGCCTTCGAGGTCCTGGAAGAAGAACCACAACTCATCGAGCAGCTCTGGGCGAACACGAAGTTTCTCAAAGCAGGACTGAAGAAGCTGGGCTTCAATACCGGCCTGAGCGAAACCCCCATCACCCCCGTCATCGTCGGGGACGCCGCTTTGGCCCACGAATTCTCCCGCCAGCTTTTCGCCGCCGGAGTGTTCGCCCAGGGCATCGGCTTTCCCACCGTGCCGCACGGCAAGGCGCGCATCCGCACCATCGTGACCGCCACCCACACCCAGGAAGAATTGACGCGAGCGCTCGCGATCCTTGCCGAGGTGGGGAGGAAATTGAAGATTATCGAGTAGAGGCCACGGTTGAGTTATGGAATGCATGATAGCCGGCATTCTTTTCAATAGGATTATGCCCTCGTCCCGAATTGCGGCGTAATCTCTGCATTTTCGTCCAACAAACCCGATCGACGATCGTCCTTTATCGCGCAACCTCTGCATTTTCGGCCACAAAGTCCGCCTGATTTGCGCCGATTATCCCTCAGTTGCGGCATTTTCCTGGAAAACGGCGTGTATTTCACCAGACATTTTGTCACCGTCTCCTTTGTTTTCATACACATCCCCGGAGGTTGTTTCATTTCTAACATCTCTTAGGGTTACCGCCCCGTTTCGGACTCTAAGCAGCATGTTGGTGAGCCGCCACAATTGGCGCAGGCTGGAATCTTCCGACCTCTGCATGAGGACTTAGCCCACTGCCCACTGCCTACTGCCCACTGTTCTACGGATGGCGCTGTGACCCTTTGTATAGGCCCGCGGTCATTCCGGGCAACCAGCGCTGGCTGGCGCCAATGATGAGTCTATCATAATTATCCTGATTGTCAAACACAAAGTGAGGATTATATCAAGAAATATTATGTAGAAAAAATGTCAGGCAGGCCGTCTAGACAAATCATCTGGACAAATTCGCTAGACAAATTTCCTGGACAAATTAACTGGACCTGCCACCAAGAGCGCGGTAGCGGGGGATGACCGACAGGGCCTCGGGTTGGTCGCTAGGATCTTCGGGGTCATTTCTGAGTGGGATTCTGGCGAAGATGTTGATGGTGTCCTTAACGATCTTTTCCATGTCGAAATTCGGCCTCACCAGCCCCTTGGCAAATTCGTCGGGGTTCTCGTACTTCGGCGAGACGTTGACTACCACGATTGCGCCGGCAATACACTCGCGCCGGTGGTTATGCATGTGGTTCGAATACGCGATGATGTCCCCGTATCTGTTCTTCCTGGCCTTTCCGTGTGCGGTCATAATTGTTTTGTTTTCCACTGAAATGCACACAGAAATGAGGGTAGTGGGGTATTTTGGCTTGAAAGACTCTCTTGCTGAAGTGGCCGTCTGCCGATAGTATTATTGATGCTGGACCAAATGGAGCTAGGATTATCGGCAGTCACCCACTCAATGGCAACCCAGATCATGCCGCGCAAGCCTGAGACAATGGGGTACAAACCACTCCCCTCCGTATGGAGCGGAGAAGATGCCGAGTTAATCGAAAAGATGCTCAAGTTTTACCCGCGCCGACCGCCTAGGCGCATCTTGGACGCCACCATTAATGGTGGCAGATTTTGGCGGGGAAGCAAGCGCAAGATCGTTGGTATTGATAACGACCCGTCCCAGCACCCTACAGTCATTGCCGACAATACTAAAATGCCGTTCAAAAGCGACTTTTTTGACGTGGTGGTGTATGATCCTCCCCATATTCCGAACCAGGGCCGGGACAACCAGAAGGATTTCCATGTTCGCTTCGGGCTGGGGTCCCAATCACCGAAGGAAATGGGATATGCTTTCACTCACACCTTCCCGCCATTCGTTCAAGAGGCGTATCGTGTTCTAGGGGAAGAGGGAATCCTGCTCGCAAAAATCACCGACTATGTGCATCATCATCGCTATCAGTGGGCTCACGTTGAATTGGTCTTAGCGGCCAGAAAAGTGGGGTTTCAAGCATGTGATTGCATCGTCAAGACCCGGAAGGGGCCGATAGTTGACCCAAGGTGGAAGGTAGCTCACCACAGCCGGCGGCAGCACGCCTATTGGTTGATCTTCCGCAAGTCCAAGAAGTGTGAATAGCTACCCGCCGCGTACGCGGTAATCCCAACTACTGAGCATCCTGCAATCCTGAATCTTTATCCCTCGCACTGAGCACTTACCATCCGACCCGTCGAAGTGAACGCGGAAAACCTTCTCTCCCTTCCGGTAGACATCCGCGCCAAGACTCTGGCGTCCTCTCCGCTTTCCGGCTCCCCTCAGTTCTGCCGTTTTGATTAAAGCCAGGAGGTCGATGGGGATCTCTAGCACCTGATAGTGGATCAAGGGATGTTTCCAGACGGCACGCAGCATCAAAATCACGTCATAACGGCTCAGGTGGGCCATAACCCTCCCGATCAGGACTTCTGGCGTCCACGGCTCCTTTTCGGTGGTGCAAAGCTTGGTGATGGTAATGCGGCCTTCTTTGGTTCCGGCCCCGGTTTCTGTCTTTATGGAAATCCTGGTTCCCTCCACAAGCAGGTCATGTGCTGGTAAATTGCGCTCTGTTGGTTCTATTGGAGTGAATGGTTTCTTGATTTGGGTGAACGCTTCCAGTACGAGTGCCTCGAAGTAAATCCCCTGGGGTGGGACGTTGCGGTAGATGGAGTGGTGCATGTTGACGATAGTCCGCAGGGCGAGTAAAAAATCTGGCGGAAACACCTTGTTTTCAGCGTCGGTCATGACCGGCGCATGTTATCACGTTAGAGGTCAATAGGGTAGGAGTAAACCTTGACACTCTTCACACTCTCCCCAAGGGGACAACCTGCGAGCATGAGCAAACCATGCTTGTCGATCGAAATATACAGAACGACATAATTGTTTGCGCATTCGGCTGTAGCGGCGGTCTCCGACGCCGTCGTCGATCGGAGATCGACGCTACAATCCCGGCGCTCAGAGAGCGCCAATGCGCAGGAACTTATGTCGTTCTGTATAGAAGGATGAAATTGGAATCTCGCGCTTCAGTTATCCGGTCTTTCCGACTTGCCGATGGACTTGAGAGTGACGCGCATGGTTTGGACAGTTTCCTTGCCGGTCTCCGCCTTGACGGTGACAATATCCAGGTTCCCGGTGAGGCGAAAATAATCCGCATCCTTCTCCTCATGGCCTTTGCCGCGTTCCACGGTTCCCGAAAAGCGGTAGAGCTTCCCGTGAATCCGGTTGGTGCGGAATTCCACGTGGTTCTTCTTGCGGGATCCTTCCAGAATGTCGTAGCTCAGGATATCGTCGGACTCCTCTTCCGGCTGCGCGACCTCGATGTAGCCCTTGAGCCTGCCCTCCTCGTCGAGGATGGCCAGCGTATCGTCGGCGGAAATGAAATGATATTTCGCCGTCATGTCATCGATGGGTGGCGTTTGGTCCTGGGCGCGGAGGCGGCAAGCCGAAAACATGACGGCCGCCAGAACGGCCAGGCAGGCGATAGGCTTCGAAATTCTGAACCCTCCCCCCAACCGCGTCGGGGCAGTTTCCCCAACTCCTGGAACCATAGGCGTAACGCCCCCTCTCCGGCGAGCGGCGCCGCATTCTCTGCGTCTTTCTGAGCCCGGCTCGCAACTGGGACCAGTTTATTCTCACTTGGGCGAGACGGCAAGCAACGGGGCGTGCGTCAGCGCTTGAACGGGCGCGCGGTGAGGATCTTACCGCCTTCTTCGATGGTATAGGTGTTGTTGGCCTTAAGGTTATTGAGGGTATCGCGTTGGCCGCTGGGCCACACGACCTCGACGGACGGGACTTCCGTTGCTTGTCCCAGGCCAAACGTCAAAGTAAGTTCGCTCTGCGAGCAGTAGCTTGAGCCGGAGTGGACGGTTTGCCAGCTCTCACCGGCGCCGAAGTGGACGTGCACTTCGGCGCCAATGCCGTCGCGGTTCGAGCGCGTGCCGACGGTCTTGATACGGATGGCGTTGTTGCGGCTGCCCCCGACGTTGTGGAAAAGGTAAGCCGGGCCGCCGTTGGCGGTCAGCAGGATGTCCGGCGCGCCGTCATTATCGATATCCGCGTAGGCCGCGCCGCGCGCCACGAATTTCCGCGTAAATCCCAGGGCCTTGCCGGTTTCCTGAAACCGCTCATTGCCTTCATCATGAAACACCAGGGGGAGCTGCGAGTAAGCCACCTGGGGCTGGATGCGGTTGATGTCGGGCTCGATGTGGCCGTTGGCCACGAAAATATCCTCGCGGCCATCGAGGTCGTAATCAAAAAAGAAAATGCCAAATGAAAGCGAGAGAAGGGTGGCGCGTCCCACGCTCGAAGACGGTGCGATGTCGATGAAGAAACGGTTCCCCTCGTTGTGGTAGAGGCCGAGCATCTGGTTGGAAAAGTTACCAATCGCCAGGCTGGGATAACCGGAGTGGTCGAAATCCACGGCGTCGATGCCCATCGCCCCGCGCGCGATGCCATCTTCGCTGAAGGCGATGCCCGCTTGCACGGCTTGTTCGGTAAAGGTGCCGTTGCGATTGTTGTGGTAGAGCTTGTTGCGCTCGGTGTCATTGGAGACGGCGAGGTCGGGCCAGCCGTCGCGGTCGTAGTCGATCACCGCCACGCCCAGCGATTTGCTGGTGGGGTCGTAGATCCCTGCCTTCTGGGTGACGTCCTCAAAGCGCCCGTTGCCCAGGTTGTGGAAGAGCCGGCAGGTATCGCCCTTGTATGCCTCCGGCGTGCAGTAGGACTTGTGGCGTCCGTCGAGGGTGCAATACAGGTCGTCCTTCTCCGACCACTTCACGTAGTTGGTCACGAAAAGATCGAGCTTGCCGTCCCGGTCGTAATCCACCCAGGCAGCGCTGGCTCCAAAACCCGCGTTGTTGACGCCTGCCGCCGCCGTCACATCCTTGAAGCGGCCGTGCTCGTTGTGGAAGAGGCGCGCCTCGCCAAGGCCGGTCACATAAATGTCGTCCCACCCATCATTGTCGTAATCCCCCACTGCCACGCCCATGCCGTACATCTCTACGTCCAGCCCCGCCTTCGCGGTCACGTCCGTGAACGTGCCGTTGCCGTTGTTCCGGTATAGCTTCAGCGTCGTGCGGCGTGACTTGTGGCCGGGAAAGTCCGCTCCGTCGATCAGCAGGATGTCGGGGTTGCCGTCGTTGTCGTAGTCGATAAAGGCGCAGCCGGCCCCCATGGTTTCCGGCAGGAATTTCTTCCCGAAGGCGCCGGTGTAATGCACAAAGTTAATACCGGCCTGCTGGGTGATGTCCACGAAATGCACCTCCGCTTCCGGCACGGGCGAAGAGAGTAGGCAGTAGGCGGTAGGCAGTAGGCAGAAGGCAGCAAGCAGAAGGCAGGGCCACACACCCAATTGGCAGTGGGAATACCTTTTGGAAAAAATCGAAGCATTGAGAAGTGGTCGCGAATTTGGCATAGATGAAGAGTCGTTTCGAAATGTGATGACTGCTGGGTCGTAATAGCAGTTTTCGCGCCTCCACCCACCCCTTAAGCGCTAGAATAAGCACCCTCGACCGCCAGCCCGCGTAGCGGGCGGTGTCATTTAGCCCACGGCGAGCCAGCCGTGGGATGCCGACAGCATTCGAGATTCCGCACAGCCCCGGTAGGGGTGGCATCCGGGCATCGTGCGGGAATAACCTACCGAGGTGCCCCCTCGCGGGCGTCGTTCCAATGACAACCAGATGTCGCCCCATACGGGGCTCCGTCCCCCCTTCTGCTGCATGGTTTCCCACGGCTGGCTCGCCGTGGGCCACACGACAACGCCCGCTACGCGGGCTATCGGGCACCGCTTCAAGCCGCGCGCCGAGCCCAGGCGTCCAACACCTGTTTTTCCCGGTTCGGGGGGAGATAGTCACTCCAATCCAGAGTGTCACCTACGGCAGCATAATCGGTCAGGCAATCCAGCGCTGTTTCCTCAAACGGCCGAGTTCGCCAACCCGCGCCAAAGGCCTCGGCGCTGCTGACTTGGTATAGCCCGCGGTTGGCCGGATCGGGACGCCAAAAAGGAAAGTTGCCGGCAAACGTGTTTAAGACAACGTCGGTATCCAATCGATGCTCCTGCAAGAAGTTCTGGGGTATCCACACGAACTCGGCGTCCGAACTCGTCGCGGCCTTGCAGGCATCCAGAAACTCCTGGAAGCTCATTTCCTTCCCTGTCAAATTGAAGGTGCCGTAGAGGTGGCGATCGATCGCCATGACCAGGAATCGAGCGACATCTTTCACATCGACCAGTTCCACCGGGTCGCTGCCGTCTCCTGGGCCGATGTGCTGGCCTCCGTGGCGCGCGCGGAGGAGCCAGGTGAGCAAGTCTGGAGTGGTGTCCCGACTTCCCTTGATGGGACCCGGGCGTACAATCGTAAGCCTCTCGCCCAGGATGGCGTGCAGCCGCCTTTCGCTCTCGGCCTTGCCACGATTGTAGGGCCGTCCCCCGCTGTCCCATGGCTCCATGGGAGCAGTTTCCACCGTGCCGGCTTTGGCGAACTCCTTGGAATCGTACGCAGCTATCGAGGACACATACAGGTAATGAGCAGTGCGATCCCGAAGGAACTCCGCCGCCGACGCGACCACCACCGGGTCGTGCGGCCAGACATCCACCACCACATCAAAGTGCCGGCGCGATAAGCTGGAAAGGTCTTGATCCTGCGGGTCATCGCTGCGAAATCCGCGCAGCTTCTCGACATAAGAAAACAAGCCGGGGTTGGTGACGCCACGGTTGAAGAGCGTGGCCGTGTGCCCCGCAGCCAGAGTGGCCTCGACCAGCGCCGGGCCCAGAAAATTCGTGCCGCCCAGAATCAAAACGCGTTTGGGGGCTCCGCTCGCGAGCGCGTCCAGGGGGGCAAACGTGGAGCATACAGTAGCGGCGCTCATCAGGAGTGAACTCTTGACAAAGCTCCTGCGGTTCATCTTTCTCCTCCCGAGGTTCGGTTTGAAGGATTTCGCCCGACATTAGTATAGCTCAGTTTCTCGGAGCTTGGCTCCTGGCTCCTAACTCCTGACTTCTGACTCCTGACTTCTGCCCTCTGCCTACTGCCTTCTGCGTACTGCCTACTGTTCTCCAGCGCTACCGAAACGTGCTCATGCACCGGCTGGGCTTCATTATTGTCATCGGGGTGGGTGAGCTTAAACGGACCCGTGATCGCGCGGGAGGCTTCATCCGCCTTGAAGCGCAGGTAGAGTTTCTCCTCGCGGGTAGCCAGCTCGTCGTTATTCAGGCCGCGGTAGCAGAGCATGAGATTGTAATGCGCTTCGAGGTCCTCCGGATCGACGGCGAGCGTCTGCTCCAGTTCCGCGACGGCCTCGCGGTATTTGCGTTGCAAGAAAAGCATGCGGCCCATCTGGTTCCGCACCACGCGGTCGCGCGGGTATTGCGCGGCGGCCTTCGCGAACTCATCAAAGGCCTGGGGATATTGCCCGTCCGCCTTGAGCGCGAGCCCGCGGAAGTAGTGGGCACTGGCCAACTGGGGATTCACGGCGAGAGCTTTTTCCAGGACCGGCTTGGCGGCGTCGATGTTGCCTTCCTGGATGCGCGCCCGCGCGATGTTCACCCAGCCGTCGGCATACTGGGGATCGAGCTTCGTAACCGTCTCGAAGGCCCGCTCCGCGCCCTTCAAGTCCCCCTGCAACAAAAGGCCAATGCCATAGTCGTTCCAGCGCTCGCGGTCCTTGGGATCGAAAGCCAGATTCTCCGCAAAGGGCGGCGCGGTTTTGGCCACCACTGGAATGGTGACGGTGTTCTGGCTCATGACCACCGTGGGCACGTCGGGAATTTGCTTTGGCTGGGCGGAAACATCCGCGAGATCGCCTTGGAATACCCAGCGGCCGTCGTCATGGCCCTTCGAGACATCGGGGTGTGCGTCAGCAGGGTCGCGGATGCCCGCAAAGGCCCACTGCGTATTCCACCAGGAAAACTTGCGATAGTTGAGCTTGGCGGTCAGAGTAATCTGGTCACCGCAATCCTCGGGGATCTTCAAGCGATAATGCGCTGTGTCGGCAGCGCCGGGAGGAATCAGGTGCGCATACATTGTGGCGCGCGTGGACCAGGCGTTGCGCTTATTGATGGGATTGCCGTGCCCATCGAGCTGCAACGACCGATAGAAGTGCGCGCCGCTTTCCACCGGCCCGTGACCGTTGTCGGCAGCCTTGCCGCTCCAGAAGATCGTGCGGCCATGGTTATCGTGCCCCTCGAGCTCGACCCAGCAATCGAACGCGTCCACGGTTCCACCTGGGAAGAAGTGGCCGACCTTCCGGGTGCGGACCACCACCTCGACACGGACCGTGTCGCCGCGCCGCACACTGGCCTGAACTCGCCCTAGTGGCGCCATCAAGGGCGCAACCGGCAAGCCGCTCACTCCGGCGCCCGTCAACCCGGCGGAGGATTCTTCCCCCACCGCGAAGGTGCTGGAAAGCTGTGGCCCTTCCACCCGCTTCGCCGCAGGTCCGCCTTCTTCCGTACTTTCGGCGGGCTCCTGGGCAAGGGCAAAGATATCGACGCTCACCACGCCCTTCAGAAAACTCTCGACGGCGGCCAGTTGCTCGCGGTCGCCGTAGGAGGTGGGCACGGCGGTGTTGGCGGCGGCAAAACGATGCGAGTGGACAAAGCCGTTGATGTTCCCCAAGTCCTGAGATGGCACCATCGGCATGTGGCAATCCGCGCATTGTTGCGGCTTGGGGGGATAGTAGAACGAGCGCGCCCCCTGGCCCGAGACGCCGCTGGCCTGCCAGTTGTCGTAGTCGTTGAAGCCGCGAATCCAACGGTAGTTGTTTACCGGGACGTCCAGGTGGACCTTGTGGCACACCGAGCAGAACTCGGGGACCAATTTCGGGTCACGATGGAACGGCTTCAAGAAAGCGTTGCGATGCGGCTTGGGATCGAGTTTGACCGCGTAATTGTGAAGGGCGTGCAGCAATGGATTCTTGCTGGAGGCCAACGAATCGAGCGGCGGGTAAGCCATGACGTAGCCGCCCTGCCCCATAGTGCTGTTGACGTGCACAATCGAATGGCAGGACATGCAGCCCAGGCCATTCTGCGCCTCGCGCGTGTGGAGGATCTCGCGGATGGGGTGCTTCTGCATCTTGTCGGCAAAGGCGATGGCGTGGTCGTGGCAACCGGCGCACCACATCGAGGGCTTGATGCCATTGACGTCCTGCATGTACTCAATGGATTTGCGGTACCACTGATTATTGAACGACGCCATGTGGTGCATCGAACTCTGCCATTGGTTGTAAATATCCGCGTGGCAAGCTTTGCAGGATTCGGAGTCCATGAAGAACTGCGAGGTGATGGGCTTACCGTCGGTGGTGGTAGCGGAACTCGGGAACAACAGACTGCTGACTCCGCCGCCTTCTCCCTCCATGCTGAGCGGCGGCGTTTCCGGATTGCGAACCAGGTATTGCGGGTTGGGGCGGATGCGGTGGTAAATCGCCACCCCGCCATAAAAGAGCGCCGAGGCGACCGCCACCGCTGCGGCCCAACGCCAGGCTGGGCGGAGAGCGGCGGCCCGCGCGCGAAGAATCGCCAGCAGCAAAATGATGCCGGCAATGGCCGCGCTGACATGCACGTACAGCGCCAGGCTGTGCGGCCTGGTCATTCCGACAAACAGCAGGTAGACACCGAAAGCCGCAGCAAGGGCCAGAAACAGTCCGGTGACGCCCCCGGCCGCACCGCCGAGCAGCTCGCGGTGGCGCACGATAAACACCACCAGGAGAATTCCGGCGATGATTCCCAACAAGGGATGAAGCAGTGCGTTGGCGACATAGAAAAGCGAAGGATCGCCGAACGCGGCCAGATAGGCGCTGTTCGCGACCAGAAGGAGGCCGAAGATGAGAAGCCACTTGGCAGCGCCCGACAGGCGCGGATGGCTGTTTTCCATGGGGTTGAACTTGTTAGCCCTGGGTTTAAAACTATCGCTGCCGCGAATTTAAAGCACGGTCGCTTTTATAAAGAGCGACATAAATTGTAGCGTCGATCTCCGATCGACGACGGTGGTCGGAGACCGCCGCTACAACCGAATGCGCGATCATTTATGTCGCTCTGTATAGTTTCAAGCATGTGGTTCTTTTGCGGTACAATTTTCTTATAGTACTCTCGTCATTTTTTCCAATGATGGGAGGGGGCGGCACTCCCTGCCGCCTCCAATCAGGTCTCATCTGCTGATTCGCCGGCGAACCGCCGTGCGCAGCCGAACCGGCCCCGCCAGCCCGGACACCAATAGCGGTGAGTCCTGCTTGTAATGCTTCCAGGTTGCGAAGGTGGTGCGTGCCCCCGCCGGCTTGGGCTTGCCCTGGACGTACCATTCCGGTATGGCTTTGATGGCCCCGTCAGGCCCGTACTCATTCTCGGGCGGCAATTGTTCATCGCCGATCAAACGGTTGACCCACTGGTTGGTGACGAGGACCTCCAGCTTGTTGTCGCCGTGCCGGACCGCACTGGTGATGTCCACCCGGAAAGGCGGCTTCCACAACAGGCCGAGATCCTTGTCATTCACGCGAACCTGCGCCATGACGTGTACCCAACCCAAGTCCAGGTACAGCCGGCGGTCGCCCGACGGAGCACCGTGGGTAATGCTGATCTGCTTATTATAGGTCGCAGTACCAGAAAAGTATTTCACCCCCGGGTCGGAGTGCTGGTGCAGGGAAATCAATTCGGGCAGCGTCACCTGGGGCGGCGCGCCGAAATTGGGTGGGAAGCTGACCTGCCACGGCCCTGATACCTCCACGGGCTTGCCAATTCCCGAAACTTTCAGAATTGATTTGCCCGCGGCGCCCTGCAAAGTGTAATTGCCATCCTGCCAAACCAGCAGGTCGGAGCTTGCACCGCCGGCCACCTCGACTTCTGGAGGCTCGATGGGGCTGGGTATGGCGCCCGCCGCCAACTGCTGAATGCGATCCTCGCTCAGCGCTTCTTTGACGAGTTCCGGATCGCTCATATCGCCGTCAAAGTATTCCACCCCATCGCGCTCGCGAGCGTCATTGAGGCCGGGATGGACGATGGCGCCGGAGGCCTCCGCCTGGCCGGCCAACTTGCCACCGACGTACACCGATGGAGCGCCCGCCTTATAAACCAGCGCCACGTGTATCCAGCCCGAGATCGGCATAGGTGTGGAAATCAGCGTGTGCCAATTGAAGTGCGCGCGCTCGAAAACCGCCACCCCGTTGCGGCCAGCCATGAGCCCGCAGGATACATGCCCCGAGCCGTACACCGTGTCGCCCTCGGGCGGGGAGATCACGAGGCTTCGCAAGGGCACGTCATGGCTCTTATCGCCTTTGGCCGGCAGGTAGAGATCCAGGTCCGGCTTGATCCAAACCGTGATGGTGAAATCGTTCGTTACGTCGCGCTCGCGCCCGGCTTGAAACGCTGGGAAGGGATCCGTTCCCGCGATGGTCTTGCCGTCCTTGGCGATGGAGCGGGTTTGTCTTGCCGGGGCGGGGGAACGAAATACCACAAAAACGGATTGGGCAGGGGCGAGTTGCAGCGGCACGCGGATTCCTGTTTCCGCCTGGTCATAGATTTTGAGGGGCCCGATCTCGCCGGTCTCGGGGTTCCAGAGTTCCGGCTGCTTGGCCTTGACGCGGAAGATGCAGACCACGTCTTCCGCGCGCCGGCGGCGATTCGCCACGAAGTACACCTCGGCGTCACCCACGCGACGATGGATGAAGTTAATGGGAGCGTCGCCCGAGCGCGAGGTGATGGCGCAATCGGGTTTGATGCCCAGCTTGTCGAGAACCGACGCCATGGGCAATCCCCAGAACACGTGGCCCTTGCCGTAGGTTCGGTCGGTGACCGTGGTGCCGTTGAGATCGCCCCAAACTTCATCGGCGATCTGGCGCAGTTCCGAATCGCTATTGGGATAGCCGGTAAGCCCGGGATTGACTTGCGGCTTGGGACCCACCACCGCGATGCCCTCCTTGACCATGTCGCGCACTTTGCGCAGCACATCCAGGTTGAGCCGTTTGTCCTCGGGAAGGACCAGCACGCGATAGCTCATGCCGTCCGGAAGAACGATGGCGCCGTTTTCGCCTTTCATGCGGGTCAGGATGGCTTCCTCGTTGGCGACATCGTAGTAATAGCCCTCGGGAGGCGTGGGCTTCAACTGTTCCGGATAGACGGGCGTATCCACGGGGACTTCCACGCCGATGTAGTAGATCAGGTCAGCCACCAGCGTTCCCTGGCGCAACATGTTCTGGCTGCGGGCCGCATACTCGAGCCAGCCGGCCAAACCATCATGAATGGTGTTCGTACGGTCATTTTCCCATCCCCACGGCCCCATGGTCATGCCGGGGAGGGCAGTGGGATGGGGCTGCATGGCGTTGCGATGGAAGATGTACTGGTTCAGTCCCTGCGTGTACATCAAGTCGCCCTGCCCTTTCATCTGGTAGGGGTAGTTTTGCCACTTGGCGAAGACTTCATCACCGGTGAAGGATTCGCAGCCCACGACGGGTTTTCCAAACACGTGCCCGATGGAGCCGCCGAGCTTTACACTGTAATTGTCATTCCCTTGGCCCACCCAGAACTCGCCCATGGGCACGTCGAGGTGCGAGCCGCTCTGGAGTTCTTCGAATGGCCCGCCGCTGTAAGGTTCGGCGTAGGCTTTCAACTTGTTCTCGCGGCAGCGGTCCGCAAAGCGGCCGTAGTAGTTACCGCCCATCAGGTCGGCGCAGGTGCGGCGAACGTCCCACAGAAAACGCTCGGAAACCTCGGGGCTTTCCACCACGCGGCCGGTCATCGCGGGGAGATACTTGACCAGATCGTAGCCCCGACGCTTGGCGAACTCCTGCGGGAATTGGCGAGTCCAGTTCTGCATCCCCGTTTCGTAGCTGTCAATGAGTCCGCCTGCCAATCCCTGGGCCGCCAGCGGGCCCAGCGCCTCCAACAGCTCCCCAAAGAAATGGTCGAAGTGATAGTCGTAGGCCTCGGTGCTGAACTTGTCGACTTCCAGCCCCCATCCACCGTCCGGAGCGGGATGGTTCTGCACGCCGGTGGTGGTTTCGCCAATGCGCAGCACCGTCCACGTTCCCTCCGGTGCATCCCAAATCAGCCGGCTCTCGGTGTCCAGGTTCCGGCTGACATCGACGACTTTGGCCGGATCGATGATTGAGCCCTGCGGCACTTCCATGGTGTCGGCTCCGTATCCGGGCGTGCGTGTGAAATTGGCCTTGCGCGTCCAGTGAGGGATGCGCGCCGCGCCGCTGATGCGGAAATTCGTAATGCGCGCCGCATACCAGGATACGATGCGATAGAACTTCGCGCGCACCGCCGGGAAACTGGCCGTTTCGGGAAACTCCACGGATTCATCCCCGCTATCGCCGTAGTCCAGGTCGCAGACCTTGCGGAACTCGGTCCCATCGTCAGAAACTTCCAGCCAAAAGGGTGTCTGCTCGTGCTCGTGGGAAGGAGGCGGGGCGCCCGGAATCGGCACGCCGTAGGCCGTGAGCGAGCGCGCCTCAAAGGGCTCGGAGAATTCCAGCAGCATGAAAGCCGGCGTGTTCGGATCGGGGGGGCGAAGCTCCACACCAATCCGTGGATCGGCGTAGATCAATACTCCCCGGTCAACCGCGCCCGCGTTGGTGCGGGCTCTTTGGAGCGTTTCGTACCACGGCCGGCTTTCACCTTCCAGCGCCGGGAACGTCAGCACAAACGCATCGCGATAGTAACCCAGCTTGGTTAACGGTTGCTTCAGTTCGGCAACGACTCGACGCCCTCCCTGCACCAGCGTTTCGCTCCAGGTGAACTGCTTCATCGAGAGTTCGGGCGTAATCCACGGACCGCCGCTGGAAGACCATCCGGGGCAGTTCATGATGTCGAACTCCATCTCCAGCCGCTCCGCTTCCTTGGCCGCGTGATGGAGCAGCCGGGTGTGTTCGGCGCTGCTGTAATCCACCGGACCCTTGGGGATGCCGGTGCCCACCTGGAAAATCTGGAAGCCGCGAATGCCGGCGCGCTTCATGGCCTCGATATCGAGGGTGATGCCCTCGGCGGTGATGTTGCCGTTCATCCAATGCCACCACGTTTTGGCATGAGCGCCCGGGGGCGGTTGGCGGAATGCCGCTTCCAGCGTGCTGCCTGCGGTTTCCGCGCCAAGGTCAATCCGCGGCTTGAAACCGATCAGGGTCACCGCGCCTGCCGCGAAGCTCTGAATGAATGTCCGTCGTTTCATATGAATCCTCCCCTTCTTGTACGCACCCGTTTCGAGCTAAATAGGTCTCTTCCCGCAATCTGTAATCACGGGCGGCTGGTCGCGATCGTTCTGATCGAATTTGGCGTTGTAGCAATCTATTTGTTCATACTTCGCGCCATTCCAATGGTAAACGCCAAACCTCTCTTCGTCCCCGCTCATATGCCATCCCGTAGCCACGTCACGAAACCCCTGGCTGGAGGTGCTTCGTACCATAAAGGCGCCTCCACCCGTTGCCAGCGCCAGTCGCAAATGTCCGTGACGACGAACGAAAATCCATATCGAGCAATTGCCGTTGGCGCCGCAGAATAACGCCGGGCCTTGCACTAAAACCTGCTGACTGCCGTCTTCAGCGAGCGCGATCGACCCCACGCGCGCGCTCATCACGGTTTTTCGTTCATCGTCCCGCTGTCCATCGGTAAACGAGTCGTGGATGGTCTTGTCGTCAATCACCTGGTATATCTGCGCTCGCTCTCCGTTTGTGAGAGGTGCGTCGGCGAGTGAATGGTCAAGATGCACTTTCCGATCCAAAGAAGAACTATCCAACTGCTTCCAGTCATCGCGCAAAGCCTGCGCCGCTGCCACTCCCCCGCCCACAGCGGTTAGAAGGCATAGGAGCGGAATGATGCGCATACCGCGTACCTTATTGGCCCTCACATCGAACCTCAAACCGACCGAAGGTCGTGTTTTCAATTCGCCACGGGTCGATAAGATACACCCGGCCGCACCTGCATGCAATCGTCCGGTCGAGTATTGGCCATTGAGCGCCTCCACGAGCACGGAAGCCGCGGGTTCTACATCTCCCGAACATTCATCCTCATGCTTGCCATTCTGTCCCCGTTTCTGCCATAACGGATAATCTTCATTCGGAGGTCCACAGCTTAAGAGGAGTTCCCAACCCCATGTTCCTTGCCAAGAAACTTGTCTCCCGTCTCTTCTTCCCTTTACCTTTGTCCTTGGAATTCCTGCTATTGGGATTGTTCCTACTCTGGTTCACACGCCGGCAGCGAACTGGGAAGGTGCTGGTCACCTGCGGGGCGATATTGCTGGTAGGGCTCAGCAACATCATCACCTCGAACGCTCTCCTTCGCCCCCTGGAGCATCGTTATCCTCCTTTGGTTGTTGCCCACCTGGGGGCGGGTGCTCCGGGCGTGACGTTCATCGCGGTTTTGGGGGGATGGGCGGACCACGATCCGGATGTTCCGGTCACCAGCCACCTTTCCCCCGGCCAGATGGTTCGTCTGATTGAGGGCGTACGCCTGCACCGCGAAATTCCCGGCAGCCGACTCATCCTTTCGGGAGACAACGATTCGGCCGGGAGCATGGCGGAAGTGGCGGAGGCTCTCGGCGTAAGCGCCGCGGATATCCTCCCGGTTCCTGAGCCCCGCGACACGGAGGAGGAAAGCCAACGAATTGCGCGCATCGTGGGTCGCCAACGATTGATTCTGGTGACCTCCGCCTCCCACATGCCGCGCGCCATGGGACTTTTCAGGAAAAGGGGGTTGCAGCCGATTGCCGCTCCCACGGACTTCCTCGCTCCCCGCCACCGCTTGGAATCCGACGATTTCTTTCCGGATGGCTATAAGCTCTTCAAGTCGCAAACCGCTTTTTATGAATACCTGGGGCTGGCGTGGGGGACCTTGATGGGAAAGCTGTGAACCCTCTAAAGGTTAAAGGATAAAGTGTGAAGGGTAAAGGAAAAGGGTAAGGATGAAGGATAATGGTTCTCTCAGATTTTCCCCCGCAAAGGATGGGACGGATAAAAAGGGGTAGGAAAAAGACACGCCTCACACCGCCTGCCTTTCAGCCTCAAGAGCTTTATCCTTTATCCTTTACCCTTTAGCCTTTGAGGGTGCAACCTGGATGCAGCTTTACACCTCTAAATGCTTATGGGATAATATCGTTATCCATGACTTGGCAGGGCAGAAAGGGAATATGAAAAGACTCCTCAGGAAGTTTGCCGTAGCGGTAGCTCTTTATGCAGTATTGGGGGCAAGTTTGTGGGCGGGGCAGAAGCCGGCGCCGGCTGATCCGGGACAAGCTTCCGATTCGGCATCCAAGCCGGCATCTACGGCCTCTTCCATTGCTCCCGACCACGCCAAGTCTTACTATCACTTCATGCTGGCGCGGCGCTACAAGGAGCTGGCCGGAGTCTACAACCGCCCTGACTACATTGACCGCGCGGTCTCCGAATACAAGCAAGCCATTGCCGCTGATCCGGAATCTCTCTTTCTGCGCGTGGAGCTGGCCGAGCTTTACTCGCTTTCCGGCCACACTGCCGAAGCTATTCAGGAAGCCGAGGCCGTGCTGAAGGTGGATCCCGATTACCCCGATGCTCACCGGCTGCTCTCACGCATTTACTACCACCGGCTCGAATCCACGCAAGGGGAGCACGGCGTCCCCAAGGAAGACCTGGCCAAAGCCATCGAGCAATTGGAAGCCGTGGTGCGGGTGACGCCGAATGACACCGATTCCTTGCTGCTCTTGGGGCATCTTTATCGAGTTAACAGCCAGCCCCAAAAGGCGGAAGAGGTGTTTCACAAAGTCCTGCAAACGGACCCGGAATCCAAGGTCGGGCTCGCCAACCTGGCGGAGCTTTACATCCAGCAAAACAACTTTGACCAGGCCATCGAGGCGCTCAGCAAGATTCCCGAAAGCGATATGGATTCCCGGCTTTTCCATATGTTGGGCTATTCCTACTCACAAACCCAGAAATTCGATAAAGCCATTGAGACCTACGAGAAGGCTTTGGCGCAGGACCCCGATAATAGCGACCTTCGGCGCTATTACGCGGACGCGCTGCTAAATGCCGGCAAGAACGACGCCGCCCGTGAACAGTTGGAGAAGGTTCTCAAGAGTGAGCCCGAAGATGGATTGAGTTACAAGCGTCTGGCCATGATCAATCGCGAGCAAGGACGCTTTGACGAGGCGAGGCAGGAACTCGAAAAAGCCAAGGCCTTGAGTCCGGATGACGTGGAAATTCCCTATCAGCAGGCGCTGCTCGAGAGTACGGTGGGTAACAACGACAAGGCCGTCGAAATCCTGCAAGGGCTGGTGAAGCAGTCCGAACGCCCGGGAGCCCAGTATACGGTGCCGGAAGCTAATAACCGGGCGCTCTTCCTCGAACGCCTGGGACTGGTTTACCGCGACCAGGAGAAGTTCTCCCAGGCCATGGACACCTTCAAACAAATTCAGGCGCTGGGGGCGTTGCAGGGTCCGCGCGCGGAAATGCTGATCATCGAAACTCTGCGCCTCGAGCACCAGCCCGATAAGGCCATGGCGGAAGCGGAGGCGGCGGTCAAGGCTTATCCCAAGAACCAGGATCTGGCCATCGAGCGCGCCACCATGCTGGGCGAGCGGGGTCACGTGGATGAGGCGGTCACGCAACTGCAGGCTTTCCTGGCCAACCGACCCATCGATCGCGGCATCTATATTCCCATCGCCCAGATTTATTTGCAGGCCAAGCGCTTCGACGACGCTGAAAAGGCGATTCAAAAAGCTCTGGATTTGAGTCAGACCCCCGAAGACCAGGAATTCGTGCTTTTTGTGCAGGGGTCCATCTTCGAGCGCCAGAAAAAGTACGATCAGGCGGAGGAGACGTTCAAGAAAGTTCTGTCCGTTGATCCGCTCAACGCTTCCGCCTCGAATTACCTCGGCTATATGCTGGCGGATCGCGGCGTCCGTTTGGAAGAGTCGGTCAAGTATATTCAGAAAGCGCTGGAACTCGAGCCCAATAACGGAGCATACCTTGACAGCCTGGGCTGGGCGTATTTCAAGATGCGGCGCTACGACCTGGCGGAGACTCCTTTGGAAAAGGCCGCGCACCTGATCCAGAACGATCCCACCATCCACGAACATTTAGGCAATCTCTATTTGCGGATGGGCAAGACGGCCATGGCGCAGGAGGAGTGGCAGCGCGCCCTGAAGGAATGGCCCGAGGCCGCCTCCAGCGATTTCGACGCCGAGCAGGCCAAGGAGCTTCAGAAGCAACTCGACGAACTCAAGAGCCACGCGGGGCATGACAAGAATTAGGGTAGCGCGGACCTGCTCTCCAAGTCCGCGGCTTTTCTTTGTTGGGCCCGCGGAACCATCTCAACGAAACTCCGGGTTGGCCATGCGTAAGGCCGCCCGGGGGCGCGTTCACCTTGCCAAAGACCCTTTGCCTTCGCGCCTTTGCCAAAATCAACACCGGGCTTAAGATTCTCCGCCGGCGGCCCGACGGCTACCACGAAATCCGCACCATTTACCAGACCATCTCACTGCACGATCGTTTGGGAATCAGCGTTTCCAAAGCCGGAAAGGGCATTGCCGTCGATTGCGATAACCCTGCGATTCCCGGCGGGCAGGGCAATTTGGTTTATCGAGCGTGCGAAGCGTGGGCACAGGCCTGCGGCTGGCGCGGTAGGATTCAGGTTCAAATCGCCAAGGTGATTCCTCTGGGCAGCGGGCTGGGTGGCGCCAGCACGGACGCCGCGGCCGCCATTCTCGGCCTCGAGCGATTGACCCGCGACCGTCTGGATTTTCCCGCGCGGCAGAAGCTGGCGGCGGGACTGGGATCGGACGTCCCCTTGTTTTTTCTCGGCGGACGCGTGCTGGGCTGTGGCCGCGGAGAAGAGGTTTATCCTCTCAGCGATCTTCCTTCCCGCGCCTGCCTGGTTGTTTTCCCGGGCTTCCCCGTTTCCACCGCGGAAGCTTATCGCCAGGCAGGTTTGCGGTTGACAGAGCAGGCCGGAACCGATTACAGTGGTAGTTTCGGTGCGTGGCCACAATTTCCCCTGATGAGTTGGGGACCGGCCGAGAACGACTTCGAGCAGGTCGTTTTCGCGAGGTGGCCTGAGTTGGCGCGATGGAAGCGCCGGCTTATCCGGGCCGGGGCCGAAGTTGCCTCCTTGACGGGCAGCGGGTCTGCTGTGTACGCCCTCTTTTCATCCTCTCGTCAAATGGATCGCGCCTCGAAACTCATCCCCAAAGGGTGGTTAGTGTACCCGACGCGCACACTGCTGCGCGCCGAATACCACCGAAAGCTTTACGAGCAGTGACGAGTGATGAGTGATGAGTGACGAGCGAACGCCTTATCTATAATTCGTCACTCATCAGTGTTCATGGTTGCTTGTCACTCATCACTCGTCACTCGTCACTGTTCTTGGGAGGTCGTCCAGTGGTAGGACACATGCCTTTGGAGCATGGAACTCTGGTTCGAATCCAGGCCTCCCAGCCAGGTTTCATATCGAAATGTTAAGCAGGCGTGCGAGGACACGATGAAAAGTCAGCGGGTAAGCCACACGCTGAAAATCTTCACGGGGAATGCCCATCCGGCGCTGGCCCGGGAAATCTGCGATCGCCTGGAAGTGCCGCTGGGGAAGGCCCAGGTAGGGCGCTTTCCGGATGGCGAGGTGCGGCTACAAATCCTCGAGAATGTGCGAGGCGCCGACGTTTTTGTCATCCAGCCCACCTGCCGCCCGGTGAATGACAACCTGGTGGAATTGCTGGTGATGCTCGACGCCCTCAGCCGCGCTTCGGCCACTCGCATCACCGCGGTGATGCCCTATTTCGCTTACGCCCGGCAGGATCGCAAAGACCGTCCGCGGGTTCCCATTTCCTCCAAGCTGGTGGCGGACCTGTTGACATCGGCGGGTGCGGACCGGGTGCTGGCACTCGAGCTGCACGCCGGGCAGATTCAGGGTTTCTTCGATATCCCGGTCGATCACCTTTACGCCACACCCGTCACCGTGGCTTATTTTCGCCGCCTGAGATTGAAGAACCTGGTGGTGGTTTCTCCTGACACCGGCGGCGTGGAACGCGCGCGGGGATTCGCCAAGCGCATGAACGTTCCCCTGGCCATCATCGACAAACGGCGCGAAGACCCGAATGTCGTGGAAGTGTTCAACGTCATCGGCGAAGTCGAAGGCAAGACGTGCTTGCTGGTCGATGACATGATCGATACGGCGGGAACCATCCTCCAGGGCGTCCAGGCCTTGAAGGAAAAGGGTGCAGAGAAAATCTATGCCTGCTGCACGCACGGGGTTTTTGCGGCCAACGCCATTGAGAGAATCTGCTCTTCGGCTCTGGAGCAGGTGGTGGCCACCAATTCGATTCCCCTGTCACCGGAGGCGAAGCAGTGCGGCAAAATTAAAGTTCTAAGTGTGGCCAAGTTGCTCGCCGACGCTATTCGTTCCATTCATGATGAGACTTCGGTGAGCAAGCTCTTCATCTGAAGGAACGACGCCAGCATGGCCTGGACACTGTGATGATTGGCGAAACTCGAAACTCGAAAATCGAAACTCGAAAATCGGGGGTTGGTTGGCGATTTTCGAGTTTCGATTTTCGAATTTCGGTTTCTGATTTTCGAACCTCGAGGAGTGGAAAGCTATGAGTCAAGCATTCACCGTTGAAGCAGAGCCGCGCGAGGATTTTGGCAAGAACGCGGCGCGGCGTACACGGCGCGCGGGACGCATCCCGGGCGTGGTCTATGGAGGCGGCGGTCCGGTCATCCCGGTTTCCGTTGACCCGGAGGGAATCCGCCTTGTTCTCCACTCGGAGGCCGGCCACAACGCCATCTTTACCCTGGAGGTTCGCGGCAAGGCCCCGGCCCGGGCCATGATTCGCGATTGGCAGACCGAGCCCGTCAAAGGCGGGCTGCTGCACGTGGACTTGGTGCGCATCGCCCTCGACACCAAGTTGAAGTTGAAGGTTGCTATCCACGTGACCGGCGAACCCCATGGTGTGAAGGTCGAGGGGGGAATCTTCGAGTTCATGTTGCGCGAGGTGGAAGTGGAGTGCCTTCCCGACGACATCCCGGAGGCCTTTACCGTGGATGTTACGCCTCTGGCGCTCGGCCATAACCTGCGGGTGGCGGACCTGCCCATAGGTCCCAAGGTCAAGGTGCTCACCGACCTGAACCGCGTGGTGGCACATGTGGTGGCCTTGAAGGCGGAAGAGGAGAAGCCGGCGGAGGTCGTGGCGGAAGCGGCGCCTGCTGAGCCGGAGGTCATTCGCAAGGGTAAGGCGGAAGAGGAAGGCGCGGAGGGAGAAGCCGGCGAAGAAAAGAAGGAGAAGGGCGAGAAGAAGGAGAAAGGCGAGAAAAAAGAGAAAGGCAAGGAGAAGGGGTAAAGGCAGTGACGAGTGGCAAGTGACATGTGACGAGCACGCGGGAAGCGTCAGGTTTCTGGCCATTCTTCTAAACGGACAGCGACAAGTTAATAAGGGGGCGGGTCTGTTAGCTTGTCACTCGTCACTCGTCACACGTCACTGTCCTTATGAAGCTGATCGTCGGTTTGGGGAACCCCGGCTTCGAGTACCACCTGACGCCCCACAACCTGGGGTTTATGGCGATCGACCGCTTGGCCGATGCTTGCGGCAAGGAATTGTCCCGCCGCGAAGCGCAGGCCCTGACGGCTTGCACGGAATTGGCGGGCGAACGCGTGGTGCTGGCGAAGCCGCAAACTTACATGAACTTGAGCGGCTTGGCGGTGGCCCGGCTGCTCCAGAACTACGAACTCGAGCCGCGTGACTTGCTGGTGCTTGTCGACGAGATTGAATTGCCGTTGGGTATGTTGCGCGTCCGGCCGCGCGGCAGCGCCGGCGGCCATAACGGTTTGAAGTCCATCATCGGCGCTCTCGAGGCGGAAGATTTCGTCCGGCTGCGAATGGGCGTAAGGCCGGACCGGCCAGTGGAGGATTACGTTTCCTACCTCCTCCGGCCGTTCCGCCCGGCAGAAACAGAGTTGGTTGCGGAGATGCTCGACCAGGCCAGTGAGGCCGTCCGCGTAATTATTTCGGAAGGTGTACAAAAGGCGATGAATCGCTTTAATCGGCGGGTTCCGCCCACCGAGTCGTGAGGTCCCATGCGTAATTACGAAATGATTTTTATCGTCCGCCCCGATGTGGCCGACGACGATGTTCAAAAGCTCATCACGCAGATGGAGGGCGTGGTGGCATCCGCGGGCGGCAAAGTGGAGAAGGTGGAAAAGATGGGCCGCCGCCGGCTGGCCTACCGCGTGAGCAAGCAGCGCGAGGGCTTTTACGTTCTTTTCTACGTGCAGGGCACCGGAGATACGGTCAAGGAGTTTGAGCGCCGCCTCAAGGTGACCGATACGGTGATCAAGCACCTCACCGTCTGCACGGACGACATTCTTCAGCGCGCCGCGAAATTCAAGGCCCTGCGGGCCAAGCAGGAGGCCAAGCGCCGCCGGAGCAAGCCTGCTCCCGCGCCCGCCGCCGCCCCCGCCCCCGTGGAGAGCGCGGAAGCATAAAGGAGTGAATCACCATGCCAGTTCCCAGAGAAGGCGCGCCCGCCGGCGAACGTCCCCCAAGGCGGGAAGGCGGCCCGGGGGGTGGCGGCCGGAAGCAATATTTTCGCCGCCGCAAAGTCTGTAAGTTTTGTACCGAGAAGATCGACTTGATCGATTACAAGGACGTGCGCATGGTCGGCGAGTTTATCGCCGAGCGCGGCAAGATCCTGCCGCGCCGCCTGACCGGCACTTGCTCCACGCACCAGCGGGCGCTATCGGAAGCCATCAAACGCGCCCGGAATATCGCCCTCCTGCCTTTCGCAGCGGGAGGGTAAACGTAATCGGGACACGGGTCACGGGACACGGGGTTATGGCCGCGGGACTGGGGACCCGGGATTCGGAATTTGGGTCCGACTTGCGGACCCCATTCGGGGATCGGACTATAGGGCTCCAGAGTTCGGAATTTCGCCCTAACCCCGAATCCCTAACCCCTAACCCCGAATCCCGTGTCCCGTAACCCGTATCCCGTCTACCGTATGCTGTATACAGGAGTCTAAAGATGGAAGTTATCCTTCTTGAGAATATTGATAAACTTGGAAACCGCGGCCAGATGGTGAAAGTGGCGGACGGTTACGGCCGCAACTACCTGCTGCCCAAGAAGCTGGCGGTGGCCGCCACCTCCCAGAACCGCAAGTGGGTGGAGCAGCAGCGCGTCCGCTTCCTCAAGCTGGAGGCCAAGGAAAAGGCCGATGCCGCCGATCTCTCCACGCTGCTGGAAGACGTCAGCGTTACCGTCATCCGTAAGGCGGGTGACAAGGGCAATCTTTTTGGCTCGGTCACCTCCATGGACGTTGCCGAAAAGCTTCTGGCCCAGGGCTACCACATCGACAAGCGTAAGATCACTCTCGCCACGCCGATCAAGGTGCTGGGCGAGTACAATGTTCCGATCAAGCTCCACCGTGAAGTGACCGCGACGGTCAAAGTTCTTGTCGAGCCCGACGAGGAGACGAAAGCCAAACTCAAGGCGGCGGCGGAAGCCCAAGCCAAGGCTGACGCCAAGGCTTCTGCGACCCCCAAGGCAGCTCCTGCCGCTGAAGCTCCTGCCGCGGAAGCTCCGGCCGCGGAAGCTCCCGAGGCCCCCGCAGAAGCTGAACAAGAAAACACCTAGGCCGTGCTTCTCACCAAGCTGCCGCATGTTTTTGGGCCGCGGACATAAAGGGCGATGTCTGCGCCACCCGCGAGAATTTGGGCCGCAGTTGTCGAAAACCATAGATGAAAGCGACCAGCCTCAGTGTAAAATCGCTACCGGTATGGCCCTTCGAGCTTAGGGCGGGCTATGAAGGGGAGATGCTGTGAAAGTAACCACGAAGGCCACGCACGCATCGTCACGTGACTCCCAAAAGCAGCTTCAGAGCTTTATCGCCAAATTCGAGCCAAAGAATCAAGCTCTGATACGTGCGTTGCGCAAGGCGTTACGAAAGCGGTTGCCAACTGCGAATGAACTGGTTTGGGACAACTACAACTTCTTCGTTTTGAGTTACGGTCCGACAGAACGCCCGTCCGATTGCATTATCACGATCGCTGCCGCAGCGAACGGAGTGGGATTGTCCTTCTACCGCGGAGCTTCTCTTCCCGATCCGCACAAGATACTCCTCGGCTCAGGTAGTCAAAATCGATTCATCCGCATCGATTCCGTTGAGGTGTTGGCGCGTCCGGAGGTCGATGCTCTCATCACCGCTGCCATTGCTCAGGCTAAAATACCCTGGCCTAGGAATGGCAAGGGAAAGCTCATAATTCGGTCGATTTCCGCAAAGCAGAGGCCACGACGCAAGCCAGCGGAGTCATAGGCATCCGCAGTTAGAGCACTGCACATTTTGGCAAGCATTCAAGGGGTCAATAGAGATCGATTGAACTTATGCGAGGCCGATTACCCGCTTTCGCTGAAGCTAGCCGCCATTATCCTTCCATCTGAGTTGTGGTGAGTTCGGGCGCAAAATGATCCTGGCGAGAAGCCCTGGATTTAAAGGTATAGTTGTACAGTTTTGGATCCTTGAAATTCTTTCTTTCCGGTGAACCGATGATTGTCATGAAATTTGGAGGCAGTTCAGTCAAGGATGCAGTATCCATCGACCGGGTGATCAAAATCATCCAGGAACGCTTGCTATTGAATCCGGTGATCGTTGTTTCCGCCATGGGCAAGACCACGCGCAACCTGCTCGGCGCGGGGGCATTGGCCTCGGAAGGGAAAACCGGCGAGGCTCTTGGGCAGTTGGCGGCGATTGAAGCGTATCATCATGCCGAACTCTCGCAGTTGGTGGAAGATCACAGAAACTCTCCGGTGTCTTCCCTCATGGCGGGATATTTCAGCGAAATGCATGACTTGGTAAAAGGTCTTTCCATTTTGAAGGATTTTTCGCCCCGCAGCCAGGATGCCATGGCTGCCTACGGCGAGCTGCTTTCATCGGCGATACTTGCTGCGGGGTTGGCTTCCCGCGAGGTGAAGGTGCAGTTGCTCGATTCCCGCACGCTCATGATTACCGACGATCACTTTACCGCCGCGGAGCCGATCGAGCGAACCGCGCAAGCGCGAATATGTGCCGCTTTGCTCCCCGAGCTGGAGCGGGGCCGTACGCCGGTGATGCAAGGGTATATCGGGGCGACCTTGGCGGGGGCGACGACGACCCTGGGTTTTGAAGGGTCTGATTTCACCGCTACCTTCGTGGGAGCGGCTTTGGATGTGAAGGCCATTCAGATTTGGAAGGATGTGCCCGGCTTGATGAGCGCCGATCCCGCCGTTATTCCCGAGGCGCAGACGATTCCCGCGGCCACCTGCGATGAAATGGCCGAGTTGACCTACTTTGGCGCCAAATTACTCCATCCGCGAGCGGTTTGGCCGGCCGCTCAAAAGCGCATCCCCGTCCAAATCGTCAATTCCTGGCGCCCGCAAGACGCCGGAACCATCATTCAAGAAAGCGCGGTGACCGCTCCGCAAGGAGTGCGCTCCATTGCCTTCAAGCGAGGGTTGGCATTGCTTCACGTCGTCTCGAACCGGCAGCAGCCGATTTCAGAATTCATGAAAGGAGTGCTGGATGTTCTCGACCGGCACCGCGTCACGCCCGATTTGACCGCCATCTCATCGCTGCACTGCCGACTGGCGCTAGACGCCAACCTTCCGTTTGAACGGTTTCTTCCGGAATTACATCGTTTGGGTGCGGTGGAAATTGAGCGAGGGAAAGCATCCATCTGCCTGGTGGGGCAGGGACTGATCCAGCAGCCGGGCATTGCGGCTTTGGCCTTGGGAGCTATTTCCGATTTGCGGCTGGATCTCATTTCCCAGGGCTCTTCGCCGAATAGCTTAATGATGGTTTTTGATGAAACTCATCTCGAAACGGGGCTCAAGCGGATCCACCGCCAATTTTTTGAGCGAAACACTTAAAACGGAGTCCGCAATTATCGGGCAAGGGTGGCTGACATCCACCACCAAGGCTTCGCTCGTCATTGTTGTTCCTCCACCTGTAGGTCGTTCCACAACGCCAGAAATCGACATGCCGGTGGCCCGAACATTTTTTTGAAAATTTATTTCCCCTGATGTCGAGAACCCCCCACCCGCTCCGACTACTCTATGAAAGCGCAGCAGATCAGCGCTAAAATCCAAGGAGGAGAAACCATGAAATACATTCTGATGATGACCGGAACGAAAGCGGGCGTGGACACTTACATAGCGTGGTCGCAGAAGGACATCCAAACGCACTTTGCGCACTTGACGGCAATCAAAAAGGACCTGACCGAGTCCGGGGAGTTCGTGACCACGGAGGGCCTGGGGATGCCCCATCAAGCCAAAGTGGTGCGTGCGGGAGCCGATGGTACGCCGATCACCGACGGCGTGTTTCCGGAGGCCAAAGAGTTCCTGCTGGGATACTGGATCGTGGACGTGGAGAGTCCGGAGCGAGCTTATGAGATTGCGGCCCGAATATCGGCGGGGCCGGGTCCCGGCGGCGTGCCGACGAACATGCCCATCGAGGTGAGGGAGATTATGTCCCGGAGAACGGAAGATTACGGTGACCGATAGGCCGGGTGAAGAGCCAGCCGAGCATCTGTTCCGCGAACTGGCGCCCCAGGTGCTCGGCGCCGTCGTGCGCCGCTTCCATGATTTCGCCGCCGCCGAGGACGCCGCGCAGGAGGCGTTGATCGCGGCCGCGCTGCAATGGCCGCGGGACGGCCTGCCCACCAATCCTCGCGGCTGGCTGATTCACGTCGCCGCCCGCCGCATGATGGATTACTTGCGCAGCGAGGAAGCGCGCCGTCGCCGGGAAAGCGAATCGGCCGCGCCGTCCGCTTCATCCCCGCCCGAGGCGGGCGCGCCGGATGAAGCCGGCCAGGATGACACGCTGAACCTGTTCTTCATGTGCTGCCATCCTTCGCTCACTTCCTCTTCCGCCATCGCGCTCACCTTGCGCGCGGTCGGCGGCCTGACCACCGCGGAAATCGCCCACGCCTTCCTGGTTCCGGAAGCGACCATGGCGCAGCGCATCAGCCGCGCCAAGCAGACCATCAAGGCTTCCGGCGTGCCTTTCGAGATGCCCACCAGCCGGGAACGCGTCCAGCGGCTGGGCGCCGTGCTGCACGTGCTCTACCTGATCTTCAGCGAGGGCTACACCGCGAGCGGCGGGCCTCACCTGCAGCGCCTCGAACTCGCCCGCGAGGCCATTCGCCTCGCGCGCGCGCTTCACGCTTTGCTCTCCGATGATGGTGAGGTTGCCGGCCTGCTGGCGCTCATGCTGCTCACCGACGCGCGCCGCGCGGCGCGAACCGGCCCTGACGAGGGGCCGATCCCGCTGAGCGAGCAGGATCGGACTCTTTGGGACCGGGGGGAGATTGCCGAGGGTGTCGCGCTCCTGACCGCCACTCTCTCCCAAGGCTCGGTTGGAGCATACCAGCTACAGGCCGCCATCGCCGCCGTGCATGATGAAGCGCCCAGTGCTCAGGATACCGACTGGCCGCAGATCCTGGCGCTCTACGACCTGCTTATGCGTATGTCTGACAATCCCATGGTGGCGCTCAATCACGCCATTGCCGCGGCCATGGTCCACGGCCCCGCCAAAGGACTCGAGCTGCTCCGCGCGCTTGATTCGGACGCGCGAATTGCCGGCCACCATCGCCTGCCCGCTGTTCGCGCCCATCTGCTGGAAATGGCTGGCAACCACCAGGCCGCAATCCAAAACTACCGGGTCGCCGCCGACCGGGCACGAAGCCTGCCCGAGCGGAACTATCTCATCACGCAAGCCGCCCGCCTCAGCGAGTCCACGCCAGGCACAGACGGGAAGATTCCAGGCACGGATGAATAAGGAGCCGATGTACGTCATCAAAAAGACTGGTCGGAGTTGAAATATACCGCCTTAGCCCCCGGAGCCTCGGTGGCGTAGGCGGGTTCGAAGGATGGCAGATTGCTGCGCGGCGTTGGCTGTAGGCTGGCTGGCGCAGAGTGAAACTCTGCGATATGGGTGAGCGACACGCATGGGTCGCAGAGCTGCGCTCTGCGCCAGCCAGCCCGGCCAACGCTTCAAGTGCGGCCTCACCGCCCTCGCATGGCTGGGGGCCAGGGTGGCTCGCTACGCCTTCCCTGTACGACTCTTTCATTCGCGACTCCATGCCGGTTTATCCCGGCGCTATCCAGAGCTGCGCTCTGCGCCAGCCAGCCGACATCGGAAGAGGAGTTGCAGTCCAGACGAATTCACATGCCCCCAGGAACACGGGTATCCGCCAGCCAACGGTCGGCTATGCTCGCGTGATTAGGGTGCAAAGATTTGGCCGGGGGCAAATTGGGGTATAATCTCGGCCACGGGAATGCCTGGATGGAGATTTCTGGTTGACAATGATTGATAAGCCCGCGATTAAGAGCCTGCACATTCAGAATCTACTCTCGTTTGGTGCGGACTCTCCGAAGATCACACTCGGACCCCTTAGTGTGCTCATTGGCCCTAACGGGTCGGGCAAATCGAATCTTATCGAAGTCATTGCGATGTTGCAGAACACTCCCCGGGATTTGGCGACCCCCATTCGGGAGGGCGGCGGCATCGTTGAGTGGCTATGGAAATCGCCATCGGCCCGCCAGAAGGCGGCGAGGTCATTACCTACGGCAACCATCGAGGTTTCGGCCGCTCCCCTTCATTTACGAGCGCCCATTGACTACCGATTGTCGTTCACGGGTGTGAACTATCAGCTTGACATCAAGGATGAGCGAGTTGAGGCTGAGGTCACTGAGAAGAGCCAGAGGGAAGCTCCGCCTTACTTCGGTTATGTCAACGGACGTCCGATGCTCAGGATGAACGGGACGCAGCAGGAACTTTCGCGGGAGCAGATCAACCCCCAGCAGTCGATCCTGGCCCAGCGCAAGGATCCTGCTCAATACCCTGAGATCACCTACCTGGGTCAGCTTTTCGGGGATATCAAGCTCTACCGTATTTGGGAGTTCGGGCCCATTTCGGATGCACGGAATATGTTCGGACCGGAACTTAGCAACGCGTTCCTGGATGAGGACATCAGCAACCTTGGAATGATGCTGAATAGGCTCAATTCCGAATCGAGCACTAAGGCCGAATTGCTGAAGTATTTAAAGGCGTTCTACGACGGAGCCGAGGCAATTGAGACACCCATACAAGGTGCCCTCGTTGACGTGCGCCTTGTAGAACGAGGAGGCGTGTCGATCTCTGCTATCAGGCTCTCCGACGGCACACTCCGCTGGCTGGCTCTTCTCACCATTCTGCTGAACGACACACCGCCGCCTCTGGTTTGCATCGAAGAACCCGAACTCGGTTTGCACCCCGATATCATTCCACCGCTGGCCCAGCTCCTGCGGGAAGCTTCGCAGCGGATGCAACTGGTGGTGACCACGCATTCGGATGCCTTGGTAAGCGAGCTGACGGACATCCCGGAGTCGGTTATCGTGTGCGAAAAGGAAAACGGCTCAACCACATTGAAACGGCTTGAGCGCAAACGGCTGGCGGCATGGCTCAAGACGTACAGCCTCGGGCACCTCTGGCGGAAGGGCGAAATCGGGGGCAACCGCTGGTGAGTGTCCGTGTCTATGTCGAGGGCGGCGGTGACTACAAACACACCGATACTGCTACCGCCTGCCGGAGCGGGTTTCGTCAGCTCTTCGAGAACCTCGGTCTTCCCTCGCGCCGATTCAGCGTGCATGCCGGCGGCAGCCGTCGTCAAACATTTAAGGACTTTCGCACGGCCGTGCGCCAGCAAACGGGTGATTTTATTATTCTCCTGGTAGATTCGGAGGGCCCTGTCGGGGCGCGAGGCGCCTGGGCTCATCTCCATGCAAGGGATGGGTGGCAACCTCCCTCAGGTACTACTGAGGACCAAGCGCACTTGATGGTTCAGTGCATGGAAGCCTGGTTTCTGGCGGATCGGGATGCCCTTCTCGATTTCTATGGTGCGGAGCTTCTGGCTGATTCGCTACCCGGTAGGGCGAACATTGAGCAAATACCGAAACGATCCCTGCTTCCCGCCCTCAAACACGCATCGAAACAAACCACGAAAGGCTCCTACGACAAGACCCGGCACGCATTCGCCCTTTTGGCGCGCATCGATCCGCAAAAGTTAAGGGTTGCATCGCACCACGCAGGCAGGCTGTTCGACGTATTGATTCAAAGGACTAACGCGTGAGTGTGTAATCAAGGAAGCACCCCCTTCACTTGGACGGGTAACGCCCAACCCACCATGGTGCCCGGCGTCGCTGGCGATGCTGATGTATTGCCCCCCCCTCGCCGCCGAGCCCTGCCGGCGCCACCCGAAATACGCACCCCGCCTTGCATGTCCTGTCTGGCAAGACACTGTAGCCTCAAAACCTTCTTGACAAAGCCTAGAAAAGTCGGTATACTTAAGGCGGAAGTGCGTAGCTTAGGACATAAGGCTGTGCTCATGCCGAAGAAGGAAGCTTCCAACCCCCGCCCAGCAGGGCGAATTTGTCACACCCTTAACAAACAAGAAGTCACAATCGAGGGACACCGCAAAAAAGAATTCTTTTTTTGGCGTTGGAAGCCGGAATGTATATGAAAACAAAGAGAACATGGACAAAATAGACGAGAGAAAAGCGGACATATTCGGCAATATGACGCCGATTTTGCCGAAATCCACGGCTTTTGACGAGCAAATTGCCACGAATAACGCTTTCGCGATGGATTTTTGTCGAAATTTACGGCAACGACGGCCATCTTACCGCATGCGTCCCTGGGCTGGATGGGCCGGCCACGCACAGACTCCGTGGCGCGGAGAATATCCACAGGCCGGTCTGAGTTCTCCACAGATTTTCCGGCTTTTGCACAAGATATCCGCAGCCTGCCTCGATGCGCAGCTTGTGGCAGGATCGAGTACAATTGATAATACTGCGATGCCGACTGCCACTGCCACCGAACGATCCGTTCCTCACAACCTCGAAGCGGAACGCGCCCTCTTGGGCTCGGTCCTCCTCGATAATGGGGCCCTCAATTTCGCCCTCGAACTTCTGGGCAAAGAGGATTTCTACTCGGAAGCCCATCGCCTCACGTTCGAGAAAATGAGCGAGATCTCAGAGAAGAATCGCACCATCGATCTGGTGACCCTCTCCGAGGAACTCGCCAAAGCGGGGCTGTTGGAAAAAGCCGGTGGGGCGGCTTACCTGGCGGCGCTCACCGATGGGGTTCCCATCGGCACGATGGCGGCGATGGGGGAGTATTGCCGGATTGTCAAAGAGAAATCGACGATTCGCCGCTTGATCAATGCCTCGAACAATACCATCGCCCGTTGCTATGAAGGCACGGACGACCCGGAGACGCTGATTGACCTGGCGCAGAGCCAGGTTTTCGAAATTGCCGAGCAACGGATGCAGGGGGGGTTCACGCCGCTTCGAGCTGAGGTTAAGGCCAGCTTCGAGAAGATTAATAACCTGTTTGAACGCGGTCAGTCCGTGACGGGCATTGAGACGGGACTCGTGGACCTCGACAACATGACCTCGGGTTTCCAGGCCGGCGAGTTGGTGGTCATCGCGGCGCGCCCTTCGCTGGGTAAGACGGCGCTGGCGCTGAACATCGCTGCCCACGCGGCCATCAATAACCTCAAGGTCGTGGGAATGTTTTCGCTCGAAATGAGCAAGGAATCTCTGGTCATCCGCCTGCTTTGCTCGGAGGCGCGTATCGACAGCCACAAGCTCCGTACCGGCTTTTCCAGCAAGGAGGATTGGAACCGCATGACGCCTGCCCTCGGGCGCCTCTCCGAAGCGCATTTATACATCGACGATACCGCGGCTCCGAGCATCATGCAGATCCGAGCCAAGGCTCGGCGCCTGAAAGCAGAAAAGGGATTGGATCTGCTGATCGTCGACTATCTACAGCTCATCTCCGGCGACAGGCGATTCGAAAACCGCACGCAGGAAGTCAGCTCGATCTCGCGCGGATTGAAGAGCATCGCGAAGGAACTCAAGGTTCCGGTCCTGGCGCTCTCACAGTTGAGCCGCGCACCTGAACAGCGGACCGGCTTCGCCCAACGCCCGCAGCTTTCGGACTTGCGTGAGTCGGGGTCTATTGAGCAGGACGCCGACGTGGTGATCTTTATCTTTCGGGAGAAGAAGGCGGCCGAGGGGCAGGAGGGTGAAGAGGAGTTCGGTCAGGGGGGATCTGAAACCCGGCTGATTGTCGGCAAGCAGCGCAACGGACCCACCGGAGACGTGCCGGTGGTCTTCCTGAAACCCTATGCCAAGTTTGAAAACAAGGTTCATGATGGCGGGGAGTCCTATACGTGAATCTCCCCACTGATAAACTTCTGCGCCCGACCTGGGTGGAAATTTCGCTCTCCAAACTGCGCCGCAATTTCCAGCGGGTGCGGGAGCTGGCCGGCGCTCGCAAGGTGATGGCCGTCGTCAAGGCCGATGCTTACGGCCATGGCGCCGTGCCGGTTTCCCAGTGTCTTGCCGAGTGCGGGGTGGATTGGTTTGGCGTGGCGACCGTCGAGGAAGCACTGGAATTGCGCGCGGCGGGAATCGAGCAACCCGTCCTTCTGCTCGGCGGCCTTTACATGAGCGACCCGGCCCACCTGATCGAGTACCGGTTGACCCCCTCGATTTCCTCCACCATGCGGCTTGACACCTATGCGGAATGCGCGCGCCGCTACGGCCGGCCCATCGAGTTTCACCTGAAAGTCGATTCTGGATTGGGGCGGCTGGGGCTGCCGCTGGACCGCGTGGCGGCCTTCGTAAACCATTACCGCGAGCTCGAAGGGCTGCAAATGAAAGGGCTCTTTACCCACCTTGCCTCGGCGGAGGATTTGGTGGCCTCCCAGACCGACGAGCAGGCGGAGCGTTTTGCCGCGGCGCTCGAGCAACTGCGCGGGTTGCAGCTTGCGCCGGAATGGATCCACGTTTCCAACAGCGCCGCACTGCTGACGGGGCGGAGGTTTCCCGAAAACCTGGTGCGCATCGGCGCGCTGCTTTATGGCTACTGTTTGCCACTGATCGTGCCCCCGGGGCAAGAGCTTCCCAAAGTGCCGGAGTTCGAACCGGTCCTCACCTTCAAGTCGCGGATTGTCTATATGAAGGACGTCCCCAGCGGCACGCCACTAGGCTACGGAGCGGCGTTCTACACGCGCCGGCCTTCCCGCATCGCCACCGTGCCGGTCGGGTATGCCGACGGCTTAAGCCACGCCCTCTCCAACCGCGGATGCGCCATCGTGCGGGGGCGGCGCGCCCGCATTGTGGGCAGCATCAGTATGGATCTCTCACTTCTTGATGTCACCGACATCGCGGGGACGAATATCGGCGATGAGGTCGTGCTGATGGGGCAAGCGGACCACTGCTCCATCACCGCGGTGGAGATTGCCCAACTGCTGGACACCGTCCCTTATGAAGTCCTGTGCTCGATCGGGAAACGCGTGCCGCGCCTTTATATGGGTTGAGCAGGCTGCCGTCCGGTGAAGAATTCCGGGAATATCTTGCGGTAGATGGACATTCCCAGCGCGGCGTGCATGCCGAGTTCCTCCAGCGCCGCGATCTCTTCGTCCGTGGTGATTCCGCCCGCGGCGGTAATGGGGAGTGGGGTCACGGCGCGCAGACCGCGGAACCACTCGAGGTTGGTTCCTTGCAGCCTTCCTTCCCCATCGATGTAAGTGCAGAGGAACCCTGAACAGTAGGGCTCGAGCTGGGGCAGCGCCTGCGCACAACTGATCGGCAGCGTTTCCTTCCAACCGTGAATGGCCACGCGATCGCCGAATGAATCCACGGCAATCAGGATCTTTTCGCGCGGCACGGTCGCGGCGAGTTCGCGCAGGAATTCCTGATTGATGCCCTGCGAGGTGAAAGCGCTGCTGCCCACAATGGCCTTGAGCGCCCCGTCGCCCACCACCGCCTGCGCCCGCGCCGTGCTGCGGATGCCTCCACCCACGCGGCAGGGCTTGCGGCGGCATAGCTCGCGGACGATCTCCGCGTTGTTTTCCGCCTTGCCCATCGCCGCGTCCAGATCGATCACTTGGATTTCCGGGTAGGCTGAGAATTTCTCGAGGACGGCAAGCGGTTCAGGCAGTTCGAGGAATTTCTTCTTGCCCTGGACGAGCTGCACAACCTTGCGATCCATCAGATCGATGCAGGGAATGACCATCGTGATCCCAGATGTTGAGGGTAGCACTGCAACAAATTACGAATTACGAATTATGAATTACGAATTTCGGAATTATGAATTCGCAATCAAGAATTATGAGCTGTCTTGACCCGCCGACTTTGCCGCGCGCCGTGGAGGCTCGTACTTAATTCGTAATTCATAATTCGTAATTCGTAATTCAAAATTCCCCCCGCTCCTCAAATCCTAACTGGCACGCCTTGCGTGCGCAGGTACTCTTTCAAACTGCGAATGGTGTGCGTCTCATAGTGGAATATGGACGCGGCCAAGGCAGCGTCCGCGCAACCCCGCTGGAAAACTTCGGCAATATGTTCGGGGCTGCCGGCGCCGCCCGAGGCGATGACCGGGATGTGCAAGGCGCGCGCCACCATGGCGGTTAATTCGCAATCGAATCCCCCTTGCGTGCCATCCGCGTCCATGGAAGTCAGCAGGATTTCGCCCGCGCCCAACTCTTCCACGCGCCGCGCCCATTCGAGTGCGTCGAGGCCCGTGGGCTTGGTCCCGCCGTAGGTTACGACTTCCCAATGATGCAGATCATTACCCTGCGAAGCAGTGGGCGATTTCTGAACCCGCCGCGCGTCAATGGCCACCACAATGGCCTGCCGCCCGTAATTCTCCGCGATGTCTCTAACCACCTCCGGTGTCTCCACAGCGGCAGTGTTGACGGCCACCTTATCCGCCCCAGCGGAGAGCAACCGCCGCGCATCATCGAGCGCGCGGACGCCGCCCCCCACCGTGAGCGGGATAAACAGCCGGCGCGCCACCCGCCTGACGGTTTCCATCAGTGTTGCGCGGCCTTCGCGCGAGGCAGAAATGTCGAGCATCACCAGTTCGTCGGCCCCCTCGCGGTTGTACATCTCCGCCATGTCGCCGGGGTCGCCGGCATCGCGCAGGTTAACAAAGTGGATGCCTTTCACCACGCGTCCATCTTTGCAGTCGAGACACGGAATGATGCGCTTGGCAAACAAATTTGTCCTTCGTCCTTGGTCCCTGGTCCTTGGTCCCATGCTGCACAACACTTGTTAGCGGTGCAAGTGACAAGGGACAAAGGACCAAGGACATCCTATAAATTCAGAAAATTGCTGAGAACTTTCAATCCAACCTCACCTGATTTTTCGGGGTGAAACTGGACCGCCCAGATTTTATTCATTTCGATTCCCGCGGCGAAAGTCTGGCCATATTCGGTGACGGCACAAGCTTCCGCCGTCACGGGACCGTAATAGGAATGGCAGTAGTATACAAAGCTGCCGTCGGCGACTCCGCGGAATAAATTTGTCTCGTGGCGGAGAACAAGCTGGCTCCAACCGACGTGGGGAACCTTAAAAACACCCTGAAAGCGCGTCACGCAGCCCGGCAGGATGCCCAGGCCGGGGATGCCGGGGGCCTCTTCGCTCGATTCGTAAAGCGCCTGCAAGCCCAAGCAGATGCCGAGGAAAGGTTTCCCCTCGGAAAAGGCTTCGCGCAGCGGGGTCAACATCTCGCGCTCCGCGAGCCCTTTCATCATCGCGCCAAAGTGGCCTTGCCCGGGGAAAATGATCTTCTCGGCAGCCCGCAGCGCCGCCGGCTGATCGATCCTCTCGCCCGACAGGCCAAGGTACTCGATCGCCTTGAGCACCGAGCCCACATTCCCGCCGCCGTAGTCGAGGACGGCAATCATAGAAGCCCCTTCGTGCTGGGAAGCTGCGATCGCAAGCGGCGGTCGCGCGAGCAGGCAAAGCGCAACGCTCGCGCAAACGCTTTGAACAGCGCTTCGATGGCGTGGTGGCTGGAGCGTCCATACGCGACCTTGAGGTGTAGGTTGGCGGCGGCGGTGGTGGTGAAAGCATGAAAGAAATCTTCCAGCAACTCGGTTTGCAAATCGCCCACGTACCGCACCTTCAGGGGAGCTTTCAGCACCAGGTAGGGCCTGCCGCTCAGGTCAACGGCGGCGATCGCCAGGGTTTCATCCATCGGCATCAGGAAATAGCCGGCGCGATTAATTCCCTTTTTTGAACCCAGCGCCTCGCGCAGAAGTTGGCCAAGGACGATGCCCACGTCTTCCACCGTGTGATGCTGATCGACGTCCAGGTCGCCGTGCGCCTCCAGATCCAGGTCAAAGCCTCCGTGCCGCGTGAAGAGCTCCAGCATGTGGTCAAGGAAGCGAATGCCTGTCGAGATCTTGTAGGCGCCGCGGCCGTCCAGATTCAAGCGCCCACGGATATCGGTCTCGGCGGTTTTGCGATGCAAGGAGGCGGTGCGGGCTTTCATGCAAACCATCCTGTGGAGGAGTAGGCGACCATGTTTTTCCAAGCCCGTGAACCTTTGCGAGTCTGGATGAGACCTTGCAAGCGCTGAAGTTCAGCCATGAGGCGGCGCGTTTGCGCCTGCGAGCCGATCGTGAATCGCAGGTACCCCTTCAGGTGCGGGTCGTAACTCCAGTCGCGCACCAGGATTTTCTTCTCGCGCAGTTGGCGGGCGATTTCCGGGGCGTGCTCCCCCACCTGCGTCAAAACGAAATTCGCGGAGCTGGGCACGTAGGGAATGTCGTGGGCATCGAGCCAGCGGCAGAAGCCCGCACGATTCGCGCGGATGGTCTCCGCGTACTTGCGCACCTGAGCGTCATATCGAATGGCAATGCACGCGCACATCAAGGCAAGCGCGTTTACGGCAAACGGATTCTGCCCGCGTTGCAGAGGGTCGATAAGCCGGGGGTTGGCGAAGAGACACCCCATGCGAAGCGCCGCGAGGCCGAACGCCTTGGAAAACGTCCGCGTCACAATCAGGTTGGGATAGCGGCGAATCCACGGCAGGATGGTTTGGCCGGAGAAATCCTGATAAGCCTCATCAACCAGCACCACCGTTTCCGGAGCAGCGAGCAGAATGGCCTTCAACGCGGCTTTCGGAATTTGCGTGCCGGTGGGGTTATTCGGATTGGCCAGCGCTACCCATCGAACGTTCTGCTTCTTCAGCGTGGCCACGAATTCATCCGTGGGCAAGCGGAAGTGTTCATCGTAGCGAATGCGCAGCGTCTTGCCGCCCGCCACATTGTTGAAGAATTCGTACACCGGGAAAGTGGGGGCAGGAACCAGCAGTGTGTCACCGGGATCAACGAACGTGTCGCAGACCATCTTGAGCGCGTCGTCAGTGCCGTTGGCAAGAAGCATCTCTTCCGGAGCCACGCGAAAATAAGCAGCGAGCGTATGCCGCCCTTCGTCGTACTCGGGATAGCGCGTCATCATTTCCGGGTCGAGCGCGCGGCGCAGCGCGCGAATCACCTGCGGTGGGCAGCCCACCGTATTCTCGTTAAAGTCCAGGCGCATCTTGCCGCCGCGGCCTTCTTGGGGCGGGCGGTACTTTTTCAAAGTCTCGATGGCCTTGCGGGGTCGAATCATTTGCTAAGTCCTAAGGCGGTCCGGGATGCGTAATGTTGACAGTCCATGAATAAGTACGAATGCTTATGAAATCTCAGTGGCTATTTTCATCTTAACCAATAGATTACATTGCACTTAACTGTTAAAAAGCGGCTTGGCGGATCAAAATCTCCGTGTTTTAGACATTTTGCCGCAATCGTCCCCCGGACCGTACGATCGCGAGCGTCATTTTGTCGACCGCATGCCACCCATCTCGCGAACAACCATCCCTCAGGGTTGCGCGCCTTTCCCCACCAAGCGGGTCTGGACGGAATAGGCGTGCGCTTTCAGGCCCTCGGTGTTGGCCAAGGTGACGAGGGTCTTTTCCAGTCCTGCCAGCCCGCGAGGACTGAGCCTTTGCACAGAAATGGCCTTCACAAAATCCGCCGCGCTCAGGCCACCGCGCAAGCGCGCCGCTCCGCTAGTGGGAAGGATGTGATTCGTCCCCGAGGCATAATCTCCCGCGGCGACCGGGCTATACGCGCCCAGAAAGATGGAGCCGGCGGATTGGACGCGCCCCAGCAGCGTCGTGGCGCCCTCGAACAGCGTGAGGTGTTCGGGCGCCAGGCGGTTAACCAGTTCAATAGCCTCCGCCATATTGCGCGTGACGATGATGCCCCCCTGCGCAGCCAGCGCTTGGCCCGCGACCGGCAAATCCAGCCGCGCCACGATTCCCCGCGCCGCCGACTGCACCTGAAGCGCCAGTTTTAAGGACGGCGTGATGAAAATCGCCACCGCGTCCGGGTCGTGCTCTGCCTGCGCCACCAGGTCCGCGGCGATCCACTCGGGGTTGCCGCGCCCACCCACCAGCACCAGTTCCGACGGGCCGGCGATGAAATCGATTCCGCACTCACCCGCCACCAGCTTTTTGGCGGCGGCAACGTAGCGGTTCCCCGGCCCCACAATCTTATCGACACGCGGCACGGATTCGGTTCCGAAGGCAAAGGCGGCGACCGCCTGGGCGCCACCCAGTCGATAGATTTTTTTAACCCCCAGCAGGTCAGCCGCCACTAGAACCGCCGAGGCGGGCCGCGGCGAGGTCACGATCACTTCGTTGACTCCCGCCACTTGCGCGGGGATAACGCTCATCAGCACGGTGGAGGGCAGCGGAAAGCGCCCGCCGGGAACGTAGCAGGCCACGCGCTCGAGCGGCCGGAGGATTTGCCCGACGCTGACGCCGGCGCGCGTTTGGCACGTCCAAGGCTGCGGCAACTGCCGCCGAGCCGCCTTGCGAATATTCGCCGCCGCCACGTGCACGGCCGCCACAAAGCCGGGTGGTACGTCGCGGTAGGCGCGGCGAATCTCTTCGCGGGATACCGTGAAGCCGGTCTGGCGGAGGTCGAGACGATCAAACTTCTTCGCGTAACGGCAAAGGGCGCGGTCGCCGTGGCGGCGGATGTCCTCGAGGATGGGACGCACCACCGCCTCAGCCTCCGTCAAGGTCGCGGAGCGCGCGCCGAGCAGCCGGCTGATTGCTTTCGTATTGCTGCTGCGAATGATTTCCAGCATTAAAGTAAGCTCTCAGCTTTCAGCGTTCAGCTTTCAGCAAAAGCAGGTTGTTCCACTAATTTTAGCTGATTGCTGATAGCTGACCGCTGATAGCTAGTGTCCTGAGTCCGAAGTTCGTGATCAAATCGCTCCTACTATTTGTTTCAGGGCGACCCCCTCACCCGTCCCGCCCCGGCTGGTAAGAACGCCGGTGGCGGTCCACCCTCTCCCCCAAGGGGGCGAGGGAGCAAGTTCAACTCTCCCCTCGCCCCCTTGGGGGAGAGGGTGGCTCGACGAGGCGTTTTCATCAGCCGAGGCGAGACGGGTGAGGGGGTCTCGCCTATTGTCAACTCTAAGATCGGACACCACCCTAGCAGCCGACACACTCGATACGTGACGCCCGACACCTGACACCTGACACCTGACACCCGACACCTGACACCTGACACCTTCAGACAACGATCTTGTTCAGCGGATATTCCACAATGCCTTGCGCATTCGCGGCCTTGAGGCGGGGAATGATTTCGCGCACGGTTTTTTCTTCGATGACGGTGTTGACGGCGACCCAATCGGAATCGCTCAAGGCCGAGATGGTGGGCCGCTTCAACGCGGGAAGGACCGAAAGCACTTTTTCCAGGTCGTCGCGGCGGACGTTGAGCATCAGGCCCACCTTGCCCGCCGCCTCGATGGCCCCTTGCAGGAGCATGACCAGCGTCTCGATTTTCCGGCGTTTCCAGGCGTCTTCCCAGGCGTTGGCGTTGACGATAAACTTGGTGTTCGATTCCAGCACGGTCTCGACGATGCGCAGGCCATTAGCGCGCAGCGAGGAGCCGGTTTCGGTGACTTCCACGATGGCGTCGGCCAGCACCGGAGGCTTTACTTCCGTGGCGCCCCAGGAAAATTCGACTTTGGCTTTTACCCCGTTGCGCTCGAGGTAGCGCCGGGTGACCCCCACCAGCTCCGTGGCGATGATTTTATCTTGCAGGTCTTGCACGCTCTGGAAAGGGGATTTTTCCGGCACGGCGAGCACCCAGCGCACCTTGCCGAAGGTCTGCTTGGCATAAACCAGGTCCGCCACTTCGACTACCTTCGCTTCGTTCTCGAGAATCCAATCCTTGCCGGTCAAGCCGGCGTCGAGGATGCCGTCCTCGACGTAGCGCGCCATTTCCTGGGCGCGGATCAACATGCACTCGATTTCCTCATCGTCGATGGAGGGAAAATACGAGCGCGAGCTGACGCTGATTTCGTAGCCGGCGCGGCGAAATAGTTGCAGCGAGGCTTCTTGCAGGCTTCCTTTGGGCAACCCCAATTTCAACAGGCTCATGTCTGGCTCTCCGGGTGCTTATCGTAGCGCCGGGCTTGAGCCCGGCACCTGGCTACGTAGCGGCGAGTTTACCTCGCCATGGCGGCGTAAAGCCGCCGCTACGGTATGCCGCCCTCAAGGGCGGCGCTACAAGTGCTCATGTCTGGCTCTCCGGATGCTTATCGCCATAGACGCGGGCGGGATCGAATTCACGGTCGAGGATGATTTCCTCACCTTTCCCGGTCAGCTTGCGGAAGAAACACGAGCGATAGCCCAGGTGGCAGCAGCCCGGGCCGGCCAGATCGGCCTGGATCAGCAGTGCATCCTGGTCGCAGTCCACGCGAACTTCTTTCACCACTAAGCGGTGCCCGGAGGTCTCCCCTTTGGTCCAGAGCTTCTGCCGCGCGCGGCTGAAAAAGGTGACGTACCCGGATTTGAGGGTTTGATGATAGGCGTCCGCATTCATATACCCGAGCATTAAGACTTTTCCCGTGTGCCGGTCCTGAATAATGGCGGGAATCAATCCGCCCTCTTGATATTTGAGTTCCAACATGCACAGCCCCCCCTGCCTGAAAATGAAAAAGCCCGCTGATTTCTTGTGTCAGCGGGCCGCTTTGCCAATCTCGCTTGCGGGTTTAAGCATTCGCCCACCGACACGCCACCCGGAAGCGGAAGTGAGGATGGTGGTGGTGTGCCAGCGCGCGTAACATAAGTTTAAAGGCTATCGTTTTCGGTCCGAGCTGTCAATACCGAATGTCATCTGGAGCCATCACCAATCGATTCGTTCGAGGCCTCTCACCACATCAAAGTGGCGGTCGCGGCTTATCAGCGGCAGGGAATGCTGGCGGCAGAGCGCAGCAATCCAGAGGTCGTTCGCGGGAATCGGCTTGCCTGATCTTTTCAACTCCAAGCCAATGGCGGCGTAGTGATATGTGGTCTCCTCGTCGATATCGAGGACAGTCACTGTCCCCATCCACTCCCGAAGCCAGTTCTCGTATTCCGTTCGACGCCGCGACTGCGCGATTCCCAGCCGATACTCCCCCAGGACAATCACCGGAACCGCCAAGTGCTCGGCCCTGGCAATCACTTCCAGCGCGGCGGGTTCAAGGTCGGCCGCGGCGGACAGGGCGTTCGTGTCCAGGATCAACGCCACATCTCCGTATCGATTTTCTCGGAATCCTCTTCGATCAGACGGTTGATGCGCTCCGTCTCCTGGTGTAGATGCTTCAGTTTCCCCATGTGCTTCACCCAGGGCCTCTGGGGAGGGGTGGAATCAGCCGCCAGTTTTTCCCGAACCGCCTGCGTCACAAATTCACGAAGCGGGACTCCGCGCTCGGCCGCCGCGGACTTCGCCCGGCGAAAAATGGGATCCGGAATTTCCAGTGTAGTCTTCATGAAAGGAGTCTCCCATATTTACGGGGCAGGTGTCAACCCGGCTGGGGGGTGCTCCTCGCTGCCGCCCCGCCTCCGCGCGGCCACTTCCACAGGTAGGCCGCCGAGACCGGCAACGTGCTTGCCCGCCACAGATCGTAGCGCGGACCTGCGGTTCAAGGTCCGCGGCTTTTCAGCCTTGCGCGGGGTTGGGGCGCGCGCAAATTGTCCCCGTGTCGCGGCTGCGCCGGCCGTCGCGTTCTGCTTCCCTTCCATGTGCATACACGCACTTGAAGCCGAAAAGCCGCGGACCTTGAACCGCAGGTCCGCGCTACTTGCTCATCCGGACGAAAAGCCGCGGACCTTGGACCGCAGGTCCGCGCTACGACTTCGATGGGCGGGCGCGGATTTAGATTTGATTGCGCAATTCTGGATGAAAAGCCGCGGACCTTGAACCGCAGGTCCGCGCTACTTCCTATTTTGACGCAACCTTGGCCTGAAGCTGGCTCCCGCGAATCCATTGCAGAATCGTCCGGTACTGCCAGCTTGATTCGTTCCCCGGCCAGCGCTGGCCGCCGTTGTGGGTGGCCAGGTAATCGCCGACGTTGCCGGCGCTGTCGGTGGGCCGCGTAGGCTTGATCAGAATCAAGCTATGCCCCGGGTCATTGATATCCACGACGCGCATAGCATACTTATAATTATCCTCGCTGTCCTGGGGAGAGAATACGCCTTCGGCGTTGGGCGGCAGGAGTTTGAAGATTACGTGACTGGCATGGCAAAATACGCAGGCCTTGCCGTCCGCTCCGGGCGTCGCCAGAATGGGTTCGATCTTGCTGACGAAGTAGTTGAAGTCCAGCAACGAACCAGGCTGCACATCCTTGAGCGCTTCGCTGAGCTTCTTTCCTTCCAGCACACTGGTGGCGATCAGCTTCAGGCGCGGATTGTTGTCTTTCTGCAACTGGTCCAGCGCGGCGCGGAAGTCCGGCTGTTGTTCAATGTCCTTCACCTTGCGCAGAAGGTCGAGCGCGGCGGCGCGGGCGTTGGCGTCCGGGTCGCGCAAAGTGGCCAGGACCGTGTTAAGGACGACCGGGTTCTCCAAGAAGTCCGGCGCCTTCTGATAGGCCACATTCTTACCCAGAAAATACTGCTGATCCTGCGATAAGGCGCCACCCGCAACGCCCAGATGCCTGAGCATGAACCGGGGGTCTCCCACCTCTTCAATCAGGATGCCGCGCGCCGAGCTGTGCAAGTTGGCGAAAGCGGTCTTGACCAGGGGGGCGGTTTCCGGATTGGTCAGGAAGTGCTCCAGGGAAACCCGCAAGGCGGCGCGCTGGACATCGGGGCTTGGATCGTCCAACCCTGCGAAAAGCTGTTCCCGCAGCGCCGTTTCCTGCATGAGGCTCTTGAACGATGACGCGGCATTAAGGACTTGCGCGTAGTTGGCCGGGCGGGGTTGACGCTCGAGCAAGGAACGCAGCGCCCCCTGGACATCCGTTTGCTGTTCCCAGGGAGAGGAGTCAGGGAGCCCGGCGAGCAGCGGGAGCACCACCGCCTGGCTGTCGGGGTTGCCATGATTGAGGATTTCGACAACCTGCTTCACGAGATTGGGGTCGGGCGCGGAAGGGGCATCGAGGTTCAGGATTCCGCGCTTCCCATCCTCGTAAACGTAGCGAACCGTCTGCCGCACTTCAGCGCTCTGATCCTCGGAAAGCTGGAGCGCGGCGAGGGTGAAGCGCTCGTCGCCGGCGCCGCTGAGGGTGCTTCCCGCCTTCAATACTTCGATCTTCATGGTGTCGTCGGCGCCTTGCAGGCAGGCCAGGAGGGCGTTCTCCAGCTCCGGCCCCGAGCTCTTGAAGAAGTGGATGAGATCACTATCGTTGCCAATGCGGGTTTGGAAAAACCCGTTGTGAACGTCATACTTGAAGTTTACGGCCTCGCGGTACGGCGGGTATTCATAACCAGGGATATGCAGCTCAGGCACGCCACTGACGTACTTGGTGAGGACGGCAGGCAGACCAATCGAGACGGTGTCCGCCTTGAGCGGGGGCAAGGCGTAGTGGCGAATGTGAAAGTCCCAAAGCGCATTCAGGATGCCCTCGCGCCCCAGGGGAGTGCCTTCGCGCAGCACTTTGGCCAGCACCTGGGCCTGGTCCCGCACCACCAGTTCGTAGCCATCCCCGATCCGGTTCTTGTCCTCGTCCTTGGAGCTGGCGCGCACCCAGGCTTCCAGGTAGCCGGTATTCTCGTCGAGTAAATCGTAGATGCTCTCCTGAAGGCCGCGACGCACCATCGGATCGGTCTCGGTGTTGAGGCGCGTGGCCAACGCTTCGAGCGTGCTCCGGCGCATCGGTTGTTGGTCAACCTGCCAGTAGTACCACCGCCACAAGCCCGAGGCGGCTTGAAAACGCACGAAGGGAACGGAGTCGTTCAAGTCGCTTTCCAGGGCCGCGAGCAAATCCGGGTCGCCGGTGAGTTCCTTGAAATGTTGGTTGAAAAGGCGAGTGGCGCCCCAGCGCGTGCGCGCGTCGGGTGATTTCAACGCGGTAATCAAAAGTTTGCGTCCGGCGGGAGCGGCGTCTTGCCTTCGCGACAGCACCATGCGTAGCGCAAAAGCGGCGCTGGTCTCGACCATTTTGCTCGAGTCGCCGAGAGCTTGAATCAAGGCCGGCATGGCGCCGGGGTCGGCCATGTGACCGAGCGCGCGCGCCGCGGCCTCGCGCGCCAGCGGCTGATCGCTTTTCACCATGACTTCACGGATCTCGCGCAGTGTGGGTTCCGGCGCGAGGTCCCAGAATTGGTCCAGTTGGGTGAGGAGCAGCGGCAAATTGCGGGTGGCCAGTTTCTCGGGCGGAGGAGGATACGCCGCGTCCCAGTTTTTGGCTTGGGTGGGTCCCGGGTAAAGCGTGGACAAGGACATTACGGCAAACTGCGTAGCCCGGAAGGGAGTGTTAAATCCCTGATAGACGGGGTCGCCTTCCCAACTGCCTTCCGGCCGCTGCGCCGCCAGCATGGCGTGTACGGCGCGTGCCAGGTGCTCATCGGTCTCGGGGCGGCGTCCGGCCAGCGCCAGGGCGTATACGGAATTATAGGAGATAAAATCCGCGGGCTTGGCTTGCTTGTCAAACGGATATGGCCACGCCCCCTCGGGAGTTTCGTAGCTATAGAGCTGGTCGATCAGCTTATCGATCTGCGGAGCGTATTTGGTGCGATCGATGGTCGCCAGGAATTGGATTTTCCAGTTCAGGTCGATCATGTTCTTGGGCTCGCGCGCCAGGGCGAGGCGCTCCACGTTGTCGCGTTCCTCCTGCCACTGCGCGACGTGCGTCTGGCGGTAAACAAGGTCGAAGGTCTCCCAGCTCTGCGTGGCGATCTCGAACGGGCTCACGTCCGGCTCACAACCGTCGGCCTCGTCGCCGGGCATGGTGGTTACGCCTTTGTAGTGAATCTTCAGGAATTCGGCGTAAGGTGCAGCAAAGTGCGGCCGCGGCGCGTCGTGCGTCACATTGTCTTCCAGCGAGTGCATGATCAAAGGTATGCGGCTCGCCACCGTGCGGGCCGTATAAATGACGCGCACCCAGTTGGTATTGGGCTCGCCGTAGAGGGGGCGGGCGTTGTTATAAAGGCGATCGCCGATAAACTCCAGCGCCGGGCGTTGGGTGGGCGCATAGCCGTTCTGGACGGCCTTCAGGTATCCGCGCATGGTGAATTGCGAGGGGTGACAGGCGATGCACAGTTGCGTTTCCGAGTGCTGCATGACCGTCCGCAACGCCACCGAGCCGCGGCGGGGGGTGTTGGAAAGCCAGGTATCACCCATATTGATCAGGAAATCCATTCCCGCGCGCACGGCCTGGCGCGGGTCGGTGTAAGGTGGCACGGCGTATTCATAAGTGCGGAGTTGGTATGCAGGGTGATTGGCGGCGACGCGCACGTAATACTCCTGGCCGGGTTGCAGGGTGCGCGTGCGGAACTTGTAGAGCCCGGGATAATTCTGCGTGGCCTCAATCTGATAAACAAACTCACCGTCGTTATAAGGCACAACATTCGGCTGCCCGCCGGCGTCCTTGCCCAGCCGGAAGATGTCCACGTCCAGCGGCACGTCGCGGTCAGTGACATTCAGCACAAAATAGGCAAGTCGCGCTTCGGTCCCGTGAAAGGTGAACTTGAACCACTGAAATCCCTTGAGCATTGCCTGGTAGCCATCTTCGCTGGGAGAGGGGGCGTAAGGCCTTTCGTCGTCACTGCCATAAATGGTTTGCCCGAACTCGAAGGATTGGGCGGATTGCCAGGTGCTATTGGGTGCGGCGGCGATGACGCCGGTTTGCTCCGGCGCGCCATGGGCCGCCTGAGGAGACGGCGCCTGGGGAACCTCGCGCAGCGTTGCGCCCACCTCCGGCATGTGAACATTCGCGGGAGCCGAAAGGGTGACATTGATTTGGCCCGCAGCCCGTGGGTGGAGGGTCAGATAGAAATCGAGGTCACCGGCGTGCAGCCATTTGGATTCAATTTCTCCGCTGGCGTCATCCACCGTTACCATCACGGCGTCCTTGCCCTGAAGCTGGGCAGGGTCTTTAACCCAAACCGTCAACGCGTAGAGGGCGTCGGGGCGGACTCGGCCCAGGTGGACTTGACGAACATTTTGCGAATTCGCTTGATCGGCCCGCACGAACCGGCCCACGTGTAGCAGCAAAGCGATGACGATCGCCCCACCTGCCAGCATGAGAATCCCCCACGGCGCACTTGCCCATTTTCTCGATGCCGCCATAACCCTACCCTCCCGTTTGGAATTCCATTGCTTTCATCCTGAGCGCAGAAGCGTAGCGCGGACCTGCTCTATAGGTCCGCGGCTTGTTCCCTACGCGTAAGGAAAAGCCGCGGACCTAAAGAAGCAGGTCCGCGCTACCCCTGCTGCTCCTATTGCCCGCCCGCCAGGAACTTCTTCCAGCGCGCCCAGGCATCCATGCGGGCCTGGCGGTTGGCGTCGCTCGCGTCCGGAGCCTCCCCGGCGCGCATGAAACCGTGGCCGGCGCCTTCGTAGGTGACTGGCTCGAAGGTCTTTCCCGCCGCTTTCATCTGCTCGCGCGTATCAGGAACCGTCGCGCCGATGCGGGCGTCGTTGCCCGCGTAGAATCCGTACACGGGCGCGGTGATGGCCGCCATGGCTTCCTTGGCGGGCGGCGGCCCGTAGAAAACGAAGGCGGCGGCAAGATCCGTGCGGTGCGTGGCAAAGCGGAAGCTCTGGCCCCCGCCCCAGCAGAAGCCGGCGACGAACAGCTTGCCGTTGGCGGCGGGAATCTTCAGGGCATAATCGGCCACCGCGTTCAGGTCGGCGGTGACCTGGTCAGGATTAAGATGGCTCACCGCCTCCACCGCCGGACTGCTCATGCCTTCACCCGCTGGGAAGGCGCTGCTTCGGCCACCGTTTGGTCCCATGCCAGAAAGAAGGTCGGGGGCCACGGCGATGTAACCGGCTTCCGCCACCTGGTCGGCCAGATCCTGCACCCAATCCGTCATCCCGAAAATCTCATGGATGACCAGTACCACGGGCGCTTTGTCCTTGACCTCGGGGTAGACAACGAAGGTCTCCACGGCGCGGCCATCGTGCTTTACGGTGACCCACTCACGATGTCGCGGGGACTTTTCCACCCGCGCGCGCGCCCAGTCTTGCGCCAAAACGGGTGATGCGCTCAATAAAAGAAGGAACCACACCATGACGGATCGCATGTGTCTCTCCTGATTGTCGGAACCTTGGGGCCCTGGTTCGACCCGATTTGCAACCTCGGGTGATGACGATAAGATCATACACGCGATGCGCGCACGCTCGCAAGGGCTGCGAGGGTGCGCGACTGAGACGTGGCACGGGCGTCCCGCCCGTGCGCCGTCACGGCCAAGATGGCCGTGCCACATGGGCAAGCTGGAGCGCTAAAACCGCGAGATCTCGGCTACCTTATGGGCGTCGAGTTGGGTCAGCACTTTCACCAGCAAGTCGATGGCTTGATCAAGATCGGAGCGCTCGATCACGCTGTTGTGAGCGTGAAGGTAACGCGTGGCAACGGCAATATTGGCGGAAGGCAAGCCGGCGCCGAAGCGCTGCATCTCCGCGGAATCCTCCATTCCCGCGCTGGTGACCTCCGTCTGCACGGAGATGCTATTCTCGCGCGCCACCTGCTCGAGGAAGTCACGCAACTTGAGGTTCACCAGCATCCCGGCATCTGCCAGGTAAATGACCGGACCCAAGCCCAATCTTTCTTGTACAAAGTCGGGCTGCCCTCCGGGATGATCCGCAGCGATGCCTGCTTCCAGGGAGAGTCCAAGGTCGGGCTTGACCACCGCGACCGCCGTGTGCGCCCCGCGCAACCCCACCTCCTCCTGGACGGTGCCCACGAAGTAGATGGTGTTTGGGGTCTTGCTGCCCTGTTCCTTGAGGCGGCGAAGCGTCTCGATCAACATGACGCAGCCCACCCGGTCGTCCAGAGCCTTCCCCACGTACCGGCCGGACGCGAGCGGGGCGAAGGAACTGGCGGGAGCGATGGGGTCGCCCGGCCGAATGCCCAGTGCTTCCGCCTCTGCCTTCGATCTGGCGCCCACATCCAGAAAGACGCTCTCGCGGGGAGTCACGCGGCTGCGCTCTTCGGGCGGCGTCACGTGAACACTCTTCAAGCCACTGACCGCCGTTACCGGCCCTTTGCCAGTCAGGATCGTCCAGCGCTGATCCACCAGGGCCTGATCAAGCATTCCCCCCGAGATTTGAAATTTGACCATGCCTTCCGGAGTTATGTAACGGACCATGGCGCCCACTTCATCCATGTGCGCCGCCAGCATGATGCGTGGCCCGCCGGCGGGACCGCGCAACACCGCGATGACGGCGCCCATTCCATCGGTGGAAACTTCCAGGCCCGCGGCATGAAATTCGCGCGTCAGGATGTCGCGCACCGGCCCCTCATATCCGGAGGGCGCCGGGGCGTTTGACAACTCCTCCAGCAGTTTCTCCACCTGGTCCGCAGGTTGTGCGGGGGCGGGAAACACCAGGGCCAAGAGCACGAGCCCGAATCCTAAGATGCGTCTGCGCAACGTCTGCCTCCAGCGAGCTTGATTTGGCGAAGGGATCGGATTGTAGCACGAACGATGGGTAGGGCCGAATATCGGGGAATGTTCCGGTTTGATGTAGGGGCGGCTTTACGCCGCCATTTGGCGAGGTAAACTCGCCGCTATATTTATTGACAGGGCCAAATGAATGCTTGATATCATGACTCGCCAGCGGCTGAAACCGCGTTGGGAGTGATGATCATGAGACGGGTAATCTCTTTCCTCATCCTGCTGGGCGCTCTGGTAATGATGGCTCTGCCACTCTGGGCGGCTGCGGACGACTCCTTTACCCCGGATGGAGCTTCGCGAATAGTCGTCAAAGTCAGGGGAGCTACGGGCTTCCTGTTCAAGCCTACCGCTGGCTCATCGAAAACCGGCCGGCCTTGGCTCTGGTATGCGCCCACTCGGCTGGACCTCCCCCCCGATCATCAATACCCCAACGTCCGTACTCACTGGCTTTTCTCGAGACTTCTGGCGAAGGGAGTATGGATTGCGGGCGTGGATGTGGGGGAGTCGTATGGAGGACCCGCGGGACGCGCGATATTCTCCAAGTTCTACAAGACTGTTACCTCGAAATATCATCTCTCCCGCCAGCCGTGCTTTCTCGGCCAGAGTCGCGGCGGACTGATGGACTTCAACTGGGCGGAGGAAAATCCCGGTGATGTCCGGTGCATCGCGGGGATCTACCCGGTACTCAGTCTCACCAAGTGGCCGGCCGCCGGTACCCCGGAGTTCACTCAAGCAGCGGCAGCTTACGGATTCACTTCGGAAACGGAATACCAGAAGCAACTCGTCCAACTTAGCCCTATTGCGAATGCTGGACCGCTGGCGAAAGCGAAGATTCCGATCTTTATCCTTCACGGGGATTCTGATCAGCGGGTTCCCGTGGAGGAGAACAGCCGGCCATTTGCTGCGGCCTACACGGCGCTGGGCGGCGCCATCGAACTGGTCATCGTGCCAGGGAAGGGACATGAAGAGGTCGACGAGTACTTCAAGTCCGACAGACTCTTGGATTTCCTCCTCCATCAATTGGCAAATCCAACGACTCCCTGAGCCTGCCGACCGACGCTGGGGAGAGTACAGATGCACCGAGGAGTGGCATAGTACGCGCGGTTGGTTGAGAAACGAGGGTGATTCCTTTGTCTGAATTGAACATTCATGAAGTGCTGGGAAGGCAGTACCGCGCATCGCTCGAAATGCTCTTGCAAGCGATCACCAAGTGCCCTGAAGCTCTGTGGCTCGCCCCCGGCTATCCCAATAAGTTCTGGCATATTGCCTATCACGCTCTTTTTTACACCCACTTGTACCTGCAAGCCTCCGAAGCGGAATTCAGGCCTTGGGCCAAACACCGGCCAAACTACCAATATCTTGGTGCAGTTCCTCGGCCACCATACGATCGGCCGAAAATTGATGTTCCGTATAGCAAAGCGGAGATTCTGGAATATCACCAAGTCTGCCGTGGAGAGATCGAAGACCGAGTGCGAGCTCTGGATTTCGACTCGCCCTCGGGGTTTCCTTGGCTCCGATTCAGTAGGATGGAACTGCACGTGTACAACCTCCGGCACCTTCAACATCATGCCGGACAACTGATTGATCGGCTAAGGACCGCAGAGAACATCGGAGTCGATTGGGTCGGTATGGCTTGACGCACCTTCTTGATTATGTCCCCTTCATCTCTTCGGCCAGCTCCGGGTAAATCCCTACGATTCGCTTCTGGTCCTCGGCGGAGAGTGCCTTCAGAGGCCGGGGCTTGTCTTGCGGGCGGGTTTGCTTCTGGTTGATCTCTCCCATCAAACTCCACTTCCTGGTTATCTCCTGCGCTTCGTGGGCGGGAAGGTCGTAGCGGGTGAAGTCAATCACTTGCTCGGGAGCGGGGCCGGGCAGTTCGCGCAGCAGGGCCAGACGGAACTTCTGGTTCATGAACCAGCGGATTTCCTTGTCGGCGTCGGAGCCTCCGATGCCGGAGCCGCGCTCGACAAAGCGGCAATTGAGGCGCGAGTTATCCTTGAATTGTTCGCGCCAGCGGACGCCAAACTCCCCGTGCGGGATGCAGAGGGTTTTTGGCCAGCGCCGCCGGACCGCGCCCAGCCATTCCGCCAGGCCTTCCGGACCAATCACGATCTCCCAGATGTTCGTGATCCACCCGAAGCCATTGAGTTCAAACCCCTTGTCAAAGTGGATGGCGGTGGTGTGAAGCATTTCTTCCAGGCCCCGCGCCTTCCAGGGTCCATGGATGGTTTCAATGGGTCCAACCCCCATGCGGCTGTTGAATCCGCCGGCGAAGCCCGCGCGCCGCGCCGCAAGAAAGTCACACGTCCAGCCGTCCAGATTCACGCAGTCGATGAAGTCACTCTTGCCCTGCGCGGGCTTGCAAAAATGTTCGGTGGAGGGATAGTAAGGGTAGCAAATCGACCCGTCGCCATCCTGGTTATCCACCGAGTACTGGCTCCACACATTGCCCTGGCAGACATGGATACCCTCATGCTCGGCGAGGAAGCGCTGGTTGGCCGCGGCCAGGAATCCGGCAATCACGCCCTGGGGCCGGTAGCCCCCGCCCACCACCGCCGAGGCCAGCGCGAGGCCGTCATGCAGGTCGCGATTCACCTGCTCCCGCGTGTTGTAGGCATTAGCGAAATATCCACCGGGGATGAAGGTGACCTCGTCACCGTAACGCTCGTGATATTCCGCCGCCAATTTGCGGATGCCTTTGTACTGTTCCGAGTTGTTGGTGAGCGCCAGCCAACTCAAAGCCCAGGTCATGCGCCCGCCGGGCCAACCTTGGGCGAAAGCATTTCGAAAAGCCGCGATGGTTTCCGGAGTGTGCGATGCGGTTTCGTCGTCGCCAATTCCCGCGCCCCGCCGGACTTCAATTTGATTGACCCGAACAACCGTGGCAAAGGTCAGAAAACGATTGTTCAAAAAGGCGTGGCCTTCATCTCCCGAGGCGCTGCCAACGCCGCTGTCCGCGAGGGAAACACGTATTGGCCACCCAGGCTTGAAGGCTTTCCCACCCAGTGCAAAAGTTGGGAGTGCAGCGACCGTCGAAAGGAACTCCCGCCGCGAAGTCCGCTGTGTGTGCAACCTCCGCATATCTGCCTCCGTGCCGCAAAAGGGTCGTGCGCAGTCTAGCACTTTGCTGCAAAAAATGATTTGCCTTGTCACGGTGAGGATGGCTGGCTGGGGGACGCCTGGCCGCGATGTCAAAACCTTAACTAAGACTCAAGGTCTTCATCCACGACGATTTTCAGGGCGCGAAGGAATTGGGTGTCCTGGCTAGTCAGGCGGAATTCGGGATCGGGGCGGGCGTCGGCGTTGAGCTTCTGGCGATGCACCAGGTTTACCTCGCCGCGCTTGTTGAAGCCGATGGTGACTTCCAGAACCAGAAAGAGGTCGTAGCCGGCGCTGCGGATGCGCGACATGACATCGGCTATCCGCTCGGACTCAGAGAGGGATTCGTTGATGGCGTCGCCCAATTCTTTGATCAGGCGTTTGAAATTATCGTCCAGCTCCAAAGCTCACCTGGCAGGTCGAGGCTGGCTTGCAAAGTCAATTTTAGGGTTGCCGTCGATAGACGTCAAGGTGAAAGCCGGTGTTAGCCCGTAACAGCATGAAATCAAAGCAAATTTCCGAGCGCTAGTCCAGCCCTATTGCGGTGGGCGCACGGAAGGCGCCAATTGGGACGCGGCGCAGATTTGACTGCACCGCGGATTGTCCTTACGATAATCTATGGAATTCTGAAGAGCCCCCGCAAGGAAGGAAAGGAAGGCTTTGAGTCGACTCGGAAATCTATTCCATCATTTTTTCCTCAACGCGCAGCGATTGTTTCATCTGCTCATCGCGCTTCTATTTATGGGATTGACGCTCATGAGCGCGTCGCTGACCTATTCAGAGTGGGAGGGCTACAGGAAAACGCCGCAGTTGGGCCCGGTTTACTTCACGATGTTCGGGATGTTCACCGTTTTTTTGGCGGTCCTTTGCCTTTACTCTTTTGTCAAGGCGCGAAACGTGCGGTGACTTCGCGGCGCGCGGGGTCACACGGCACGCATTTTCCGTCGTTTTTTATGGCCTCGCAACACGGCAAGGAACTCAAAACGAAATTTGTAACGGGCTCGGGGTTGGAGCTCAAGCGCTTCTATACGCCTGGAGACCTTGCCGGCTGGGACTATGAGAAGGCCGCGGGCTACCCGGGGGAATATCCTTACACGCGGGGCGTTTACCCGTCGCTTTACCGCGGGCGCCTCTGGACCACTCGCCAGTACGCGGGTTTCGGTACGGCGCGCGAATCGAATGCGCGCTACCGTTATCTCCTTTCGCAAGGGCAAACGGGCCTCTCCGTGGCTTTCGATCTTCCCACGCAGATTGGCCTGGATTCCGACCACTCCCTGGCGCGCGGTGAGGTAGGCCGCGTGGGGGTGGCCATTGACTCGCTCGAGGATATGGAAATGCTCTTTGCGGAGATTCCTCTCGAGCGCGTCTCGGCGTCGATGACCATCAACGCCACGGCGGCGATTCTGCTGGCGCTCTATTTCGCCGTGGCCGAAAAGCAAGGCGCTGACCTCACCCGTTTGTCGGGAACGGTGCAGAACGATATTTTGAAAGAATACATTGCGCGCGGCGCTTACATTTATCCCCTTGCCCCCGCGCTGCGACTCGTGACGGATATCATTGCCTTCTGCCGCGACCGCGCTCCCGAGTGGAACACCATATCCATCAGCGGCTATCACATTCGCGAGGCGGGCTCGACCGCCGTGCAGGAAGTGGCGTTTACGCTGGGCAACGCCATCGCCTATGTGGAAGCCGCACTGGCACGAGGCCTGGCAGTGGACGAATTTGCACCGCGCCTGTCGTTCTTTTTGAATGCGCAGAACAATCTGCTGGAAGAAATCAGCAAGTTCCGCGCCGCGCGACGGTTGTGGGCGCGGATCATGCGGGAGCGCTTCCAAGCCCTGGACCCGCGCTCCTGGATGTTCCGCTTCCACACCCAAACCGCCGGTTCCACCCTGACCGCGCAGCGGCCCGACGTGAACATCGTGCGTGTGACCTTGCAGGCGCTGGCGGCGGTGCTGGGCGGGACGCAGTCGCTGCACACCAATGCTCGCGACGAAGCGCTGGCTTTGCCCACGGAGGATTCCGCGTTGTTGGCCTTGCGCACGCAACAGATTCTGGCCGCGGAAAGCGGTGTGGCCAACACCATCGATCCGCTGGCGGGCTCATACGTAATCGAAAAACTCACCGATGAGATCGAGGCCCAGGCCCGGGAATACCTGCGCAAGATCGATGCGATGGGAGGTATGGTGCGCGCCATCGAATCGGGCTACGTGCAGCGCGAGATCCAGCAGGCGGCCTACGAGTATCAGAAAGCCATCGAGACCGGCAACCGTGTGGTGGTGGGCGTAAACCAGTATGTGGAGGAGACGAAACCTTCCGCCAGGGAAAAGCCGCAGGGTCCGCCGGTAGCGCCGGGCTCGCTCTCCAGCCCTGCGGCGCTTCCGTCTGGGTTTGAAGAGCCGCAGGGCCGGACTGCGGGCCCTGCGCTACCTCCCTTCCGCATCGACCCCGCAATCGAGCGTACGCAGGTGGAGCGTCTGGTCAAGTTGCGGGCCCGCCGCGACTCCACACGCGTGGAAACCATGCTTCGAGCCGTGGAGGAGACGGCGCGCACGGACCGCAATTTGCTGCCGGTGATCCTCGATGCCGTCAAGGCTTACGCCACCGTGGGGGAGATTTCCGACGCCCTGCGCCGAGTTTTCGGCGAATATCAGGAGTCGGTCGTGATTTGATACGCCACGTCTTATTTGGTATGGTTTCGGTATGGCGAAATGCAAGGTGCTGGCCTTCTTGCTGTGCGATAACGCGACCAGAGACCGCGATGGGAAAATAACTCTGCATGGTCTCTTCGATAGGATCATAGCGCCGCGGGCTCCCACGGACGTTAGACTCTTCTTCGTTTACTATCGTGTTGTAGTGGAAGAACCCTGCGCTATCGCGCTGAGAGTGATTGATCCGCAGGGCCACGAAGTACCCGGGAATTGGCACGATTCCCTGACGGGGCGCGGCCCCATGCAAACCGTCTGGGCGCTCTCAAGCACTCTTTTCAAGCAGCCGGGACCCTACGCACTCGAGTTGACACAAGAGAATGACGGTTTGGAGCCGCTCTCGCTGGCGCAGATGCGCCTAACGGTAGAAGAGAGCGAGGGATAGTTCGCAATGAGTACACAATTCACCACGATAGACAGTGCCCCCTACATTAGCTTTGCAGTACCTGAAGCAGCAGCGCCCACATCCGGCGGGACGCCGCCAGAAATAAGTCCACTCGGGGACAGTGACTTCTTTAAGGGAAAGTCGATTAGCGAATTGGCACGCGAGCAGGGTGTTGGCCCCGTTAAGGACATCCGCGTCTTTGCCGGGGTCATCCCCGAGGATGAGGATGTGGACGAGATGCTTGCTCAACTTGAAGCCATGCGCGGCTCCGCTTCAGACCCAGACGACGCCATTCGCGCTCGGCTCGCCGATGTCGACAGGCAAGAAGCGAAGCGCCGCCGCCTTCAGGCCTTTCTCGAGAGGGAAACTCCAGCATGGAATCCCGACGACCACCCGGAAATTGATGCGGCGGGCGGGGCTGCTGCATGGGTAAGGAAGCTGCGCAGTGAGGCGGAGGAGGGTTTTAGAAGGCGCACTGGAGAACAAGCAAAAGAATGAAAGTACTTCTTGACACCTCCGTGATCATCGATGCTCTGCGCAACCGGCGAGGACGGCAGGAGTTCTTAAGCCTGAGGACACAGGCCGGTGACACATTCGCATGCTCTGCCGTTACTGTGGCGGAGGTCTATGCTGGTATGAGACCCGGCGAGGCCGCTGCCACCGAGAACTTTCTTGAAGATCTGGAATGCATCGAAGTCACTCAGAAGATCGCACGCCAGGCAGGTGGCTTGAAGTACGCGTGGGAACGGAAGGGAGTGACCATCGATATCACTGACGCCATCATTGCAGCCACCACTCTCAATTTCAACCTTTGCTTGGCAACGGACAATCTCCGGCATTTTCCCATGCCAGACCTAAAGCTTCTCGATCTCCCGACGACCTAAAAACCTATGGCTACTCTCACTTTTCTCGGCGCGACCGGCACGGTTACCGGTTCCAAGTATCTTCTGGAAGCGGGCGGAGAGCGCCTGATGGTCGATTGCGGACTCTTCCAAGGCGCCAAGGAACTGCGGTTGCGCAATTGGAATCCGCTGCCCGTGCCGCCCGCGAGCATCCAATGGCTCTTGCTGACGCACGCCCATCTTGACCACGTCGGTTACATTCCGCGCCTGGTGAAGGACGGCTTTCGCGGCCAGATCCTGACGTCTGCGGCGACTGTTGATCTCGCCAAAATCGTGCTGCCGGATTCGGGGCATCTCCAGGAAGAAGATGCGGCCTTCGCCAACCAGAAGGGGTTCAGCAAACACGCCCCGGCGCTGCCGCTTTACACTTATGAGGAAGCCCTCAAGTCGTTCGAATATTTTCACGCGGTGACTTCTCTGGATCCGCTGGAAATTTCGCCGCACTTTACCGCACGTGGCTTTTTCGCGGGGCACATCCTCGGGGCGCGCATGATTGAAGTGACGGTGCGCGAAAACGGTACCACGAAAAAAATCCTCTTCTCCGGAGACCTGGGCCGTTTTCCTCAATTGATCATTCCGGAACCGGTGGTGCCGGAAGACGGGTTCGATTACATGCTGCTGGAATCCACCTACGGTGACCGGTTGCACCCCAAGGAGGACATTGGCGCGCGCCTGGCTTCGATCATTGAGGACACCGCCAGCCATGGCGGGACGGTGGTGATTCCCTCCTTCGCCGTGGGACGCACGCAGGAACTGCTCTACCTGTTGCGGGAATTGATTGAGCAGAAGAAGTTGCACTCGCTACCGATCCATGTCGACAGCCCCATGGCGATCGACGTTACCGACCTTTACGAAAAGCACCAGGAGGACGAGAGCCTCGAATTGCGAACCCTGGAAGCACAGGGAGTCAAGCCCTTCTCCCCGCCCAATCTGCACTTTGACAGGACCGTGGACGATTCCAAGAAGCTCAACGATGCGCACTACCCGACGATTATCATCTCCGCCAGCGGCATGGCGACGGGCGGCCGCGTGCTTCATCACCTGGAACGCTGCCTGCCGGACCATCGCAATACCATCCTGTTTGTGGGATTTCAGGCGGCGGGAACCCGCGGGCAGGCGATTCAATCCGGCGCCCCGGCGGTGAAATTGTACGGCCGCGAGGTGCCCGTGCGGGCACGCATCGAGACCCTCGAGAACCTGAGCGCCCATGCGGATTATGGTGAAATCCTTGCCTGGCTCAAGCGCTTCGGCAAGGCGCCCGGCCGGACCTTTATGGTGCACGGCGAGCCCAAGGCCAGCGAAGCGCTACGGCAACGCATTGCGCAGGAGCTCCACTGGGACGTTACGGTGCCGGCTTATCTTCAGCGAGTGACGTTGTGAAGCACGAGGGATGAAGACGAACGCCTACCCGCATTTCCCACCACAGGTTTCGGAGGGGGCTGTTCCAACCAATCGGGGGGATTGGAAAGGCGGTCGCCGCACACTGCCCGCTGCCTACGATTCTACGGTCCCGCCGGCAGGGACGAGGCCGAGCTGGGCCGCGATACTACGCATCGCAGTTATGCAGAAGGTAATATGCTCATCCAAAGGAACACCCAGCTCTTCCGCCCCCTTGGTGATGTCCTCACGGCTGACGGAGCGCGCGAAGGCTTTGTCCTTCATCCTCTTTCGCACCGACTTCGCTTCCAGGCTGGCGATCCGGTCCGGCCGGACCAATGAACAAGCGGTAATGAAGCCCGCCACCTCGTCACAGGCAAAGAGCACTTTGGCCAAAAGCGTGTCGCGGGGAACGCCGGTGTAATCGGCGTGGCCGAGAATGGCGCGGCGGACCCCTTCAGGCACTCCCTTTTCCTTGAGAATCTCACTCCCTTTCAGCGGGTGATCGGGAGCGTTGGGATAGACCTCGTAATCGAAATCATGAATCAGTCCCACCACGCCCCACGCTTCCTCATCCTCGCCGAACTTGCGGGCATAGGCGCGCATGCAGGCTTCCACGGCCAGCGCGTGCTTCCGCAAGTTCTCGTTCTTGGTGTACTCGCAAAGGAGTCCCCACGCCATTTGACGGTCCATGATTCCCCCCTTTCAACAAGCTGACGATTATACGCTGCCCCGCCAATCATCCCAAGCCGGGAAGTGTAACCTGTCACGTCACCTGGAACCTCGCCTGTAACCTGAGTTATAATCCCTCGATTCGGAGCGTGCTATGGATAATGTGAACGTTAAACCCAAGGTTGCTGAGGTCCGCGAGAAATCCCAATTGATGTCGGCTTCGGAAATTGACCGCACGCTGGTGCGGCTGGCGAATGAAATCCTGGAGCGCAACAACGGCGTGGCCGGAATTGTTCTGGTCGGGATCAGGCGCCGAGGAGTTCCCTTGGCGGAGCGCCTAGCCAAGAAGATGATGGAAATCGAAAAGACCGCTCCTCCGGTGGAGACGCTCGACATCACCTTCTACCGCGACGACCTCTCCACCGTCGCGCCCAAGCCAGTGGTGCAGGAAGTGCCTGCGGCGTTTACGGTGGAGGGGACGACGGTGATTCTGGTGGATGATGTCCTCTACACCGGCCGCACCACGCGGGCGGCGCTGGATGCCCTGCTGGATCACGGCCGGCCGCAACGCGTGGACCTGTGTGTCCTGATCGACCGCGGCCATCGCGAATTGCCCATCCAAGCCAATTACGTGGGGCGGGTTATACAAACCTCCGATATGGAAGTGATTGAAGTGCGCCTGCGCGAAGTCGACCAGCAGGACAAAGTGATGCTCTGCGAGCGGGTGGTGTAGACAGGCCGCGCACGTTCAGGCATCGAGAGTCCGCTAAGTTAAACAGCCGCCCCTACGCCCCGGCGGCCTTTTCTTTGAATCGGGGCACAATCTGCCCGGCGACAAACGTTTCAATGGAAGTAGGCGTAGTGTTCTGCGCCGAGCGCGGCTCGAGGGGCGCCATGTATCCCGAGTTCAGGGAATCTGCCATTTCCAGGATCAGGTCCGCCATGTTCGAAGACATGCCGATCTGGGTCAGGGCGGGTTTGATTTGCGCGGGCCCGAGCTGCATATAGCCGAGGCCGGGTTTGCCGATCGCTTTGCCAATGACCGACGCCACTTCCTGGTAAGTCAAGTTGCGCTGCCCAAGGAGTTCGCGCGCCTGCTTGCCGCTGAACTCGAGTTTCAGCAGCGCCTCGCCCGCGGCTGCGCCAATGTCCTGGGTGGCAATCATCGCCACTTTCAGGTCGCTGCGCAAGGGACCGCCCATCATTCCAAAGTTCTGAATGATCCCGACCTGGGGCAGCAGGTTCTCCATAAAATACCCCGCGCGAAGGTAAAGCGCCTTCAGCGCGGCAACTCCGTCCAGCTTCTGTTCCAGGTTGTGCAAGCCCACCACCGGCCCCGTCTTGTCCGGCTTGTCAGCCCCAATGCTGCTGAGAACCACGGCATACTCCACGCCGGCTTTTTGAACCGCCGCCACCAGCGCATCGCTCACGCCCTCCTGGTCCTCCCGCACGTTGGGGATGCCGGGGTTGGGTGGAATCATGAGATAAACGGCCTTGGCCCCGCTAAAAGCTCGGGTAAGCGCCGCCGCATCGCCGACGTCGGCAGCGATGGCTTCGGCGCCCCTCTGAATAAAGCGTTCCAGCCGGCTGGGGTCGCGGCCAATCACTCGAACCTTCTCCCCGTGAGCCAGCAGCTTACCCGCCACTACACTTCCTGTATTCCCGCTCGCACCGATAATTGCGTACATGGTTGCACCTCCGTGTTTCTTTAGATGTGCGGAACCGACGCAGGTTTCAGGGTTGTTCGCAGGTAGTGGGTGAATTCTTTGGACAGAAAGGCCTTGCGTCCTCCAACCTGCTGAATGGCCGCTCCACGTGAGCCTTGAATTTATTTCTGTCTTACTATAAAGTAAGACAGGAGGTAGGGGACATGCTGAAAGCCCGTTTATCTTCGAGAGGACAACTGGCCCTTCCCAAAGAAGTCCGGGATCAATTGGGTTTGGGCGAGGGCGTTTGCCTGACGGTGAGAGTTGAGGGTGATGAGGTGATCTTGCGGAAAGCGCTGACCGGGAATTGGCGGGAGTGGGAGGGGCGCTTCCGAGGTTCCGATCTCCTGGGGGATCTGGCTCGTAATCGGCGAAAGGAATTGACGGGTGAGCGCAAGCGTCCTTGACTCCTGGGCGATCATTGGCTGGCTCCAGGGCGAGGAACCGGCCCGCGCCAAAGTCCGCGAGATTCTGGAGCAGGCCTCGCGCGGCGAGACCAGGGTCAGCATCTCGCTGATCAACGTGGGAGAAGTCTTCTACCTGATCGCTAAGCGCCACGGGGCTGCGCCCGCCGAGCGCTTCCTTGCCGACCTCGCCATGATGCCGATTCAGGCGCTCCTCCCCGATCGAAAATTGATCCTCAGTGCGGCTCGCTTGAAAAGCCGCCACCCTATTTCTTACGCGGATGCCTTTGCCGTGGAAACGGCCAGGGAGCAAAACGCCATACTGGCAACGGGCGACCCCGAACTGTGGCAACTGTCCAAACTAGAGCCCATCGAGCTCCTCTGGCTGGGCAAAAGGCAAGCCCACTGACGCGCGCCGCTCACCCCCGGGGGAGTGCGGCTTTGATCCGGTCCGGTGTCATCGGCAATTGCCGAAGCCGGGCGCCGGTGGCATCGAACACGGCATTGGCAATCACCGCGCCCATACAGATGATGGCCGGCTCTCCGCCCCCTTGCGCGGGGGAGTCTTGGGCATCGATGATGACCGTTTCGATTTCCGGCAGCCAGGAGAAATGAGGAATCGTGTAGGTGTCGTAATTGGCGTCGTGGATTTCGCCCCCGGTGAATCGAACTTCCTCCGTCAAGGCATATCCCAGGCCCATGGTGATGGCGCCTTCCATTTGCAACCGGGCGCCCTCGGGATTGACGCACAGTCCCATGTCTTGAGCGCACGCGACCCGCTTAACCCGCACGCTCCCGGTATTCTTGTCCACCTCAACCTCCGCCATGTGGGCCACGCATGCGCCGGCATCCAACCCGCAGGCCACCCCATAGCCGCGTCCGCTGGGAGCTTTGGCCGGCGGCGACCAGCCGAATTTCTCCGCCACCGCCTGCAAGACACGCCGCATCTTCGGGTCCTGCAAATTCTTCAGCCGGAATTCGACGGGGTCCATGCCCGCCCGGGCGGCCAGAGTGTCGATGTGGGATTCCCGGGCAAAGGTATTGGTGTTGTTGCCCGGAGCCCGCCAGGGCCCCGTGGCAAACGGATGTGCGCCGTGCGAGGCTCCCCAGCCGGAACCGTAACTCATGGTTCGGTGATGAGGGATGTCGTAAAACTGCGCCGCTCCTCTCTCGCCGGCGAAATACACGCCGTAATCCCAGAAGGAAATCAACCCGG
>Ga0326727_10001331_pt1 | contig 92371 bp, 80 predicted proteins | sample MB2enrmetagenome_FD_207643 | JGI IMG/M metagenome (GOLD analysis project Ga0326727, IMG submission 207643) | Lab enriched peat soil microbial communities from McLean, Ithaca, NY, United States - MB29MY | ecosystem: Environmental > Terrestrial > Soil > Wetlands > Peat | place: USA: New York... | reverse complement strand
TGTTCCACGCGCCGACGGGCTGGTCGAACGACCAAGCATAATTGAACATGTGGCTCATGTCCGTCACGGATGACGTGTTCCACGCGCCGATGGGCTGGGTGAACGACGTGGCACCGTCGAACATGTAGCTCATGTCCGTCACGGATGACGTGTTCCACGCGCCGATGGGCTGGTCGAACGACGAGGCATGATCGAACATGGCATTCATGTCCGTCACGCTCGACACGTTCCACGCGCCGATGGGCTGGTCGAACGACGTGGCACGATAGAACATGGCATTCATGCCCGTCACGCTCGACACGTTCCACGCGCCGACGGGCTGGTTGAAGGACGTGGCACCTTCGAACATATAACTCGTGTTCGTCACGCTCGACGTGTCCCACGTGTCCATGTTCCCGCTGCTCCCGAGGCTCGTGCAGCCAGCGAAGGCATCGGACAGGGTCGTCGTGCCTGCCAGATCCGGTGCGTCGGTCGCGTTGAGGTTCAAGTTGGCACAACCGGCAAAATATGAACCCGAGTTTCCTAGCCCAAGAGAACCCCATTGTGATATCCCGAGCAGCTTCAAGCAATCACCGCCAGAATTGAACTCCCAGCCCGAGATCGTCCCGGTGATGTTGATGTCGTACACGCCCGAAGTTGCGAACGTGTGCGTGACCTGTGTTTGGTTCCAAGCGGTGATCGTGTCGTTGGTCCCGTCACCCCAAGCCACCACGAAGTTGTACGTGCCGTTCGATACCAATGGCAGCATGACCTGGTCGCTGCCGCTGGAGCCGTAGCTCGTAAGGGTCATGTTCCACGTGGAAAGAAAGGCCGCCGGGTCCGACGACGTGGCGAGCAACGGGGCCGGTTGCAAGGCCCGTATCCCCGGTTGTTCGTGGTGGGACAGCACGGCGAAGCACGCGGCGAGCGCGAGCACCGAGAAGGCGAGGGCTCGGGAAAGCCACCGGTGCGTGTTGGCGCGTTCCATGATCATGCATTTGAGAAAATTAAATGCCTTCTTTTGAATGCCTCTTCAATAGATGATACCATCACCTACTTTTGTAGATGATTGGTTGGATTGGGTAGACAGGCGTGGTCTCAACTCTATGGGGACTCGAAACCTTCGCGTTAAAATTCATGTGCCGGTACATCAATGAGGCAAGCAAGCGGGCTCGCGCGGGAAAAAATAAGAAATTATGCCAACTCGACTTGGCAAGGGTTACGAGATTCATCTCTTCCCGAGTTTCTTCATGGCTTTCTTCAGGTCGCCGTCGATCGAGTTGTACACCAGCGACGGGGACAGCCGCTTCATGTTAAAGATGAACTTGGCCGAACCGGGCAGGATGAGGAACTGCTTCTTGGCAACCCCCTCGGCAATGGCTTGGGCGACCTCTTCGGGCTGCATGACCTTGCCCCTGGCGGACACCATCTTGCATTCCTCGGGCTTGTGCTCGTTCTCGGTCTTGAACCCCGGCGTGTCTGTGTCCGGCGGGCAGGCCACGCTCACGTGGATGCCTTTCGGCTTCATCTCGTGGCGCAGCACCTCGGAGAACCCGATGACCGCGAACTTTGCTGGAGCATACGTGCCGTACCCGATGATGCCGAGATAACCCAGGACGGACGAGATGCTCACGACGTGGCCCGACCCCCGCTCGATGAACTTGGGCAAAAGCTGCATGGTCGGTACGACATAGCCGAAATAATCCTGCTTCATTGCCCGCTCGAACTGCTCGATGGCGTAGTCTTGGATGAATCCCGGCTCAGCGGCACCGACGCAGTTGAACAGGAAATCGGGAACGCCCCGCTGGGAGATCAGGTCTTCGAGTGCGCCTTTGACCTGCTCTTGATCGCTTGCATCCGCTTGCACGGTCTCGATGAAGGCATTGGCTCCCAGCACGGCCGCGACCTCTTCTTTTGCCTGCCCGAGTCGTTCCTCGTTCCGGGCCATGATCGCCACGGATCCGCCCGCCCGTGCCAGCAGCACGGCGAGGGCTTTCCCGATGCCCGACGAGCCGCCTGTCAAGAACGAAAACTTCCCTGCAAAAGTGTCTTTTACGTTCATAACCGATACCTCTCACTATGGGGATAAATCCTTGCCGCCCCCTTGGCCCTTCCGATCCAGCTTGACTGCGAGGAACAAGCCCACGATTGCAACAAACCCGATCGTGAACGCGATCGGATACCCGGGAACCGGCAATGGAATAGTAGGCGTGGCAGAAACCTCCGTCGATCTCACCCCCGCCCCCGCCGCGTTCACGGCGCTCACCTCGTAATAATACGTCAGGCCGTTCGACACGTTCGTGTCCGTCCACGTGTACACGGTGCTGAGGTTCGCCACCAATTCCTCGCCACCCGGGAACGAGCCGCGGTAGACTTCATAGCCGGTGATGTTCCCGTTGTTGGCACCGGTCGAGGGCGCGGTCCACGTCAGAACCACCTTGTCATTTCCCGGGGTTGCCTGGAAATGCTGCGGCACCTCGGGGCTCGAAACGCTGGTGTAGTTATAGGGTGGCCCATAGTACACGGTAATAACGTTGAAGCCCGCGTAGAACGTGATGCTGTTAATGGCGGTCGAATTTAGCTCTACATTATACGTCCCCGGCCAGATCGTGATTTGCGCCGAGGTTCCTGAAAAGGAATATACCGTCCCGCCAACGGACAACGACCCGCCTTGCAAGCCGTTAAAGCCAACGAAGACGAAACTCACGATCGCCGTCGAGGAACTATTCCAGCTCGGGCCAATGGTGCCCGGGCCCGCGAGCAGCTCGTTATAGATCTGGCCGCTCGTGGTGTGCTGAGTCGCTACCGACGCGTTTGAGATGGCCTCGGCAGTGTTGCTCCCGAAGTCGTACGCGCAGGGAACCCCTTCGAAATCGTGCCCGTTGTAGTAGTCGAGAAAGACAGAGATATTCGAGCTGGTATCTCTGGTCAGGCTCGTACCATCACCACAAAACACGAACTCGGCATCGTAAAACAAGTACTCCCTTGGTGTGGTTTGGGAACCATCCACGACCAGGTTAGAATCCGTGATGGACCCCGCGCCAGTCAGGAAGGTCACCCGGTCGTAGGTCTGCCACCCGAACCCGTCGTTGTAAGAAAAGTCGACCACTGGCTTTCCCGACCCGTTCAGCGTGGAATTTATCCGAAGCATTATCGTTGCGGGATACGTGACAAAGACGTCGCCACCTGGTTCCGAGGAATTCGATACTCCCAAATACGCGCCGGATTCGAATTCCCCACCCGCCGAGGTCCACGATATGGACGTGCTTGACATCGTGGCGGTGGGTGTCGAGAAGTTCCAGACGTTGTCTTCAAACCCGAAGAAGTTTCTCGTGCTGGTGTTCAATCCCGCCACGTCCTGCAGCCAGTAGACGTAAGGGATGGAGCCGACCGTGAACTTCATGACGACATTGAGCTGGATGCCGGTCCCGTGATTGGTCCCGTTAGTGAACAGGATGCTATCGATCACCGCGGTCCCTTGAAACGAGGTCGTGTTGTACGTGTAGGAGGTATTGTCCGATGGATTCATCCCGTAATCTGCAATCCCCATCGGGGCAGGCTCATGACTGTGGTAATAATATACATCCACGGTATACTGGCTTTTCATGAGCAATGATGATTGGTTTTGCACGGCTTGGGTCCCCCGTTCGGATGTCCCGGCTGCCACGAAACAGCAGCCAAGGCCAAGGCAGAGAATCGTGCCAAGCAGGGCAATTTTTCTCGATGCGCTGACCGTGATTGAATCATTCTTGCTATTTTTCATCTCGAATGCGCCTTCGTCGCGATATTCATTGCAACCACATCGCGGGTAACAACACCTCGGCCACGATCCCTCCGCGGCCGGTAATTAAGTTTTTTTCCCAAACCGCGATGATAGCTATTATGACACGTGCCGCTGGTCTCATCTGCGCGAACACGGAGGACGGTGAGAACCTCGCGCTCAAGCGAGCGCTCGAATCGCTCGGTTTCACGGTGCATCTCGTCAGGCCAGAGGAGATCGGCATCATAATCGGCGATGAGAGCCACCGGTTTCTCCACCAACGTGCCCCCATCGATGACATCCCCGGGTTCTTGATCCGGGGCATCGGATTCACACTCCTCAACCGGGAATATTTCCGGTTCGATACCCTTTACGCCTTGGAACGCCGCGGGAAGCTCCTGATGAACAAGCCACGCTGCGTCGAACAGGCTATGGACAAGTGCACGGCCTCTGTCATCCTCGATTCCGCCGGCATCCCGACTCCGCGCACTATAGTGGCCGAGGATATGAAGCACGCGCTGGCCGCGCTGGAGTTGCTCGGCGGGGATGTCGTCGTGAAGCCCGTGTATGGCGGGCAGGGAACCGGCATTTTCCGCATCACCGAGCAAGGTTTCGGCGAGCGCGTGTTCATGGAGATGTTCCAGCTCGGTCACGTCTTCTACATCCAAGAATACCATCCCGCGGCTCCCCTACCCGGAATGGACGTGGCGGGACCCTTCGACGCGCGGGTGTTCGTTGCCGGGGGCCGGGCGATCGGGGCCATGCTGCGGGCCAGCCACGACGCGAGTGCGTGGCGGACCAACATCCACCAAGGCGCCGCGGCGGTCGCATTCGAACCAGCCACCGATGCCGAAGACCTGGCCGTGCGAGCGGCGGCCGCGCTGGGCCTCGACATCGCCGGCGTGGACCTGCTGCACTCGGCCAAGACGTCGGATTGGATCGTGCTGGAGGTGAACTCCTGCCCCGGCTGGACCGGCCTCTCGAGGGTGTCCGACGTGGACTATCCGGGCGAGATCGCCCGCCTGTTCGCTGACAAGCTCGAAGCTGGTGGTTTCACGTGACGCCCGCCCTCGTCCGCCGACTGCACACGTGCGACAAGGATTGCTACGGGGCGTGCGTGTTCGAGGGCACGTGGGACGATGCGGCCAAGCTCCTCGTCTCGGCTACGCCCTCGAAAGCCCATCCATTCACCAGGGGTTTTTTTTGCGCCAAGTACGCGAACCGGCCCGCGCAGCTCTACCGAGAGGACAGGCTAACCGTGCCGCTCGTCCGTTCGGGGTCGAAGGGGACGAACGAGTTCACTCCCGCTTCCGGCGATGACGCGTGGGCCATCCTCGCCACCAAGGCCAAGGAAATTATCGACCGGTTCGGGCCGGGCGCCGTGCTCGGCGCCTATTACTCGGGCAACACGGGCATCCTCTCGGGGGCCTATCCCCTCCGCGTCTTCAATGCACTGGGCGCGACAGTCACGGCTGGCGGTATCTGCAACGAGGGCGGCATCGCCGGCCTCAAGGAGCTGTTCGGCACGTATTCCACGACCAATCCCCTGCAGCTCGCCAGCCCCGATGCCAGCCTGATAGTGGTCTGGGGAAGCGACCTGTCGGCACACAACATCCACGCGTACCAGCTGGTCCGCGAGGCGCAGCGCCGCGGCACGATGCTGGCCGTGATCGACACGCGCCGGACCGAGACGGCGGCAAATGCAGATGTCTTCATCCACGCCACGCCCGGCACCGAGGGCGTCATCGCGCTGGTCGCTGCCAAGCGCGCGATCGCGGCCGGCGGGTTGGATGCTGCTTTCATCGACGAGCACGTGAATATCGATCCAGGGCTTATTGAAACGATCCAAGAGTTGGACGACGACCACCTGCTCCAGAAGGCCGAAGTGGAAGCCGACGCCATAAATGCATTCGTGGACGCACTTATTGCCCACCAGCACCACACGATCTTCAACGTGGGATATGGCATCCAAAAGGATGTCTACGGCGGCGAAACGGTCAAGGCCATTGCCCTGCTACAGATCCTTCTCGGCAACATCGGGAAACCCGGCTGCGGCGTGGTCTATTCACAAAGCGGAATCAGGCGGGACATCTTCAACGGGCTCTGGGCGCACGTGTCTGGGTCTGAGGTGCTCGGTAGCGCCGGTGAAGTCCCGATCGTCGAGCTCGCGGGCGCGCTGGAATCCGGACGGTACAAGCTGCTTATCGTGTACAACTTCAACCCGGCGAGCTCGCTGCCCGACCAAGCCCGGTTGCGCACGCAGCTGGCGAGAGAAGACATTTTCATGGTCGTGCTCGACCTGTTCCTGAATGCGACGACACGTTACGCCGACCTCGTCTTCCCGGCGAAGGCAGGCGTGGAGACCGACGACCTGATCTGGGGGTATTACATGCCGGGCTTGTCGGCGAACAATGCGGGTCCCTGTCCCTACCCGGATTGCGAATCTAATGTCGAGTTCTTCCAGCACCTCGCCACGGTGCTCGGGCTCGACCAAGGCGAGCACGCATCCCTATTTCTCGAGCCAGACGCCGAGATCGTGCGGCAATGCTTGGACCTCGCGGGAAGAGACGTGGAGGACGACGTGGCCTCGAAGGGGTACCACCTGTTCGTCGACGCGGGCTCCGTCCTTTACGAGGACCTGCAGTTCCCGACATCCGACGGACGCATCCGGGCGATGCTTCCCGTGACGCAAGTGCGCGAGAAGGAGCCCGGAAGCTTTTTCCTCATCACGCCCCAGCATATCGGCTACCTCCATTCCCAGCTCGGCGTGATGGCAGGTGAACAGCATCCCGAATTCGATCACGTGTTTCTGCACCCGATCGATGCCTCGTTGATTGGTTTAACCGAAGGCGATGCTGTGATCGTGTCGTCCAGGGACGTGGCGAGGGAATACGTACTCGGCATAGACGGGACCTTGAAGCATGGCACCGTTCTGCTCTACTCCGGGGGCCCGTCGGCCGAGAATGGCGCGTGCAACGCCAATTTCTTCACTCCGGGCACCCCCGAACGCTCGGGACACTCAGGCTCCTATAACTCGGGAATAGTCTCCATTCGCAGGGCGGGCTGATGCGCGGAGTGCTTGCATCGGGTTGATGAATTAATGTGGTTAGTTGGGCCTCTGCATTTTTATCCCCGAGAATGTTCTTCTTGCCAATGGAGACGTGATCGGCAATTCAGGATCTTGACGAAGAGACCAAGAACCAGGTCAAGCTCAACCTTCTCGTGATGGAGGCACGAGAAGCCTACGAAGTGGGGGAGTACGAGACCGCGGTGAGATCGTTGCAAGATGCGATCGCCATCGCCCCCGAGAATTCGTCCCTCTGGTTCGATCTCGCCAAGGCTTACCGGGATAGCGACGACCCGGAGCAAGAAATCGAGTGCTACAAGCAGATCGTCGTGGCCAAGAACGATGACGCCGAAGTCTGGTTGAACATGGCGCTCGCGTTCCGCGTGATGGGAAAGTCTCAGGAAGAGCTATTTTCGCTGATCCGGGCTTCGGACAAGGGCAGGGACAGGCTTGACGACGTTTTCGACGCGGACATGGTCGTCAATCGTTACAAGGAATTGCTGCACAAACGCATCCTCCCGCGGAATCCCCTGTCCGAGGAGTTCAAGGTACCCATCTACGAACCCGAGAAGGACGAGGCCTCGGATCAGGGCGCTTGCATCGTTTGTTTCCTTCCAATCGACAAACAAGAAGAGATCGGCCAGATCTTGATGTGTCCCCATTGCCGACGGATCGCCCATTTCGTTTGCTTGGCGAGTTGGTTGCAGACGAACAATATCTGCCCCGTCTGCCAGGGACAGCTCGACTTTTCTCTCGAAGAATATGACATGCGCAAGGTCATGGGCGTTGACCAGGCCGGGAGCGCTCGCGACGACGATGCGGCCAACGAGGACGTGCTCGAAAGCCCGGGCGATCAAGAAGTGGAAAGTGATAACGGGCATGCGAACAAGCGCGACGAGGAACCCTCACCCGACCAGGATCAAGAGGCTGGACAACTCAATTCATTCAGTGCCCGAGCAACCGATCGATGGTTTTTGCATCGGGGAGCGAGGCGCCGTGGAATCGGTCGAAGATCGCCTTGAGCACGTCATCCCGCGTGAAATCCCGGAAGGTAGCGCGATTTTCTTCCATGTAACTTTTCAAGCGGTTCGTTAGCGGTACCAGATGATCGATGCCACGTTCTGCGAGCATATTTGCGAGGTACTCGGGCGCAAGCCACCAAATTGCCCCTCTTTTCTGGCCGATCTTCTCTTGGACCCTCGTGAAACACGTGCCCTCGTATTTTTTCATGACGTGCTTGGTGTCCACGCTGTGTTCCAAGAACCAACTCTTTCTCGCAAGCACCACGTCGATCGAGTTGATGATGCTCGTGAACGGCGCCGGCTCGCCCCGCTCGACGAGGTAATCCGTGATCGCGTTGATGATGTCCTCTTCGACTATGTCCTGTTGCTGTCGATTCGAGACCGTTTCGGCAGCATCGGGGACTCGGGAGGCTTCCATACCAAGTTCGGGTTTGCGCAGATGGATCACGTAATCACCGACTGCCGAGTTGAAGGGCCGCAATGTGTGTGCTGGGCTTGGTCGCGGGGGTGGTTGGTAAACGATAGACTCGAGCTCGAAGCCGGCACCGACCGCGGCCCGCAGCACCGCGGCGCGGACGGTTGCATCGAGATTGTGATAGGTGAACGTGAGGTATTTTCCCGGCTTCAGGACGAGCAACGCTTTCTGGAAAAACAGGGCCATTTTTTCCTGGTAGTAGGAATCATCCTTACCGCGGGGCTTGTCGACGAGGATTTCCTGATCGAAGGGTATGGCCTCGTCGATTCCCAACCAACAAGCCCAGAGCGTCGATAGCTCCAAGTAGGGGATGGATCCCGCATAGGGCGGGTCAGTGAAGATGTAATCGATGGATGCAGGTGGAACGAGTTCATCGATGCGCGTCGCGTCGTGTTCGGTGATGAAGGCACAAGGTGCAGGAGTCTCGCTTAGTGCATCGAAGGACACGACCGTCGACGTGTCCTTAGCGATTTTCCGGTTTGCATCCCCCTTGGCCGCCAGCAAGCCCTGTGGGCCGAGGATCGCCGACTCGAATTTCTCCCACGCGTTCGATTCCATAAACAGGTCTGGGAGCCAGTAGGAATTGGTGGCCCAGAAGCTCGAGTAGGGCCTGCTCGGCCGCAGGGGCGTCATTTTCGAGCACAGGTGCACCATCGAGGTGAAGGAAAACCTGTACAGGTCCTTGATGGTGCGTTCCGAATCAGTGTCCTCCGGGAGTCGGCCGATCTGGTCCCAGATCATAGCAATGGCGGCCAAGTTCCGCCGCGTGAACAGCTCGGCAAAGGTCGTCACCCGGCGGCGCGCTTGGTTGAACACCATGCCCGGCGGGATATCCCTGGCAGGATACCACCACGGGATGTCCATCGCGTCGATTCGCTCGAGCTGGAGCAAATCCTCGGCATCGGGCACCTTCTTGAGCTGTTTCGGCTTGCGCCGGTCCCCGCTGCAGTTGGTGCACGTGTAATAGATCTTGATGGGGTGGTGCACCTTCCAGTGCACGCAGGTGACGCGGGTCGTGTCATCGTGCAAGCAATTGTGGCACCGCGTCCTGTAGAGTGCCTCGATATCCGAGCTCACGGCTGTCTTGATGCCATCGTAGACGACAAGGAGCTCGTCGAGCTCCGCGCGGGCGATCGTGTTGCGGGTGATGAACGTCGCGACCGGGTTGAGGTCCGAGCCCACGACCTTCCGACCGAGGACCAATGCTTGGGAGACCGTCGTGCCCGACCCGCAGAAGGGGTCGAGGACCACGTCGCCCGCTTCGGTCATAGCACCGATGTGTGCCTTGATGACGTTCGCCGGTTTTCGGGACCAGTACTTGTGCTGGACATGCATCGCGTCGTGGCCCGTTGCGACGACCGGGTAGTCGATAGGTTTCATCGGGTGTATTCCCCAACCTGCTAGCGCGGCGCGCCAGCACGTATTTAAATCAAAAAACGCATGGAGAGACTTAAGGTACAGGTGCCAAGCACGGTGAACAATTCATGGGCTTATTGGGCGTCGTAACGCTAAACATTTCCGGCCGGGACCTAACGGACGTGTGGGATAATCTTCAATCGAACCTCGTCGCTGCCGATGGCATCGAACCACTGGCCATCGCTATCGTTTTCGAGACATATGACCTATTAATCGTCCTCTGGTGCGAGCAGCCAGAAAACTTAAACCGGTACATCATCAACCGCCTTCGATCGATGAAGGGTGTTACCGAGACCACGGTCTTCTTCTTGGATGAGATGCAAGCCCTCACGCATGACGGCATGGAATCCGAACCCGGCATCGATGGCCATCTCATGCTCGATGTCGAGTGCGGGAAGGAGGATTACGTCGTGCGGGAAGTCAGCAAGATCGGGCCTGAGGCAGAGAAGACCTTCACCAAGTTCATCGCGGCGGCCCTGCACTCGTCGACGCTGGACCTGCTCGTCGGGTTCAAGGGCACGAACCTCTATTACCTCGACGAACTCTTCAGCAAGATCCGCCTCATCGATGGCGTCATCGACATCGAAGTCCAGATTTTCGCCCGATTCAAGACCTTGGTGGAATACGACCAGATGAAAGATCGGTTCTCTTGGCTCTTGTAAATTCTCGAGCAGGCTTTGGAACCGACCCTTTTCTTCCATTTTTTAGAAATGAACCATGAAAACACCTTAAAAGGGTGTTAAAAAGGTATTACGTTGTTCTTTTAATCCGAGTTCTTGAGAACTCGCCGTTGTAACTCTTCAATGGGAATTGAAGAGTTTTTTCTGAACCTTTTCGGGCTACCTTTCCCCATGAACTCGATATAGCCGAGGTCGGCCAATTTCTGAAGCGCCCTAGCGAGAAAGATGATCTTGGAACGGTTTTTTGGGCCGACATCCATGAACCTCCTGATGTGCTTTACTTCGAGAATTGCGCCCGCATTGAAGTTTTCGTTGATGCAGCGGGCCGTATCAACCAAAAACGTCTCGAAAAATCCTTCGACCATCTTGAATGGTGCACCTTTCCCAAGTTTGTTGCGGACCTGCAACGAATCAATATAGTCCGAGAGACTTATTAATCTTATGCCCGGTTTCTTGCCCACCGCTTTAAATAGACTCGGACTTCGCGTCACCACTCATTTTCTGCTAGCCTGAACAGTAAGCGAGCAATTCATGAACGAAAAAATTGTGACCTTCAATCTCACGTCATTCTTTTGAAGGTGATTCAAAATAAGGCCCACTTTCTATATAAAGGTTCTCTTATCCCCAGATCTTGCCTGAATCTGAAAGGTTGTATTCTATAGATCTCCCTAACTCGAGCAGCAGGCAAGATATCGGTCCGTTTTGGAAAAAAAACCTGATCAGGGGCGTGGTCGGAATTGCCCACAGGCTCGCGAACCCGGCTGTGGCATTCAAAATATCACGCAATGGTCTTGTACTTGATGCATTCGTCGAACCATTTGAACGAATAATCGAAATACTTCCACGCGCGTGCATCACTCTTCAACCGGTCAATCGAGTCCAACGATACCTTTTGGCCGATAGGTCGCTCTTCCAGCGCCGGTTCGTTCATGATGACGGTGTCAAGGTCGTGGGCTTGAAACAGGTATGTTTAAAAAATGGAAAATGAAAAGAAGCAAAATCACGGGCGAGAGCGCGTTCTTCGCAGTACCTCCAAGACGGCAATGGCAGGCACTATCGCGAGGAACACGAATCCCGCTTGAAACCCCGGGATCTGCGTTGAAAGTGGTTCTATCTTGATCTGGAGGTAATAATTCCCCGCCGTGGTATTGGCATAGACAAGGACTCCTGTCGCCTTGTCGTACGTGAGCGTGCTCACCTGGAAGATTTCATTATAGGTGACGGTGTAATCGGTCGCGTTTTGGGTGATCGCCACCGTGTTGTCGTTCAGCACCGACAAGATCGCAGTGTTTTCCGTCCAATTCGTCTGAACGAGGAGCCCCGGCGACCACAAAATGAGTGGCGTATATTCAGGGGGAGCATAATAATCAACGGACAAAGCAAGATCATTACCGATCTCGGTCTGGGAGCAATTCGATCGTGTCCAACTCTTCACGTAGCTGAGACCTGATGTCTTCTGGTTCCAGATCGTGAAATTGCCGTACCAGACGTTGCCCGTGAGGTTAGTCATGAACTCGTCATCCGGATGCTGGCCCGTGAGCGTGTACGTGAGCTTTCCTTGCACGGCTAGACTTGTATTGCCAACAAACGTATAATAGTTCGTGTACCAGCTCACGGGACCATTCGTTGCCAAGATATTCCACGTGTACGTCTCCCCCACAGCAGGTGCCTGCACCGTTTGGAGCGCCGAACCGCTTCGCAGGCACAGCATCAGCGTGAGAACGAGCATGGACGTGGCTAGAATCATGGTTCGTTTGTGGGATTGCATGTTGGATCAACTTGTGACAGTACGAAAGATATCACGCAGTTAAAGGTCTTTCATAAGGCGTAACATTAAAATCTTATGAACGACTTGTGACGGTGACGGAATTTCACATAACTTTAGGCGCAAGATGCATGGTTATTGACTGAGATCCACTTTAACTGGAAGGCCACGGTGGTCCTTCTCGCGGTTTCATTGTCGGTGGTTCTCGTAGTGGAATTTATCCCGGCATGGCTGCCTCAATCCAGCATGCCCCAGGGCCAAGGCCAGCAAGGGAATCAACACGATCAAAACCAGACGCAATCGGTGGTCGTTCTCGTCGAGAACGTTTCGATTGCGGTCAAGTATTTGAATGGCACGGTGGAGAACCAGACCGGTCTCTGGTTGAACAGCACCTCCGTCACCGTGTTTGACTTCACGGCACATTATTTCGACGTGACCTACACCGTCTACCCGTACGGGTACTTCGTCACGAGCATCAATAGTGCCGCCAATGGCTGGACGTATTGGGTTGGTGGCGAAGAACCCGGCGTGGCGAGCAATTTGTACCCGCTCCAGAACGGTTCGGTCGTCGAATGGATTCAAGTAGCTTCATAGGAGAAGAAGATACCTTCATGACAGAAAACCCCCCGAATCCAGAGCTTGTGGTTCCTACTGAAAGTGAAATGCCCAAGTCGACATCGGTCGCGATCGTTGCCATTTTCACGGCGACGGCGGTCGGGACGAGTTACATGCTCGTGGCGATCCCGAACGTGAAGCTATTCGAGATGATCATCTTTCTCGCAGGCCTCCTGTTCGGGAAGCGTATAGGGTCCTTGGTCGGTTTTTTATCCGGTCTTATATATGGCGTCTTCAACTTCTACGGGGCTTCTCCGCTACCCTTGCTCGCGGTGCAGCTCGTCGCGTACACGCTGCTCGGCCTGCTTGGCGGTGCTATGATGCGTTCACGCGTTCGCCTTGTCATTACCCCCGTATCGCAGGCCGTGTTTGCGCTCATTGCTATAGGATTCTCCCTCGCGTACGCCCTGGGTGCCGATTACGTTTACGCGCTCGTCATCGGGATAAATTATCTGATCTGGATCCTGCAGGGGGCCGTGTTCACGATCATCTTGGTCGTTTGCAACGCGATCACGTTCGGCCTGCTCATGCCCCTGATCCTCGTCAAGATCGACCCGATCATCGAAAAGCTCTACCGCCCGCCGAAATGATTTAGCGGGGAAAAAAACGCTGGAATGGCACGCCGGGATCAGACCTTCACGATGCTCGTCGCGGCCTTGCGCAGGCGGTTCATGATCGCGAGGCCGAGCCCGTCCTCGGGCAGGGAATCCGCGACGATCACGTCGACCTTTTCTTGATTCATCGCCCGGAACGCGTCGAACAAGTTCTTGGCCACGTGCTCCGTGTCCGTGCCGAGATGGCGGATGATCACGCCGTCGACCGCGAGCTCGGTTGACGAGAGCAGGATGCCGACCTTCTCGCCTGCCGCGAGGTGCTTGCGAGCTATCGCAACGATGCTTTGCTCCGTGTTCACGGGCTGTCCTTCGACGAGGATGAGGCTCGCATCGGGGGCGTAGTGCTTGAGCTTCATGCCGGGAGACTGCACGGGCCCGCTGAAAAATTTCTCCCGGACAGAGGGATGGATCTCGACGTGGCCGAACACGTCCTCGATCGCCTCAAGCGGCACGCCGCCAGGCCGCAGGAGGGTCGGCACATCCCCCGACAGGTCGAGGATCGTGGACTCGACGCCGATGGTGACGTCCCCGCCGTCGATGAGGGCATCGATGCGGCCATCCAGGTCTTGGAGCACGTGCGCGGCCTTGGTCGGGCTCGGCTTCTCGAAGAGGTTCGCGGATGGCGCCGCGATGGGCACGCCTGCCTGCTCGATAAAAGCCTTGGCCACGGGATGGACTGGCATGCGGATGGCGATCGTGTCCAAGCCGGAGGTGACGATGTCCGGCACGCCCGGTGACTTCCGGAACACGAGGGTCAGGGGCCCGGGCCAGAAGGCCTGCAGAAGCGGCCTCGCGGTTTCGAGGTCGTTCGGTTCGGCCAGCAGCGCCCAAGCCATTCCCTCGGTCGACACGTGGACGATGAGGGGATCGTCGGCGGGTCTCTTCTTCGCCACGAAGATCTTCTTCACGGCCCGCGCATCCAGCGCGTTGGCCCCGAGGCCATACACGGTCTCGGTTGGAAACGCAACGATACCTCCTCGTCGAATGATTGCCGCCGCTGGAGCGACTTGGCTGGCGATCTCCACCGCCGGATCGATTACATACACGCGTGTTTTCATCGGATCGACCAGCGATCACTCGTTCTGCGCTTGCAAAATACCTTTTACAATCGCGCCGGTAACGTGCTTGATGAATTATGTGCGATACATTGGTCGCAATTACTGCGGATGGCATGTTCTTTGCCAAGAATTCGGACCGGGACTCGGACGAGGTCCAGAACCTGTGCATCGTACCGGCGGCCGATCACGACGCCGGCGAGACGGTGAAATGCACCTACATCGAAATACCCCAAGCCGATCACACTCACGAAGTGTTCCTTTCGAAGCCGTACTGGATGTTCGGGGCAGAAATGGGCGCTAACGAGCACGGCGTGGTGGCAGGGAACGAAAGCCTCTTCATGAAGGTCGAGGTGCCCAAGGAAAACAAGTACCTGCTCGGCATGGACCTGCTGCGGCTCGGGCTCGAGCGCGGGACGACGGCGAAGGAAGCCCTGGACACCATCATCGCCCTGCTGGAAAAGCACGGCCAGGGTGGCAACCACGGCCACTCGCACCCCTTCTATTACAACAATTCCATGATCATCGCCGACCCCGCCGAGGCCTACGTGCTCGAGACCATGGACCGGTTCTGGGCGTGGAAGCGGATCACAACGCGTTGGACCATCTCCAACGTGCCGAGCATCACGACCGACGCGGACGAGATCTCGCCAGGGCTCGTGGACCTGGCCGTGAAGAAGCGCTGGGCCAAGAGTGCCGGTTCGTTCAACTTCAAGGCCAACCTCACGGCGCCGTTCATGACCCGCTTCGCCGCCGCCGATGCCCGGCGGGCGTGCACGTGGTCATCGCTGGAGGGCACCGAGCCGTCGCTCCCGGGATTGATGGTGTCGCTGCGGTCGCACGGGGAAAACGATGCCAAGGCCTCGTGGAACCCGTTGCAATCCAGCCGGCTCTCGGTCTGCGGCCACGCGACCGGGTTCATCTCCCGCTCCCAGACCACCGGGTCGATGGTCGCATGGTGTCCCCGTAACAGCAGGCCGCACGTGCTGGCGACCGGCTCGAGCACGCCTTGCACGTCAGCTTTTACTTACGTGTATGGCCCGGACGCACGCCTGCCCGACGCTTACAAGGAAGGGGAAAAGAAGCCGGATCTCGTGTCGGATTGGTGGGCGCACGAGCGGTGGAACCGGGTTGCCCTGCTCCATTACGAGGCGTTCAAGCGGGAAGTCGTTCCGGAACGCGACGCGTTGGAAAAGGAGTTGGCCAGCAACGTGCCCGCGGGAACGGTATCCCAAGACATTGCGGATGCCGAGTATGGGGCGGCGAGAGACCTGCTCGGTGGATTCGCTGCAAAGTACGCCAAGGAACCGGCTGATGCGGCCGCGCGGCACGGAGCCAAGTTCCTCCAAAAACTCGATAGAAAAACGGGACTCTCCACCATCCAAGAGTGAATTGATAGCCCATTTATTCCCGGTTCATTCCTGGCCGTTCAGCCGGTCCACGGCGATGAGGGCGCTTCCCAGGGCACCCGTGATTTGCGGGTTCTCGGGGATCAGGATCTTGCTCCCGATCTCCTTCTGGAGGGCCCGAACCATGCCTTGATTCTTAGCCACGCCGCCAGTGAACGCCACGTCCGGCACGACGCCGATCCGGCGCACCATCCCGTTGACCCGCGAGGCGATCGCGTTATGTAGGCCGTGGATGATGTTGGCCTTCGACTCGCCCGCCGCGATAAGGCTGATGACCTCCGATTCCGCGAAGACCGTGCACGTGGACGAGATCGTGACGTCCCTCGTGGACTGGGCGTCCATGGCCCCGAGGTCCTCCAGCTCGACGTCCAATGTCTTGGCCATGACCTCCAGGAACCGCCCGGTGCCTGCGGCGCACTTGTCGTTCATCTGGAAGTCGATCACTTTCCCATTCTTGCCGAGCAGGATCACCTTGGTGTCCTGCCCACCCATGTCGATCACGGTCTTTGCGGTTGGCAGGTAATAATTCACGCCCCTTGCATGGGCCGTGATCTCGGTTACTGGTGCGGTGCCGAAGATCTCCTTGATCGAGTGGCGGCCGTAGCCCGTGCCGAGCACCGCATCGAGGTCGTTGGTGCCCATCCCGTGTTTCTCCAGTAATTCGCTGACAATCTCCTGCGCGCGTTCCTTAAACGAGTGGCGGCTGCGCTCCACGACGTAGTCGAGAATCTCGTTGTCCTGCAGGAACACCACCTTCGTGGCGAGGCTCCCGATGTCAATTCCGCATGTGAGGGTCATGGGATGGTCACGTGGTCATTCAGACGATAATGAGGAGAAGATCGCGGCCTGTTTAAAACGGCTGGACCGAGCCATATCCATGCTAGACGGGTATGGACAATAAGGCCCCCCGAATGGCAAGATTTTTTTCCGCTGAGCCCTTGATCGGGTTCGATGTCCGACTCGGCACCCGCTAGGCAGGTTTTTGCTCTAAAAATCAGCGATTACGACAACGCCGTCACCTTCAGCCTGCTCGTAGGCATCGTGTTCAGCTTCTTTGCCCCCCAAGTGTTCCCGACTTGGCTTGTCTTCATCGTGACCTTCCTGCTGGTCATCGGGGGCCCGGCCGCCATCCTCTGCTACGCGATGAAGGTCAAAGGCGTCGATTTCGACTTCACCGACCGCCACACGAGGACGCCGTGGTCCTGCCATGCCGTGCACATCCCGATTCACGTTCCGAAAATATACGTGGAGATATACGTATGGTACAATCGAACATTCTCGTCATCTTGATCGATGACATGGGCTGGCGCGATCTCGGCTGCTACGAGAGTTCGTTCTACGAGACCCCGAACATCGATGGATTGGCCGAGACAGGCATGAGATTCACCGATGCTTACAGTGCCTGCCCCGTGTGCTCGCCAACTCAAGCTAGTATCATGACGGGAAAGTATCCGGCCCGATTGGGCCTGACCGATTTCATCGGCGGGAGTGCGAAAGGAAAACTCTTGCCCGCCCCATACATTCGAGAATTGCCGGCGGACGAGTGCACGCTGGCCCAAGCCCTCCACGAAGGGGGCTACCAGACCTTCCACGTAGGTAAGTGGCATCTCGGCCCGGAGCGGACGTGGCCCGAACGCCGCGGGTTCGACGTGAACGTCGCCGGGTGCGACTGGGGTATGCCAAAAAGCTATTTCAGCCCCTATGACAACCCGAGACTTGCCAACGGTCCGGACGGGGAATATCTCACCGACCGGCTCACGAGCGAGGCCATCACGCTCTTGGAAACGCGTGGTACTGAGCCGTGGTTCATGTATTTTGCCTGCTACGCCGTGCACATCCCGATCCGTGTCCCGAAGCATTACGTGGAAAAGTACGAGGACAAGTCCAAGCATCTCGGCCTGCACGGCAAGAAACCGTTTGATGCTGGCGAGCACTTCCCCACCATAGAGAAGCGCGTGCAACGTGTCAAGCGCCGCCTGTTTCAATCCGACTCCGCCTACGCGGGCATGATCGAGAATCTCGACGAGAACGTGGGCCGGTTGATGCAGGCCATCGAGCGGATCGGCCGGACGAAGGACACGGTCGTCATCTTCACGTCGGATAACGGCGGGCTGGCCACGGCCGAGGGATCTCCAACATCCAATGCCCCGCTCGCCGAGGGGAAGGGCTGGATGTTCGAAGGCGGGACGCGCGTGCCGCTGATCGTGAACTGGCCCGGCCACGTGAAGTTGGGCACTTGTCATGAGCCCGTGTGCTCGCCCGATTTTTACCCCACGCTGCTCGAGATGGCCGGCCTCGATGCCAGGCCCGAGCAGCATGTGGACGGGACGAGCCTCGTCCCGCTGCTCGAGGGAGACGGGATGAATGACCACGCGCCGCTGTTCTGGCACTATCCACACTACGGCAATCAGGGGGGGTCTCCCGCCTGCGCGATCCGAGCGGGCGATCAGAAGCTCATCGAATTTTACGAGGGCGATCATGTGGAACTCTACAACTTGGCAAACGATATCGAGGAACAGGTCGACATTGCAAAGGTGGACACCGATGCGACTAGCCGGATGACCTCCGCGCTGCACGATTGGCGTGAAGCCGTGCACGCCAAGCTGCCGACCCAGAATCCATCCTTCACCCGTGGCTGGCGACGGTTGTTCGGCAGGTAGGCCATGATTCGCGCTCGTGAATATCCCTTTTTATGGTTCACGTGGCTCGTTCAAGCATATCATGCCAGTCGTAAATCCCGCCGGGTACAGCCTGAGCATTTACCATTTTAACATACAATATGTTGCTGGCAACCTGAAAGCATATCACACTCTTGCCACCAAATCATATCGTCCCTTCCTTGACTTCTACATGCAATATCCCCAGTTCAAGGCCTCCTGCGAGATGCAGGGCCACTTCGTCGCGTTCCTAGCCCGGCACTACCCGGACGACTTGGCCAAGCTCCGGGAGCTCGTCATGGTCCGCCACCAGATCGAGCTCGTGTCGGTGCACTATTCCGACCAGATATACCTCGCCTACCCCAAGCGGGACATGGAGGAATCGATTCACATCAATGACGAGACCCTGGCGCGGTACGGCCTCGAGCGGGGCGGCACGTTCTTTGCGCAGGAAAACTTCTTCGGCCCGGGCATGATCCCGCTTATGAAGGCGTACGGCTACCGCGTGGCCCTCCTCAATCGCCATTACATCCGCCACTACCAGGGCGAGCTGCCCTCGGTCCCGTATTACGAGCGGGACGGCATCTTTTTCCTCGTGGGAGGTGGGTTCACCGCGAAGGACAAGGAACGGATGGGTGCCGGCTACGAAAAGGTCCCAGAGCTCGGCTTCGACTACTGGGGAGATGGCGAGCTGGCCTTTACCAAGGGCAGCAACTATTTGCCCGGTCACGGCCCGAATGAAACCAAGCGCCTGAAACGCTTGGCGCTCTACATCCGGCGCCACGCGTCGGGGTTTCAAACCGCTTTTTGTACCGATTACATCGATAGGTTGCAGGAGCTCGGCGTGCAGCCCGAGCCGCTTCCGATCGTGCTCGACGGGAGCTGGAACTATCCCTCGTACGGCGGCGTCTACCTGTGGATGGGCCGGTACCGCGTTCCGTGGGAACGGGACGGCCACGTTCGATCACACACGTTCCGGACCCGAGCGCAGATCCTTGCCGCCGAGGCCTTGGTCGCCCAGGTGGGCACCGTCCCGCACGACATCAAGAACAAGATCACCATGGCGTGGAAGCACCTCCTGCTCGCCGAGGTCTCTGACTCGACCGGCCAGACACCCGTTCCCGTGGAGGTCAACTATTCCTTCATGGAATCCCGGCTGGGCCGGGAAACTGCCAATGCCGTCATCGCCTGGGCGAAGGGGCGGCTCGGCATCGATCCCGCCCGGAAGATACTCGTCGACACGAAGGCCGGCACGTTCAAAATTCTTGACCAAAAAGCGCAGCTCGAATTCATGAAAGACGAGGCTGGAGCACCGTCCTCCTTCGACGAGCTCGAAAAGGCAATCGGGACTATGAACGCGTTGGCGTGGAACATCAGGAAGGGCCGGCTGGCCGTGACCAAGCCACTCGAGCCTCGCGATGGCATCAAGGAATTTTACCTGAACTTCGATTACCTCGGCCGCAAGTCGCGCGTGCTCAGCCGCATCCTCGGCATCTTCCGCGGGAACGGGAAGTGGAACTACCACCACTTCTACGACGCCCACTTCTCGAACTTCGTGGGCTTCACGGTTCCCTTGCGGCAGGAGTGCATCATCGCCTCCTTGGCGCTCGACGAGGAAAACGTGGCCGACTGCGGCTTCGAGAAGTTCAAGATCGCCGAGACGATCGGCAAGACTTTTCTCCCCCTGCCAAATGGCTTGATCGGCATCGGTGACGATACCTACATCATCAAGCACAATCTCCACGGCAATACCCACATCGCGGCAACTATCAACGTGATGGACAAGACGGTCGGCTTCCTACAGGATTGCCCCCCGAGCCAGATGCGCACGGATTGGCTGTTTTCCATCGTGAAAGGCGAGCTGGGCGCGGTGCTCGACCGGGCCGACGAGATCAACGTGTGGCCGAGAATCATCGTGTAGGCAACTAGACTTCCAGCCAGTTGCCGGAAGCCTCGAACCTGTGAAGAAGGACCAGCTCACCGATCGAATCGGGAAGCTTGGACAGGTGGTTGCGAGTTACGTCAAGTACCTGAAGGCGGTGGCGGCTACCGATCGAATCGGGAATCTCGTCCAAGAGCGTATTGCTTGATTGCTTACCATTGTCGTGCGATATGCTAGACCCTCTCTGATCCATTGCAAGGCCCATATCCAGATACCTTCTTGGAACATCCATGTTTGTCCAATTCTATAGTAAAAGTAGATTTCTTGCCATTATTTCATCTGTTTTTATAGTGATTCATTTTTCCATGGATATCGAAAGGATTTAATAGCCTATTCACCTGTAATGATTCGCAAATAAAGCCGGTGAAGATTCATATGGTGGAAACATTTCAAGTCATATCCAAGCCAGATTGCAGCAAATGTGAGGAGCTGAAATCGTTCCTGCACGAAAATAATGTCGAATTCGAGGAACTCTCATTGGTGGATGATGAAGTCAAGCACATGCTCATCGAAGATCCGAAATTCACCGAAAGATTTTGCGACATCGATGGATGTATGGTTTACACTCCAGTAATACGTATGGAAAAGACCGGGGACTATTATTTCAAGGAATTATTCAACCAATCCGGCCTGCGCGTGAAGGCTTTAAAAAAAATCATCAATTTGAAATGATTGTTTAAATCCCTTTTTTTAAATCCATATTCCAATTACTAAGTGGTTTTCCTGCACTCACGTGCATGTAATGAAGAGCAAGAAAAGGATTGTAAGCCGGTTATAAGCAGCACGCCTGAAAGAAGGATGGAGAAAAGGAATTAATGGGCGAGTCTCGATTGACACCTGATAAATTCATGACTGACAAGTTCACGAAAGCGGCCGGCCTACTCGCTGACCAAGGTCTAGACGCGTGGCTCATCACCTGCGACGAGGACAGTGACGTTCACTCGCCCTACCTTCTCGGCGTGAAGAGTCATGCTCGCCATTTCATTCTTGTCGATGCTGCCGGTGAGCATCAGGTGCTAGCCGTCACGATGGAAGCGCCAATGATCAAGAAGGCGCTCGATGACGCGGGCGTGAGTGCGAACGTCCTTGCCTATAACACGAATGATGAGATGCTTGATTGGCTCCGCGAAGCATGCACCCGCCCACGCATCGCCGTGAACTACGGCGAGGAGTCGCTCCTCAAGCCAACCGCCTATGCCGATTGCATGCACGCGGGCGAGCTCCAGAGTCTTCGGACATTGGCCCCCGAGACCGAGTTCGTATCCGCCGCCGACCTGATTATGGCCATGCGCGGCACCAAGACGCCCGAAGAGATCGACGCGCTTCGCGAGAGCGTCAGGATCACGCTGGAAACGCTGGAACGGATTCCCGACTGGGTCACGCTCGACATGACCGAGAAGGATGTCCAGGCCAAGATTGAGTACGAGTTTCTCCGCGTGGGCGAGCCGTCGTTTGAGTCCATCGTCGGCTCTTGCGAGCACTCGGCCGACCCGCATCACAATTCATCTACCGAAAAGATCCGCCCGGGTGCGCTCCTCCTCGACATCGGGTGTCGGCAGGCGCAGGTGAGCTCTGACCTGACGTGGACCTATTGGATCGGCGGCCAGCCGCCCGAGGCCTTCACGAACGCCTATGCTGCAATCTACGAGTCGAAAAAGGTCGCCTTGGAGTTCATGGTCGCCGGCGTGGAGACCAAGGTGCCGGACATCAAGTGCCGCGAGTCCCTCGCCGCCGCTGGCTACGACCACGAGACCTTGTTCTTCCACGGGTTCGGCCACGCGCTCGGGTACGAGTGCCACGACATAGGCGCCCGGGTGTCGCGCAATGTACCTGACGGCACGGTGTTCGAGGAAAATCAAGTCTACACGGCCGAGCCGGGGCTGTACTGGGCCGGGGAGTTCGGTATCCGGCTCGAAGACGACGTGATCATCAAGAAAGACGCTGCCGAGCAGGTGTCCTACGTGCCGGCTGACCCGATTAGCTTCTGAAAGGGTTGGAAAAAAGTTAGATCTGCGACAATGTCGATTTTAAATCAGATCGACTTTGAGCTGGAACACTAACCAGATCCGGGTGATGTCGAACACCCGCCCCACTCCATCCGAAGATATCAGGGCTTTTCTTGCAATTCTCGTGAATACTGACGTCGATTCGTCGTGGATACTGCTTCATGGGAATTACAATCCCTCGTACGGGCATCAGGACACGTTTTTCGCAGGATGTTGCACGCCGCATTCACGCCTGCGTGAATGGTTTATTATGCTTGCTTACATGCAACCTGCGCATGAACCGTTTTCAGCGAATAAACGTGGTCCGCTAGCTGCACGAGCTCATGAATTTTGGTTTCAGTTTTAGATTCGTGCAAGCATTTAAACCACGACAATCTAATCGATGCGATAGTTGTCGAAGCCACTTGGTTTGAAATCCATGTCGGAAATGATACCGTATTCGATGGTAACAGCATTTTTCTCACCGATGCCCTAAAATGCGGGATGCCCTTGAAGAATTTGAAATTATCTGTCGTTGCCGTTTTAAGCGTGGCACACCGGAACGACCACTATCGATTTTCTGTCGGGATGACAAAAAAGATCCAAATGCGAACTAAACTATACCCCGTATATTCAGATCTGCTTGAACTTTCTTTCCCTTGGTTTCTCTTCCTGATCCGCGGGTTTTTCTTGCATGTACGCCTTCCACGTGACGACGTGCTGGGCCAAGACGCGTGCGGGACCGATGAGCCCGGCGGGCATCGTGTGTCGCCGCTTCATATACTTGAAGCCCTTCACGTGCTTCTTGCCGTACCCGACGAGAGCATTGCGGAGAGTGTACGTCACCGTGACATCGAGCGTGTTCTGGTCCTCGTGCACCAGCTTGGTAATGTCCAGCTCGTAGGGCGGTGCGAGCACCTCTATGGCAGGGGAATCGTTCACCTTGATGGAAGCAACGTCGTGAACCATCCCGAGGTTCAGGACCAAGCGGACATCATCCAACAGATATTCCTTGGACACCGTGAAGTTCGCCGAGTATTGAACCGGCCCCGTGGCGCGAGCGACGTTGCCTGCCTTTCGCAGATCGCCAATGGAGGGGGCCGACTGGAACGATTTCATCTCTCCCGAGGGTAGCCGGTCGTTCACGACCACCTGCCACTGCGCGAACGTTATTGGTTTCAGCGGGAACAGTTCCTTGTGCACGAGTTCCTTGCCGTTGCTCATCATGGCCCTGTACTCGCCCTCTTTCTCGATATAACTTTTCAGGTTGGTCCCGTCCCATGAAACCTCGACATTTGCCTTGATGGTATGGATTGGCAATTCCAAGGTGCGATCCGTTGAGAACAGGAGGACCTTGAGCTCGTAAGGCTCGAACTTGAGCTGTAACGAGACCTTGGACACGTTTCGTTCGAGGTGCGCCACCGCGGGATCCGACGGCGCGTTGAACTGGACGACCGGCTGGATGGCACCGGTCCAGAGGTCGATTTCCAGCGGCACGGTGCCAACCTCCATGAATCCGATCGTGTCCTCGACAGGCACGGCCGCATTCGACCGAACAAAGTAGACGTGTCCCTCGGGGATCTCCTTGCAGATGACTTGTATGTTTCGGTTTGGCCGCGAGAACTCGATGCACGGCACGACCTGCGCCTCGCTCCACAGGTAGAGGCTCGCGTCCTGGTCCACGTCGATGGTATGGAAGTTCTTCACCAATGCGTTGTTGAGGATGCGAGCCACGGCCTCGTCATTCCGGTCGCTATCGAGATAGCCGGGCACGCGTTCCGGGATCGACCCGCGGAAGATCACGTGAACGCCATTGTCTGCCATTGCTTGCAGGCGTTCGGCAACGGCCAGCGGCACGGCCTCGACGTTGTCGAGGATGACCGCTTCCACACGTGCCGTGCCTGCCTGCAATGCACCGTCCACAATCTCCCCGCCGAGCAGTGACTCGTCGTTGATGTGGATGTAGTGGTAACCCCGGGCCATCAGGTCGTCCCCGAGCCGTTGCTGGGACAGAGTGACCTTGTCGAGACGCGATCGCGGCCTCCGGAGATACCACAAGATGATATTGTTCGTGGGGGGCGCGTCGAAGCCCGGCAGGTGGCCGCCGGTGAGTTCCTCTTGCTTGACGTGCTTGAAATCGTAATTCCAATGCGGGTAGTAGATGGCCACGTTGTTCTTCACGGTCGGGCCTGATCGGAGGAGTTGCTGTGCCCGCGCTATGTAGCCGTTGATCTTCTCGAGGAAGGGCCAGAACGGGTTGTTTCGGCTCATATTTTCCGAGAAGCTCGGTGGGCTCCACGGGTAGTGGCCCGGGAACGGCTTCCAAGGGGCTTGGTAAGGCGTGCCGTGGTAGATCACGTGGTTGATACCCGCCACGAACAGCCGGTCCGCGGCGACCTTGATCTTGAACGGCGTGTTCATGTAATCACGGTCCATCCACACGAAGGACTCGCAGGATGCCAACGGCTTGTTGTAGAGTACAGCGGCCGACGCGGCCAGCTTGATGAAGTCCATGTTCCCGCCCGCGTGCAACTGCTCGACCTCGGGGATATCGGCCCTGCCGTAGGCCTTGAGCATGTCAGCCCGGATGCCGTAGACTTGGATGCGGTGCTTGAGCCCGCGCTCGGCCGCCAGCGCCGCGACGCCCCCGCAATACCTCTCGGCGAACAGGTCTGACAGGGTCTCTTCCCAATCATGCCGGATGCGTTCACCAACGCCGTTGGGGAATTCGAAGCATGGCTTCTCGTTCATGAACAGGAGATAGGCGTATTGGTTGTCCCGGTTGGGAACGAAACAGGCCGGGAGAAACGGCCGAACATCGTACCCCCGACGCCTTTGAAACTCGCCGAAAAAGTCACCCGTGTAAAACCATTCTGCCGAAATTTCTTGACTATCCGTGAACAGCGCCCGCAGCGTGCTCCCCGCGTGCTGGGCCCATGAGCCATTGATGCCCGGGTCCAGATGGCCGCCCAAGAACTTCTGCAGGGCAGCAGGATCGAACATGTCAACGATACGGCTTGGCACGTCTGGAGCGGACTTGGCATCGGATAGGGGGTTCACGCCCGCGGGCCCGGCGTAAAACGTGAAAACCTGCCACGTCCCAGCCGGTGCATCCCACTGGAGCCGGCCGTCCTTGACCTGCCCGGTCACGTCGATCGCGGTCTCGTGGTCGATCGGGGTCGCCCTTGGCCGCATGAAATTGAACCGCTTGTTTTTCTTGATGGGCATGATGGCCACGGAAACCACCGGTGAGAATTTCGTGATGTCGAAGGTGCTGATCAGCGGCGCGGCCACCTTGTTTATGAGCTTCTTGTACTTGTAAAATGCATTCAGCTGGATGGGAGGCAATGGAATGTCGACACGGCCTGGTCCTCGTACAAGCGTCGTGCCTGACATGAGGATCTTCAAGCTGTCCTCCTCGGGCACCCACGAGCCACCTGGTGGCCACGACGAGGAGATCGTGAGGTCCACGACCATGTCGTGTTCTTTCGCAGCGTCGAGGGCCGCTTCGATCATATCGTAATAATACGGGTTGGGCGCAAAGCGATTGGTGCGCGTCGCGTCGGGCGCGGGCGTCCCGATGAGAAAGGCCTGGACCTCCACTCCACCGAACCCGTGCTCGTCGAGCTCGGCAATTTCCTTCCTGATCTCGACTACATCCACGTCGAGCCCTGGCCACCACCACCTTGTCATGGGCCGGGTATCCCGCGGGGTTGTTTTCAGGTCGTCCTGCAGTTGTTCAATTGTCGTTGTGAATAACCCGATCTCTTGTGATTGTTTATTCACCTCGGCAGGCCGGGGAAAAAAACCTGCAGGTTATGAACGCATCCCGTAGAGACCATAGATACTTTTTTTCCCTTGAATCGCTGCAAAAAGGAGAGTGAAAAGGAATATCCGGGTTTAGATGCCGAATTCTTCTGCCTGCACTCCGGGCATCTCCATCTCGGGCTCGATAGTCTCGATCGGCTTCCAGACCGGCGCCTTCCCCTTTCGAGCGGACATGTACGCGGCCATCAATGACACGATGAAGGAGATGAGGAAGATCAAGCGCAGCCCGTTGATGAAATCAGGCACCGCAATGCCGCTGGTTCCCGAAGCTATGCCGAGAAACAAATTTTGCATCATCGTCGTTGACATGTCCGACGAGAGTATCGCGAGTGCGAGCCCCATGCTCACAACGGTTCCCACGTTGAACATCATCGAACGAACCGACGTGGCGATGCCGCGCTTGTAGGGGGGCACTTCTTGCATTATGATCTTGGCGTTCGGGCTGAAAAACAGGCCCGATCCGAACCCCATAATGGACATCCACAGAACTAACAGGAGCGGTGGCGTGTCCTGGGCGATGAAGATCATGCCGAACACGCCGATGTTCGATAACAGCAGGCCGAATGCGGCGATGCGCTGGCTCCCGTGCCGGTCGCTGAGCCGACCCGATATGGGGGACCCCACCGACTGGGCAATCGCGAACGGCGTCAGGTATATTGCCGCGTGGATCGGGTCCAGATCCAAGATGACTTGGAGGTAGAACGTGAGCAGGAAGGTGACGGCCCCACGGGCGATGGCGTTGAACAGGGCACTCAAGTAACCATACGCAAGCCGTGAGGATCTGAACAGTTCGAGGTCCATCATCGGGAACTTGGCCTTGGCCTCGATTCGGATGAATATCAGGATGAATGTAACCCCCACGACGAGTAATGTTAGGATAACTGGCGAATTCCAACCGATCGACCCGCCGAAAGACAAGACGATGAGGATGCCGACCATGCCAACAGCGAACGCGACCATGCCCTTGGCATCGAACTTCTGTTTCGCCGGCATCTTGACGACTTCCTTGAGCTGGAAGTAGCCCCAGATCGTGCCGAGCACGCCCGTCGGGATATTCACAAAGAAAATAATCCTCCACCCGAAGAACAGGAGGAAGCCCCCGAGCACCGGACCGATCGCCGCACCCACTCCGAAGATCGTGGTTGATATGCCCATCGCAGTGCCCAATTCTTGCTTGGGAAAAGCATCGGTGATGATGGCGATGCCGTTCGCGATGATCATCGAACCGCCGACAGCTTGGATCATGCGGAATACGAGCAATTCTTGGCCCGTTTGCGATGTGGCGCAAAAGAGCGATGCTAACGTGAAGAGCACGAACCCCCAAAGATACATCTTTTTCCTGCCGATCATGTCCGCGATCCGACCGAACGTAGGGGTAAGAATCGTCACGACGAACAAGTAGCCCATAATTACCCACGTTATGATAATAAAACTCGCGTTAAGGTCTCTCATGATGCTGGGGAGAGCGATGATGAAGATCGAGCCATCAAGGACCGAGAGCAACGAGCCAAGGGACGTTACGGACAGCGCACGCCACTTGTAGGGGACGGTCATCCATTTTCACCTTTACGACGTGGGTCGAGCTACAGGCCTAGAACAAGCCTTCACCGATCATGGCATGGACTATGATTTACTTGCAAAGATTTCACGAATCCTGCCCTTTGAACATGCTTTTAGTGAAATAAAATGCCTTCTGTTCGTTTGCGAATTTCTCATTTGTTCCCTGACAAAATGTGAATAAATTCGATAGTCCTCCGCGCGTGAAAGTGTGCCACTCCTGCCTCGACACCGGTGCCCGAGACGATCGTGGAATTCATCAATCGTTAAATCGCTCCATGTCCCTAGCACCCTGCATATCATGGAAACAAGTCCTTCCCATGTGCAGACGAGCCTAGCCGGAGCCATGGCGCTCGGGTTCGTAGGGGGCTCATTTTTTCGCGGGGCCGTTCCACATTGCCTCAACCTCCTGCTCGCCTACGAAGGCGGATGCCGTGCAAACTGCGCGTTCTGCGGCTTGGCCAAGACGCGGGCGGCCAGCATCGTGGGTGATCGAAAATCGTTCATTCGCGTTGACTGGCCAGTCGTTTCACTAGCTGAAGTTATCGGAGCACTCGAGATGCCCCGCGCCTTGAACATCAAGCGGGTGTGCGTTTCAATGGTGACCCACCCACGGGCGCGAAAGGACACGATCGAGATCGTCGAGCGTCTCCGAGAGGCGGGCCGGGACTTGTCGGTTTTGGTTACCCCGACCATCATTAATGAACACTTTCTGCAAGAGCTCGCGGACCTGGGCGTTGACAAGATCGGCATTGCCTTGGACGCGGCAACACCGGAACTGTTCGACCGGTGGCGCGGCCGGGGTGTTGCCGGTCCGCACAGGTGGGATCGGTACTGGAACGCGATTGAGACCGGCATTCGTGTCTTCGGCGGCGATCGGACCGGCGTGCACCTCATCTGCGGGTTAGGCGAATCCGAGAGAGAACTCACCGCGATCATGCAGCAAGTTCACAATGCTGGCCCAGACACGCACCTCTTCTCCTTCTTTCCAGAAGCTGGTTCGGCAATGGCGAGCCATCCGCAACCCGCGATCGGGACCTACCGCCGCATCCAGCTGGCCCGGGAACTGATCTTTCTTGGCCTTTCGAGCGCCGATCGCTTTGAATTCAATGACGCGGGCCAGATCACGTCCTTCGGGGTGCCCGCGAGCACCATGGACGAGGTGATCGACGCGGGCGTGGCGTTCATGACCCAAGGGTGCAGGGATGCCTCGGGCTTCATCACGTGCAACCGACCCTATTCCAACAACACGCCGTTCCAAGCCGCGAAGGGCGAGTGCCGGAACTTCCCGTTCCCGCCAACGAGCGCCGATATTGCCACGATACGTGGCCAGCTGGCTAACTACACGGATGCGTGGGTCCGTCCCTTGGAGATCGCCGAGGATTTCCTGTTGGACGAAGTGGCCACGGATGCAACGATATCGCCGGATCACGACGTGGCCGGGTGACTCGTGGCATGGATTCCACCGTACGCATCAAGAAGGCGGCGTTCGATGCCCGCGTGGCCGCCCGTGGACCGGTCTTGGCATGCTACGCTCCGCCATTTCCCGGCTCTCGTTACGAAACCGACTCTTTTTTCCCCGGCGGCACGCCACTGTTCGTGCCAATCTCGATAACCGGGACCACGTGCGAGTTGCAGTGCGACCATTGCAGGGGCACGCTCCTCGATACGATGGTGCCGGTATCGGAGGCGACATTCAAGGTGGTCGTGGACCAATTGGCCCTGAAGGGGTGCTTGGGCCTGCTCGTGTCCGGCGGTGCGGATGCAAACGGGACCGTTCCCGTGAAATCTTTTCTCCCGGCCATCGCAGCGGCAAAGCATGATCACGGCTTCACGGTGCTCCTGCATTGTGGATTCGTGGACGACGAAGGCCTGCAGGAATTGAAGGATGCAGGGATCGATGGCGTCCTTTTCGACGTGGTCGGGTCCGAGGATACCTTGCGTGATATCTGCCATGTGCATCGCACGCCGGGCGAATACTATCACATGATCTCGACATGCAAGGAATTGGGCCTGCCCGTAGTCCCGCATGTGGTCGTAGGCCTCGACCGCGGCCGCATCGCTAGCGAACACGAGGCCATCAAGGAAATTGCTGTGGCCGCGCCCGATGTCTTGGTCGTGGTCGTGTTGGATCCAAAGCCGGGCACGCCCATGGAAGACACAGAGATTGACTTGGCCGGGGCTCAACAGGTGTTACTCGATGCACGCCTGCGGTTGCCGTCGATTCCCGTGCTGCTCGGGTGCGCACGGCCCCACGGTGAGGCCCGTGAAGCTATCGAGCAGTGCGCGGTCGAATGCGGCTACGACGGGATTGCCTATCCCCTTGACGAGACCATCGACCTGGCGAGGAATCGAGGCTTGGAGCCATACTTTCACGAGACCTGCTGTGCGCTCCAAGGCCTTCCTCCCTTCCTACCCACGCGTCCTCCCGCATACGTGTTCCCGCGGGAGCAATGGCGCCTCATCGATGACGGCGCCTACCCAGTCCAGCTTGGACTGGCGATCGACGATGTCCTGTTCGAGGCCATGGACGTGCCCGATTGCCAACTCCCTAACACGGTCAGGCTTTACCAGTTCGCGCCTCCTGCCGTCGTGGTCGGGTGTAATCAAGACATAAACGAGATCGACATGGCCTACATCCGCCAAGAAGGCTTACAGGTTGGGCGGCGCATCACCGGCGGCGGGACTATCATCATGGGCGTGCCCTGTGTTGATGCGCAGCTCGGGGTCTCGATCCTCGTAAAGCATGTGCCCGGCTTTCCCGCCAAGTTAGGAACGCGATATGCGATCCTCACCCACGCCATTGTGCACGCGCTCGGATTGCTGGGCATCCATGCGAGATATCAACCAAATTCCAACATCATCGTGGACGGCCGGAAGATCACGGGCCAAGCTGCCTGCACGACCGCTAATCTCACCTTCCTCCACTCGACAATCACGTTCGACTACGATTTGCCCGTCATGATGCGCGTCGCCGGGCTGGAGCCCACGCCGGATGCGATCGAGGCGAATTCGGCCAAGTTCACGACGATTCGCGAACGCATACCGGGCATAACTGTCACCCGAGCTAAGCAAGCCCTCGTTGCGGCGATCAAGTCCTGCTATAACGCTATCGTGATGGAGGAGCCCCTGTCTCCAGACGAGCTCGACAGGGCCCGCGACCTCGTGCGCGAGAAACACGGCGTTGCAGACTATATCCTTGCCAGCGACGGGCCAAAAATGGGCAATTGTTTCCTGTAATTTCGAATATGGAACGCGCGAATGTCGCGCGAAATGACGAGGCCGTGTTCCCGCCACCGATCGCAGCGGCAAGCCTGCGACTTTAGTCCAATGTCAATAAGTTAAGCTAATTTTTGTAAAAAATGGAGGACTCTGCCAATGATCATTAATAATATTTGCAATATCATATCTTCAGTGAAGAATGAAAAAGGCAATGCCATGATCATTATGAATTATTCGTGATCACGAGGACTTGGCCTAAAATCTCCGAGATTTATTAGTGATGTTTAAATTCTTCCTAATATTGTTCAGCCAATGGCATCCCCATTTCAAAGCAACAGGATTAATTTTCAACCAATCCCGTTGCTTGGCTCAAACGATTATCATGAATCTGGAGACTCATTGATCCCTCTTCCGTTATCCGATCAACATGCTTTCACGGTGCAGTTTATCTCCAAGATGCGTGGCTTTCTGCACGATCCACTCTCCAAGGAAAAGTACAGGCGTAATATCGTCGACTTCACTCGTGACCGGTGTTTCAGTTTCCCATCTCTCGCTGTTACCATCATCAAGGATAGGACACGATCCGCGCAAGACCGTCTCATTCGACTTTTCGAGGATGGAGCATTCGGGGATTATCCAACTTGTCCAACGGCTAGCGCGTTTTATCAAGCACGCTCAAAGCTCCTACCGGCATTCTTCAAAGACTGGACATCTTTTGCTATTTCTACATTCTACTCGGTCATTCCCACGGCGGGTATCGTGGACAAGTTTCATGGCAGATTACTTTGGGCTATCGATTGCACATACTTGACCCTTCCGGACACGATTGAGACCAGGGATCTTTATTATGTCCATAAAAACAACGTTCCAGGATCGGAGACGGTCCAAGGCTTAGCTAGCTTTGCATATGACCTCCTAAATGACTTCCCTGTTAACGTTTCTCTTGGTAAGAGACAATTTGAAGCAAACTTTATCGTCGATCATCATGCATTAATAGAAAACCATGCGCCAATTATCCTCTATGATAGAGCCTACGCAAACTATGATACCATCGCACAAACGCTGGCTGCTAAAGCAGACTTCATCATTCGATGTCCCTTGTCTCAAACTTTCAAGGTCGTTGAAGAGTTCATTGCTTCCGATGCCATCGAAGAGACCGTGATGATACAGGTTCAACCAAACAAAAAGCGTCTAGCGATCGAACGCGGCTGGCCTCTCACCGTGCAGGTACGACTCGTGAAAGTCGTGCTGGATGACGGCATCATCGAAGTCCTGATCACGTCATTGCTTGATCGAGAAGAGTATCCTCATCACGTGTTCAAATGGCTCTACGGTAAACGTTGGGGCGCTGAAACTGGCTTTCTTCGATTCAAGGTTCAGCTCGAGGCTGAATGTTTCAGCTCGGGCAAGGCTTGGAACATTAATCAAGATTTTCATGCCACGGTTTTCTTGCAAGTACTCGAATCCATCGTCAACAAGATCGATAACCACGATATCTTGACTAGGAGCCAAATGAAGCAGTTAAAGCACGAATACCACGTGAATAAAGTTATTGCCTTTACCGCCATTTCAATCCATCTCGTTGATTTGTTTCTTCTCGATCAGGACGCACTTGAATTTTCTCTTTACGCTATCCAGAAGGAGGTACGTCTTTGTGTTAGTCCCATCCGCCCGGGTCGTCATTGTAAACGTGAAATTCCAAAGGTGGCAAAGAGCCTCAAATATCACAAATATAAGAAGAAACGGAGATGATGAAAAATTAACTTAATGACATTGGACTTTAGTCGCAGGTAGTTGACTTTTTATAGCCTAGGACATCAAAATTCTTTGTCAGATACAAGCCATATTCATGTTCGCACGTCGTATTTTCTGGAATATGCACGAGCACGAGTCCTTTCTGGCTGCCATTCAGGGAGGAGATCACTTCCGGCGGGATGGTCCAGACCGTCGTTGCGTGGCACGATGGGCATGTTACCTTGCGCCTGATCTCTTGGAGAATGTCCGATGACACGACAGGTGCCGAAGTGGGACCAGTCGTAACGAGCTTCGAGATCCACGTTGACTTGATCGACTTTTCTCGTGCTCGGTCATAGAGCAGGTACCGGTCATACACTTCCCACGTCGCGAGGGCCAGCACGATGTTTCCGCAGACGAGTGCAAGCACGTCGCAGACTTCTGTAGGTATCAGCCCAACTGCCACGTATTGGTCATAGATGCCGAATAGCAGGTTGACGATGATGTAAGCGCCGATGCCAAACATGAGCCCGCTCCGGTTCTTTGACGCCTTGTAGAAAAACAGCACCGCGAGAACACCCGCGATGATCGCGCTCGAGATGACGGGGGCGCTGACTTGCGATGTTCCCATCTGGATGTTGAAGGCGATGACGAAGATGTACCAGATGAAGGGGAGCCCGTAATGGCGCCGCAGATTAAAGGCATACAGCGTGAAGAGGAGCAACACCGCGAGCACGCCGAAGAGAATGATCATGTCGGTCTGGAGGTTTTTTGGGACGATTGGTTCGGAATAGCCGAGGATGTTCAACAACACGTACTTGATTGCGAAGCCCCCGGCTTGCAAGAGCGCCAAGACAACAACCAACTTGATGAAGTTATGGCTTAATGCATTGAATGATCTGCGGTTCTCGCGTATCAAGGGAATGATCACGAGAATGACCATGAAAACGCCGAAACCCCAGGCCGTCCAGAGCAAGATGTCTGTTTCCACGATCATTGAACCTCTGCTTTCGTTGTTGTTTCAACCGTTTTCTTTTCACGCGGCGCAGTAGCCCTGAATGGCCTGAACGCCCCGGTAGCATAGAAAATCCCGAAGGCATAGATGCTGAATTCAGCCACGATTACGGCGATCGAATTTCCATTTAAACCTACCGCCAGAAGGACAACCTGAATAAAATCAATCGTGTAAAACACGGCCAGACCAAGGGCATAATTATCACGCAGGTGAATGCCGGCGATAAAGATAAACAGGAGCGCGGATATGGCTCCGATGTACACGTAATACTGGAATAATTCTGAATGGCCGGTCAAAAGGAAATACAGGAGAATTGCGGCGGCTGCGTACGCCGGGGTGTAGAACAACCGCTCGAAATTGAATAAGTAAAACACCAAGATCAAGCCGACCATGACAGTGAATAGGATTGTAACCGTATTCAACGCGATGCCCTCGCCAAAGCTGTCAGCCCACCATGGTTGCGCCACGGGGATCCAACCAGCGGCAAAGGGAAGATACGTGAATCCGCTGATAATTTCTATTATGAAGGCGGCAAGGACGAGTTTTTTGACCATCGAGACGTTGCCCTTTTGTTTCTTTTCAACGTTCATCCGGTGCGCGTGCAGCGCGATCACGATGGACATGGCTATGATGACCCAATAGGCCGAGAGCCAGTCGGTTATCGTTAACACTTCCATTTAGAATGCCCCTTGGAACTCTTTCAAATCCTTTTTCAAGATGTTTAGCTTTTTTTGTTTGATGATCAGGGGGATGTCAATAGTGACAGCGTCGATCTTCAGCTTCTGGTTCTTGTTTACGCTGTTATAGATGCGTTCAAGCATCTGCGTGATCGTGCTTACCTTGCTGTTCGCGAGCTGGCCGGATTTATCCAACGACGTGACGATTTCCCTGAATAGGATCTCCACCTGGTCGATGTTCACCTTCTTGTCGGACACGACGACCGAGATGGACGCGAGATCGTCACGAATTCCGGTTTCTTCACTCTTGGCCGTGAAGACATACGAGAACACGTTCATGCCATGGAGCTTGTCCAAGATAAACGTCCCCGGTTCGGTCCCGATCGGCATGGACTTGTTAACCAGTTCATTATCCGCCGAAACAACCGACGGGAATGCCTCCACAAACTCGGGATTAGATCCTTCAAACCCGCCCAAGCGACAAACCGAAACGCTCTCGAAAACTGCCATGATTGCTCACACGCTTTTTTACCTATATACCCATCGTGGAAAGAGATTACATGATATTGGAGACATAGTGCTCGATGTGGAACGAGATGGTGGCCGTGTCGGCATCGCAACAATTTCTCTCGATGTGATCGAGCAAATCTCCAAGGGCTTCCTTCGATTGTTCCAATGTGACCCCGAGGTCCTTGTACCAGAGTAGGGATCCGATGAAGTGGACACTCTTCGCGACGATGAAAGTGCCATTCTCCTTGCTCTCGAAGGTGATGAATGTATTCCCGAATGATGCGGGGAGCTTCATCTCCGAGAATTGCGAGATGGCTGCGAGGAAGCCACCTTCCAAGGCCACGCGCTCGAACCGGTTCTGGTCAACCTCGGTGATGATAGGGTCACCACTGCCAAAAAACACCGAGATGGCACCAGCGAAGCTCAGCTTTTTGATCCGCTTGCCCGTGAGCATGGAATAAAACTTGGTGAACGCATCCGCCATACCGTAACCCGTCTTCGCGGACACCTCGAGGATCTCGAAGTTTTCGACCTCGAGCAGGCCGAAAAATTGGACGATGTCGGAGATCGAAGCGGCATTAGGCAGATCGTGCTTGTTGGCCAAAACGAGCAATTTCAGGTTGTTTTTTTTGAGCTGGGGAACGATCCTGTCGAACTCTTCCTTTGCCTCTGCGAAGCGGTGCTGTGCCGCTTCGTCGATGACGAAAACGACGCATTTCGCGGTCTTCATCTCACCGAACCAGAGATCCCTGAACGATTCCTGGCCACCCATGTCAAATAAAGAAATCCGCGTCCCTTCCACGTCAAGCTCGAGTTTCCGCTTTCCCATGGTCGGGGTATGTTCGACAAATCGTCCTTCCCTCAAGAAATCTATGATCGTTGATTTTCCGGCGCTATCGAGGCCGATGAATACAGCTTTTTGGTCAGTTCTTCTCCGCAGTGTGTCGAATAAACCCATTTAAAGAATCACCAATTACACGTGATTTATCCCAATACTTGTTGCGTCATCCTAAACCAATATTCACTATATATACTCATAAACTATGGCATTGCACTTAATTTTAAAACACTTATTAGAAATTTCACGATGCTTTTTTGGAATTTCCTCCACTTTCGTCAATAGAATCCGATGCAGGACATGTCGAAGTGGAAAAGCAGGTCGTATTCAAGTTAAAGTGCATTCACTAAGAGAAAAAATGCAGCTGCTAACCCAGCTGCGACAGGGATGGTCAAGACCCAGGAGAGAACGATGCTGTGATAGGTTTTCGGATCAGGTTTCTCGCCCCTGACACGCGCGCTTCCGATCAAGGCAAATACCAGCACCTGCGTGCCAGAGATGGGCAAGCCGAGCATCGTGGCGACGAACAAGATGACCGACACCGTGATCTCGATGCTGAGAGCCTCGCTGGGACGGAGCGACCCGCCCGTCGAGCTGCCGACTGAAATCACCAGTCTCCGCCCCACGAAGTATAGGCCGGCCGCATAGATGAAGGCGATGATGAGAAGCTCGGCGAGGCCCTGGGTCCCCGCTGACGGGCCCGTGGTGAGCATGCTGAAGGCGACCCCGATGACCTTGCCCGAATCGTTCCCCGCGCGGCTCAGTGCATTCAACGCCGCAAAAACGATAACCCACGGACGAAGCACGTTCTCGGCCCGCTCGATGCGGGTCAGGCCCTTGCTCGCGGTTACGTGTTTCATAATCCGGTTGATCGCGAATTGTGTGGCATATGCAAGACAAAATCCGATCAAGGGTGAGATAAGTAGCCCCGCGATGACCTCCCCGACCTTCACCCAGTTCATGCTCGCGACAAAGGGCTTTCCTGCGACCAGCGACCACGCGAGCGCGAGGCCGATGAGTGCTCCCACCACGCTGTGCGTGATCGAGATGGGCACGTTCGTCCACGTGGCGATCAGGATCCAGACCGCTATGCTCAGGAGGACGGCCAGCATCATGCCCTCGGAGTAGTTGACCTCGGGCCCGAGCATGTTCACCCCGATCGTCGCCCCGACCTTCTGGCTGAAAAAGAGCACGCCGAGAAAAGCAAAAATGCTCCCGAATAGAAGCGTTTTCTTGAAGCCCAGCACGTCGTTTTCTTTTATCGGGGCGATGGTCTCGTCTTGACTTCCGACACCAAACGTGATGGCGAGCAAGACGAGAAATATGAACAATTCAAGGGCGGTCATGGTGTTCTCCCGATTCCCGGCTTGGTATGTAAATTATAGCCGGTACTTGATGATGAGGCTCCGGATTGTCGTGCTCAGGTCGCTGACCTTGTCGTAGGTCAACCGCATATCCCGCAGGAACCGGTCGAAATATAACAGGTCACGTGGTTCCTCCACCTTTTGAAAGAGGTCATGGATCGTCGTCCACAGGATGTTACGCGCCAACCGCTGCAGCGTGCGGATCTGGAGGACCTGGTGCTCGGCCTCCGCGAAGTCCGAGAATAAGAAGATCACTGCCTGCTTGAGCGTCCTGCCGATCTCCTGGACGTTCTGGGCGATGATCCGCAATGACGTGGTCACTTCGGGGGGGATGTAGGTTGGAAAGTAGCTATGCGCCCGCCTCGAGTCATTCAAGATGTAGTCCACGACACGATCCATTTTGGTAATGAGGTCAAGACGATCGGCTCTCGAGAAGGTCATGACTTCCCGGGAGAACAGGCGCTCCACGATTTGATCCGAGCGCAGGTCAAACTCCTTTTCCAGCTCCAGAAGCTTGTCCATGTAGGCGCTCATGGCCTGCTGGTCCAAGTCGACCATCGACACCATCAGCTTGGCGATGTGATCCGACGCAAGTTCCATGTAGTCCGCCGCTTGGCGGAAGAGATCGTCCAGCCGGATCTGGCCACGATGGAGAAGGTTGATTTTCATCAGGTATTTCATTGCCTGTCGGTCGTTAAAATCTTTCAATCCACTCGTGCCTTAATCGTCCAAGTCCGTGTCCAGCCTCCGAATGAACGTGTCGGGATTGTCCAAGAAAGCTTTCAGGATGCGCACGTGTTCCAAATCCTCGTAGGGAACCTGTTTTGGAGGTACCTGGTCGAAGTCGAGAATGCGGGCCCCGGGATAGGCCATAATGATGGGCGAGTGTGTTGCAATGACGAATTGGCACCCCTGTTTGATCATGTCGCGCATCATGGCAATGAATGCCAGCTGGCGTGTTGGCGATAGGGGCGTTTCGGGCTCGTCGAGCAGGTACAGGCCACCGGGAACGAACCGGGCTTGGAAGACTTTCAAGAACGATTCCCCGTGCGAGTTCGCATCCAAATCCGAGCCGTATCTTCTTGTCATATCGGCGAGCGAGCTCGCGAATGGTCCCTTCGCGAGGTCTTGGGCGAGCTTTGATCGCCCGCGGTACTCGACGTCGACCCTGTGGATCTCCGCTTCCATTTCCGCACGCGTTTCCGCGACCTGCTTGACAAAACTGAAAAAATCCTCTGCACGCAGGAAGAACCCTTTCGATGGCTTGAACTTCCAATGGAGCTTCATGGCCGCGCCGAGCTTGCGGGCATTTCCCATGGTCTCGTCCTTGTCGATGGGCTTTGCACCAATCGTGGGTACCTTTGTAGCGGCAGCGATGCCTTCGAGTATGGTCGATTTGCCCGAGCCGTTTTCCCCCACGAAGATCGTGACATCCGCGTCCAGCGCCAGCTCGCCCGTACCTTTCACGATGGGGAGGCTGAATGGAAAACTGGTATCCAGCCGCGGGAGGACAATCAAGATGGATTCGAGGTAAATCATAGCTCTCCGCTCGATCTTGATGATGCATCGATTTCTCGGATCACGCTAAGGCACAAAGCGGCCACCTCGGCCATGGCCGTGTAATCGATCTTTTCAGCAGTGTCGCGGGCAGAGTGGCTGACCGGCTCGTGAACCGACGCTAGCAAGAACGCGGGAAAGCCGTCCTTGACGATGGCCGAGTGATCTGTTTTTATGGGCGGAGGCATCCACTGGCGCTTGAAGACCAGATCGGGCCACGCAGCGTTCGACGCTGCAACGACTCCTTCAAACGCGCCCCGGATAAGCGGCGAGAAAGGCTTGAATTGCAGGCCGAAGCTCGTGAAATACTGCACGTGTGCTTCCGTCAGGCCATCGAGCACGAAGAAATGATCCTCTTTCCTGGACAATTCCCCCGCGTGCATTGCGAGGTACTGGTGGGCTCCCGCCTCCCCCATTTCCTCGGAGCCGGTCACGATCGGCACGACGTTGATATTGGCTGGGAGTGCGTCCTTGAGGCACTTTGCGATCTCGATGAGAATGCCCACGCCGATCGCGTCGTCGTTCGCGCCGGGCGAGTCGCCTTCCATGTACCTTGTACGGATGCGACTCATCTCTACGATGCCGATGGCGAGGCCGTAGAGAAAGATCCAAGCCGGGTGGATGGGGTGCCCGAGTGCCCAGCTGGCAAAGGCATAGATCTCGGCGTGGATGGCCAAGACGAGCGAGCCGAAGATCACCGCCACGGCCTGGTATACGAAGTACACGTGCGGGTCCGGGGTCTCGCTCTTGGTGTCGGAATGGGCGAGGAAGAGGAGCGTCACGGGTCGTTTCTCGTTCCCCGCCGGGCCGAGCCGGTCCAAGACGATGTTGGACGATTCGAACTTCCTCGCGAACCGGGAATACATGGCAGGATACTTGATGGCGTGGAGGATTGCCTCGATCGACAAGCCTAGCACGAGAATGATCGCACCGCCGATGGCCGCGACGATAAGGTTACCCGTCATCGCAATCCACACCACGATCGCGCACGTGTAACAACCAAGCAGGAAGTAGGGGATCTTATTTATCCTGAACATGAAAAAAGACGAAGCCGGGAAGGGCTCCTCGACATAAGAGATGCCCGCTCGCGCACATTCGTGCTCGATAATATCTTTGCCTCGCCGTTCTCCCGGCGTGCCCGCAAGACGGGGAAACCACAGCTTCCACGCGAATTGTTGGAGCGATCGCGCGATTGCAGGAATGTCGACATCTTCGGGCACGTCTGCCATGCATAATACCATACGCGCAGGAATTTAGAAGGCTTACGCGTTATCCTTCGGATCCCGCCAAAATTCGTGCGCGAGGCGGATGTCCTCGTCAGTGACGGTCACGCGACCAGCGCGCGCGGTCAATGTCGTGGCGATCTTGACGATCTCGATCGCCGTGGTCTCCAGCAGCTGCCCCAGCTCGATTCCAGCGCCATGGTCGGCTGCAACCCGCGACTTCAGGAAGATGCGGTCGATGACCGCCAGCGGGAGTATACGGTCTCCGTGCTTGTCCACGCGCCATCACCCTTGGCATTAAACGCGCACGTCGAGCAATTTCTCGATCACGGGCGTGATGCCTGCGCGCAAGTTCTCGTCAGGCTGGAACACGTAGTACCACGCGCTGGTTTTCAAGTCGAACAGCTTCAATGGCGTTTCTGTCGTCGACGGATCGAGGAAGTAAATCTCCGGCTGGCGTTTCTCGTCCTCGATGATAAGCTTCTGGAGGGTGACCCAGTGATCGCCCGTGTTGAGCAGGATCATGCTCTTGGCAAAGTTCACCTCGAGGAACGCGAGCATGAACTCGAAAATTTCGTCGTACGTGTTCAGGCTATCGTCCTTGATGAGGCCCGAACCCAGGATCTGGTCGATGTGCTCGAAATTGATCGCACCGGTTCCGTCCACGGAATAAATGAAATGGACGAACTTGTAGCCGAACAGGGCCATGAGCAGCTTGAGCTCCTTGTCCGACTTCACCCGCATCACGTATTCGTAAAGAAAGCCCCGGTCGATGGATCCTTTTTTCTGGTATGCTTCGACCAACTTCTCGAGCGATCTCGTCGTGAACTTTGCCTTCCCCGTCAAGCGCTTCCGCAACTCGAACAAGATCACCTCGTGAATGAATTCATATTCAGCCGTGTCGAACGCGGATAGAAACTTGCAAACCTCCTCCGACTTCGCAGCCTTGAGGATCATGTACGCGGCCGCGACTTGATGCCTGGCATTTGGCGTCTTGAGTAACTCGCCCATGTTCTCGTAGATGGATTGACACTTCTTGGCTACCTTGTCCAAGAGTGTTTGCGCGTGGAAGTCGATGTTCGGTTGGATGGCCATCAGGGCCGCCGTGAGACCGCACGCGCTTGTTAGCTGGCGGTAATGCGGCATGGCATCTTTTTGGACGACATATTTTGTCATGGGGCCATTTCCCGGGGTTCTGCGCGATATAGGGGCAGGCGATAGCAAGGCCGTCTACTCCCTTTAGTAGGTGAACGGTGTAAAGTTTAACAATTTTTTCGATTCCATAACTCTTGTAAATCGGGTTTCGAGTCAATGAATCCTGTAAGAGTGGGGCTTCTTGACGCTCCTTGAATTAATCACGTACCTCAGTCTTGTCTTTCCGGGAATTGCGATTCAAGATGCATGGCTTTATATATTCGCGCAGACTTCGTTCGCAGGGATATTGATTGCGCTTTTCATCACTGGGTTCGGCCAGTATCTCCAAATACGATTCGTGGCACAGAACGCCATCCAAAAATGATCTCTACTTTTATTGCTCTCGTTCTTTTAATCCGTGCTTGATATAAACCTGCTGGGCAATATCGGGGTAGGCACAGGTGAAACCATCCACTTCGTTCATGATGAGGCTGGCGTAGAGTTTCACAACGTCCTTCTTACTCAATGAATTATCCCTGAGGCCCCAGCCGATGATGCGCAGGCCTGCCGCGTGCGCTGCCGCGACGATATCCCGCGAGACGTGCTGGGCCTTGATGGATACCGTCCCGAATCCGCCATCGAGCAAGAATTTTAGGTGGTACTGTCCGAGATCCGTCCAATCGACGAGGAGCACGAGTTGCCAGGGCACTGGCAATGGTATGATGGCGGCAGCTTGGCCCAATCTATCTGGCTCGAAGCTGGAAATGCACACGTCTTCCCATGCGAATCCGGCCCTGCCGAGCGTCTCGTTCACGCCGGCTTCGATGCCATCGACCTTGAGCTCGAGCTGGATTGCCACGCGGCTCGCGCACGTGTTCAGTACGTCCTCGAGCCGGGGGATCTCCGATGCACCCCTGCCCGTGGCATGGAGGAGCTCTTCACGCGTCAGGCTTGCCACCGGCACCCGTTCCTTGCCGACATCGACTAACCTCTCGTGATACACGATCAGCTCGCCATCTCCCGCCTGTTGGACGTCAAACTCGACACGGGCCACGTGCAGGGATATGGCCTTTTCGAACGCGGCGAGGCTGTTTTCCACCGCCAATCCCTCGAGCCCGCGGTGCCCGATGGCCTCGAATGGGAAGGGCGATCGATTCGCACTGTCGGTGGCCATGAACCCTCTAGGCATTTATCGGCTATGGACGTTTTGTCTATCATCATGCAAGCGATCCTCGATTTTATCGAGAACCTTCCGGACGAGGTCGTGGAAGACGCCCGGCAGCTCCACGGCCACCTCGCCCCCGGCATCATCCTCGGGTTTAAGATGGCCCAGCGCGCATTCCGGGACATCCAAACAGGTCTAGTCGATGGTGACGTGATCATGCTCACATCGGAAACAACGAAATGCCTCCCGGATGCCTTTCTTGCCACGAGTCGTTACCTATTCACCAAGGAAGGATGGGGCATGTACTGCCGGACCTATGATGTCGGAAAACTGGCCGTACAGGTCACGGTGAACCACGAGGACCGGTTCAGGCTGGTGCTGGACGAGGCCTGCTGGCAGGAGCGTTGGCCCGAGTTGCACGCGTGGGCATTCATTAACGCGTCGGGCAGCCACGCGCAAGAGAGCCAACTTACCGACCGCATGCGGGAGATCGACATCGACAGGGCGTTCTTACAGAGACCATTCAGGAAGGCCGTGAAGGCCGAGTTCAAGGGCAAGCAGCTGGAGATTTGCCCCGAGTGTGGCGAGTCGACAAGCCGGCAGAGCATGGTCGAGGTGGACGGGCGACTGGTGTGCAAGACCTGCGTGTTTTTCGAAAAAGAAGGTTAAATACAAAGATATCAAACGAATGCGGAACAACCGCTTAGCTGAACCCTGCATCCTTGAGGATCTTCTTGTGATCAAAGGCAAGGTATATATCCTTGAGCTTGCTTACCGGCACGAGCTCGCCCTGCACCTTGTCGAGGCCGTCGGTGACGGTGCACTTGTATGCCGTTGTGATCACGTTCCCGCGAGGATCGCGTCCTTTCTTGGCATAAACGCCGATCTTCTTCTCGATCTTGATTTTCACGCCCAGTTCCTCCTCGCAAGTCCGCTTGAGGGCCGCAACGTGATTTTCCTTCTCATGGATGAAGCTCCCGGGCAGCGCATGGTACCCCTTGAAAGGTGGAAGGGCCCGCTTTACAAGGAGGACGTTTCCCTTGCCGTCCGTGATGACCGCGTCGACAGTGAAATTGATCCCGAATTTCCTGGCCTCGATCTTGCCCTTGAGGATCGTGATAACTGCGATGACCAGCACGACCGAGATGACCGTGGCCACGATGGTATTGATCGTGATATCGAGCGGTTTGTTGGCGCTGATGTTGTCCCTGATCGTGAGGTACAGGGCCGCGAGCGTCTGCAGGATGCTCATGCCGAACAGGATGTTGAGCATGCCAACGCCCTTCTGGGTCTTCTTCTCGTTTTCGTCGTCTTTTTTGTCGTAGATTTCATTCAGGGCGTTATAGATGACCTCGAATTTTTCCCCGATGCGCCCGATGATCCCTTCCAACGCGAATTCCTCGATCAGGTGCGTGAGCACGGCGGTGTAGTGCTGCCGCCTGTTGTAATCGAGCTCGTCGTAGATGATGCTCATGTTGGTCTGGATCAGGCCCCTGAGCAATCGCAGGCTCTGGATCTTTCGTTCGAGGACCTCGAGGTCGATGATCGCATGCTTCGAAGACATCTCGGTGAAGAGCAGGTCGAGGGAATGGTTGATCGAGATGAGGGCGTACAGCATGGCCCGGATCCTGGCCGTCGGCAAGAGTACGAACGGGTGCATGTAAGAGTCGAAGAAGAGCTTGTAGTTCTCCTCGGCCATGTAGATGAACCCGGAATTTTTCCTGATGAAATGTAATTCACTCAATCGGTTGGAGAGGTTCTTTTCAATGCGGAGGTCGTAGAGTTGTTCGTTGTAGTCCGGCCACGCGCCCGAATAGATCTCGTTCCAGTAGGCTAGCACTTGCTTGTGGGCTTTGATGTTCTCCTGGGACCATTGGATCTCCTCGGGAGTGGTCCTGTCCGACACGACGAACACGAACAGCTGGCTCTCCGTGTCTATGTCGATGGCCCTGTTTTCCTCGCGTTGCTTGAACGTGGCGAGCTCCCCTTGCACGAGGCTCGGGATCTGCTGGATCATAATCGGCGTGATCTCGGCCTTCCGATCCGGGTCGTCCTTGAAATACTCGACCTCGAACTGCAGAAAACCGAGCGTGTCGTATTCCTTTTCCGTGTTTTCCTCTTGGAACATGAAACCGGGGATGTAAGTGTGGAAGGTGACCTCGATGGCAGCGCTCTTCAGCATCTCGACAATCGCAGCCTTTACTACCTCGTCCCTGACCCGCTTCAGGTCATCAGGCTTGATGTTCGCGGCGAGATCCTTCACCATTGCTCCTATTTCCTTTGCTTTTATGACCCCATCATTCGCATTTGCCAAGAAACACGATGCATACCAGAATTCCTTCTTGTAGATGAATTGGAGCGAGCTTTCCATGGTTTCAACCCAGTTGAGCTTGATTTCGGATCGAACATTAAGGAAAACATCGATAGACGATTAATAGTCATAGCTTGTTGCAAGTCTGTTCCATGCTCGGGCGTTGGCAAGGACGTTCACGAGCGCACAAGGCTTGTGATCTCGCCGATCCTGTGCGGGAGATCGACATCGACAGGGCGTTTATCCAGCGGTTGTTTAAAAAGTCGTGAACCTTCGTTCGGGGAAAATCAGCTCTGGAACTGCCATAAGTGAGGCGAATGGACGAGCCGGCAGAGCATTGTCAAGGAGGACGAGCACCTCTTGTGCAAGATCTGCACGCTTTTTGATAGAGAAGTTAATTGAAGCAAGAAACAAGAACAAAAAGTAAAAACTGATAGGAGATTGCCCCGTTTACGTTTGAAACAGTTCGTGGGGCCTCGTGGCATTCCAATGGTTTCGACTGAACTAACGGCCACCTACTCATCCCATGAGACTACCGATGGACAGTAACGCGAGGAGGACCGGCCAGATAACAAGCTGCATTCCAAATCCGATTACGCCGAAAACAATTCCGACGATGCCAGGTGCTTTGGCACGCTTTTTGGCCGTTGCTGTTCCAACTATGCCAAGCACGAGCGCAAGGATCGGGAATATCAGTAATATCCACAAGATACTTCAAGTGAGCGCGGGTGACGAGGAACTGCTTGAAAAACCGCCCGTTGTAATATACAGTCCCAGAAATAGCGGAAGTGGAGTTAACGAGATGATGCCAAAGATCAGGCCTAATATACCAGCAGCACTTGCCATGTATATTCTCCTTTTAATGATGTTGATGACTGCACGGCTTTTCAAGAAAATCTTGCCATTTTCTCGGAAATCGATGGAAGTTTCAATAAAACCTTTGCAGGGTTTCACCAAGTTCAAAAGGTCGTTTAATAGCTTTGCGATACAATATTTAAAGATTTTCCGCCGAGATGGAGAACGGTCTATGTAAATGACGATTGGAAATCATAAATGCCCATTCAAGACTTAATGAAAAGAGATGATGGCCCGAGCACGTGCATCCTTCAGGCTAAGCTATCGATTTCAAAAAAAATGGCGTAGATAAATTCGAATCACATTGCGAGCCCTCCGGGTTCCAGTTCGCGGTCGATTACGACCACGTTGATCGCGTTGTTGCCGTTCAGGAACCGCAATTCGTCACGTTCCTCCATCGTTCCAAGATCTCCTACATCTTATGCCAGACTTGATAGAATGCTTTAATACTCCCGGAGGGATGGGATAGCACGATCGTGCCGTGCAATACTCGGTCCGAGAACAATCGCAAGAGTGATTCTCCTTGACGAAGAAGAAATCGAGTTCATCGACAAAATCGGCGGTCAAGACCGTCGTGATCATCGGTGCAGTTGTCGGTATCTTGCTCGCCATCCTTGACCTGATTCCGGGCTACGCATTCGGTCAGGTTTGGAGTTTCAGTATTGGTGGCATAATTTGGACAATCGCGTGGTCGATCATCGACATCATCCTTTGCATCGGGCTCATTGGAGGAGCTAGCAGCGGGAACAAGGGCGGGTTCAGGATCTCGATGCATTGGTTCGTATTATTCGTCATCGGCCTCATCATTCTCGTACCAAACGTCAACTGGGGCGGCCTCATCGTGATCATTGCTGGAATCGTCGCCCTACTCTAGTCTATTACAATAATTTTCTTTTTTCAACACGATTGTGGCCTTGATGCAACTAGTTAGCCAAGTTATGCTTGCGTTTTTGAATGCGAATCGCGATTAATCCATAAAATGCACGTCGTGATGCACAACGACCGATGAGGAAATCATCCATTCTTTGGAAGAAACATTGGGGCAGCGCATCCCCTCGGCCAAGTTGGTTATCGAGGAAGCCACCGGCGTCATGTACAATGCAAGACAGGAGGCCATTGTCCTGAGCCTCCACGATTGCGACCTGACATCCCTGCCGGACGAGATCTTTCAGCTCACGTCCCTTAAACAGCTCCTGCTGGTCAAGAACCAGTTGCAGACCCTGCCTGCCGACATCGGGAAGCTTTCCAGCCTACAAAAGCTCGACCTGTGGAATAACAAGCTAACCTCCCTTCCCGAGTCCATCGGGACCCTGCACGGCCTGAAAAAACTCTACCTCACGGGCAATGAGCCGACGCTCGGGGAGGACCAGCCACCAGGAAACAGTATCTCGTCGCTGCCCGAGAATATCGGCGATCTCTCGTCGTTGGAACTCCTGAACGTGGCCGGAAACGCGTTGGAAAGCCTGCCTGAGACCGTTGGGAACTTGACCTCCCTCGTGACCCTGTACTTGCAAAACAACCAGCTTGCCAGCCTGCCTGACTCGTTTTGTTCCCTTACGAGCTTGCAAGTGCTCGATCTGGGCGGGAATCGTCTCGCCAGCCTGCCTGACGCATTCGGCGAGTTGCAATCGCTCCAGGAGCTTGTCTTGGCAAAGAATCAGCTGCAGTCCCTCCCGGCCTCGATCGGCGGCCTCGGGAAGGCAAGGGAGCTCCGGCTCGGGGACAACAAGCTCGAATCCATTCCCGGGAGCATCCTTGACCTGCACGAGCTCAAGATCCTGGACATCCATGGCAACTACATCGCCGCACTTCCCGAACCGTTCTCCAGCCTGGACGGGCTCAAGACCCTCGATGCGACCCTGAACGTGCTGGAAACCGTGCCGTCCCTGCCCAAGGGGCTCGTACGGCTCGACCTCAGGGGGAATCAGCTCGCATCGCTGCCCGATGACTTGCTGGAGCTGCAGGATCTCAAGCACATCGAGGTCACGGGCAACCCCCTTGACGCGGCGGAGGCGAGGCACATCATGGAAGAGTTGCGCTACCGGAATGTCGACACGGGGCTGTTCTTCGCCGAGCTCAAGAAGCCAGAGGAAAACCCGTTCGAGGATGCCTGACCTCGGCTTCAGCATCTTTTTCTCGCCACTCTTAACGAAAACAAGGCAAGAACGGCTTGATTTATGAAACAAGCTTACTCTTTCCACGGCCCCCCGGCTTGTTGACGGCGGTGCTCCAGCGCCCTGTTTTGCTTCAGGGTCGAGTACCCGGCCTTGCGCGCAAGCGCGAGCATGAGCTTGTCGATGAGCTCGCGGGGCAACTTCCCGCCCTCCTCTTCCGGCTTGAGCCACTCCCGGGGAATGTAGACGGGCTTGAGGATCTCGACGAGCACCTTCCACAAGCGTGGATCGTGTTTGTGATGGTGATACCACTCCCCGGCATGCTTGGCCCGCTTGTTCGGGTGCTTGGCAGCCCAGGCGATGTCGTGCGCGATGGTCTCGGAGCCGCGCATCAGCACGGGCACGAACGGGACGAGATCCCGCTTCGCGTTGACCGTCGCGTAGACCTTCACGATGCCGGAAAAGCCCTGCGCGGGGGCATCGTGGCTGGGGGTTCCTTCGGGCCACATGGCGAAATCCTTGTTCTTGCACAGGATCGTCTGGACCATCTTCTCGATCATGACGTAATTGTAGCCCCGGCGGGTCACGAAGCCAAAGATGTGCTCCATGAAGTCGGCGAAATAGCCGACACCAACATCGGTGAACACGCCGAAGGGCTTTTGCATGGCGGCGAGGAAATAGATAACATCGTTGTCCCCGTTGTGGAGCAAGTAATAGATGCCACCGCCCTCGGGGATGTTCTCCTTGCCGCGCACCTCGAGCCGGTGGAAGGCTTTCATGTAGCCGTGGGCGATCAGCATGATGAACTTCCACCAGATCCAGCGATAATGGATGAAGTGGAAGCGCTTCCCGAACCGGGACACCAAGGTCCAGATCATGTCCTCCCGGTCATTCTTGGCCTCGTACCGGGCATCACGTTCCTCGATGGTTTCGCGCTGGACCTCGATGCGCTGGTGCATGTGGGAAACGTGGTCGGCATGCGGGATGCCCCTGCGGAACGACGAGTAGGCGTCTCGTTGCTTCTTGTCAGGGACGGTTTCGTCCACGACCGCCGACGAGACATCGATATCGTGATCGGGCTGCTGCATGGGCCTTCGCAAGATCCTCACGCAAAAGCGGGATTATAAGATGAATGATGGAAAAACAAAATATGGGTCACGGTCAGGCATTGTTCCCCCACGTCTGGGCTTGGGACGACCGGAAGCAATAGAAAATTGTCATCCCGTTTTCTCGCATTCCAGAAAGAAGAAAAACTGTAAAAAAGAGATTTAGACGCGGTGCGCCGAACCAAGAACGTTCTCGTTCTTGTCCATCATCATGAGGACGAGTTCGTCGCGTGCTGGGCCGAGATACTTGCGAGGATCGAACTCCTTGGGATTCTCGGCCAAAGTTTTCCTGACCATGGCAGTGATGACGAGACGGCCGTCCGAGTCGATGTTGATCTTGCTCACGCCCATCGACGCGGCCTGGCGCAGCTGGTCCTCCGGGATGCCGATGGCGTCCTCGAGCGCCCCGCCGTTCGCGTTGATGATCTCGACGTACTTCGTGAGTACCGATGATGCACCGTGCAGGACGATTGGTTCATCAGGAACACGCTCCCTTACCTCCTGCAGGATGTCGAGGCGCAGCTCGGGGGTCTCGCCCGGCTGGAACTTGTAGGCGCCGTGGCTGGTTCCAATGGCGATGGCGAGCGAGTCGACGCCCGTGGCATTGACGAAGGCTTCCACGTCGGCGGGGTCCGTGAACTTGGTGGTTGCCGCTTCAATGGTTTCCTCCTTCCCCTTGAGAATGCCAAGCTCGCCTTCGACCTGCACGCCAAACTGGTGGGCATATTCCACGATCTCGGACGTTATTGCGATGTTCTCCTCCATGGAGTCCTTGGAGCGGTCGATCATGACCGACGAAAAGCCGTTGTCGATGCAACTTTTGCAGATCTCGACATCCTCGCCGTGGTCTAGGTGCAACGAGATCGGGATCGGGTTGAGCCCGAGTTCATCGGCCATCTCGTTTGCCATCTTGACACCGCCCTCGGCCATATAGCGGAGCAACGTGGGGTTGGCGTATTCGCGGGCGCCCTTCGAGATTTGAACGATGACCGGTGACTGCGATTTCACGCATGCGGTCAGGATGGCTTGGATCTGTTCCATGTTATTCGCGTTGTAACCAGGAACGGCGTAGCCTTCATGAAGGGCTTTTTGCAGCATTTCCTTGTGATCTGAAAATCCCAGATCTTTCCAATTTACCATGATGATTCAGCTCTGATGGTTAGGACTTTCAAGAAAAAGAGTATGGATGATTTTAATTCCTTTTGCATTGCGGCCGGGGCCCTTGCTCGGTTCGGGCACTCGATCTCCTGTTTATATCGTTAGGGATCCACGGATATGGAAGATTGGCCATCAAGCCTCGGGAATCTCCGCGCCGCATGACCGACAATATTTATCGCCAACCTGGATCTCTTCGCCACAGAGTTCGCAATATCTCGGCCGAATGACTTTACCGATCGTTGACTCGTGATGGATGAGCGGAAGCGAGGCGGGATCTGGCGATGTATATATGCCAGAGTTTGCATCGGGTGGGAACATTCCCTGCTGGCCAGGGACCGACGATGTGGGCGGGTATGGTATGCTTTGCGGGCGCACCGGAGGCTGCTGGCGTGGCTGGAAGGCAGGCCCGGGTTGGGTAGGCCCCTGTTGGAAGTAGGATCCGGGTTGTGGTTGATAATATTGTTTCTTCGCCCTCGGGATGAAGAAAAACATGCACAATCCCATCACGAAAACGAGCGCGGAAAAACCGAGCAAAAAATCGGTAATGAACGGGTCTGCCACCCCGAGTATGAACAGGAAAACCGTGATGCAAAGGAATGGCACAGGAAGGCAAAAACCAATGTATCTCACGCAATTCGGTTGGGGCGGGCGTGTATACATTGCGATCACGTTGGAATGTTTTATTCTCCGGGTCCAATGGTAAAAAACCCATCATTCTTGATCGGCCCACTTTAAAGGCCCTCGGGAGCTGATCCCACTTGATTCGCATGAAAGCAGCCTTATTAGTCGCGGGAGAAGGGAAGCGGTTCTACCCGCTGGCGACCAACAAGTCGAAGCACATGATCCCGGTGGCAGGCAGGCCCCTTTTGGAGCATTCCCTCGTCGAGCTCCGAGAAGCAGGCATCGATCAGGTCCTTCTCGTTGTCGGGTACAAGAAGGAGGTCCTGCGCGAGTATTTCGAGGCAAAGGGGCCCGAGCTCGGCATCGATATCTCGTTCGTGGACCAAGATTTCTCCCGGGGCAAGGGGACGGGCGTTGCGGCGGGTTTCGCCGAGGAATTCGCGGGTAGCGACCCGTTCCTGCTCGCCTATGGCGACCTGCAATACGATGCGGACACCATCAAGGGGCTCATCGACGTGTTCGAACAGGAGCCCATCGATGCCCTGCTTACCCTTATCGAGGTAGAGGATCCGTCGCTCTACGGTGTCGTGGAACTGGACGAGAACGGGTTCGCCACCCACATCGTGGAGAAGCCGAAGCCGGGCGACTCGGATTCCAACCTCACGAATGCCGGCATCTACATCTTCGGCCCGGCCGTGTTCGAGGCCATCGCCCAGACCGGTACCAGCCCCCGCGGCGAGATCGAGCTCACGGACAGCATCCAGATCCTGATCGACAGCGGGAAGCGGGTCAAGGGCCACAACATGCGCAGTGGCTGGTGGAAGGATGTCGGCAGGGCCTCGGACCTGCTCGACGCGAACGTCCACTACTTCTCACGCGTGAAGGCCGAGATCAAGGGAACGGTCGAGCCGGGTGCCACTCTCAAGGGTGAAGTCTACATCGGCGAGGGTACACTCATCCGGAGCGGAGTCTACATCGACGGGCCAGCATTCATCGGCGATAACTGCGATATCGGCCCTAACGCCTACATCCGCCCGAACACGTTTATTCAAGACAACGTCCGCATCGGCAATGCCTGTGAGATCAAGGCCAGCATCATCATGAACGGCGTCAAGATCCCGCACCTGAGCTACGTCGGGGACAGCATCATCGGCGAGAACACGAACCTCGGCGCGGGTACCATCGCTTCCAACTTCCGGCTCGACCGCGGCGAGGTTATGCAAAAGGAAGATGGCAAGCTCGTTTCCACTGGCCTGCAGAAGCTGGGGGTGATCTGCGGGGACAACGTGAACGTCGCATGCAACTGCAATCTTGAACCCGGGGTTAGAATAGGTGCGAATAGCATCATAGGTCCGAACGTCACTGTCTCGGAAGACGTGGATCCCGACACGCGCTATTACATCCCGTGGAAGGACGTCCAAGACCTGATCGTGAAGAAACCGATCGAGAAAGAGGAATAAAACCAGTTTTTTGCATTTTTGTATTCAAAGCTTGTCAATTTCGGCGATCAGGCCCTCCTTGATGCCATTCGAGATGCGCTCGGCGCTGGCGGCATCCTCGCACTCCACGGTGATGCGGATCACGGGCGTCGTGCCTGAAAGCCGCACGAGCACGAACCCGCCCTGGATGCGGGCCAGGATGCCGTCGATGCGAGTGAGTTCGGTTGTCTCGATTTCTTGCTCCGCCAGAACAGAGGTGAGTATCTGTTCGAGGGTGGCATCATCAAGCGTGGCGAACTTTTCTTCCGGGGTTTCAATGTTCTCGTAGATCGTCCGGTAGATCGGGATTGTATACATGAGATCCTCGATCGGGCCATTCTCGCCGATGATCGACAGCATCTTGGCCGTCGAAAAGAGTGCGTCGGGGCCCAGATGGAACTCGGGCCAGGTGTAGGTGCCGGAGATCTCGCCTCCTAGGCGGGCATTCGTCTCCTGCACGCGTATCGCCACCGGGATGTCGCCGATCCGGGTCCGCGACACGCTGATGCCCCTTGGCTCAAGCGTGTCCTCGAGCACCATACTGGAGTTCACCGGCGTGACGATGAAAGGGCTTCGCTTCTCCTTGTCGATGTAGTAGAGGGCGAAGAGGAGCAGGATGCGATCGCCCTCGACTAACCTCCCCTCCCTGTCGACGAACCGGACCCGGTCCGCGTCCCCGTCGTAGGCGATGCCGAGGTTGATCTCGGGATCGTTCTTGATCATCCGGATGAGCGTGTGCAGGTTTTCCTCGGTGGGGTCGGATTCCCGGCCGGGGAACAAGCCATCGGGCTGCGCGTTGATGGTGATCACGTTCACGCCTAGCTTGCGCAGGAGCATCGGAGCGATCTCGCCGGCAGCCCCGTTCCCGGAGTCCATGGCGACCGTGAACTTGTGTTCGGTGAATGCGCTTGGCGGGTGCACCTTGTCAAGGATGGCCTTGACGTGGATGTCGTTGGCGTTGGAGATGTACTTCACCTTGATGACGTCTGACCACGCCACGACGGCAAATGCCCGCCGGTTGTAAATGTCGTCGATAGCCTCTTCCTGCGAGGGCGTGAAGCCCAAGCCGCTTTTCTGCCATATCTTAATGCCGATGTAATCGGGTGTGTTGTGCGACGCGCTCACTTGAAGGCCCGCGTCGGCCTGCAGCTGCTTGGTCATGAAGGCTATGGTGGATGTCGTGACGTACGGGCTTTCCATCGATCCCTGCAAGACGTACACCTCGCACCCGCAGGACAACAGGCCCGCCATGAGGGAATATTGCACGAGCTCGGCTGTCTGGCGGGTGTCCCGGCCGATCAGGACGCTGCTATTCTTTCCGAGGTATGTACCGATTGCTAGGCCGACCTCGAGCCATTGCACGCCTCCGAATTCCAGCGAGAACTTGTGTCGCACGCCAGCCGTGCCAAACATTGTTTTCATGTCATACCAAAAATCCATAAAGGCTAAATACATTTTAAGATTAGTAATTAGTAATCAGTAAAAGAGTTAGCAAGAAAAAAAAATGGGTGTTCTTGGATGCTGATCCGGTCCAAACTTCATGCCAGCCAGCTGTACATTCCAAAGGATGTGCTGGAGAAACTAGCAATTGGCAAGGAGTCAGAAATAACCATGGAATTTGACGAAGATCGTAAGGTTCTCGTGATTTATTCAAGCGCCGAAAAGACCGTTCCCGTCTCGTGGTTTCTTGACATTCTGGATAACCCTCCTGAGACCATCGGTGGCAATCCCGAAGAAGACTCGAAAGAATACGATTATAACGACATCTAGCGTGATTCGACATTGACGAGGGTTTTCATCGACACGGAATTGTGGAACTACGCGATCAAGAAACCAAAAGATAATGTCGATTCTGTCGCCAAAAATAGGTACCTGCTGGCGAGCTCCTTCTTGAAAGAACGGTTCAAGAAGGACCACATTTACATCAGCAACCATCAGATTGCAGAAATGTTTCACGTGTTCTCGTTTCGTGGGAGCAGGATACCCATCGTTACTACAAGGACGTATCTCGAAAATCTCGGCAACATGGAAAATATTACTGTCATCGAGGTTGACGCGCTCCACATTAAAAATGCTATGAAGCTAAGCCAGGAGTCCGGGGTTCACATCTGGGATTTTCTGTGCATCTTGCCCGTTCTCGATCACGTCGAAATTATCTATACGTGTGATAGCCATTTCCAGAGCAGGACGTTCGAGGACTTTGGGAAGCCGATCGAAAATCCATTGGGAGATTGGCTTCAGGCTTGATAACCATTATTGCCCTTGGATGTGAGTTTCGATCTTCGCTGGTGCGCAATAGATATAAGTTGTAGCCTAAGGTTAGGACATTTGAACATCCCCGAGACGTGAGCAATGGCCAAATTCGAATATTCCGATTACGTGGACCCCGCGACCGGCGCATTCAAATATAAAGAATACGTTAAGACGACGGGAAAGCTGAGTTTTGGTGCGTTCGTGATCCTCGCGATAATCATGCTCGTTTTCCTTATCAACGCTTATGGCAACTTGGCAGACATTTTCACGTCCCTTCAAAGTTTCTTCAGCCAGTATTCCAAACCGATAACTGGCTTTTTCGGGTTGCTGCAGAATTATAGTGCGCAGATCACCGAGATCCTGCTTGTGGCCACGATCGTGGCCTACATCGCCTCGATGATCGCGCTCACTCTTCTAAAGATCATCGGAGTCGTGTTTATCTGGATCCTCACGATCGTGGTATCCCTGCTGTCGATCTTCTTGCTTTACGAGATCCGCAACTATCCTGACTACTACGCGCTGTTTATCCTACTGGCGGCCATTCCACCCGTGATTTTGGCATTTTTCTGGAAACGTCTCAAGATCGCCAGCAAATTGGTGAATTTAACAGCCGATCTCCTGATGCGTGATAAGAGAATTTTCTGGAACGGTGTCATGTACGGCATCTTGAACCTGTTTCTCACGATCGGCATCTTCTCCATCTATATCAACATGTTCATCAAGCTGGCGCATAGCTCTCTCACGGACATCTATCTGCAGTGGCAATCCACGAACATGGCCCAGAACTGGTACATCGTTATCATGACCTTCCTATATTTTTTCCTGGTACAGGTGAGCTACAATTATTACTACGGCGCGACGATCCACATGGCACACGCCTTCTACCGGGACTGCTCGGCTGGCAATCTCGACGGGTTCCGGGTCATGACCCACCGCCTGCGGCCGCTCATGGCCTACGCCGTGTTTTCCTCCATCCTGTTCACGATCCAGTGGGTCCTGAAACAGTTCGCGAAACGGTCGAAGGATGCAGAGAATCTCGGGAAGCTGAGCAAGCTCGGCATCCACGTCGTGCTCAAGCAGAAGCTCAAACTCGGCGTTGTCAACAAGAAATCCATTTCGCAACGGGTCGCCAACTGGGCCATCAAGATGCTTGGAAAGCTGTGGCTGTTGCTCAACTTCTTCACGTTGCCGGCGCTGATCATCCAGTGCAAGTCAGCTCCCGGTGCCATTGCCCAGTCCGCGGAATACGTCGGTAGGAACGCGGTCGACGTGTTCATCAACAAGACAGCGGTCCGGTCCATGTTCAAGTTCACGGTGGCCATGTTCATCATCATCGCCGCTGCGGGTGGAGCCGTCGTGGGTTTGATGATCATGGACCCGTTCTCCCTCGCACCCACGACCGCGATCATTGGGTTCGGGGTCCTCTTCGGGGTATTCGCTGGCATCCCCGGCTGGATCATGTCCAAGAACTTGGACATCGTCTACGTAACATTCCTCTATCTTTACATCATGGACGAGGACCTTGCCAAGGCCGGCGTACATCCCGTCTCGAAGTTTGTCTGGTCGAGGAAGATCATCGACGACAAGTACACGAATATCAGCAACCGCCAACTTTCCTTGGCGATCATCGGATTCGTTGCGGGCATTGTCGCCTTGATCCTGGCCGCGTATGGTATTTACGTCATGCTCTCCAAGGATTTTCCCACGATATCGGCAATGAGTGTCCCCGATTTCCACGTAGATTACCTCCAAGTCATCTCATATGCTACTGGTTACGCCCTCGTGCCGCTCGGGTTCTCCGCGCTGCTGTTCGGTTGGGCCAAGCGCAAGTACATGACCATCGCGTTGCTCATCGGCATGGCATTTGGCTTCCTGACCTTATATTTTATAAACATCTACATCCAACCATTGTACGGCGCGATCCAAGCAGATATCTTTATCCAGCACTCGTTCAAGATCGTGATGTCTATCTTGGAGACGGCCACGTTTGCCCCGCTCTTCTTCGGCACGTTCATCGAGATTTACGTGCTGACACAGGACCTGAACATCAAGGTGAACGATATCGTCTCGACAAACGTGGATGCAACCGCCACGCCCGTTGAAACGACGCCGCCGGAAGCACCGGACTCTGGATCGCCGTGACCTGCGAAAAGGTGATCTTGGACTCGTCGTTACCCTCCCCTTTTTCCTTTACTCACTGCCAATTAGTTTTAATTTGAATGAATGTGCATAGGTGCATAGGAATAGATTCTACCTGCAGGGCATCGGATGAGCCATATGGGCCGATGTCCCTGAAAAAAAGGTGCATGCTATGTTGCTCCAAACCGCATTCACGACTCCACAAATCTTATATATTATCGTTCTGTTCATCATCTTCTTCCTGTTCCTCTGCTACAGGCTCTTCAAGCGCAGGGAGCGGCTCGAGTATGTCGCCTATCTAGCCGCCTTGCTCCCGTTCGCCTACTATTGGTTCATCGGGGTCGAGTACATACAGGCCGTGGACCTCCTTGTCTTCCTCTGGACTATCTGCCTGTTCAGGGACCTCGTGGTGGTCTACCGCGTGCGCCACGACCTGAAGCGAGACATGGATTTTGCCAACTCGATCATTGCCTACGCGGTGTCCGCGGGGTTCTACTTCCTGTTCACCGTCATCCTGCCCGCGTGGAACCCCAACCTGAAGACCGAGGCCGGCGCGCAAACATTTTTCAAGTATATAGTGCTTCCTATGCTGCAAAACAACCCGTTCTCGACAGGCTCACTACGCATTTTCCAGTTCCTCCTCACGGTGGATATCGCATGCATGATCGCCCCGATGTTCGCCGAGATCAAGATCGCGAAACAAAGGCTCCCCGTGATGGCAGACATCTTCCTGGCCATCCTGTTCGCGCTACCGTCGATCTACGTCTTGTACGTCTGGGTCTTGGCAACGGACATCATCGCGGCGCTTGGCCTGCTGATCGGGGTCGTGTATTTCATTATCCTGCTGGCCATCACGAAGGGGAAAAAGTAACCGCGATGTAACTTTCGCCGTCGGAGCGAGCCGGACGGCACCGTTCTTCTTTATTGTCTTATGAAACGAGATTATATCCACTATTTTTCCCCATACTTTCTTGAATAACGAGTTTTCCCTTATTCCCAAGTTAATCATGATAATCTGAACAGATTTCAATCAGCGGAATGCCTCTATATTTTGTTTTATCCACCGATCGAAGGAGATCGGTCTTCGACCAACGACGCGTTCGACGTTGTCCGTGATGGCTGCAAGGCGCCCTTCACGAATCGCGTGCCAAATAGAAAGGTGGGCTTCGATGACTGCCACTGGCGTGTTGCTGTCGATCATTTGCTGGCGCGTCTCTTCGTCGGAGATGGGCTGGAACGTGAGTGCCTCCCCTATCGCAGCACCGATCTTTTCGGTCATCTCGGCGTAATTCAATGCCTCCGGGCCGGTGATCGGCAGCATTTCCCCGTCGTACTCCCGCGTTTTCAATGCCTTGGTCGTGACGGCCACGATGTCGTCGGGATGAATAAAGGCGATCCTGCCGTCGCCGGTGGGCGCACGGACGACGCCTTCGGCCTTGATCGACGGGGCCCATCCGAGCGCGTTCGACATAAATCCTGCCGGTTGCACGAACGTGAACGTGATACCGCTCTTGCGAATCGCCTCTTCGCCTCGGGCGTGCCATGCGCCGGTCCCGACACCTTGCTGTGCATCCATCGAGGAGAGCTTGATGAGACGATCTACGCCTGCGGCCAGTGCCGCGTTCGCTGCTGTTTGGTCGAGCGCTTCGATCTCGGGACCCGTGGTGATGAGCAAGAGGGCATCGACACCCTCGAGTGCTTCCGTCAGCGATGCTTCGTTCGCGAGATCGCCGACCGCGATATCCACGCGATCGCCGAAGCGTGCCCGTGCCTTATCCGCGTCGCGCACGAATATTCGCGGCCGATCGCCGTGTTTGAGTAGACGTTCGACAACACGGGATCCAATGTCTCCAGTCGCGCCGGTGATGAGATAGTTCATGATAATCTCCTCTAATCCTTAACCGATTCCTACGAAGAAGAATAGCAGCCGCACGGGAACGTAGGCAACGAGCAACCAGATAAGGTAACTCGCGATGCGGAGTTTAGATGTCGCCGCGATACGGGCGCCTGCAACGATACCGATAAATGGGGCAAAAGCTGTCGCTAACGGCCCCGCGCCGGCCTTCGATTGGAACGCCTGCTCGTGCGGCTTTCGCTGCTCGGGCTCGACCCAGACCTTCGTGCGTGCCTCGAGCAGGGCCTTCTTGACCGTCTCGAATGAGGGCGGTGCCTCGCGTTCCTCGGGCGTGAGCAGCACCTGCGTCCAGCACGCCGCCCATTCCCTGTAAGGGTTGTGGACATCGGTTCCCGTTCCCTCGAAGATCGGCCTGCCTTTCCACTCGTGGCCTAAGGACTCGAGCAGCGTCTCGGCGCCGCGGTCGTACCAGAACATCTCGTTGTTGTACTCGATGCCATCGCACCCCCAGTCGAACAGTTGCTCGCGCGTGGGGTGGGTGTATTCGTGGGCCCTGAGCGGGGGTTGGTTGATGGTCCACGTGACGTGGTCCACGACAACGATGGCGTCGAGGGCCTTTGCTTCCCGGATGGCTTCCTCGATCTGCTCGTCCATCGGCACGATCGGGACGCGGTGGGGAAAGTCCTCGATGCCAAGAAAGTTGAGGTGGACCCGGAACGTGGTCCATTCGAAGCCCGGGATGACCAGGATCTGCGGGTACTTCGCCTGGAAGTCGAGGCTCGCCCGGTTGTTCTTGCCGGTGTTGTGGTCGGTCACGACGAAGGCATTGTAGCCATTTGCGATATGCCACCGGATGTTTTGCTCGGGCGTCATCGCGCCGTCGCTAGCGAGCGTGTGAGAGTGGAGATCGATGTAGTAACCGTCCTCGGGGAGGAATGACGGGCGATAGGTGTAGTCGAAAGCCTTATCGGGTATCCGGGGCTTGCTGCCCTCGGCGTCGGACTTCGAGTAGACAAGGTACGAAATTGCCGCCAGGATGAGCAGCCTGGCGATCCACGCGAGGAACCCGTAGAGCTCATGCAGCAAGTTGATGTCGTAGAACAATATAATCACGTGCATTGTGATCACGGCAAGTTTCTTATTTCATGTAGGCGAGTTGATGCAGGGACCATGGAAAAGATCAGCATCTTCGTGTTTGGCCTTGACCACTCGGGCAAGACAACGCTCATCGAATTCTTCCGCCAGAAGAAGTTTCTCCCGCAGATGCCGACCCTTGGCGTCTCCATCAGCCGTATTATCTTCCAAAAACTCACGTTCGAGTTTACCGATGTCGGTGGCCAGGAAAGCATCAGGAAGCAGTGGGATTCGTACCTCAAGAAGCCAAACCTGCTGGTCTTCGTGCTCGACGCGATGGACCGGGACCCGGCCCGCATCGAGACCGCCAAGAAGGAGCTGGACCGCATCCTCAAGAATCCCAAGGTCACGGGCATTCCTCTGCTCGTCCTGATCAACAAGGTCGACGAGCCGCTGGCCATGTCCCGCAGGATCGTTGACGACAAGTACGCCCTGCCGTTGCTCAAGAACCATGACATCGCCATCTACGAGGTCTCGGCCATGACCGGGCTCAACATCGACGCGGTCATCAACGCCATGACCAGCCTCGTGCTCAAGAACGAGGCGATCGAGTACTTCGTGAACGCGGAGGTGAAGGCCATGGCCAAGAGCTTGGTGGCTAACTTCAAGGACTGCATGCAGAAGGGGAACGAGGCCATGGCCAAGCAGAACTACGCCGAGGCCCTTGCCAACTTCAACCTTGCCAAGGAGATCTCATCTAACCTGTTCCAGATCGGCGTGTTCACCAGCGGGAAGGAGTTCCAGCGGCTGGCCGGCCTGGTCGCGAAGTGCGAGAAGGCACTGGACGAGCAGGAACGGTCGATGGAGCAGAAGCCGGTGAAATCCTATCTCGGTTTGCTGCGGGACGAGGGCAAGGCCGCGCAGAAAGGTGCGCAGGCCATCACGAAGCTCAGCATCTTCCTGTTCGGGCTGGACCGCGCGGGGAAAACGACCTTTGTCGACTTCCTGAAGAACGAGACCTTCAAGAATCAGTCCCCCACGATCGGCGTGAACCTGACTACGCTCGTCCTGGGCAACGTCAAGTTTGAGTTCAACGACCTCGGCGGGCAGGAGCACCTTCGGGCATCGTGGATGGACAACTGGAAGGGTCAAGATATTCTCATCTTCATGGTGGACGCCGCGGATGCCGTCCGGTTCCAAGACGCCCACGATGCGCTCTGGTCCGTGATCCGCTTGCCAGAAACCGCGGGAAAGCCGCTGCTCGTCTTGGTCAACAAGTGCGACCTGCCCGAGGCTAAACCTCGGGTGATCGTGGAAAGCGCGCTGGAATACCACGCGATCGACCGCGCCAAGGCAATCTTCGAGATCTCGGTCAAGGGAAACCTGAATTTGGATAAAGCGCTCAATTTCATCGTTTCGATCGTCCTTAAAGATGCTGATATGGAGAAGTTCATCTCCAAGGAGATCAAGAGGCTCATCCACAATTATAACTCGATATACGAAGCGTTGATCAAGGAGGCCAAGATCCTCGAGAAAGAAAAGCAATTCCAGACCGCATACAACCGGGTTGCCAAGGGCCGGCTCGTCCAGGAGGAGCTGTTCAAGCACGGCATCGGCAGGGCCCAGAAAGAGATCAGGAAGGACGACGAGTGGCTCGCGCGGCTCCAGCGACGGTTTTGATGTTTTTTCCATCTCTCATTAAACCATACGACTTAGATTTAAGTTGGTTGACGCCTTCAATTCATAGTATGGTCCTTCGCCAATGGGTGACGTGCCATTCAAGACGAGGTTGCTAAGTACTTCAAGAAGATGCGAAGGAGTTTTTCCCATTTTATCATCTTGTCCATTTTAAATCAAGGCGAAGCCGAGATCCACGGCTACGAGCTCAAGAAGCGGATCGAGGCCGAATTCGGGGATACGCGCGAGTTTTTCGAGAACGATTCATCGATTTATCCGGTCCTGACCGATTTGAAGCGCAAGGGCTTGCTTGATTTTCGCGAGCGTATCGTCTCGGGTCGCACGCAAAAGCTCTACTTCATCACCGACAAGGGCCGTGAACTCCTGCCCGACATGGAGCGTCAGTACATGTTTTTCAACACCAAGATCCGCTCGTTCTTCTCCAGCATGTCCGAGCATGGCCTGAAGCTCACGTTCCAGGTGAACACGAGCGAGCTCGAGGGCCAGATCGACAACAAGCTGCTCAACCTCACTCTGTTCGACCTGCGGCAGGCTATCACCGAGCTCCCCACGAAGGATGCCAAGCTGAAGGCTATCCAGATCATCTACGAGAAAATCGACCTCCTTCGCGATGAGCTGAAAAAAATCGAGAAAAACATCAAGTTACTCTAAGGCACGCGTCCCGGTTGCCCGGTGCGTTGCTTGTCCCGTAAATTTTCACACGCTTAGAGTCTTGCCCTTGATCAGCTCGACCTTGACGTTTGGTGCTTCCTTCGCCACGAGTTTCACCAGCGGCTTCAAATCCTGATCCCAATCATGCATCGGGAGGAAAATTTTCGGCTGCACGTAGGCACACGCCTTGGCCGCGTCCTTGAAATCCATGGTAAACTGCCGGTCGCCGCACGGCATCATGGCAACGTCTATCTCCATCGGTTGGAGTTCTTTCATGTCCTCCATGATATCCGTGTCGCCAGCGTGGTAGAGTTTCTTTCCCTCCAGCTCGAACACGTACCCGCACCAGTTGTTCTCCCGCGGGTGGAACTTCTTGCCGGGGAACGTGCACGCGGGGACCGCCGTGACATTGATACCTGCGATCTCCTGCGACTCGCCCGGCTCGATGCCCGTGGGATTGAACGCCTCAAGCTTGTCCACGACCGTTTTCGGGCACACCACTGCCGTCGAAGGGTCGTAGATCTTGCTGATGCTCGCTTCGTCCATGTGGTCGTGATGCTCGTGCGACACGAAGATGATCGTGGCCTTGGGCATGGAGGACTTGATTTTCTGGGGATCGGTATAGATGATGGTGCCTCCGGACGTTATCTGGAAACACGAATGGGTGATCCACTTGATTTCCATGGTTACTTTCACCTGCTCGATCGATTTTACGCAAAAGTAGTGGCTTAAATAAGTTTCATCGGTTTGATCACATGGTCATGTCAACCAAGAACGGAGTCCAATCGGACCAGCAGACCGCGATCATCAAGCCCTTCCAGCTGAAGTGCCCCACGTGCAAGGAGACGGTCGTGGCCAACATCCCGCTTAACATCAAGGACCTCGGACAAGGCGGGCTCGTGAACGTGCTCATTCCCGACACGGCCACGCCCTGCCACCACGCGATCCAGATCTTCCTCGACCAGAACTACAAGGTGCGGGGTTACACGCGCATTGATTACGTGAACTACGTGGGATCTGGTGAAGCGGGTGCGGAGCGCGCGCCTGCGCCCGAGGAAGGATTCACCAGCTCCGCGTTCCTCAAGAATGCCGAGCGGGACGAATCGGAGCTCACGCCGGCCGAGTTGGAGCTCAAGGAACGGATCTCCGCGATCTTCCGCGACTTCACGACCCTCGTGCCCGAGGTCAAGGCGATCGCGTGCTTCGATTATCAGGGCGATATCATAGCGAAGGCTCTCACCGAGGACATCCGCATCGAGAACGTGTCAATGGCCGCCGCGGCCATGCTTAGCCAGTCAAACTCGCTCATGAACGGCCTGAAAATGACCGAGATGAACGATTTCACGATCTCGGGTGAAAATGACAAGGTTTCGGTTCAAAGATGCGACGAATTGCTCCTTCTCATACTATACAGCAAAAAAATCAAGGAGGGGCTCATGAAGCTCAACCTGAAGCGGCTCGACACCGACGTGAGGGCCGCGGCCGATCAGTACATGGCCTCGATGGCGCAGTCCCTGCTCGAACATCTTTAAACCGTGATCCCACGCCTTCACATGCTCGATCACAGAACACGTTTCAATGGAAGTCCAGAAAACGGGCTAGTTATTGCTCCTGATTCTTCATGACAAGCCCTTCAAAGAAGGGTTGATGAAACTCAACATCAAGCGGCTAGACAATGATGTGGGCACTACGCAGGACAACTATATCGCGTCGAAAACCTTCCCCTCCGAGTAACAGCCGCGGTCCATCAAAAGGCATCCGTGGCTGTCAGTTCAACGCATGAAAAACCTTATTTAAACCGAATAGCCTTTTTTCCTTATGCCTGCTGGCGTAACGTGTCCTGAGTGCGGTGGAACGACCCGATTCAACCCTTCGCTCAAACGGATAGTCTGCGAGTCATGCGGCCTTTCTTTCACGCGGGAGGAGATCGACGACATCCGGCGCAGCGTGAGGAAGGAAATCAATTTAGCCGATACAGAAAGGCAAGCCGAGCGAAAGGTCGACAAGAAAAAACGTCGCGAGGACGACTACCTCAAATGGTGGACGTCGGAGCACTCCGAGGAGAGTTGAAGGCCCGTCGATTCAATTTCCAACTTTCTTGTTTTACCTGCCCCGATTACGCCTGCGTGGAACCCGTTCGTTCTTATTTCATGGTTCTCGATGCTGACTTTGCAAGCGTGAGACGATTTCGCTAGGTTAGTTGTAATCTTTCTAACAAATTCCCGTCCATTGTTTTTTAAAACCAAGCCTTTTCGCACTTCCTGCGGGATTATGGTCAATACTCGGACTACCGCGCGGGATCGCGGCTCCCGGGGTGCATAAAAAAATATGGGTTTCTTCAGATTGTTGGGTAAAGAAAGCGCTTCAAAGGTGGTCGTGCTCGGCCTGGATAACTCGGGGAAGAGCACCATTCTGTCGTTCCTGCAAGATGGTAAATTCACGCCTCATGTGCCAACCATGGGCAAGCAGAAGAAAGACCTGCAAATCGGCAACACGCGCATCTCGCTGTTCGATATGGGCGGCCAGAAAGATTTCAGGGACCTGTGGTTCGGCGAGATCAAGCAGGCCAAGGTGGTCATGTTCGTCATCGATGCCGCCGATCAGGATCGGTTTGCGGAGGCCAAGGATGCCTTGGGCAGCGTGCTCGACGGGGTCAAGAAGGCCTGTGCAAAGTTGCTCGTGCTCGCCAACAAGCGTGATCTGCTTGGAGCAGCCTCCATGCCCGAGATCATCAGCGCGTTCGACCTCATAAACGTGGACAACTTCGAGGTCCTGGAAGTATCGGCGAAGACCGGCTACGGCATGGCCGATGCGTTCTCCAAGCTCTATTCCATGCTCACGGGCCAGCAGATCCACAAGAGCAAGATGGCCAAGGCGATCTCCCTGTTCAACTACGGGGGTGTGCCCATCCTGAGCCAATTCGACCGGGACCAGGACGCCGTCGAAACCAAGTCGATCGAGGGCGGATTCCTTATGGCGATCACTTGCTTCGCGAATATGAAGATGTGCTCCGATGAGACCAAGGTCATCACGTTCGAGTCGGCAGGGCACGGGACCTTCATCGTGGCTCGCTCGCTCCACTATATCGGCTCTCTCCTGTGGGACAAGTCACTCGGCGTGCCGATCGAGCACTCCAAGTCCGCGGTGAAGGAGATGGTCGAGCACCTGGAGACCGTCGTGAGCAATCCCGAGGACGATTCCAGCGTGGCCTTCGCTATGCAGCAGTACGTGACGAACCTTATCTGAACGTCCTTTTTTCAAGCATTACTCTTTCTCTTTCTCCTACAAAGCATCCCCGCATGTGATGAGGGTGCAGCTTGCATACGCGTACAGGAACATCGTAGGAATCAAAAAAAAATGATGGCGGGCACGGTGCGATTCGAACGCACGTAATCCGGCTCCGAAGGCCGGTGCCATATCCTTTGGCACGAATCCAAGAGAGATTCATTAGGCTAGACGACGTGCCCATTTACTCGTGACATGGCAACGCTCGATGTCCTAAGTGCCAACTCGGCCATAGATCGTTGCTCTCTACACCGTGAAGGAACTATCCCATTAATCGTTTTTGCCCCGCCCCGAAGGCCCGAGGCAGGAAAGTTTTTTACAACGGGGGCCCGGTGAAGAAATCGGCCTGATTTGTTATAGTGTGCCGGGAGAAACCGTGCCTTGCCACGGTCGATGAACGGTAATCTCCTATCAGGCCTTCAATCAGGTCAATCGCTTGTGCGAAGCTCCTGCCGGCAGGATAATGGCACGTGAGGGTTGTAGTCTACGTAATCATTGCTGATCCCAGGTAGACTTGCGGTTTCACCAGTTCATCGAGATGCCTCGCGAGTTCATCGACATCCCTCGTCTCCACCGCGATCTGGGGCAACCCGGCCGGGAAGATCGTGGACACACGTTTAATTTAAATCAAGGTATTTAAACTCCGAGAATTCGAAATTTCAACCGAGTGACCCATCACGGATGGTTCATGATGGAGTAACTAGTGGAAAAACAATTCAGATGAGCGCCATCCGCGTTTAGATGATCATTCATGCGTACGTATTTTGAAACTGTTTAGAAGGCGCGATCGGGGCCTGTTCCGACCTCGTGCGAATGTGATTGCAAACATTCCAACACGATCACGCCCACGGTTTGTTAACCGCAGGGTTTTTGCTGGACCGGGGCGTTAATTCGCGCGGTGCAGGACCAATCAACGGTTGCCCGTGGAATTCCTTCCTTTGAACGCTTTCTTTCCATAACTCTCCCGTTCGTATCGCGGATTTTTCCTCACGGGCAGCCTCTTGTCCGAGCCTGCCTAGTATTTATTGCTTGAGCATGTTTCATATCAATAGGAATCGGTGATTTCTTTGCCCGAGGACAGTTGCGCGCACTGCGACGGCGATTGTTGCGACATTAATATCGGGACCGAAGATATCGATGCCGGCACGACGGCCGAGAAGGGCCTCTTCAAGATCAAGTTCTGGTATTTCATTTTTGCCGCTACCGTGTTCCTGACCTTTTCGCTCCTATTCGAGCTGGTCTGGGACGTTGACTGGGCGTCGCAGTTGCTTGCCTTGGGATCGGTCCTCTTCTCTTGCCACGACGTGTTCAAGGCCGCGATCGGCGAGATCAAGCAAAAACGCCTCGGCGCATCGACGCTCATGATCGTCGCCGCGATAGGTGCATTCCTCATCCTGCACGGCCAAGAAGGCGCTGAGGCCATTCTCCTGTATTCCCTAGCCGACCGGTTCGAGGACATGAGTGCGGACCGTGCCCGGCTAGACGTCGCGAAGTTGCTCAGGCTCACGCCGGACGTGGCCCTGCTGAAGACCGGCAAGGCGACCACCGAGGTGTCGGTTCGCTCGGTGCAGGTCGGTGACGTCCTGGTCATCAAGCCTGGCATGAAGGTTCCCGTCGACGGGACGATCGTTGCCGGCTCGTCGTTTTTCGACACCCACGCGATCACGGGTGAATCCATGCCCAAGTTCAGGGGCGTCGGTGACGAGATCTACGCGTCGAGCATCAACGGCGACGACCTCGTGGAATTGCAGGTGACGCGGGCGTCCAAGGACACGCTGCTGGCGCGTATTACCGATCTCGTGCAACAGGCCCAGGAAAACAAGAGCAAGACCGAGCAATTCATCCAAAAGTTTGCCCGGGTCTACACGCCCGTGATATTTGCCGTCGCCGTGGCCGTGATGGCCATACCGTGGATCTTAACTGGGGGATCGCCCATCCCGTGGATCTACCGGGGGCTCATCCTCCTCGTGATCTCCTGCCCGTGCGCCCTGACCCTGTCAACGCCGATGTCCATGGTCTTTGCCCTCATGAAGCTCTCCCGCGAGGGCATCCTGGTGAAGGGTGGCCGTTACCTCGAAGCGATGGACGGGATACGCATGTTCGGGTTCGACAAGACCGCGACGCTCACGGAAGGCCACCTGAAGGTCTATGACAACGTGCCGTTCGACGGACACGTCTCGCGGGCAGAGAACCTGCAATTGATCGCAAGCTTGGAGGCAAACTCGATCCACCCCATTGCAAAAGCCATCATGGAATCCGCATCGGACGTGGAGCTTCTCCCGGTCACCGACTTTCACGAGATCAAGGGAAAGGGCATACAAGGGAAGATCGATGGCGAGGAATACCACGTGGGATCCCTGCAATACTTCGCCGATCTTGGCGTGCAGGGCATTCCCGAGTCGATCGACGCGTTCACGGGCGCCGGCAAGACGCCGGTCCTCCTGTCAAAGGATCACACGTACCTGGGCTTGCTCACGATCCGCGACAACTTGCGGATTTCGGCGCCCATCCTGCTCCGGGGCCTCCAGCACAGGCACATCAAGAGCATGATCCTCTCGGGCGATGCCCAGCGGACCGTCGACGCCATTGCCGACTGCCTGTACATCAATGAACGATACGGGAACTTGCTTCCCGATCAAAAGCTAGAAAGAATCAAGAAGGTGCAGGAGCGCGGGTTCAAGGTTTCCATGGTCGGTGATGGTATCAACGACGCGCCTGCCTTGGCCCAATCCAACGTGGGCATCTCGATGGGTGCCACGGGCACCGACATCGCCCTTGAATCGTCCGACGTGACCATCATGAACGACGACCTCACGAAGATCCTGACCCTGCTGGACATCAAGAGCATTGCCAACCGAATCGTGAAGGAGAACATCTGGGTATCGATCCTCGTGAAGGTCGTGTTTGCGGTGCTCGCGGTCATGGGGCTGATGACGCTGGCCATTGCCGTCGGCGTCGGCGACGTGGGCGTGTCGTTGCTGGTCATCGCCAACGGGTTCCGGGTGTTCCGGTACCGGTCAAAGTTCCAAGACGTGAGTCAAGAAGACCTCGAGGTCGAGGCCACAAGTATCATTTGCAGACAGTGTAAAACATGCATGACCTACCCGCAACACCACGGTCGGGAGATGGTCCGGTACGACAACGATCTCGTGTGCTGGAAGTCGCTGGTCGCCGAGATGTCGTCGGATGCCTGCAAGGAGAAGTTGTCTCTCACGTGCCCCTATTGTAACAGCCAGATGGAAGTTGAGTGAACCAAGGATCCACGCGACTTTCGCATCACGGCTGATGACTCCTTCTAACTCGGATTCGTGCATCGAGTTCCTCGACACGGCTTATCTTTCCCTCTCACCTTCTGAATGCGTCACACCCTTTTATTATAAAAGCCCTTTCAGATCCATTCCTATGCCGTGCTCGGGATAAACATTAGGCGCTGCCAGCCGGATTTTCCTGCAAAGACTCTAGGTGATTTTCATGTCCGATGAAAACGAATCAATAAACAGGATCTGGGTTTCTGGCTGTGATTGCTGCTCTTGCGATGATGAAGGCGCCGATGCAGACCACGTCTCGTTGCGGTTCGATATTTCCGGCGTCAAGAAGGAAGACATTGACCTGCGGGTCATTCCCGACGGCATGCGGTTGATCGCCAGGAAGGATCCAAAGACAGAGTATTTCAGCGAGTACAGGTTCATGTGTCCGGCTGATATCGACAACGTGGTAGCGGTTTACGACAACGGCGAGCTAGACGTCTCCGTGCCAATCGCTTGCGAGGATCCATATGTGGACAGCCGCAGGATCGACGTGGCATAAACCTTTTCCCACTTTTTTCTATGTAAATGAGTTCAATTTGCTGCTGCAATTTGCTGCATCACTTGTTTTTGTCAGATGCCCCCGATAATTATCTAAATTTTAAGAGATATTATCATCGAAACTTTAATTGTTAAGACGACCAGATCAAGCCCATGGTTGTCATTACTATCGAACTCGGCATCAACAAGTGTTTTCTCCTTGAAGGAAAGGGAGGCTACGTGTTGATCGACACGGCATACTCCCGGTACCACGAGGCTTTCAAGAAAAAGGTACAGAAACATGGCATCACCGAGAAGGACATCATCGGCATCGTCCTGACCCACCATCACGACGACCACGCCGGGTTTGTTGCTAAGCTCCTCGAAGCCTCTGGTGCGATGCTCCTCGTCCACGAAAAGGCGCTACCTCACCTGGCAAGAGGGGCGAACGGCGAGAACGACCCTTCATATTAAATCTCCAAGCGTGCGCTTCGTTATTTCAAGTTGATTGAGAAATTCCACTCGTTCACCTTCCCGCCGGTCATTCCTCGCCAAAGGGATTGCATCCTGTCAGGGGAAGAATCACGCCGGATGCCGCCCGATCTGGGCATCGACGGGATCCTGCTGTACAACCCCGGCCATTCCAGCGACCACGTTTCCCTGCTTATGGATGACGGGACTTTGTACTGCGGCGAAGCGTTCATGAACGCGGGCTGGTCAAACTTCCTCGGCAAGAAGTATTACCCAGTCTACGCGTGAAACTGGGCGACGCTGCCAGGCGCATGGAAGATGGTCTTGGATGCCGGCGCGAAGACAGTAACGCCCGCGCACGATGCGGCGTTCGACGCCCGTTTGATCCCGAAACTGATGAAATCTATGACGCGTGGATCGATCCGGAGAAACACGGCGCCTTGACGGATAGCACGGTGATAAGTGACGAGGACGGCACGGTCGGTAGTTCCTACACCGCGTCCGATGAATATATACATGCCACGTTCACCGAGCAGGAGCCGGGGGCATGCATCGTTCAAAGTTGGAGATCCACAGAATTCTCCGAAGATGCAGTCGATTCGATCATCGAGGTCATCCTCACGCCCGTGGCAAGCGGCGCGAAGGTGACGATCAACCACTCCGATATCCCAGAAGGCCAAGGGAAGGATTATAGGAATATGCGAGCATAGAGAAGAGCTTGAGCGGTTCCTATCGGCAGTCTATGCACTACTAGCAAATTCAATTTTGCTTTCTTGCCCAGCCAATGAATCATCTAGTCTGATACCACACAATCCACGTTTTGCTAAATGTTCCTTGCCCGTTCAGATTTCCTTTGATGCAGCAGCCACGGAATCCCCGATGAGTGATTTTTTTTAAGCCCCCTCCAGTTATGACTGCCTATGCTTGATGACTAGTGGTTATCATGACAAACAAAAAACCAATCTCGACACTTCTTCTCATAGCTATATTCGCCGGTATTTGCATATATGCGGCCATTCCCGCGACGATTGCCCCCGCGGCGGTGCAGAGTGGCTTACCACAAGCATCATCTCCGCGTGTTATTACTTCTTTTCCTGCAAACCCTTCGACTAGAGTTTCCATCACGATGATACCCGCCTCTGTCCCTGCCGCTCCCGTGTTGAACCCGATCACGCCGAGCCCGAATACGAGCGGAACAGTGGTTCTGTCATGGAATGCGGTGCCGGCTGTGACGTCGTATAATATCTACTATTCAGGTTCGAACATCACGTCGATTTCAGGAATAACACCTATCGCAAATTCTAATACTACAAGCTTCATATTTTACAATCTTGAAGCCGGGATGTACTTTTTCGTCGTAACGGCGGTGAATGCGAGCGGTGAGTCCCAGATATCAAACTCCGAGGGCGTAACCGTGTCTTCGCCTTCCACCCCCGGGTTCCCGGTCGAAAGCGTTTTAGTAATCGTGATCGTGGCCATTATGGGAGAGATCCTGTCCCTCCGGCTCCATTCCAAGAAATTAACTCATACGTGAGGGCTCCGATTGTTTTTTTATTGTTTTCCTTTCTCATGTTATATCATCCTAAGAATATCGATCACCGGGTAACCGATGAGACCGGTGGCGTCAATTTTCTTGGCACACCCAGGCCATGGCCACAACCATCAAATGGTTGTTCAAGAATCGATAGCATAACTTTTGGATTACATCCATCGGAAACACGTGAAAGAAGTCAGAAAGAATTTTATCCAAATGCCTATATTGGGAAAAAAAGGAAAAGGGAATGGTTTTAGAAGTACATGACCAAACCTACCATCTGGAACCAGACGGCGAGCACCGCCACGATAATCGCGCCGAGATAGATGCGGCCCGTATGCCGGTAGAAGAACACCATTATGAAGATCAACATGGCCGCGAACGGGATGAAAGACATGAGCTGGATCGGCATCAGGGGCGATATGTTGCTCGAATTCTCGATGTTACCGTTCAAGCCAGGGCCGTATCCGAACCAGAAGGGCACGTACTGGATGCATATGACGACGATGAGTCCGCCAAGGAGGAGGTAGCAGGCCTTGATCCACCACGCGAGTTGGGTCGCGGCACCCGATTTCCACTCGCCCTGTCTCATCTCGCCGAACAAGTAAATGCCGCCGTTCACGACGAAGAATGCCAGAACGGGCCAGAGATAGACCCAGAACTCCGCGGCGCGCGTGGTCGTTAATGGAGCGAACTCGGTCCAGATGCCGTTCATGTCGATGTTCAGCGCCCAGTCGGCCCACAAGATCATCAAATACATCCACGCGTACAATATGAAGGCTAGCACAATGGTCTTGGCCATGTAGCTCGCCCAGAACTTTCGATCAGTTGGCGGTGTGAAACCCTCTATTTCCGTGCCACCTTTCGTGTTCACGATCGCGCTACCCAAGTCGAAGGCCGTCAATTTATCGCGTCGCTTGGCGAGGAAGTACCAGAGGCAGGTGAGCACGGCCCCGATGCCCGTGTTGATCATGAACCACGTCATGAACCCCGTGGCTACCCCGATGCCCAGCCCGGGCACGATCAGCGGGTTTAGCGGCGATGTCGGCGAAGATCCGAATGGCATGGTTGCCGAGTGGAAAGACGTGAAATACACGTAGGTCACGCCGCCGATGGCAGCAGCGACCGTAGCCCAGAGCCACCACATGGGCCGCTTCCAGTATGTACGCTTGACACGAGGTTGCTTCAGGCTCTCGAAGATCTTGGTTTGCAAAAGCCACGCCCCGAGCGGCATGATCGAGACCATCAGGGCCCCAAGCGCAACCAACCCGCAGATTTCAGCACCCAAGTAGGTCTGCTTCGCCGGGGAAGCCGCCGCCCACGCTTGAGCGTAGGACTCCCCCTTCAAGGACTGCAGCGCCCACGCCACGACCTCGGAGACCACCGCGGGATCGGCGGTCAGCCCTGGGTGCGTGCTCGTTTCCACAGCCCACCGGTTCGCGGTCCCGGTCGCGAAATTCCCGTAGTTCTGGCCCGAAACAGCGGTGGGGTTGCCCGTGACTTCTCTGTAGGCTGTCTGTCCCTGGGCTAGCCACTGGCTCACGGTCTCGTTCGTCGACATGTCGAACTCCTCCCACGTCGCCGAGATTTGCAGGTAGTTGTGGAAGAGAAGTGGGAATGTCGTGGAATTAATGCCAAAAAGCTGGAGGAACGCATAGTTGAAGGTCTCAAAGATGAACATCTTCATCGTGGGATTCGCAAGGGCAACGGAGACCGACCGGATCGCTCCAAGCGAGTGGCCCATAATTCCGCAATCGGACTTGTTGATGAATGGCAAAGATGTCATGTAGGTGTAAGAATCGAAGCAGCTGATGGCGCTTAGTTCGCCATCACTTGAGTAGTTTCCACCTGAATCGCCGGCACCTTCCTGATCCACGGTCAGCACGGCTATGCCATTCTTGGCAAGCTCGATGGCCTGCGGCCGCATGACGTTCTTATCATTGTTGAACCCGTGGAGCGCTAACACGCCCGGCACGGGATTCGACGCGCTTGCATCAGCCGGGAGGTACAATTTCGCGGTAAGCGGCACGCCGTTCCGGTCCGTGAACGTCAGCGACTCCACCTTGATGGTTCCGAAGTTGGTCTGAAAACCGGCCGACAAACAAGAGGCTGCCACGATGACGATCACGAGCACGCCAAAAGTTATTGCCGGCACGTTTTTAGTTTTCCTTTCGTTTGAAGACAAGTTATCACCTACTCGATTACCCGGTTTCCGGTAATCGAAAAAAAATTTTCAGTGATCTTTTATTAAGTTTTCGAGCCATCCGTCGGTCCTTGAAAGACCATATTCACGATTTTATTATTCCCCGTTCTGATGTCCCATTAATCTCGCATAGATGAAAATGATCGTGAATGGCGAGAAGAATGTCCTAGATCGAAAAATCGCCCGTTCGACGCAACCCTTAGTTAGAACCCGGTGCAGGCAATCCCGTGATTGGTGGATATTGATGGGTTCAAGAGCTAGATCAGATTACCGATTTCTATCGCAAGCATCCATCGTGAACGGGGAACTGCCGGGAATCTTTCTCGATGGTTTGCATCGAAACACAGCCCCGCTCGATCTAGAAGTTGCGGTGGATTTGATGAAGCCATACATTTCAAGGCGTGGTAATTTACCGATTTCGTCACTTATGTCGATTTATGCCGCAGTCAATAATTCGTATTAAGATTTTTAATTACCTCTCCATACAAAGTTCTTGTTTACTTTAGAGCAAACCAATTGTGATTGCTATGGAAGAAGTAGTGATAACGGATTATTTACGAACAGCAATGTCCCGGAGCCGCCCGAAAGAGCCGGAACGGGACGTTTTTAACGAATACCGCGCTGACGAGTTGCTTGGACTGGCGCTGAGGGCCATGGTCGACCGGAGTCCTTTCGATCCCAAGGACATTGGCGACGTGATTACCGGGTGCGCGTATCAGGTGACTGAAAATTGGCTCTACGGGGGGCGGGCTGTCATTTTCAACGCCGGGTTACCCGAAGAAGTCCCCTCAATGGCAATAGATCGGCAATGCGCATCGGGCATGTCTTCCATGCACGCGGCAGCTATGGAAATTATGACTGGATTCTCGGATATTGCCATCGCGGCGGGCATGGAGCACATGACCCACATTCCGATGTTTAACGAGCACATCGTGACGAATCCCAAGTGGTTTGACACCCAGAATTACCCCGAATTTGCCAAGTACGATCTAGAAACCGGTTTTTCCATGATTCAAACCGCCCAGAAACTCTGGGAGCAAAATGAGACCAAGATCACGCGGGAAGACATGGATGTTTGGTCGATTGGATCACATACTAAAGCAGCAAAGGCTCGCGACGAAGGATATTTTGCAGGAGAGATATTGCCTGTCGAGGGCACGTTACCCGATGGCACAAAGCAAATGATCACGATTGACCAGTCCATCCGCGAAGGGTCCACGCTCGAACAAATGGCTAATCTTCCGCCCGTGTCGAAGGGCTTCGACAGAGATCCCCAGATCACCGCGGGCAATTCGTCTCCCCTTAACGCCGGTGCTGCTTGCTGCGTGCTCATGTCTCGGACAAAAGCTGAGGAATTAGGCGTCAAACCACTTGCGCGGATCGTGTCAATGGGGTGGGCTGCAGTCAACCCGGGCGTGATGGGGCAAGGCCCGGTTCCGGCGAGCCGCAAAGCTCTTGCTCACGCGGGATTAAGCGCAGACGACATTGATGCCTGGGAGATCAACGAAGCCTTTGCCATCGTACCTTTGTACGCGATGACGGAACTCGGCATCCAGCCGGAGAAAGTGAATATAAAGGGCGGTGGGATCGCACTGGGCCATGCCTTAGGAATGACCGGCGTGCGACTCACTTGCACGCTCGCACGCATCTTGCAAGAAACGGGTGGCCGGTATGGCCTCTCGACTCCTTGTGTGGGCGGTGGGCAAGGAACTGCCACCATCATCGAGAGAATATGATCTTTTTCTAATCTTTATCTTAGATAGACGTCAACCGCCTCCTTCATTTTCCAAGATCTGTGCTGCCATGTTGTCCCCCAACAGCGTGGTAGTCATCTCACGTAGGACCAGGCGGAGGCACGTGGCAGCTTGTCCTCGAAAACGGGGAGTACGAGATCACCGAAGGCGATTCCATCAAGGATGTCTCTTGCACATTGAGCTACGACAGCGTGGAGAGTTTCGTGGGGGTCGCGAATGGGGAAATTGGGCCACTGAAAGCCTACACCGCGGGGAAGGCGAGATTCTCTGGGTCCCAGAAACTCATTTAGGAAGTGGGCAAGGTCTTTCCCCTCGGGAAGAATTAATCCTCCTCTTTTCGGGGCGCGTGGATGATTCCGACATATGCCTTCACGCGAGGCCAAAAGAGTGAAAACTTATCTCCGTCTCATACGATGATGGCAGGTAACTATCGACTACATCTAAATTTGATAATGTTTAACATCTTTAATGCTATTATTGATTATAGTAACGAACTTTCATTGAGGTCTTCGCATCGTGGTACCAGAAAACAATTTCATGGAATGGCCGGACCCGGGCACGGTACTCGTCACGGGCGCATCGAGCGGGATGGGCGCCGAGTATGCCCGCCAGCTCGCCGCACAGGGATTCAACCTCATGCTTGTAGACCGTCGCCAAGATGGGATGGAAAGCCTAGCTACCGAGATGGAGGCGGCCCACGGGATCGCCGTGGAGTCAATCGTGGCAGATCTATCTGTTTCGAGTGATATCGAGCGCGTCGCTGCCAAGGCCGCACAGCTGGAGAAGCTCGACGTGCTCGTGAGCAACGCGGGCTTCGGGACGATAGGAAAGTTCCAAGATGTGCCGCTGGCACGGTCTCTCGAAATGCTAGCAGTCCACGACATCGCTGCGGTCGCGCTTAGCCACGCCGTCCTTCCCGGAATGGTGGAACGCAACAGGGGCGTTATTATCGTGTTGTCATCGGTCATGTCGATGTCGTTCATACCCGGGAACACGATTTACGCCGCGACGAAATCGTTTTTGAAGGTGTTTGCCGAGAACCTGGCCCTCGAGTTGAAGGGATCGCAGATCAGGGTGCAGGCCCTGTGTCCGGGTTTCGTCGAGACCGGGTTCCATCATGTAGGCGATTTCGTGGGCTGGGACCGATCCGAAGTGTCCCCGGAGATGTGGATGTCCCCGGCGGAAGTCGTTTCATCGTCGCTCGCGAACATCAAGGAGGACGGTGACGTGGTTCACATCCCCGGGGACATGTATCGTGAGATGGCTTACAAGGCAGCGGGCAAGTTTGTGAAGCGGCGAACTGGGTAGGAATCGAGATAAAAACGTTGCAAAGTAACACTTTATTCCCCCGGTTTTTCTTTCTTATCAAAAACAGGCAAGTATGCCCTCCTTCCAGCGCCACCGAATGACCCTCCTTCCAGCGCCACCGAATGACCCTCCTTCCAGCGCCACCGAATGGGTCCGCGATAAAAATATGACGAAAAATTATTTATATGTGAAATAGGAGGGAGTTCAAAAGATGTGAATTTTGAAATGATGGCTATCGAGGGAAAATGTGTTCTCTCAACCCTTTCAGCCGTCAAATGCCATAATAATGCCAAACGAGAAAAAGAGGGATAATTTCTTCTATGACAACTATAGAGACAACTGACCGGAGTCACGATCAAGCCGGGGAACTACCAGAGCGCATTGCGAACCTCAAAGACAAGTTGTATTCCCGGCACATGCAGACAGACATCGAGCGTGCCATGTATTACACCAGGTCGTATAAGAGCACTGAAGGACAGCCCCCTTGCATGCGCGCCGCAATGGGGCTCGAAGAAACGTTGCGCAACATGACCATCAGAATAGAAGATGGGGAACGCATCGTAGGGTCGCAATCCGCCAAGGAATGGGGGAGTTCCATGTATCTTGAGGCGAATGGCCTGAACGTGTGGGCGGCTCTAGCTGCGTTATTACACGGGAAACCGGGTGCCATCAAGTACGTGTTACCAGACGGCGGTCTGGGATTGAGCGCCGATTTCCTCAGAGACGCGCCCAACCTGTCGGACGAAGAGTTTCAAGAACTGACCGAAGAGATCCTGCCGTACTGGAAGGCAAACTGCACGGCGGTTCACAAGGTTGCCCGCTGGAAGGAGGAGGGAATAGCACCCCGTTTCACCGTGGTCCCTTCGCTGATGGGTGGGAAGCCAGGATCTGATGATGAGCAAGGGGACATGAAGGATATCTTTGGGTCTGATGGCACTTCCGGCACGATCGACTTTCATGGCCACGTGACGATAGGCATTAAGAAGGTCCTGGACATGGGATTCAAGGGCATTGCCCGGCAGGCAACCGAGCAGCTAGCAAAGCTCCGTCCAAACGAGGACGATTACGAGGAACGCAAGGACTTTCTAGAATCAGTGCAGGTGTCAGCCAAGGCGGCCTGCGAGTTCGGTGAACGTTATGCCAAACTGGCCCAAGAGATAGCGCGGGAAGCTGACGGGCAGAGAAAAGATGAACTGCTGCAGATCAGCGAACGGTGCCACCGGGTGCCTGCCCAACCGCCACGGAATTTTGTGGAGGCTGTTCAAGCCATTTGGTTGACCCAAGCCATGGTCATGATTGCCTATGGCGACACCTCCATCACGTGTCCCGGCAGGGTAGACCAGTTTCTATATCCGTACTATAAACAAGACCTTAAGAAGGGACTAATCACCCGCGACGAGGCCCTCGAGATAATCGAGGAGTATTACCTGAAGCTCGCGACCTGCATCTACTTTGGTCCCAACAATGTAACCATCGGCGGGTTGACCAAGCAGGGCGAAGACGGAACGAACGAAGTCAGCTACTTGTTCCTCGAAGCCCACACAAACCTGAAAGGACTTCGCAATGGTTTGGCCGTCAGGATCGATTCGAAGACCCCGCGTGACTTCCTTCTCAAAGCTTGCGAAGTGCACAGGGTCACTGCGGGCGTTGCCTTCTATAATGACGATGTTGTCATCCGCGATCTCATGGGAGATGGATATTCACTGGCTGATGCGCGGGACTTCTCACTCGTGGGATGCGTAGAGACGACCGGCACGGGCAATAACAACGGAAACACAGCCTCCAACGCGATTTTCCCCGTTGCAATTCTAGAAACTGCGCTGTATGAGGGACGTAGGGCGGCTACCAAGTGGGAGCTCATCGGATTAGAAACGCCCCCCGCTAGCGAATTTAAGACCTTTGAAGATGTTAAAAAAGCCTACGCCGACCAACTGGCCTTTGTCGTCGATACGCTTGTGAAGAGAGGATATTCTCGGGACAAGGTAATCGCAGAAACATATCCAATCCCTCTCCTTTCCTGCACCATAGAAGGATGCGTGGAGTCCGGAAGGGATATCAGCAGGGGAGGGGCCCGTTACAACCACGGTGCCATTGGAGCTCAGGCACTCGCGACGGTGGCAGACTCGCTAACCGCCATCAAATGGGCTGTCTTTGACAAGAATTTGCTGACCATGGAAGAGCTCTTGGAGCACTTGCACAACAATTTCGAAGGAGCTGAAGAGGTGAGACGTCAACTGCTCAGCGCACCAAAGTTCGGCAATGACGACCCGTACGCCGACGAAATAGCGGCCTGGGTAGCGGATGTGATCAGCAACACGGCAACAAGTCATGAGTTCTGGATGGGTGGACGGCACAGGACCTGCTTGATCTCATCCCTGACTCAGGTCCCAGAGGGAGCCGGATGTGAGGCTACCCCGGACGGGAGACTCGCAGGAGCGCCCGTCTCGAACGGCATGTCTCCTTCCAACGGTACTGATTCGAATGGAATGACCGCTGCGTTGCGTTCTGCCGCATCAGTATCAGGAGCTCCTTTCAGCGATGGAACGTCGTTCAATATAACTTTCAACCCGTCCGTCATCAGCACCGAGGATAGTCTGGACAAGTTCGCATCTATGATAGAAGGGTATTTTGCATTGGGCGGCAGGCACGTCCAGTTCAACCCCGTAAGCAAAGAGACGCTGCTGGACGCACAAGTTCACCCGGAGAATTACGCTGATTTGAGCGTCAAGGTCTCGGGTTTCTCAGAGCGCTTCATCGATATCCCCAAGGACTTTCAGGACGATATCATAGCGAGGACGGAACATACAGCGATGTAACAATCTCCCAGGGCATTCCGTGCTCGCTCGGGAGATTTCCTCCCTCTTTCCTTTTTTTCGCCCGAGGGGAACATATATTCGTCCAGTACATTTACATTTTTTGTCTCATCTACTTATCCCATGGAGGTAAAACCGATGGCAGCTACGACAGGAAGGCTCTTTAACATCCAGCGAGATTCAACCGAGGATGGCCCCGGAATCCGTACCACGGTATTCCTGAAGGGTTGTCCCATGCGCTGCACCTGGTGCCACAATCCTGAGGGTCAAAAGGCAGTCCCGGAATTGGTCTGGTATCAAACGCGCTGCATTGGAGCAGGCGACTGCATGAGAGTGTGCCCTCAGCATGCGCTGGAACTAGATGCGGATGGAATGCTAGTCGATAGAGCCCTGTGCGATGCGTGCGGGAAGTGCACCGAAGCCTGCCCTGCCAAGGCTCTTGAGGTGCTCGGAAGGCAGTATACGGTGGACGAGGTCGTTAGAACTGTTACGCGGGATAGGGTTTTCTACGAGAAATCAGGCGGGGGCATGACCTTGTCCGGTGGCGAACCTTCGGTGCAGGCAGCTTTCTGCCTGGCGCTGATGCAAGCGGTTAGCGACGAGGGGATTCACATCGCCATAGAGACTTGTGCGGGTACGAACTGGAAAGCCCTCCGACCGTTGGTCGAGTCGGCGAATCTTATTCTCTTGGATCTGAAACTAATGGATGAGGTCAAGCACCGGGAGTATACTGGTGTACCACTTGAGCTCGTGCTCGCGAACGCGCGCCGGGTTGCGGAATCGGGTAGAGAAATATGGGTGCGCACTCCAATCATTCCGGGATTCACTGATAGCGAGAGCAACGTAAGAAGCATAGCACGCTTTATTCTAGAGTATCTCCCCACGACGACAAGGTATGACCTTCTTGCATTCAACAACCTCTGCTCATCCAAATACGTCCGCCTCGGTCGACAATGGCAGCTAGCTGGAGTGGACTTGCCCACGGCAAAGACAATGGACACTCTTTTAGCGGCTGCCCGCTCCGAGGGGATGGAAAACGTCCGCTGGACGGGAATGACAAAAAGAGATGAGTAAATGATGATTCGCCGCTGTTGAAGCTTCGATCTTTGCCCTCTCACCGAAAAACCGGTAATTATCTGAAGATTTCTCCCAGTTTACTGAGGAGGAACGCTTGGCTTGGAACATTTTTCCTCCTGCTGCATGTTTAAGACTATGTTTGGAGCAGGTTGCTGATAAAAAAGAAATTTGGTGCCTCCACAGGGATTCGAGCCCTGGACCTCGAGATTTCTTAAGTCCGGCGGTGAGTTTTCGGATTTGACCCTTTCTTTTCCGGATTATGAGTTCCACGTCGGCACCATCGTGGTGTCGATCTCGCGCTATAACCAACTAAGCCATGGAGGCGTGTTTGGTGGGTTAATTGATACGACATGTGAAATTAAGCCAACGCACAATTTTAACCTTCACAACGAGGGCACATACACTCGTAGTTGTTCCACTTTGCTTCGAACATGGTCATCTCACCTGAAATAGGGCTCAGATGAGCCGCCTCTGGGCGGGCTCATCTATACTTGATATCAATGTCGATTGCTATCATCGATAGAACTTTGAGTATTTATGGTCGATCATCACCGAGTTAACGTTCGATGGTTTGGGCGCCTATCAGTGAGCTCGTTGATTGGCGCCCGACGATCCTGTTTCCCGAGAACGATCAAGACTTGCGGATGCGTTTAGGAACTAAAAATGGTCGAAAACGAAGGAAGATGTAGAAAAAATGGAGGCTTCGGCGGGGATCGAACCCGCGACCTTTGCCTTACCAAGGCAACGCTATGCCTCTAAGCTACGAAGCCATGGTCGAGATCATAGCGCAATCGGTGACATGGTAGTTGATGAAATGGATTACGCTCGTATTTTCCACGCGCTAGTGGTTGGTTTGCGCCCTGTGGCTCGCGTGGAATGCTTCCACGCGCCGCCCAGCATGAATCATACCACTGTTGCAACAGGACAATCATCGATAAGCCTCGACGCCTTTTAATCAGTTCCAAAATGGGTACGTAGAAGCGATCCTGTCGTCCATGATGGCGCTCATATGAACTCTAACTATTTTTGAGGACAATCTTGGACATCAGTTAACGACTGTTTCCAATGGTTAATCCTTCGTGAAACATCCGTGACGAGTCGCATGGTTGAAAATTCTCACGAATGTACGATTTATAGGCATCCGGCCGAGCATTGATCTCATGCTCAAGTGTCCCGCATGCGAGGCCCGCGAAGTCGAACAGTATGCCGTCGATTCCAACGAGGGCAAGGCGTTGCTGGATCAGCTCAAAACGAACCAGAAAATCACGATCCCTGATTACTACTTCACCCCGAGCTACAAGGAAGAACTTAAGAACCTGGTCATCCTGCATTGCCAAAAATGTCAGCTCATTGAAGTGGTGAACCTGCAGCGCAAGGAATCGGTCCTCAGAACAAAGCTCCGGACGAAGCAAGCCAAGGGAAAGAGCGTTTTGGCCGGCTTGCTACTCGCCGGCGCCATCCTGACCATTTCGGTTGCAGGGTTGTTCGCGATCGACTTGATTTTTTTCCCCTCGGTAAACATCCACCTGCTCCGATTTGCCTCGGCGGTCCCGTTCCCCCTGTTGGCAGAGGTCATGGCGGTCCTCGCTGCCATCGGGTTCGTGTTTTTCCTGCTCGTGAGCCTCGGGCTCTCGAAACTCATGCGTTCGTACCCCGGTCTGCTCGAATCGACCTTGAAGATGCATCGCGCCATGGAAAAGGACGACAAGCTCTACTTCTTCGAATACTCCACAGAGCGGGAAGGCGTCGACTTCAAGTCAACGGTGAGCCGTGCGTTCTACGGGAGCGTGCTCGTGCTCGGCATCTGCATCATGATCATCGAGAACTTCCTCGTCATCCCGTCCTTAGAACCGTACTTCTTCGCCGCGTCGACGGTCGTGATCGTTGCCATCGTGGTTGCCATCCCCTTCATCCTGATCTTCCTTTTCATATCCCCTCTCATCACGAAGGAGATCAACCTGTACTATCACGACAAGAAGCACCGCGTGGTCAAGAATGTCGGCGAGTGGCTCGACAACGCCCTCCAGTTGTTCGCCGGGATCGACATCCTGCTCACGGCCATCATCATCGTCGATTCGAATCTTGGTGGCTGGATCCTCGTCATCCTGTGCCTCGTCGGCGTGGTCTTCTCGTGGTTCCTGATCTTCATGGTCATCTTCAATAACTATTACCACGCCGAGATGAAAAACGCGTTCAAGGAGCATCTCAAGACGAAGTACCTGCTCCCCATCCGCCAATCTCGCCTCGCACCCCAGTTCTATTACTGCCAGAATTGCGGCGAATTGCTCGACTTCATCCACGACGACAAGTGCAGTAAGTGCGGCGAGGAGATCAACAAGTGTGTCATCTGCGGCGACGTCATGACCAACCCGACCGCGAAATCGCGGCGCACGGCCGGGAACGAGGAGAACAGGTTGCTCGAGCTTGCTAAGAAAATGGAACGGCGACTCGATCACGAGGAAGATAGTGGCCGAACGAACGAGCTCATGTGTCCGAAGTGCGGGGCAGCCGGCCACGTGGACGAGATGTATTCGTGGGTCAAGATCCGCCACACGTGCCCTGCCTGCCATGAAAAGATTTCCTTTGGGGATGACAGGACCACCAACGCCAGCACCCGGCTCGCAAGCGCGATGGGGGTCGGTGAAGGCGGGGAAAATGCTCCCGTTGAAGGGGAATACCAGGAATAAAATGGGGAAAGAAAAGTTTAGACCGTATTGTTCTTATCACTTACATATTTCGTTATTTCCTGTATGAATTCATCGACGGCCTGCGCTCCGTGCACCTCGTTGTCCCGAGTGCGCACGGTGACCGTCCCGGCCTCAACTTCCTTGTCGCCCACAACCAGGATGAAATTCACATAATCCAGCTGGGCATTGCGAACCTTCTTGTTGAGCGTTTCCGATGCTTGGTCGACCGTGGCCCGGATGCCTGCTTTCTTCAGCTGGGATTTCACCTGCTCGCAGTACTCGTTGTGGCGGTCGGCGATGGGCAGGATGCGCACCTGCTCGGGATTCATCCAGCAGGGGAACTTTCCAGCGTACATCTCGATGAGGTAGGCAAGTGTGCGCTCGTAGCAACCGATCGACGACCGGTGGATGACGATCGGGCGCTGCTTCTGCTGGTTTTCGTCCTCGTAGATCATGTTGAAGCGCTCGGCCGCCGCGAAGTCGATCTGGATCGTGAAATACGTATCCTCCTTGCCCCACACGTTCCGCATCTGGATGTCGAGCTTCGGGCCGTAGAAGGCCGCCTCGTCCTCCTTCTCGACGTAGTTGAGCTCGAGCTTGTCGAGGATGCGCTTCAGGGACGCCTCGGTGGTGGCCCACGCCTCGGGATTGTCGATGTACTTCCCCGACTTGTTCTCGGGATCGCATTTGGAGAACCGGTACCAGAAGTCTTTGATGCCGAGCGTATCCATGATGTAGAGGACGAGCTTGAGCACCCTTTCGAACTCGTCCTCGACCTGGTCGGGCCGGCAGATGATGTGCGCGTCGGCGAGCGTGAACTGGCGCAGGCGGGTCAGGCCGTGCATCTCGCCCGACGCCTCGTTGCGGAACAGCGTTGAGGTCTCGGCGAGCCGCACAGGCAGGTCCCGGTAGCTGTGCTGCTCGTTGAGGTAGATCTGGTACTGGAACGGGCATGTCATGGGCCGCAGGGCCATGTCGCCCTCGTACCCCTGGAGGATGAACATGTTCTCCTTGTAGTGGTCCCAATGACCCGAGATCTTGTAGAGATCGCTCTTGGCCATGTAGGGCGTGAGCGTGTGCTCGTAGCCCCAGTCCTCTTCCACGTCCTCGACCCACCGGCGCAGGATGCGCTCGATCTTGGATCCCTTGGGCGTCATGATGGGCAGTCCTTGGCCGACAGGCTCGGCGGTGAGGAACAGGCCGAGCTGGCGGCCGAGCTTCTGGTGGTCGCGGGCGAGGGCGTTCTCACGCAGTTGAAGGTATTGCGCGAGTTCATCCTCGGTCGGGAAAGCTATTCCGTAGACGCGCTGGAGGGCCTTGTTATTGGAATCCCCCTTCCAGTACGCCCCGGCGAGGTTCAACAATTTCACGGCCCCGACCACGGACGAAGAATCGACGTGCGGACCGGCGCACAGGTCGATCCACTCGCTGCCAAGCGAGAAATAACTAAGATCCTTTCCTTCATTCACGTATTGCTCGATAAGCTCGAGCTTCCACGGCTGATCGGCGAAAAGTTCCCTCGCCTCGTCGGCACCTATCTCGTGACGTTCGAAAGGCAGGTCTTCACCTATGATCTTCTTCATTTCCGATTCGATGCCTTCCAAGTCATCTTGCGTGAGCGTTTGCTCCAGATCGAAGTCATAGTAAAACCCGTCATCGGTCGCGGGGCCGATGCCGAATTTTACATCTGGATAGAGCCGTTTCACGGCCAATGCGAGCACATGACTCGCACTGTGGCGAAGGGTATTGATGTCGATGCTCATTACCAAGTCACTAAGACAAGGGAAGTAGGGGATTCCAAAAAAAAGGTTCGCAAAGTGCGTGGTACGAACATCGTTCGAGGTTCGCGCTGCGCTTTTTTGAGCGCACACATGTTTTTGCTCATCCAACACCGGTGCGTCCGAACCGTGAAAGACCAACCCAAGCAACCCCCTGCCGTGCCCCTTTCCCGCGGGGTCGATCTCAGTTCACTCAGGACGAGTGAACTGGTTCACAACCATCGATTACATCGAGAAACTGATTGAGGAATCGACCAAGCCTTCCCGATGAATCTTCTTAATGCGTCGCGCTTTTTTGACGGGCCACGTTCCCGTCCTCACGTAGTTCTCGTTATGACCATATACCCGCGAAGCGAACCAACGTGAGCGAGCAACCCAAGCAACCCCTCGTCGTGCCCTTCCTCGCTGGACCGCGCGTGCACCTGCAACCGTTCACCGAGAACGATCTCCCGATCCTGATCACCTGGCGGAACGACGCGCGCACGCGCCGCTGGGCTCGCACGACCTTTCCCCAGACGCTCGAGAACGAGAAGAAGCATTTTACGGAAATCGCAGAGATGAATACGAAATCGGAGGGCCTTATGTTTGCCATCTGGCTCAACGACGATGCCCGGCTCATTGGATCGGTTAGCTTGAACGATATAGATTGGGTGAACCGGAACTGCCGGGTCGGCCTCGTGATCGGCGACAAGGCCTCATGGGGACAGGGAATTGCCGGTGAAGTTGCTGGGTTGATATTCGACCACGCCTTCGGCGAGCTCAGCATGCACAAGATCATCACGGGCATAGGGTCCCCGAACGCGAGGAGTAATGGTGCAGCGCGGAAGCTGGATCTCACGTTGGTCGGGCATCGCGATGGCGAGTTCTTCGTTGATGGTGAATATATAGGAAACAACGTCTACGAGATGCTCGACCGTGACTGGCCAGCTGCTCGGCAGGAGCTGAACGAGCCGGAAGGAACTTGAGGCAGGTGGCTGCGCACGAGCGAACAGTCCAAGTCACCGGTGAGCGTCCCGTTCCTCGCCGGGCCGCGGGTCCACCTGCAGCCCTTCACGGAAGATGATCTCCCGACCTTCTTAACGTGGATGAACGACTTCCGTACCCGCCGCTACATCCTGACGACCTTTCCCAGGACGCTCGAGACCGAGAAGCGGCGCTTGGCAGAATCGGCCGACATGAACACGAAAACGGACAACCTCCGCTTTGGGGTCTGGATCACAGCCGAGAACCGGCTTATCGGCCACGCCAACCTGCACGATATAGATTGGGTGAACCGCAATTGCCGCATCGGGCTCACGATTGGCGACAAGTCATCGTGGGGCAAGGATGTCGCGGGCGAGGTTGCTTCGATCCTATTCGACTACGCGTTCGGCGAGCTTGGCCTGCACAAGGTCATCGCGGGTATCGGTTCGCCCAATTTCAGAAGCAACGGCGCCGCTCGAAAGCTGGGCTACACATTGGCAGGGACGCGCAGGGGCGAGTTTTTCGTGAACGGCGAATTCATCGACGGCAACACGTACGAGCTGTTCGACAGGGACTGGCATACCTTCCGGCAGGAACGGAAGGGACAGGACCTTTCCTGATGCCCGCACGGTGCCCACCCGTCGCCTTTTTGTGACCGGGCCTATTCTAGCCCCATATGTCAAGTGAAGATTGTGAAAAGTTGAACTTCCGAAACGGCCCAAACGTATCGCTGGTTCCCATGAACAAGGATTACGCCCCGCAAATCGTCAAGTGGGCAAATGACCCCGAGATCCGGGCCATCACTGGCAGCCACTTTCCCCGCACCGTCGAATCCGTGAAAAAGCAGCTCGAGGATGCTGACTCGGGATCGCAGAAGGCGGATAACGTCTGGTTCGGCATCTGGCATTGCGCCGATAATGCACTGATCGGCGAGGCCTCCCTGAGCCGCATCAACTGGCCTAATCGCAACGCGAACGCGTCGGTCACGATCGGCGAGAAAGCCTACTGGAACCGGGGCCTTGCCACCGAGGCCGCCAAGCTCGTGTTCGGCTACGGCTTCGAGGAACTCCAGCTGCACAAGATCAGGGCCTCCTTCTTGGCAGAGAACGCCTACGCCCAGAAGATCGCAGAGGCGCTCGGCATGCATCACGAGTTCTCGTTCCACGAACAGGTCTACTCGGCATTCGCGTGGCATGACCAACCCGTCTACGCGATATTCGACAAGGAATGGTTCTCCTCTACCCAATCCCAAAGCCCTGCGGAAGATGGAGGGGACTCCCCGTGAGCGCCGAGCCACCCGAGCCCAAACCGTCCGCCGAGATCCCGGTGCTCGTCGGCAAGCGCGTGAGCCTGCAACCGTTCCAGGAAGGTGATTTGCCTAGCATGGTCACGTGGCCGAATGACGAGCGCACGCGGCGGTGGTCGCGGCAGACCTTCCCCCAGACTCCGGAAAACCAGAAGAAGATCGTCACGGACAACGTGGAATTCGGCACGAAGTCCCCGGGCATTCAGTTCGCCATCTGGCTCAACGATGAGAAGCGCGCTATCGGATTTATTGGCCTGAACGGCATTGACTGGGCCAACCGAAATTGTTGGATAGGGGCGACCATTGGCGACAAGGCGTGGTGGGGTCAAGGCATCGCGGGCGAGGTCGGCCGCCTGATCTTCGATTATGCGTTCGGGGAACTGGGCCTCCACAAGATCAACACGGGCATCTTTTCGCCGAACGCGCGGAGCCTCGGTGCGGCCTCGAAGTTCCTCACGCAGGCCGGCGTCCAGCGCGAGGAGATTTTTGTCGAGGGAAAATACATCGACGCTAACGTGTTCGAGATTTTTGACCGGGATTGGATGGCCATGCGCGCGCAGGCCAGCGAATGAAATCTGAACCGCGCCTATCCTTCCTGTTTTCCTGCTTCAGCCAAAGAGGCTGAAGCCAAGGGATCGCGGGTGAGGTGGCAACGTTGCTGTTCGATTACGCGTTCAGTGAACTTGGGCTTCACAAGATCGCGACCGGCATAATCTCCCCCAACACGCGAAGCCTCGGGGCGGCGGCGAAACTGTTCACCTATGCCGGTATCGAGAGGGAAGAGTGGTTCGTCGACGGGCAGTACATCGACGGGAGCATCTTCGAGATCTTCGACCGGGACTGGACAACCCGCGCGCACGGTCCCGCGATTGAGGCTTGGTAGCCTGACATTTGTTCTTCGGGACAAATGGATAACACCTTCTTGAGATGAGTCTCTCGTCCAGAAGACGAGAAACGGCCGCAGCCGTTTTATGACGCCTCGTTCCAGTTCCTCGCAGGCCCTGACCGACACCGAGAGTAACGCAGCCGCTATGGCCGATACAATGCCCTCGTTCGCATGCCGGGGAGTTGGGTCGCGATGGGCAAGCTTTGAATCGATACGATTGCACCAACGGTGATCTCGGCATTTCGTGCCTGAAGTCAACCGGATGGCTCTTGATGCCCCGGTTCAGGATCCCCCCAAGATGACCCTTGCTAGTGCCATCTTGGCAACCGCCGAGGAAGATGGCCGACCCTTGGCAAGCATGTACCGTGGGAACGATAAAAAAAGGCAAAATCAGCGACGCGGGGCACTCGGTACGGATCTTCGCATGCGATCTGCGGCCAAAATTCCGGAGAGTGAAAGGAGTAGCGTCCACATCAACAAACCGATGGAATAACCAGGCGTTGCAGGTGAGCCGGAAGGCACCGCTGACACTTCGGTCGAGTTGGCGCCCTCGCCAGCCGCGTTAACGGCAGAAATCTCGAAGTAATAGGTCTTCCCGGCGGTCAGTCCCGTGGCCGTGTAGGTTAGGACATCCCCCAAGGTCGTCAACAGCGTTTCGGTGCCTTGGGCGGTTCCCATGTAGATCTTGTAGGCGGTGATGGCCGATCCCCCGTTATCCACGGGGGCGGTCCAGCTCAGGACCACTAGTTTATCTCCGGGAGTAACGACGAGCGATTGCGGCGGGCCTGGTATCGTGGCCGGCACCGCGCTTGTTTGGATGGATGGCGAGCCGGTTCCTAGTGCGTTTATAGCCGCCACCTCGAAGTAATAATTCCGACCGTTTACCAAATTGGTCACGGTAAACGACGTTCCCGTCACGAGCTCCGTGTTGTTTTGGTCCCCCTGTACCCCAGATACCGTGCTCACGTACACGTCATAACCCAGAATGGTAGATCCTCCATCATTCGACGGCGCCGTCCAGGTCAGGACAACCTGCTCGTTTCCCGCTGTCGCCGTCATGCCAGTTGGCTGGATGGGCACGCCCACCGGCATGGCACTCGCCTCAGACGTGTTCGAACCTGCACCCATTACGTTCCTTGCGGCCACCACGAAATAATATGTCTGTCCATTGGTTAGACCAGTGACCGAGTACGAGGTGGCATTCCCGACCTGAACATTGAGGCGCTCGGTATCAGGCACAACGCCCACGAAGATATCGTAACCTGTTATGGCCGAGCCACCGTTGGCCGAGGGGGCGATCCAGTTTAGGGAGACTTGCCCACTGCTTGGCGTGACCGACAGGTTCGTTGGCGCACCCGGAACCGTGGCCGGCGTTGCGAATATGTTGGTCGTGTTCGCGCCGGTCCCGATATAATTGACGGCTGCCACAGTGAAATAGTAGCTCAAGCCGTTCACCAAGCCCGTCGCCGTGTAGGTCGTCACGTTTCCGATCGTCACTAGCGCGGTCTCAGCACCCGGCGATGTGCCCATGAAGATTCGATAGTTCATGACGGCTGCGCCCCCGTTATCCGCAGGGGTAGCCCATACCAGCTTTACTTGGGTGTTGCCTGCCACCGCTGTGACGACGAGCGGCACGCCCGGTGCGACGGTCACGAGTCCCCCGTCCGAAATGGACCAGGAATAATCCGAAACGAGCTCCGTGCGGGCGGTGACGGCAGTGCCATCATAATGTGAGTATCCCGCGTCAAAAATCACGCCGGTATGCAGGGTCAGATTCGACCACCCGCGCAACAGCGCATCGTAATTATAAACGGACAGGTTGCCGTAGCTAAACATGGCAGTCATGGTTTGCACCGTCGCCACGTTCCATGTCCCGATGTCCTGATCGAACGACCAAGCTTCGCAAAACATTTCGCTCATGTCCGTGACAGCCGACACGTTCCACGCGCCAAGAGGCTGATTGAATGCACCCGCATCGCTGAACATACCAGCCATATCTGTCACGTGGGACACGTCCCACGCGCCAATGGGTTGGTTGAACAACCATGCGTTATGAAACATATTGTCCATGTCGGTCACGGCCGATACGTTCCAGGCGCCGATCGGCTGGTCGAATGACGTGGCGCCGTCGAACATGTTGTCCATGTCGGTCACGGCCGATACGTTCCAGGCGCCGATCGGCTGGTCGAATGCCGCCGCGCCTTCGAGCATTTCGCCCATGCCGGTCACGGCCGACACGTTCCAAGCGCCGATCGGCTGGTCGAATGCCGCCGCGCCTTCGAACATTTCGCCCATCCCGGTCACGTGCAAAACGTTCCATGCAACGAGGGACTGATTAAACGCCGTTGCATCGTGGAACATATCGTTCATATCCGTCACAGCAGAGACGTTCCACGCGCTGAGGGACTGGTCGAACGCCGTCGCGCCATCGAACATTGTATCCATATTAGTGACTGCCGATACGTTCCACGCGCCAAGGGGCTGATTGAAGGCCGTGGCTCCGCTGAACATGTATTCCATTTCATTCACCGATGATACGTTCCACGCCTCAATTGGTTGGTCGAAAGACTCTGCGCCGAGAAACATTCTACCCATGTCAGTCACGGCCGACACGTTCCACGTGTCGATCGGCTGGTCGAATGCGGCAGCACTCTCGAACATAGAATGCATGGATTTCACGCGTGAGACGTTCCACGAGCCGATATTCTGATTGAATGCCGCCGTGCCACTGAACGTACCTGCCATATCGGTAACGTGCGACACGTCCCACGAGCTGATATCGTAGTTGAACGGCGTTTCGGAGAACAAATATTCCATTTCAGTCACGCTCGATACGTTCCAGCCGCCGATGGGCTGGTCGAAGGCCGAGGCCGCGGAGAACATGAAGCTCATGTCCGTCACGCTCGACACGTTCCAGCCGCCAATGGGCTGGTCGAAGGCCGAGGCCGCGGAGAACATGCCTTCCATGTCGGTCACGCGTGACACGTTCCACACGCCGAGGGGTTGGTTCAACCACTTGGCATAGCAAAACATGTTGCTCATATTTCTTACGGATGACACGTGCCAGGCACCGATCGGCTGGTTGAACGACATTGGATTGTATCCTTCAAACATATACTGCATGCTTGTCACGCTAGAAACGTTCCACGTGGCAAGAGATTGGTTAAATGCCCACGCGTTCTCGAACATGCTTGCCATGTCGGTGACGCGAGACACGTTCCACGCGCCGATGGGCTGGTCGAACATCCACGCGCCGCTGAACATGCTGTCCATGCTGGTCACTCGCGTCACGTTCCACGCGCTGATATCTTGGTTGAATGGCGTGGAGCTGAACATACCATCCATGTCGGTCACTCTTGACACAGTCCATGCCCCGACGGGCTGGTTAAACGAATAATCGTTTGCAAACATGTCGGCCATATCGGTCACGTTTGACACTTCCCACGAATTCATGTTGCCGTTGCTCCCGAGATCCCCGCAATTTAGAAAACAATTTGCTAAAGATGTCGTGCCCGTCAGGCCCGGCGCATCGGTCGCGTTGAGGACCAGGTACAAGCACCCGGCAAAATAGGATCCACCATTCCCGAGCTGGAGGCATCCCCACTGCGAGATTCCGACTAACTTCTGGCAATCACCACCGTTACCAAAGCACCAGCCATCGATCCTGCCCGTGATGTTGAGCCGGTACGTGCCCGGGGAGGCATACGTGTGGGTAACAACCGACTGGTCCCATACGGTGATCATATTGCTCGTCCCGTCTCCCCAAGCAATGATGAAATCGTAGGTGCCATTTGATACCAAGGGTAGAATGATCTGGTTACTGGTAGTAACGCCAGGGTTGGTCGTGGTCCACGTCGAGAGAAAGGCATCTGGGTCCGAAGAGGTGGCGAGCGACGGGGCCGGTTGTATGGTCCGAGTCCCCGGCTGTTCGTTAAGTGAAAGCACGAGGAAACAGGCGGCGAGCGCGAGCACCGATAAGGCGATGGCGTGTGGGAGCCACCCGTGCGAGTTTGTTCGGTCCATAATCATTAACCCGAAATGATGAGGTACCCTCTATCGCTTAATCATCGGGCATTTCTTGGTAATAAGCATAAACTACTATCTATCAGGATCATCACTCAGGTGATCAAAAATGGCCGAAACGACCAAACAACCCGTGGATGCACCCATGCTCGTCGGGACGCGGGTCTACCTGCAACCGTTTTCCGAGGCCGATCTTCCGGTTATGCTGCCTTGGTGGAACGATGCTCGCACGCGCCGGTGGGCGCGCACGACCTTCCCCGAGACCATCGAGAACAACAAGCGGTTCCTGTCTGAATTCGTGGAGCTGAACACGAAATCAGGGGATCTCCCGTTCGCCATCTGGAGCATCGAGGAGAAGCGGCAGGTTGGTTACGTGGGCATCCACGCAATTGACTGGGCGAACCGCAACGCGTGGATCGGGCTTACGATCGGCGACAAGGCGTGGTGGGGTCAAGGCGTCGCGGGTGAAGTGGCCACGTTGATCTTCGATTATGCGTTCGGTGAACTGGGCTTACACAAGATCACGACCGGCGTCTTCTCCCCGAACGAGCGAAGCTTGGGTGTCGCGTCGAAGTTGCTCACGCATGCCGGGATCGAGCGGGACGAGTGGTTCGTCGACGGGAAGTACATTGACGGGAACATTTTCGAGATATTCGAGCGGGACTGGGCCACGATGCATGCACGATCCCGTGATTGAGGCTTGGTAGCATTCCCCTGTTAGATCGATGAATTTCCAGACTTGGGTTGTAGTTTACATGATCATTGCTGATCCAAGGTAAACTTGCGGCTTCATCAGTTCATCGAGATGCCTCGCGAGTTCATCGGCATCGTGCGACGAAGAATAAGTCTTGTCAGGAATTCCTTTACTAAGGCCGCCCTTTCAGGGGGCGTGTGGTAACCGCGTGGATTTGCATCCAAAA